>SMTZ1_10000076_pt1 | contig 124845 bp, 139 predicted proteins | sample DeeMarSWOR136_30_FD_25667 | JGI IMG/M metagenome (IMG submission 25667) | reverse complement strand
TGAAAAATGTCATTCTTGCAGGTGCTATTGCTGGGGCTATCATGGACATAGTTGCAGTTGTTTTAGTGTACATTTTCACAAGCATTGGAATTATCGAACCTCCTGGAGGGCTGGTTCTATGACTTGATTCCAAGTAAGGGCGCTGTGAAAGGTCTTTACTTTGGCCTTTTAATATGGTTGATTAAAGACATCGCAGCAAGTTCATACGTTGTGCTTGTATTAGTGGATATTCCTTCAGCAATAACACGCGCGCTAGCAATTGACCTAGTCTTATTTGGATTTTTCATGTGGATCGCATATGGTCTTGTGCTTGGATACCTCTACAAAAAATAACTCTAAATCCATTTTCTTTTTTCCTTTTCGTGTGTGTGTGCGCTAAAGCACATTCATTTAATAAATAAAATGAAGAATTAGCGAAAGAATAATATTCTTATTAGAACTGCTACTATAAACAGAACCAAAATCATAATGAAAACCACTCTGTCCTGTTTCCTCTTTTTATCGTCATGTGGTTCCATACAATATTTCTTAATGATCATTACCAGAGCGAAGACGGCGGCCAATACAAATGGATATATAACAGGATTATCAAATCCAATCATATTTAACCTCCACGCAAAGTAAGAAAAGTATACCAGTATCAATGCAAGCGCTCTGAGAACATGTTCTTTCATATGGATGATTTTACGTTTGAGATTAAAAAGCGTTGTGTGTGTGGGTACCTTAGCGCGCTCGCTTCGAAATATTTCAGTTATATATTCAATTATCAATGATATCGCGCGCGCTAGAACATATCAATTCAGATATTGGTAATGATCAATAAATATCAGAAAATAATGGTATGCGTTTAAGAATGATGAATAGACCAATTCCAACAATCATAGTTGGTCCAGAAAGTTATTAATCTTTAAAAATTTTTAATCCTAATGCATTTCCAAAACATCTAAAATCTTATGCTAAGAAATGCAGTGATAAACTTGCTTTGACATATTACTCTGTGAAAATTCTACAAAACGCATTAAATAATAACCTGGACTTATTTATGGCCGAATTGCATAATATTGATGATTTTGGAAAATACATTCCTGATCCGAAAAAACCTATAGTGGTAATATTTAATAGTATGAATTTTCAAGCTGGTCTTCAATCCTTTTTTATAACAATGAAATCCTTGCTCGACGTATATGCTAAATTAATATCTAAATCGATAGATCATAACTCAAAACTACGTGGATTTGGAAAAAAGAAAACCAATGGATATGAGAAACCTGGAGGCCTTTTAATTAATTGGATTACTAACAACGCACCTGCAACTTATAAAAACAAAGAAAAATTGCTCAAAATTCTAAATAACCATATCGATGAATGGATTTGCGACGTAGTAAAATTTAGAGATGGAATTATTCATCATGGAGAATTGAAAGGTTTAACAGAAATACAAGTGGCTGTAATTAAATCTCCTCTGGAAATTACGAAAGATGAAATAAGTAAGCCAACAATTATGGATAAAGGAGATGTTTTGGAATATTGCCAAAACATTGTAACAGCAATTAATAGATTATTAAAAGAGACTTTGGTTTTACTTCCAAACTTGAATATTAAATTATTATCTCTTTAAGCGCGCGCTATAACACTTTTTAAAATTTTACAGTTTTGATATATTTATAGAGATGAATTTGACATTAGCGTCAAATATTTGGCTCGCCATAAGCTATTTTTTAATCGAAATTAATATTTTACAGAATCATAGTGTTTAATTAAATAAATTGATCATTATAATTAGAAGAATGATACTAAATGAGCAGATTTCTTGAAAATTTCAAAAAGTCAACTAAGAAAAAAAATAGTGTCCTTTGCGTAGGTTTAGATCCAGCATTACCAAATCAAAGGAGAAACAATATTATTCCTAGAAGATATCTGGAAGAAACTGATGAAAATATCGCTAGAGTAAATTTTTGTCTAAACATTATTGATAACGTCGCAGATAATGTAGTAGCTATTAAAATCAATGAACAATACATGTTTGGATTGCAAAAAGAGCAACATCGAAAGCTTACCGATTTCATAAAGGAAAAGGAGCTACTTTCAATTTTTGATTGCAAGTTAGGCGACATAGAAGAGTCAGCAGCATCGAAAATTTATTGGATAAATAAAGCTGGATACGATGCCATAACGGTTTATGCTCAACCAGGAAACCTGAAAAAAATAGTCGATATAGCGCATCAATATACGCCACCTATAGGCATAATAACGATAACTCTGATGTCCAATACTGAAGCTCAAAAATATTTTAAAATGTCAAAATTTGGTCCAACTTCAATATGTTATGAAATAGCTAAGGATGTAAGAAGTTGTGATGCAGATGGATGTGTCGTAGGTACAACAGAACATGTATCACCTAATGATATAGAGAAAATAAGAGAAACAATAGGTGTTGAAAAGATCATTTTATTTCCAGGAATAGGTTCACAAAGTGGAGATGCAGAAAAGGCAATAAAATATGGTGGTGAAAATATAATTATAAATATCGGAAGAAGGATCATCTATTCCGAAAATCCGAGTAAAGTTACAGAAGAATATAATAAAAGATTTAACCAGATGAGAAAAAATTAAACTAAATATATATGACCTTAGAATGGTTTTCCTGTTAAAAATCTAATTTTTAATGATAGAAATGGTCAAAGAATTGCTATCCGCAGTTAAAATAGGTATTACAGCAGTTTTCATAGCCCTTGTATGCATATGCACTATGATCTTTTCAATATACGTACCCGCTACAAAAGGTTACTTCAATGTAGGAGAGGTTATGGTATATACAACCGCCATACTCTTTGGTCCAGTTATTGGTGCTGTAGCGGGTGGAGTTGGATCAGCTTTAGCAGATGTTTTCCTAGGCTATGGTATATACGTTCCCGCAACTTTATCCATTAAAGCCTGTGAAGGAGCTGTTGTTGGGCTTTTAGGAAGAAGAATGCTGGAATTAAACTCAACAAAGAAATTAAGAAAGTTTGCTGTAGTAATAGGATTATTCTTTTCTTTGTTGATAGGTTATATTGGAACTAGATTATATACTGGGAATATAGAAGCCACTATTGGTTTGCCTTTTTTTGGATATTATACTTCTTCAGTTAATATACCTACAACATTTTGGATCATTGTTACGATTCTAATCGCTACAATTCTAACTTATGTGGAACTTAATTTTAGATCGCAAATTGGATGGATGGTATTCTCAATGTTAATAGGTGGATCAATAATGGTATCTGGATATTTCTTGTATCAATGGTTTTTATACGGTCCTGCTGCATTAATCGAAATTCCAATAAATATAGGCCAATCACTGATAGGCATTTTGATCTCGGTGCCATTGATCAAGGCGATATGGAAGAGAGCGCCTTGGATTAAAGAAACTTTCCATTAATCTGATCAAGAAAATAATTTGACAATAAGCGAAATTAACCGAGTTTATCTGGAGCAAATTCCCTTCGTAAAAGATCAGGTCGTGGCGGAGAGAACAATTCTACACTTACAAATTCTTCTTTTTTAGAAATTTTCATCGAATGCATTGTATTTTCTGGTATAATCCAACTAAAACCTTCCTTAACAGAGAATTCTTTTTCATCTATAGTAAAAGTAGCTTCGCCCTGAAGACAGACACCCATTTGTTCACTAGGATGCTTATGTTCAGGCACATCTGATCCTGGTTGAAGTCTTGCGTACACCAGAGTTACATGTTCTCCATTTCCAATAACTCTCATTCGCGATCCTGGATGAGGTTCCCAGAAATCGATTTTTGTAGTATCTATAACAGACATTTAGAAAAAACTCCATTTCAATTCTAATTTATCGAAAATTTCTATTGAGTATGTTACTAATAAAGCATGTAATAATACACACATGTGAAATTATATCTTATATTTTTTGAAATTAAGGCAGAATTTTGCATCGCTTTGCATAAAACCTTCATAAGCACTTTTTATGATTGTGAAAGCTTCATTACAATCCTTTGCTAGAAATAAAAGTTCAAAATCGTCGTTATCGAGTAAATTATCTTTGAGTGGCCATTTCTTTATCCACCTAGCTAGATCCCACCACATTTCTCCTAGCAATATTATTGGAATGTTACAAATATGTTTCACTTGCATCAATTGCCAAGTATAGAAGAATTCTAGCAAAGTTCCTACTCCTCCTGGAGCAACCACAACTGTATTAGAAAATCTCATAAAAGTATCTAAACGATTTGAAAAACGATCAAACTCTTTTTTAACATCTAAATGAGAAGCATCTTCTTGCTCAAATGGGAGATTAATTCTCAATCCTATGGAATGAGCCTCATCTCCTTTACGACCAGCTTGATGTCCTTCACTCGCAGCATTCATTAAACCTGGTCCACCGCCTGTAACCAGATCCATTCCAGCTTCTGAAATCAGTTTCGCCAAATTATAAACCAGATTATAGTTTGGGTCTCCTTTCTTTATTCTTGCTGAACCAAATATAGTGACACGAAAATGTCTTTTGCTTAATTCTTCATCCAGACCCCGTTTCATAAGATCAACCTGATTATTCTTGATTTAATGTATGCTATGCAAGGTTATTATATGGGGTCCTAATAAAATAAGCTCTTCATACATGGTATGATGACTTTGCCTGAAGAAATCTATTCGAATATGTATATGATCAAGATCCCAATTCCAAAAAATCCGCTTAAAGCCACTAATTCCTATATCATTAAAGATAAGAATCGAAATCTAGTTATCGATACTGGCATACACCAAAATGAGACTATCGATATTATGCGCATGGGCCTAAAGGAACTTGATGTAGACTTAGAGGAAACAGATTTTTTCATTACCCATATTCATTCAGACCATTTGGATTTAGCTTTGAATCTTGCTCCCAACTCATCAAAAATATTTTTTAATAAACCAGATACCAATGATTTGGCCCGTTGTAAGACATGGAATGATGAATTACATAATATAGCTGCAATCTGTGGATTTCCCGAAAGCAGACTTCAAAAGACTATAGAGAGATATGCCTGGGATAGATATCTAGGATTGGATCCAAATAGATTCACTATCCTAAAAGAAGGAGATAAATTAGATTTTGGTGGTTTTCATTTCAAATGTATAGAAACCCCTGGGCACAGTAGAGGCCATATGTGTCTTTATGAGCCAGGCAAAAAAATCCTTATAGCTGGAGATCATATTCTCGATGATATTACCCCCAATATTTCTTTATTCTCATATAAAGAAAATCCTCTGAGAGATTATTTACAAAGTTTAGATAAAGTGTTCAATCTTGATATCGAGTTGGTTTTACCTGGCCATAGAGGTTTTATCAAGGATTGTAATAGAAGAATTCAAGAGTTGAAAAATCATCATCGAATAAGAATAGATGAAATTCTCTCTGAATTAGAAAATAATCGCAAAGATGCTTTTCATATAGCATCAAAAATTACATGGGATATGAAATGTGATTCATGGGAATTGTCTCCAATGCATCAAAAATTATTTGCTTCATTAGAAACTATTGCCCATCTGAAGTATCTAGAAGAAGAAGGATTGATCCAAAAAGAAATTGAGGAAAAAAAGCTACTATTTTCATTGAAAGAATAACGTAAAATTAATGCACGCTATAAAAAATAAAAAATGATTTATTTTACAGTTGGCAGGTTTTCGGCCTTCCATTGTATAATTCCACCTGACATATCGTATACTTCCTGAAAGCCCAAATGTTCCATCATTTCTAAAGCTGTTCTGCTGCGGATATCAGCTAGACAATATACAAGATATGTTTTTTCTTTATCTAGCTTATCAAGCTCGTCCCTAAAATATTTGGTATAGTTAGTTCGTTCATCTATATAGTAATCTATATTTATTGCATTCTCTATGCGTTCTTCTTCAAATTCTTCTGGAGTTCGAAGGTCTAGAATGACAAAGTCTGGATTGTTCTCATTAGCTTTGATCAAATCGTATGCTTCTGTAGGAGTCAATACATTATGTGCTATTTGTCTTTCTGATACTATAACCGGTTCCGGGGTGGGTTCTGGTGTTGTTTCTGGTGTTGTTTCTGGTGTTGGTGTTGGAATAACCTGTTCTTGGCTAATGTAGTTAATACCTAGCCATCCAATAGAAGCAATAATCAAGATTGCTATAATTAGCACACTAATTTTTTTCATATCCATATTTTTCATTGTTATTATCACAGCTCCTTTAGTTTGTACCCCGTTTATAGAATATCTCCTGTCCTTTTGTCTCCAATAGTCTCTCATCGGTCCACACAATATGCACCCCATTATTGGATGCAGCAATTGATTGATAGTACTGCCATCCGGATTCTGTTAACCTAACTGGTGTTTCCAAATCGATTCTATAGTCAGCGTTCAAGCTACCTTTTCTGTAATATATGTCGATCCCGGTTGTATTCGAATTTCTGTAATCTTGCCATACTATATGAAACTGTTTACCAAAAGCGGCTATTCTCGGATAATCTTGTAGCTTACTGTCTGTAGTTATCCTCGTATCATTAGACCATGTTTCACCGTTATCTGCACTAACTATAAGCCAAATGTCAAGCCATGATTCAAAAAAGCCTCTGAAATCAGTCCATGTAATGTAAACATAGTCTTCACTTGTAGCAACATCTGGATACATCTGCCAAGTCCCCTCAGTTGGGAGTCTATTATCAGTTGACCATGATTCACCGCCATCTGTACTACTAGCAAAATAGACAATTATTCCTTTAGAACCACCTGGTGGATAGTGCCATTCCCTATAGTCCTCATAGACTACATAGACATTATTGCCATAAGCGGCTATCGATTGTTTCCATTGAATAGAAGGATCTGATGTCAATCTCTGCTCGTTATCCCATGATTGGCCTGAAGTTGTACTCCGTCGGTAATAGATATCGTAATTAGCTGTTGCCATATTTCTTTCATCTAACCAAGTAAGATGTACATACTCATCAAATGCAGCTATTCTTGGATTCCACTGGTCAGCCTCATTAATCGTTAACTGTTCTTCAGCTTTCCAAGTGATGCCACTATCTTCACTTTGTTTCAAGTAAATGTCACTTCCAGACGTGGCAGAGTTTCGTTGATCTTCCCATACTACATATACATTATCTCCATACACAGCTATGTCCGGATCCTGCTGAACAGCATCACTATCAGTTAGCTTAATTACTGGTTCCCAATTATTACCGCCATCAATGCTTCGCCTATATTGGATCAATCCTTTTACATTATCTTCCCACACAATATGGATTGTATCTTCACTTACTACAATTCGTGGTCTAATCTGACTATAATCAGCTTCCGAGAGATTTTTACTCTCGTCCCATGTAGTTGCACTAACAGAATATATAGAGGTCAAAATACTAGTGATCATTAGAATTGCTAGAGAGAATTTGTAGAATTTCATATTTCTTCAAAACGACTATTATCTAATGATTTATAAGAATTTATACAGTTTTCATAAAAATTAAAAAATGTGAGAATCTCTATACAATTAAGCACATTAAATCCCATTATGGTCTACATAAGGCATTAAAGACCTAGTGGAAATCGAGTTAAAGATATATGGATTTAATAAAATTGTAAGAAGAGAGATGTCTGTCTTGAGTGTATTTGATATATTTTTCTACTTAGTTTTAGCAATTATAATTTTATTCTTACTTGGCAGTACAATTAATTTGAATAAAGAATGGGAACGAGCAGTATTACTAAGATTAGGCAGATACAATAGAACTAAAGGACCTGGATTATTTTTTAGAATTCCAATACTTGAACAAGTGTATCGAAGAGACATGCGTATTAGGACTTTAGATATCAGAAAACAAGAAGTCATTACAAAAGATAATATATCAGTCAAGATTGATGCGGTTGTTTTCATGAAAGTTAAGGAAGCGGTTAGAAGCGTCACTGCAATACAGGATTTCATATATTCAGTTCAACAATACTCTCAAACTACATTAAGAAATGTAGTAGGAAAATATGAGCTTGATGAGCTGCTTACCCAGCGAGAAGCCATTGCTGAAGAGGTCAAGAAGATAGTGGACAAAACTACAGAAGATTGGGGTGTAGATATATCAATAGTTGAATTACAGGATATTGAATTACCGGAGGATATGAAAAGAATTATTGCCAGACAAGCAGAGGCGGAAAGAGAGAAAAGAGGAGTAATTATTAAATCAGAAGGTGAGTTAAAAGCATCCGAAAACCTGAGGAAAGCATCAGTGACGTTGACTAAATCACCTTTAGCTATAGAATTGAGAAGATTATCTACACTTTCAGATGTTAGTCAAGATCAGAGCAATACCATTGTATTTGCAGTTCCGCTAGAATCTTTATCCGGGGCTTTAATGGCAGCTTCAGGATTACAAGTGCCGAGTCCGAAAAGACAAAAAGAAAAGAAGAAAGTAGATTAGAATCTTTATAATTACTTTCCTTTTCTCGTTGATTTTAATGTAGAAATTATCAATCTATTACGTGCAATCTCCCAAGGACTTTTAGATGCGAATATACCTAGACTAGCAAACCTTGCATCTTCAATAGTATAAAATGCATGTGGATTGAATCTTTTAATATCGGTAACAACTTCCTTGAGAGCACGTCTATGCACCACAGAGAATATTATATGGACTGGCCCACTTGGACCTTCAGCTTCAACTAAGGTAAATCCGTGATGTTGATGTTTAAAGAGCTTAATTAATTTAGATGCATCTTTTCTCGTAATAACTCGAAGGACTACGAGGCCAAGAGAAAGTCTATTTTCTATTTTGATCCCAATAAAAGTGCCCATTGCAAAACCGCCTGCATAGGCAATGTATAGGAACATATTATCGATATTTTGTATTATCTGCCCAATTGCTAGAATCCAGACTAATACTTCAAAAAAGCCAAAAATTGGAGCGAAATTCTTCAATCCCTTTGATATGAGTATAATTCGAATTGTTCCTAAGCTGACATCCAAGATTCTGGCAGAGAAAATCAAAAGCGGTAAAATTACCAATGAAAATATCTCAGAATTTAGAATTAAAGGGTAATCAATCTGAGCTACCATATAATAACCAGCTATCAGAATATTATCGCATATTAGAATCAAATTATTATTAATTAAATTATTTGGTGCGGTCGCCGGGATTTGAACCCGGGTCGTCGGCGTGGCAGGCCGATGTCCTAGACCAGTCTAGACTACGACCGCTTTCGAATGATAATATCCATATGTAATATCTTTGAAAGAGATACCCCAATACATATTTTAATTTTTCCGGATAATTCCTTATGCATATTTCAGTAAATCTATCAAGTCATTTATCACTACATCTGCGTATTCTTTTAGACTCTCATCGTTTCCAAATGCAATAGAAAAACCAGAATGTTTTAGAAGATTCTTATCAATTCTGCTATCTCCTATTGAAATGCATTCATCTAAAGTCAGACCAATGTTTTTAAGATAAGCATCCAAAGACTCGTGTTTTTTAAGAGGATCCACTCTGATAATGCCTTTGCCTGTTAGAAATCCATTTTCATCTATCTCTAAACCATTGGCGAGAGAATGATGAAATCCTAAATCCTGCGCAACTTTCTTTGCCAGTATATCGATGCCCGCACTTACTATTACCAGTACATAACCGTTTTTTTTCAATTCTAAAGTAACATGCCTGGAGTTTGGCATAAGATTGTAGATAGAAAGGACTTTTCTAATTTCATCAATGTTTGTTCCTCTTGGCCAGAGAGAGACGTCCCTTCTAATAAATTCCGAATAATCTATTTCAGAATTTTCAAAAGCTTTGAAATTATTTTTTGCGCCTTCCACAGTACCAAAATATTCATGTAAAATTATCCAACTATTACGTTTCTTAACAAGAGTGCCGTCTAAATCAAATGCTGCGACTTTATACTTTTTATTATTCATCTTATGATTTTCCTTTAACTTTGAAAAAATAAATTACTCTATATCAAGTTGGAGAGTAACAAGTTAATTTTAATCGAAAACCAGATCAAGATAGCTTAAGAGTGTTATAAAAATTTCTTCATTTCTAGTAAAATAAACAATGATAATGAAGAATCTATAGAAGAATTTTTAAGCTTAGGATTAAAGAATTTTGATTGAGTGAGCCACATTATGGATATTAGTAAAAATCTAAATGATGCATTAAATTATGCAAAGAAGATGTTTGACGATCTAGGAAGACTTGTAGTATTAATTGTTCTCGGAGTAATACCTATTGTAAACTTTGCTGTGATGGGTTATGCGGCTAGAGTATTGAAAACTTCTCCAAAAGCCAATAGACCTCCAATGCTTGAAGGATATGTTGATATGTGGATACAAGGACTGAAGATAGCTGTTGTAACTGTTATCTACATGATAATCCCGATTCTAATATTGGGAGCTGGAATTGTAAGCATAGTTACAGGAATCTTTGGTGCAGGATTCGGAAATCTTATAAGACAAGGCGGTTGGAAAGGGGGACCAGATACTTGGGATCCAAGTGTATGGAAGGATTTTGGAATGTTTGCCAGCCCTGCATTTATCGGATTCGGAGCTCTTTTAATTATCATAGGCCTTATCATAATTTTCATAATATTACTAATACATCTGATAGGCATATCAAACATGATAAAAAAGGATAATCTTGGGAAAGCTTTTGCATTTAGCGAAATTTTCAATATTGTTGGAAAAATCGGCTGGGGAAGCTATATTCTTTGGCTAATCATCATGTTTGTCCTATTCATTATAGTCAGTGGACTTCGGGCCATACCGGGTATCGGATGGATAGTAATGGCCATAATCTTTCCAGTATTTCTCGTCTTTCTCGGACGTGCTTTAGGATCAATGTATGAAATCGGTGCAAAAACAAGAACTAAAAAATAGAACTTTTTTATCTATCCTAGCAGGCATCATTATATCTTATCATTCTCGGATTGTAAGAAATGCTTGCCTTTATGCATTTACTAGGAGTATTAAAAAAGAGATGGAAATAAAAGAAATTAAAGCTAATGAACTTGATACTGAGACATTCATAAAGGAGAAAATAACTGAGATTTCAGAAATTATTGGTGAAGGAATGGCTATAAGTGCATTATCCGGCGGTGTTGACTCAGCAACAGTAACAATGCTAGGACACAAAGCTTTGGGTGATAGGCTAAAAACATATTTTATTGATAATGGAATAATGAGGCAGAATGAGCCAGAGCAAGTTGTTTCAATATTCAAAGAATTAGGTGTCAATATAGAACTGATAAAAGCACAAGAAGAATTCTTTAATGCTTTAAAAGGAGTAACAGATCCTGAAGAAAAGAGAGAGGCTATAACTCAGACATTTTACAAGGATGTATTTGCGAAATTACTAAAAAAGAGTGGTGCAAAATTCCTCTTACATGGTACAATTCTTACAGATGTTGAAGAGACTGTTGCAGGCATCAAAAGACAGCATAATATCTTTGAACAGATCGGGATTGATCCAGAAGATGTATTTGGATATAAAATCATAGAACCGCTTGTGCAATTAAGGAAAGATGGAGTAAGAAAAGTTGCAAAGTCTCTTGGATTACCCGATACAATCTACAATAGGCCTCCATTCCCCGGACCAGCATTAGCAGCAAGAGTGATAGGCGAAACTTCACCAGAGAGAATAGAAATCGTAAGGAAAGCAACAGCTATTGTTGAAGAAGAATTGAAAAACATAGATGCATTTCAGTGCATGGCTATCTTACATAATGATAAAGTAACTGGAATAAGAAATGGAAAAAGAGATTTTGGACTGCAGATTGAAATTCGATGTTGGGATAGTGTAGATGCAAGAATTGCAAAGCCTACTAAACTTTCTTATGAAGTCCTTGATAATTTATCAGAGAGATTAACAAATGAAGTCCCAAATGTTGTAAGTGTAACTTATAATATAGCGAAGAAACCACCTTCAACTATGGAAGCCGTTTGAAACCCCCACCTGCTAATAATTGAGTATGCTTTAAATCCTAATTTATTCGATTAGACACAAACTAAAACTTCTTTCCTACATTGTGCCAATTCAAGCAAAGGGGAAATAAAATTTGAAGCTTGAAGTTGGTAATCAAAAGTATGAAGTCAGTAAATCTAATTTAGAAGATTATCTATCGAAAGTCTTCTCTCAACCTGTTCAACTTGAGAGCTTGAAAAAAATCGGGGAAGGATTTCATAATGTTGGATTTCTTGCTAAATTAGCAATAGACGGGGATTGTCGTAAGATTGTATTAAGAATAGTCAGGGGAGATACAGGCTGGGGTCATGACTATCTAGGAGATAGAGCTTCAGTTCTACTTCTGCAGCATGAATTATTGAATTCAGCTCCAAAAGGAAAGAGCCCAAAATCAATTGATGTAGCATGTTTGATGGTAGATGGCAGTTTATTTTCATTAAAAGATGGTGTTGAATTCATAAACCTCATAGATTTGGTAGAAGAAAAGGAATTTCCTTCATATTCTAATGATTTGTTTAGAATAGTTAAAAATGAAAGAATTTCAGAGAAAGATTTGAGAAGATGTCGAATTATTGCAGATTATCTAGCGGATCTACACTCAACAAAGAAACAAAATGAAATTCTCTACAAAAGACATATACGAGATCTAATTGGGCACGGAGAAATGTTAATGGGCGTCATAGATACGTATCCTGATCCTGATAAACTCGAATTTATTTCTGGAAAGGAACTTACAGAAATTGAAGTGAAAGCTGTTTTATGGCGAAACAAGATAAAACATTTAGCGCATAGACTTTCGCGAATACATGGAGATATCCATCCTTTTGGCAATATCAGATTTAAAGAGGATGACTCAATCCTGGTAATGGATTTTTCTCGTGAAAAATTTGGTGAACCAGCAGATGATATTTCTGGGCTATCAATAAATTATTTATTTTTTAGCATTTGGCATTATGGCGAATTTAGAGAGCCTTTTAAACAACTTTTTAACGAATTCATGACTAGATATCTCAATAAGACTGGTGATAATGAGATATTCAAGATCTTGCCTCCTTTCTATGCTTTTCGTGGGTTAGTTGTGGCTCATCCTCTTTACTATCCGGATTTAAAAAACGATAGAAGAAGAATGATTTTAAATTTCATTTTTAATGTATTAAAACAAGAAGAATTTGAAATAGATAATATCGAAGAATATCTCCATGTCGATAAAAATTAATTATTTAGAAAATTGAAATGATGATAAAATTATGACTCAATATAAAGTCAAAGATGCATCTTTATGCGATAGAGGTCTGCAATCCATTGAGTGGGCAGAAAATTTAATGCCAGTTTTAATAATGATAAAGGAAGATTTCAAGAAAAGAAAGCCTCTAACAGGGATTTCAATCGGAGCTTCATTACATGTCACCAAAGAAACTGCAGTTCTTATGCGAGTGTTAAAAGCAGGTGGTGCGGAGATCTCTTTATGTGCTTCTAACCCGCTTTCAACCCAAGATGATGTTGCAGCAGCCTTAGCAATGGAGGGAATTCATGTTTATGCTTGGAAAGGAGAGAAGGATCGAGAGTATTATTGGTGCATTGATCAAGTGTTAAACCAATCCCCGGAAATTACCCTAGACGATGGAGCAGATCTTGTTAGCACATTGCATACAAAAAGAAAGGATTTGCTGGAAAATATATTAGGAGGTACAGAAGAGACAACAAGTGGTGTAATAAGGCTCAAAGCTATGGAAAGCTCTGGGACATTAAAATATCCAATTATAGCGGTTAACGATGCATCTACAAAATATTTGTTTGATAATAGATATGGTACGGGTCAAAGTTCGATTGATGGCTTGCTTCGTGCGACCAGCATTCTTCTTGCTGGTAAGACCTTTGTTGTTGCTGGCTATGGATGGTGCAGTAGAGGAATTGCAATGAGAGCCAAGGGCATGGGAGCCAATGTAGTAGTTACTGAGATTGATCCATTAAGGGCTCTTGAAGCTGTAATGGATGGTTTTAGTGTTAAGCCGATGTCCGAGGTAGCAAAATACGGTGATATCTTCATGACAGCTACTGGAAATACTGGTGTAATTAGAGGCGAACATATGAGCAAAATGAAGGATGGAGCTATACTAGGGAATGCTGGACATTTCAATGTAGAAATCAATTTGGATGATCTGAATTCCTTAAGCGCGTCCAAGAAATCTGTTAGATCAAATGTCGAAGAGTATCGATTAAAAAATGGTAAGAAGCTATTTTTGTTATCTGAGGGGCGGTTAGTTAATCTTGCTGCGGCTGAAGGGCATCCTAGCGAAGTTATGATGATGTCTTTTGCTAATCAAGCTCTTTGCACAGAATATATTAGAGACAATTCCAAACTTGAAGTAAAAGTTCACGAAGTCCCTGAAGAAATTGATCAAAAAGTTGCTAAATTGGCTCTTGAAAGCATGGGCATAAAGATTGACAATTTAACAAAAGAACAAATTAAGTATCTAAAAAAATGGGAGTCAGGTACTTAGCTTGTACTTCCATGTGAGTTTTTCCATAAAACTGTGGACTAAAAAATGAAATCTGGAAAAGAAATTGAGGAGATCATCCATAAATATACATTGAAAAATGCAATAGAGCATGATGGTAAGGCAAGAGCCGGTACTGTTCTTGGAAAAATTATAAGTGAAAAACCTGAATTAAAGAAGAATTTAAAGCAAATTGGAGAATTGGTTGAAAAAATCACTAATGATTTAAATAAATTATCTGTTACCCAGCAAAGAAAAATTTTGGAAGAGAAATGGCCAGAACTCCTTTATGAAGAAAAAAAAGTAGAAGAAAAAAAGCTGCCACCTCTCCCCAATTCAAATAAATACGATAAGATTGTGACCAGGTTTTCTCCGAATCCCGATTGTGTACTTCATTTAGGTTCAATAAGAGCGCTCATACTATCCCACGATTATGCTAGAATCTATAATGGGAAATTCTTACTTAGATTTGAAGATACTGATCCAAGATTAAAAAAATCAGTCTTAGAATTTTATGATTTAATAAGAGACGACATTGAGTGGCTTGGATGTAAATGGGATGAAGAATACATACAAAGTGATAGGATTCCGATATACTATGAGTACGCAAAAAAGATAATAGACATTGGCGGGGCTTACGTTTGTACTTGCGAATCTTCAGATTTTAAGCAGAAAATCATTAACAAAAAATCCTGTGATTGCAGAGAAATGCAATCCTCTGAACATGCTAAAAGATGGCAAAAAATGCTAGAAGGAAATTACAAAGAAGGAGAAGCCATAATTAGAATAAAAACTGAACTTGATCATCCCAATCCAGCTGTAAGAGATTGGCCTGCCCTTCGTATAATTGACACCACAAAATATCCACATCAAAGAGTTGGAAGCAAATACAATGTCTGGCCTTTGTATAACTTTGCTTGCGGCATAGATGATCATTTGCTAGGAATAACCCACATCATACGTGGAAAAGAGCACTTTACAAATATGGTAAGACAAAAATATTTGTACAAATATTTTGAGTGGGAATACCCAGAAGCGATCCATTATGGAAGATTAAAAATTCCAGATGCAACTCTAAGCAAGTCACAGATTATGAAGGATCTAGAAGAAGGGGTGATACAGGATTTCAGTGATCCAAGAGTAGCAACATTGATTGCTATGAAGAGGAGAGGAATAAATCCTGAGACTCTTCGTAAAATTGTTATAGATATTGGACCCAGACCAGTTGATGTTACCTTAAGCTGGGAGAATATTTATGCAATAAATCGGAAATTGGTTGATCAAGAAACAAACAGATATTTTTTCATTTCAGATCCAATTCAACTTTGTATTAAAGGTGTCTTGAAGAATATCTCATCAAGAATCCCTCTCCATCCAGATCATTTAGAAAGGGGATACAGAGAATTTGAAGTCCAACCGGAAAAAAATATAGCAAGGCTATACGTCTCAAAAGGAGACATAGATCTACTCAAGGAAAAAAACATTATCAGATTAATGGAATTATTTAATCTTCAAATTGAAAGTATTAAAGATAATTCAATAGTAGCTACTTTCAAAGGAACTTCTTATACTGATGTAAAGAAAGCTAGAATTCCGATAATTCATTGGCTTCCAGATAAAGGAAATATTGACACTGAAGTTATCATGCCAAATGCAAAAGTTGTTAAGGGATTGGCTGAATCAAGTTTGAAGAATGAGAAGATCAAGAATACAGTGCAATTGATGAGATTTGGATTTGGTAGAATCGACAGCTTTGAAAACAGACTTTTAAGAATTTATTTTTCTCATTCCTAGTAATTTTAATTTAGCAAATATGCTCAATAAAAAAAATTCAAAAGTCATAATGATTATTTGATAGATTATGGCTTTGAAAATGCGAAAACTGGCTTATTACGTTACTATTCTAATTATAATTTTTTTGTTACTTCTTGTTGCTTACAAACAGATGATATCATTAAGAAATCAACCTATAGAGAATGTTGACACTAAACCTGCCTTAATAGATGATTTCTATAAAGTAACCAAAGTCATAGATGGAGATACAATAATTCTTGAAGATGGTAGAAAAATCAGATTACTAGGAATTGATGCATCGGAAAGGGGATATCCGTATTACAACAAATCAAAGTCTTACCTATCATACTTAGTATTGGATAAAAAAGTCCAACTAGAATCAGATTTAGTTGATAAAGATGAACATGGTCGTTTTCTCCGTTATGTATATGTAGACGGTACTTTTGTCAATGAACAATTGGTAAAAGAAGGTTTAGCACACGCATTCATTATATCTGATTTGAAGTACGAGAAACAACTAAGTGAAGCTGAATTCTATGCTAGGGAACATGAATTTGGAGTGTGGAAAATAAATGTTACCCAAGCTACCAACATGTACATAATTGATTTTCATTATGATGCATACGGTAACGATGATTATAACCTAAATGATGAGTATATTACCTTTGGTAATAGGGGCGATAATCCCATGAATCTGACAGGATGGACAATCAAAGATGACATGGATACTGTTTTTGAATTTCCAATTTATATTTTACAACCAAAAGGCGAAGTAACAATTCATACAGGAATCGGAGTCAACAGGGAAGATTCTCTATACTGGAATAGTCAAACTCCGATATGGGGAAATAAGGGAGATGTCTTATATCTTAGAAACAGAGAAGGAGATTTAGTAATACTTTATGAGTACTAAATTTATTTTAGCCATAATTTATGCATGAAGGATCTCTCTTTTTCTAATTCGCTAGAAAATTCATTTATTCTGATTCCCTTATGAATATAGCAATTAATGTCGCAAATAATAAAGAGATAAAACAGAAAGTCAATCCAAGTTGATAAGAACTTTTAGAAAATATTCTGATGCCATCGACTACGCTAATTAATCCAAATCTATCTAGAAGATATCCAAATATTATTTGGAATAATGCTATTCCTATAAAAGGAAATGTATTTGCACTTCCCGTCACTACACCTATCATTCTCAATGGAAATAATTCTTTTATCATTACAATGCTTAATGGCATTACACCAAAGAAAAAACCCATTAGAAAAAGAATTATCGAAAAATATGAAGTTAATTCTCCAATAACAGGCGATATTAACAAAAACCAAATGAAAGTGTAGAAAATCACTCCAGTTACAAAGATACTCTTCCTAGAAGTATTCAATCTGTCTGAAACTAATCCCCAAAAAGGTGCCCCTAAGAAGAAACCTAAACCTATCATCATTATCATGATACTGCTTTCAATCTTATTTAGACCATGAACCTGCATTAAATAGGGTACTCCCCATAATCCTTGAAAACAAAAAAAAGAACCGACGAAAAACATAGGGGGAAAAGCTACTAACCAAAAGTCCCTATTCTTAAATGCCGACCACATTCCTAAAAATGGGCTTTCGGCTTTTATTCTAATATTCTTGAAAGATGATAGTTGAGAACTTTTAGGATTATACATTCCTTTGGGCTTATCTCTAACCCAAATCCAAAGAGATATTGTCAACAATAAAGTTCCACCAGCGATTAATAGAAATGATGTTCGCCATCCAATTCCAGTAACCAAAATTGCGAATGGTACTGAACCAATAAGCGCTGCACTATTACCTATAGACACAAGGATTCCAATAAGACTGGCAAAACCTTTGACATCAAACCAAGATGCAATAAGTTTAGTAGCACAAATAAATGCAATAGATACGCCTAATCCTACTAAAGCTCTGCCTAGCATCGCAATAACTAAATCTTGTGCAATTGCGAATATTAGAGTTCCAACTGAAGCGGTTAAGCAGAAAATAAATAATGATTTTCTCGAGCCAAATTTATCTATTAACAATCCTGATGGAATCTGCATTACTCCATAGGCCATGAAATAAAGTGAAGAAAAAAGACCGATTGATGTAGCGGTAGCTAAGAAATCTCTCATCAAATCTTCTGCAATAATCGTTATAGATATCCTATGAAAATAGGCTACAAAATAAAAAGTCGCAGTTAAGATAAAGATTATCCATTTCCGGGATAGCATAAGCAAGAATCATCCAAGTGTATTGAAATTTTGTTTTTTTTGAGTAATTCTACAATCTCTGTTCGCTATAGAAGGGCTTTCTGGATTTAATAGCTTGTAAGAATAATTTCCTTAATTTTTCTTCATCTTCACCATTTCTTAATGGTGTTAATATATCTACTAAATCATCTGATGACATTAAACATGGTTTTAATTTACCATCACTGGTTAATCTCATCCTTGTACAATGAAGACAAAATTCTGTATTATCTACTGGTCTTACAAATTCTATTTTTGTTCCATTTTTTAATGTATAGACTTTTCTATTTTGCATTAATTCCCTTGTAAATACATCGTCTGCTTGCTTTGCGATATCTTTTTCAATATTCGCAAGAGGGAAAAAATACTTTTTGTGAGTGCTATCGTTTATTTTCAGTGGTTCTAATTCAATTAATTGGAGGATAGCTCCTTCCTTTTGTGTAAAATCTATCATTGAATAGACTTCGTTGCTATTTATTCCATTAAGAAGAACCATATTTACCTTTACAGGATTGAGCCCTGAATTAACAGCGGCCTTTACCCCATCTAAAGCAGGGGTCAATTCTACTCCTAAGATCTTATTGTAAGTTGTTTCATTTATCGAGGGCAAGTTGATATTTATTCTATTCAATCCTTTCTCTCTCAGTTCCAAGGCTAAATCGTATGATAGAGTTCTAGCATTAGTGACAAGGGATATATCCTCTATCCTTTCTATATTGGAAACAGATCGTATGATTTTGGGTAAATCATGTCTTAGAAGTGGTTCTCCACCTGTTATTTTTACTCGTTTAATTCCAAAGTCAGAAGCTAGTCTAATTATTTTTTGTATTTCATCATGAGTCATTTCATCGGTTACTGAATCATGCCCTTCCTTATGACAATAAAAACAATTAAGATCGCATTTTTGCGTTATCGATACGCGAATGTTATAGATTGGTCTTCCATAATTGTCCTTGACGACCATTGTCAATACCTGCTCTAAATACCTTTAGCATGCTTTATTACATGTCCGATTTCCGGTATTATTAAACATTCCATTGCTTTTTTAACAGCATTTGGTGAACCGGGCATACAAAAAATTGGTTTATTATTAGCTATGCCTGCTAAGGCTCTTGTCATCATTGCGGCGGATCCTATCTCATCAAAACTAATCTTTCTAAATAATTCCCCGAATCCTGGAATCTCCTTATCCAAGAATTCTTTAATTGATTCTATAGTGACATCGCGAGGGGCTATACCAGTTCCGCCCGTAATTATTATTGCTTCTATTTTAGTATCAAATAGTACTTCTTTTACTACATTCTGAATCATTTTCTTATCATCAAGTACAAGTCTCCTATTAACAATCGAGTGGCCTTTTTTCTTGAGTAATTCCTCAATAATATCGCCAGAAGGATCATCAACTGATTTGCCATGCGTTTTCTCATTATATTTTGAAGAGCTACATGTAATTATCGAAATTGAAATTTTAAGCGGTGATTTTGATCTATGATCAGCTACGGTTTTACTCATTAAGTTTTGGCCTTCTTCTTTTCTGTCACTCTAATAGTTTCAATGGATGTTTCAGGGAATTGCCCGTCGGCGTCCTTTTCAACCTTTTTTACCATATCCCAAATTGTGAGTAGATAAGTGGAAGCAGCTACTAATGCTTCCATCTCTACTCCAGTTTTAGCTGAACTACGAACGCTTATTTCTACTTCAATATAATTTTCATGTATCTTTGCTTCAGTCTGAACATTACTAATAGGAATTGGATGACAAAAAGGAATTATCTGCGGTGTATTCTTAGCAGACAAAATAGCAGCTACCTCAGCTACAGCCAATGGATCTCCTTTTTCGACTTTTCCATCAGATATCAATTTGATGGTTTCGGGTCTAAGTTTAATTCTTCCAATTACTGTAGCTTCTCTAAATACTTCATCTTTATTGGAAATATCTACCATTTTGAATCTTTTCATATGTTTAAACACCCTAACCTTTCAATACGAATAAAAATATGATATGTTAACGGAAGCTCTATAATTATCAACTCGATTATTTAAAAAGACAGATCTCTATGGTTTTCAGTCCTTTTTTAATCTCTCTTGGAGAGAGTTCTGAAGCTGTTTCTCAACGATAGAAGGGGAAGGTGAGGTTAAACCAATAAGAGTGGTTTTACCTCGCAATCCTTTTCCAGATATTTTGGTTGATAAAATCCCGCAAGAATCTAGATTCTTTATATAGGTCCAGAATTGTGTATGTGCTCTTGGCTTCTCTTTATATTCTTCGCACACTACCTCATACATCTTCTCAACCTCGCCCATTGTTGCATAAGCTGACTCATTTCTCTCTAACAATCTTGATAAAGCTATTAAAATCAATTTTTCATGAATTACAAGTGGATCAAGGTATTCTTGCCTGATCGGCGAATACATAGACTCTGCCGCCTTGCGAACGTGTTTTGGCACTATCATTTTATCTCCTTCTAGGTCTGCGCATTTACCAGCTTTCCAAAGTAGCTCTATAGCATATCTTGCATCTCCAGGAATTGATGCTAAATCTGCTATTAGATCAGTGGTCTCTAGTGATATTGCTCCTTCTTTAAAAGCTAAATCCGCTCTATCTTTGAGAATGGTATTTAACTGATCAGAAGAATAATTATCTAACTTTATTACATTCTGTTGAAGTACACTTAGAGTGCTTTTATCAAGACGGTTCAGTAAACTCAAGTCTCTCACTATGCAAATTAAAGAGAGTCTTACAGGGGCGTTTAATCTTCCTTCTTGAATTCTAGTCAAACTATATAATGTATTGATCTCATCTTCCTCTCTAGAATTTAATAAAGCATCAAATTCATCTAAAGCAAGAATTAAGTGAATGTCTTTATCATCTAAGAGGCTTAACAAAGTCTGAATAAGCTCTTCGGTTGAAAAACCTCTTTGAGGAAAGCCACTTATGAATTCAGTTATTACTCTATTAAGAATCATAAAGAAACTTCCCCTGTGTTCTCTACAGTTTATATGCAAATATTTTATTTTCGCGCCCTCACTCTTCGCTTTATTCTCGATGTCCATACCAAAGCGTTGTGAGAGAACTGTTTTTCCTGTGCCTATATCTCCAGATACAAGAACTCGTTGACTTGTAGTGCTGGGTTTTTCTATTACAGATTTAAAAATTTGTGCTAAAGTAAGAAATTCATTTTCTCTATGATGAAGTTTAGAAGGAATATATTCCAAAGAAAGGGGCTTTTCATCCTTAAATATAGATGGCCTTTCCATGGCCTTTTTTATAATATCAATTCCTGATTGATCCTTATTTTCTTCCATACCAAGTAGACCTTTTACTTGAAGAATAAAGCATTTACTAAAATTTTAATCTCAATCTCTTCAATAAAGAGATAACTACTAGATAGAATTTTGTTTATCAATCTTTTCTCTTTTTCTTAAATCGTGAAGGAAATATATTGAATAACCAGAAATAGAAAAAATTAGAATTACTATTTTTGTCGCATATACAAGTGAAACTGGAGTATTTGGATTTGGAAATTCATTATAAAGAATGTCCGGATTCGTAACATTAGTAACTGACATTAGAGAACTCCATAAGGAAAAATTGAAGAATAGTTCGTAAAAAGATGCAAAGAGAACTAAAAAGCTTAACAGAATTGCAAAATTTAACCAGTTTTTACTCAATTTTAGAATGTTGGATTTGAGAAATTGAAGTAGAGAACTCCACCAGATGAATGTGAAGAAAAAAATCAATGTCATTGGTTTGAATTGAACGAATTTGAAGGGTGACCATTCATCTTTAATGAATTGTTCCCCGTATATTTGAAATTCTGGGTATCTTAGAATGCAATATAATATAATGGAAAGAGTTGCAATTCCAGACACAATTGAGATTAGTAGCCATATTTTTCTTGTAAAATCTTGATTCATAAGGCAAAATCTCTTATGGCTTTATATAACTCATCTTGAGCTTGTGATCTTATTTTGACTTTTTTTCCATCTTCTTTCATAAGAAATCTGCCCGCTTTTTTAGTATTTATTTCTCCTATAATAGATGCTTGTATTTTATTTCTTTTAAGTAAACTTAGGATCTTTTCTGATTTTTGCGATCTGCTTGTAATTAATAGAGCGCCCGAACTCATGAGTCTAAGGTAATCGATTCCGAACACCTGACATATTTCCTTAGTCTCCATAGCTATTGGAATTTCTGATTCATAGACTTGCAATCCAACATCAGAAGCTTCTGCAATCTCCCATAATCCATTCATCAAGCCACCTTCGGTTGGATCATGCATAGCAGTTACTCCACCTGCTTTCATAGCTGTCAGAGCATCTTTCACAATGCTTATGCTTTTTAGTAATTTTTTTGCTCTTTTTAATAGCTTGTTGTCGATTTTCCGATTTAATTTTCTTTCAAATTCTGATGCTAGAATGGCTGTACCTTCCAGTCCAACACTTTTTGTAATCATTATTTTGTCTCCATTTTTTGCTCCACTTGAGGTCACATATTTTCCATAGTCAGTCTCTCCCAACATAGTACCAATCACAATTGGTCGATTCAGTTGCGGTGAAATTTCTGAATGTCCTCCTATTACAGATACCTTCAATTCTCTACAAGCTTGGTCTATTTCATTCATAATCTCTTTGATCAATTTCTTGGTAGAATTTTCTGGAAGTAATATTGAACACAAGTACCAAGATGGTTTAATGCCATAAGATGCTACATCATTTGCATTAATGTGGACTGAAAGCCATCCTATGTTTTTTGTTGCGCCAGTAATAGGATCTGTACTAATAATTATCACTTTAGATCCAATTTTTATTATCGCTGCATCCTCGCCAATTTTAGGTCCAAGAATAACTTTCTTGTTTATAACTCCAAGATGTTTGAATATTATAGTCTCTAATTCAGAGTACGGAATTTTGCCACATAATTGAGGTCTTAACATTATTAGAGTGATCTTCCAAACATTCTTGAAATTTAATCTTTTTCATTCTAAAATTAAGCAGTAGGCTCTCGCACTCAAGATCTATATCATATATTCAATTGGGCCAGACTCGTCATCGCCTACCTTTAAAAATAATTTAAAAACCAAGATAAAAATTTAACAATAGAATCATTTCGAGTATCTTTATCTGAGGGAAAAAAATCGAAGATAGGAAATATCGAAGTTCTGCCTTTAGCATTCGAGAGCCTTGGAGTTCGTTCGATGTGCACTTTCCTTAAAACCTCTGATATCGGGATCCTAATAGATCCTGGAGTATCCTTAGGTCCTAGATATGGAATGCTACCTCACCCAACAGAATACAAACTGATTTATAAAAAAAGAAGTCTGCTTAGAGAGATTGCTGACAAGTCAGATATAATTACAGTTTCACATTATCATCATGATCACTATACGCCATCATATGAAGACACAGTATTCATCTGTAGCGACAAAGAACAATTTCAAAGTATATATAGGGATAAACAGGTCTTAGTGAAAGATTTTCATGAGAAGATAAATCATTCCCAAAGACGCAGAGGTTGGATATTTCAAAAATCATTGAAAAAAATTGCTAAAGGTTTTGAAAATGCAGATGGTCGAATATTCAAATTTGGAGAAACAACTCTGAAATTTTCAGATCCGGTATCGCATGGGGAGGATAACTCAATGTTTGGATGGGTATTGATGATGAGCATAGAGAAAGATGGAAATAAAATAATCCACTCCTCTGACATTCAAGGTCCTTCTTCAACAGAAGCATTAAGATGGATCCTTGCTGAAGGCCCCAACCTATTAATATTAAGTGGCCCACCGGTTTATCTTAGGGATTATCTCGACAACAAAACCTTATTTTCTAGCGCATTGAAAAATATGAAGAAATTGACTGAAAATATTTCAACAATAGTTATCGATCATCATTTAATTCGTGCAAAAGATTGGGTAGAACAGATTGCAGTTCTTAGAGATTATGCTAAGGATTCTAAAAATCAGGTTCTAACTGCAACAGAATTGAATAATCAGGAAAATAATGCGCTGGAAGCCAAAAGAAACCTTCTATACGAGGATATGCCACCAAGTAAAGAATTCTTGAAATGGACTAAATTACCCAAGGAAAAAAGAAGGCAAAATCCACCACCAATTACTTAATGATTTTTGGTTTAAATAGCCTGTTTCCAAAAAATTTCTTGCGATCGGATTAATCCAAAAGGTTTAATTCTAGGGATTAATTTAACTGACTTCCTCATAACTTGAATGCCTTGGTTGGATAGCATTTATTAAATGATAATTATAATAAAAGAATTGAAAGTTTGTCTAAGACTAGAACGAAAAAATGATGGTTGAGCTTATGCCCTCAGTGTATGATGTACCTCCTGATATAATGATCGAGAAACTTGCCGAATATTTGAAGGATAATGTAGAAGATATCAATCCTCCTTCGTGGTCATTATTTACAAAAATAGGAACTTACAAAGAGAATCCACCTCAACAAAATGATTGGTGGTATATACGCTGTGCTTCATTACTTAGGAAGTTGTATCTCAATAGCCCATTAGGCATATCTAGATTACGTGTCGAATATGGAGGCAGGGGAGGAGGAGGAAATGCTAGTGTTGAGCATAGCAAAAAAGGTACGGGATCATCTGTTAGAGTACCACTCCAACAGCTTGAGAAAGCAGGTTTTGTTGTAAAGGAGCAAAAAGAAGGAAGAAAGCTATCGAATGAGGGGAGAAGCTTATTAGATAAAATGGCTGGACAAATAGTTAAAGAAATGAAAAGTGTAAAAAAATCTGATTAATTTAAGGAGGATATTTTTCAAGATGGGACATAGAAAAAAACATGCGCCAAAACGTGGCTCGCTTTCTTATCTTCCAAGAAAAAGAGCTAAAAGTCTGATCGGGAAAGTCAGATTCTGGCCTGATGTTGATGAAGGACCCAAATTGTTGGGTTTCGTTGGATATAAAGCAGGCATGACGCATGTCATCGCTGTAGACAATAAAAAGGGTTCCATTACATATGGAAAGGAAGTATCGATGCCAGCAACATTGATTGAGACTCCTCCTACAATTGTATTTGGAATAAGGGCATATTCTAGAACAAATGAGGGTTTGAAAACATTTGCGGAGGCATGGATGGAAAAACCTCCTAAAGATATCGGAAGGTTGATTACAATTCCAAAGGAAGGGGGTAAAAATAATTCTATTGAAAAGTTTCAAAAATCCTTGGATGAAATCGAAGAGATACGGCTAATAATTATGCCTCAGCCTCGATTGGCTAATATTGGACGTAAAAAACCCGAATTAATAGAGATAAAAATTGGTGGTGGAGATATAAAAGAACAATTTGGATACGCAAAAGAGAGTCTTGGCAAAGAGATTAAATTAACGAATGTATTTAAAGAAGGGGAATTGGTCGATACTATTGCAATAACAAAAGGAAAAGGTATTCAAGGTCCAGTTAAGCGTTGGGGTATAAAAAGACTTCCGCACAAATCTAGAAAAACAGTTAGAGGGGTTGGTTCAATAGGACCTTGGAACCCTGGCACAGTGATGTATTCTGTTCCTCGAGCTGGACAGATGGGTTTCCATCAAAGGACAGAATATAATAAACAAATTTTAAAAATTGGAGATGATGGTTCAGAAATAACTCCAAAAGGTACATTTCCTCATTATGGAATAATTAATACTCAATATGCTTTGTTAAAAGGAAGTGTAGTGGGACCAACAAAAAGACTGGTAATAATAAGGCATCCCGCTAGGGCCCCAAGTGGCGAAATCGCAATTCCTAAAATTGAACACATTGATCTGGAGTCAAAACAAGGTGATTAATAGTTAAGAAATCAGATTTGACTTGAATATTTGGGAGAATTTTGTTATGACTAAAAAAGGAGTTACTAAAAGTCTGAAAAGCATGCATGCACCTGGTTTTTGGCCCATACATGTGAAAGAATTTAAATGGGTTACAAAACCGAGTCCTGGCCCACATCCAATTGAGGAATCTTTACCATTATCTATAATCATTCGCGATATTTTGAGATATGGAAAAAGTACTAGAGAGACAAATATGATCCTCTCTGAAGAAAAAGTGCAAGTCGATGGTAAGATCAGAAGAGAAAAGAAATTTCCAGTAGGATTAATGGACATTATTGAAATATCTGACGCAAAAAAAGCCTATAGAGTTCTTCCTTTTCCGGGTAAAGGGCTTACTTTAGTTGATATTCCTGATAATGAAAAAACCCAAAAATTATGTAGAATAGAGGATAAGACTTCTGTGAAAGGTGGAAATGTTCAACTAAATCTTCATGATGGAAGAAATGTACTAGTAAAGGTAAAGGATCCTAAAAAACCTAAAGAAGATGAGTACAAAACTCTCGATACTCTACAGATAAAAATTCCTGAACAGGAGATTCTCAAACACTTTCCATTTAAAGAAGGATCCTATGCTTTAATAACGTCTGGGAGAAACATTGGTAATTCCGGTAAAATCATAAAGATTGAGAAATCAGCATTCGCAAAGCCATCAATAGTGACTATGGAGGATGATAACGGCAATAATTTCCAGACTATTGCAGATTATGTCTTTATTATTGGCGATGAAAAACCTTTGATAAAACTGTCTGAATAAAATTCGAATTTAAATAAATTTCTTAGGTGATAAAAATTGACTTTAACCGATCCTCTCGCAAATGCTTTATCAAACATATATAATAATGAAGAAAGAAGAAAAAACGAATGCATTATATCCCCTGCATCTAAATTAATCGGTCAAGTACTAAGAGTAATGCAGAAGAATGGATATATTGGTGAGTTTGAATTTATCGATGATGGTAAGTCTGGAAAATTTAGAGTCCAATTGCTTGGAAGGATAAACAAATGCGGAGCTATAAAGCCAAGATTTCCAGTTAAAATGGATTCAATAGAAGCATGGGAAAGAAAATTCTTACCTGCCAGAGAGGTTGGAGTAATAGTAATGACAACACCAAAAGGTGTCATATCACATAAAGAAGCTATAAATCTGAAAACTGGAGGACGTTTTCTAGCCTTTATGTTCTAATTAGGATTGAAATTTCAAGATTATATTATTACAGTTAAAACTTTGGTGATATTAAGAATGGCACGTGGCCCAAGATATAATGTTCCTTTTAGGAGAAAAAGAGAAGGCAAGACAGACTATAAGAATAGAATGGGGTTAGTCTTGTCTAGGACACCAAGATTAGTTGTTAGACCTACGAACAAAAATATTATAGTCCAATTATATGAAGCTAAATCCAATGGAGACTTTGTGATAGCTTCTTCAAATTCAAATGAATTAAAAAAATATGATTGGAAAATTAATTTTGGAAATGTTCCAACCGCTTATTTGACAGGTTTTATAGCTGGATTTAAAGCTGTCAAGAAAGGAATGAATAAAGCTGTATTAGACACAGGATTGAACGTATCTTCTAAAGGATCGAGAATATACGCAGCATTAAAAGGTGCCTTAGATGCAGGTATGGAGATACCCCATGGGGAGGAAATATTACCGGATATGGACAGAATAAAGGGGAAGCATATATCAGATTATGCTAAAACCCTAAGTGAAAATACAGAGCTTTACAATAAACATTTTTCGAAATATATTGCACAAAAATTAGATCCTCAAAAGATCCCAGAAACTTTTGAGAAAACAAAAGAAAAAATTTCTCAAGAATATTCAAAGGTGGAAGCAAAAGCATGACTCAAAAAGCGCGCGCGCTAAAAGCAAAATCAGAAAAAATTAAAGATGATTTCCTAGTGGCCATTAGGCTAAGAGGTACAGTGGGTCTCGATCCAAATACTAAAGAGACATTTAATTCATTAAATTTACCAAGAAAGTACAATGCAGTATTTTTACAAAAAAGACCTGAAATAGACGGTATGCTGAAAAAAGTTAAGGACTTCATAACTTGGGGCGAAATAAACAAAGAGAGCATGGAAATGGTGCTAAAAAAAAGAGGCAGATTAGCAGGAGATAAAAAAATAACTAATGAATTTGTAAAAGAAAAACTACGACTCAACTCTATTGAAGAAGTTACTAAAGCCTTATGGGATACAAAAATGACTTTGAAGCATTTACGTGATGTTGGTGTAAAACCAGTATTCCGATTGCATCCTCCTAAAGGAGGTTTCAAAAAGAGTACTAAAAGGGCTTATAAAAGCGGAGGAGAACTTGGATATAGGCAAGATAATATCAATGAACTTCTAAAAAAGATGGCATAAATTATCAGATTGAATTAAACAACTTCCAACTGGAATACTTAAAATCAATTTAAAGTACTTTTTTTAATCTTAATTTTTCTTAAAAGTATACTAAATACCTAAAAATTAAATTAAAGAATATACTTAACTAGAAATAACCTTATTCTTATGAGTTGAGAAAGAAAAATGGCGAAAGATTGCCCAAAATGTGGTGCAGCCAATAGAGATATAGCGAGTTTTTGTTCTAAATGTGGAACTAGTTTTACGCTATCTGGCACTCCACCAGTTCCACCACCTACTGCTCCTGCAACTCCCCCACCTCCAACAACTACTCAACCACCTGCCCCACCTCCCACATATCCGCCAACTACACATATTCATCCAAGTACTCCTCCGGTACCTCAAGCTCAACCTACCGCACCTAGTATGCAAAGATCCCCTGTAGTAGGCATGTGTTCATTTCATCCAAATCTTCCCGCAATTTATGTCTGTGGCAAATGCGGTAAATTACTTTGTACAAACTGCACTAGGAATTACATGAATATGATACTCTGTCCGCAATGTCAATGGCAATTATTCCCCTCAACACCACAACCAACAACATTTCCAGGTCGTACACATTATCATTATTAGAACTTCGATATGGCGGACTCACATGATAATAGCGTCCGCGCTATATCTAGGAATTTATTAAAGCGGAGAAAAGCTCATTAAATGAGCTTTCTGGTAATAGGAAATATAACAAAAGATCTAATCAAAACAATAAGAATAGAAAGAAATCTATTTGGTGGGGCAAGTTTTGCTGGACTCACCGCTCATAAGCTAGGTTATGAATCATCCGTACTAACCAAAGGCAATTACAAGTTAGAAGAATGGATAAGCTTTTTAGAAAAAAAAGGAATCCAAGTTCATCTACAAGAGGATGAACACATAGCTTCGTTCGTTAATGATTATTCTTCTGTTGAAAGAAAACAATCGTTACTTGAATTTACTAAAAAGATTGTCTTTAATATTCAAGAAGAATTCGATATAATTCATCTTAATCCAGTTTATCAGGAAATAGATCTTGATCTAGTTAAAAATGCAAGGAAAAATTGCAGGTACCTATCTTTAGATGTACAAGGTCTAGTACGAGAGCAAGAAGATAAAAAAATTCAAGGGCGTTTTTGGATCGAGAGGGAAGACTGGTTAAAATATATAGACTTTTTAAAAGTTGGAAAGAATGAAGTTGGTTTAATATCCCGTTTGAAAACCTATAAAAAAATATGTAAAGAGTTAAAAACTTTCGGAGTTAAAACAATTGCTTTAACTTTTGGCAGGGAAGGTTCTATAATTTATGATAATCAGACTTACAAGATACAAGCATTCAAAACTAATACGATTGATGAGACAGGGGCCGGAGATGTCTTTGGTTCAAGTTTTGCAATAAGGCATTATGAAACTGGAAATATGATAGAGGCGGCTCTATTTGCTACTGCTAGTGCTTCTTTTGTAGTTGAGAATTTTGGAACTACGGGAATTGCGGATAAAAAAAGAATTGAGCAAAGATATAACAAATTAAAAAGCATGCTATGAAAATAATAATCAGTATGATCTAAATGGATTAATATTTAGATGTAATAAAAGATAGAACTAGGCTTTTGAATTTGAAAAGAATTGGAATAATACATTATTCAGCCCCGAAAAAAGAAATCGGTGGCGTAGAAATAATCATAGATGATCATATTCGCTTTCTTAGCAATATGGGCCATAAGATTTCCCTTATTTACGGCAGCGGAGGGGGATTAAAAAATAAAAATATTACTGAATATCAGATACCATCATTATCTTCAAATGGACCAGAAGTAATCAAAGTTCAGAAGAATATTTTTAAGAATAAAGACGTGACAAAAGATTTCATTGAGCTAAAAAATAATATCAAGAAAGAATTAATTAGAATATTATCCAAGCTTGATGTATGCATAGTTCACAATATTCCCTCAATGCCTTTTAATTTTGCAGCTACCGCTGCCATTAATGAGATTACTGAAGAGATTAAAATTAAATTCATCTTCTGGTTACATGATAGCATACTACTAAGAGAGGAATGGAACGAGGATTTCCACAAGTTTCCGTATTCCTTACTGCATTATAAAGACAAGAATATAATTTTTATTACGCCTACAGACTTTAGAGCAAAACAATTCTCAGAATTGCCTGAACAATTTAGAATTCCTTCAATGAATGTGATACCAAATGGAGTGGATATTGAGGAATATATCAAGATAGATGAAACAACTAAACTATTATTAAGAAAACTAGGTATCTCATTTGAAGATTTTATTATTGTTACCCCTGTACGTGTAACGCCTCGAAAAAATATCGAATTAGCACTTTATGTGCTTGATCAATTAAGACATTTTATAGATACGCAAACTCTTGCAATAAAACTCCTCATAACTGGACCTCCAGACCATCAAGCGCGTAAGCAAGGTAAAGACTACTTAAAATGGCTTCATGAGAAAATGAAAGATCTATACCTTAAGAAGAATGTCATCTTTTGTCATGATATAGTATCTTTTGAAAGAGAGTATGAAAATGGCGGTGTTAAGAAGTGGAGTGTTGCAGACGTTTATAATATAGCAGATTTAATATTCATCCCAAGCAAAGAAGAGGGTTTTGGTCTTCCAGTTATTGAGGCAGGAGCTGCTAGGAAACCTATTTTCTGCTCTCGTATTCCACCATTCAAAGAACTGATTAAAGACGATATTGAAGGAGATATGTTTGATTTAGTAGAAGATCCTAGAGATATTGCATTTAGGATTTATAAATTATTCATAACAAATAAAGTAGAAAATAATTTCAATAATGTAGTAAAAAATTTCAATTGGGAAACTATTATCAATGAAAAATTGATACCCTTACTTTAATTGAAATCTTTATTCTAATTTTATTAAATCCTGTTTATCCAACAATTCGAGTGTTGATCTTATTGCCCTTCGCTTCAGAAATGCTCTGAACTCGAGTTCTTTTTGACTACTAAGTTCATTCCATGGAGGAAGGACGTCTCTTTCTCTTCTTTTATTCTTTTTTGAATTTTGTATCACTTTCTTTAAAGATTTCGCATAAAATTCTACTCTTCTCTTTGCACCTTCAGTATCTTTAACGAAATCTCTTCTAACTTCAAGTTGGACTTCACGTCTAATGTCCGCTTTATCATATAGATGTTCTGTATTTTGTATCTCTTGCATCGCTTCTTCAACATATTCATCTATAATTACTTCATCTAGTTCTATGCTATCTTTCAATTCATCTACTATCAATTCAGCTATTTGCATAACCATTTCTCGAATATCTTTGTCTCTTTGTGGAAAATGCTGAAATAGGCGAAGATCGACTTGCGATACCTGATCTAACATATCTCTTCGCCAGATCTGAATTAAAGTATTCATTTCGAAGCTATAATCTGGAGTAAAAGCAAGAGACTCCAAACACTCTTTTCTTGCAGCAAACTCTCCTGATAAAGGGTATTCAAACTTTTCTAGGCCACTTAATACTCCGTGTTTGCTTAGAACTCTAATAAGAGGTCTCACAAATAATCTTGTAACACGCCCACCTAATGAATAGAGTCCTTTGTCAGGCCAATCAATGTTGACTTTCAATCTTGTGTAATAAGCTTTCACACATTTAATTGGTTTAGATTTATGCCACGATTTAAGTATAGGTCTCATTAAAGCAGTAGCTTGCCATCTTTGAAAATTACGCACATCGCTATCTAAAAAGACAATAATATCGCCTGATGCAATTCCTGTAGCTAACCATAAAGCTGTGCCTTTTCCGCCAGATAAGTTATGAGGTGGAATTTGTAATTTCTTATAAGCATTATTAATTTTTGGATCTAATTGGTGTACGACTTTCACAACTAAATCAAACAAGCCCAATTGAACTTGATTATTTACTATTGGATATTTTCGTATTAGACCTATTATATCATGAAAAAATGGGATGACATGATCAGCTGTTGAAATTACTTCTCTCATTAATCTATTATCAATGGCCCCATATCTGTTTGTACCATCTACTATTATAATTTCATCTATTATGCCTCTTCTTACTAGTAATCCTAATTCGAGAAGAGCATTCATTAAAACTTCAGATCTGTAGCCAGTCAATTCCTGTGTGCTTTTAATAAAAGTTGGTATTACAACTGAGATCAAAAGCGGTTTTTTTGTCCCAAATTCATCTGTGAAATATATTGAGGATTTTAGCTTGAATACTTCATCTACTATAGAAATTGGCTTTCTTTTAACCTTAGCTTCAAGTGATCTAATTTTATCGCTAATACCATCAATTACTCTAGGCATCTGACTCCCCAAAAAAAGTGCTAAGGTTTTAAGTAATATGATAGAAAATTCGAGTTTAAATGTTGTCTATTGTATGAGTTTTGTTAAGAATTATCTTATGTTTATCAGATTCTTTTTTTAATATGCTCTAATGCTTCATCAAAATCGGAGACCGTTATATGCGATATTGTTTTCAATCTGTTACTTCTCGGTCTATAGGCTATAGCAATGTCTGCCTCAGTGAAAGCACAGTAATCCGAGTCTCCATCCCCTACACAGATAATAATTCCATCAGTAAGATATCTGATTTCTCTTAAGAACCATAGTTTACATACTGCATATTCCTTACATTCTGATATTTCCAAACAGTGACGTTCTGTTAAGACTTTGCCAGTAATCAGATCACTCTTAAATTCAATAATATTACCGAACACAGTCTCTATTCCCATTTTCTTGGCCAAGATTTCAGCCAGAAATTGATACGAATCTGTTGCTATAGCTATTGAGAAATCTTTCTTTTTTAAGAAATCGACAAAATTCCCAACGCCAGGATTCAGAGGTATTGAATTAAATATATCTATCATCTCTTGTCTGCTTTTTCCTTTTAGAAGCTCAACAATTCTTTCAGTTATTTGGTAAGCTGAAAGTGACTTTGAAAGCTTGTCTATATACTTAAGTTCCTCAGTTAATCCGAATACTTCACAAAATACATCGATAGATCTTTTAGCAAGAAGCGTCCCATCCATATCCAAAATAGCTGCGCCAGTCATTTAAACACACAATCTAAAAATCATTCATTTTTTTTAATAGCGTCTTTATAAATCCGAGTGGTTTTCTCGGCTGCCATATCCCACGAAAAAAGTCTTTCGACTCTTTCCCTACCATTTTTACCCATTCTTAATCGTTCCGTATCATTTAAAAGAAGGTAAGAAATAACTTTGGCCAAGCCCTTATAGCTACCCGGTTTGACAAGAATACCTGTTTTCTTATTCGCAATTACCTCAGGCATTGAACAATGATCAAAAGCAACAACGGGTTTACCACAAGCTTGCGCTTCACCAGGTGTTAACCCAAATCCCTCCCATAAACTTGGATAACAAAATAGATCGCAAGCGGCATAAATCTTCGGAATGTCTTCATCAGAAATGAAACCAGAAAAAATTAAAGCTCTCCTAATTTTCAAGTTAGTAATCAATTCACTTATTTTAAACGAATCATATCTTGCAGCTCCTGTTATGAGAAATTTAACATTAGGAACTTCTTTCTGAATTAATGGAATTGCTTTAATTAGAAGGTGCGCGCCTTTATATGGTGCAAGTCTACCGAGGAATAAAACAAGCGGGGAATTCCCAATCCCATATCGATTCCTAATAGTTTCTCCTTCAATGTTTGGATTGAATCTTAAAGTATCTATTCCATTGTAAATAACGTCGATTTTATTCTCTTCAATTCTATGAAAATCTATCAAGTCATTCTTTAGGAAATTACTAACTGTAATTATTTGGTCTACACCTAATCTAAGTCCAAAAAAAGTTCCAATTCTATGATCAACCATTTTTATTTTTTGTATCGGATTAGTCCAAATACGAATGGGAGAAAATCCATGATATGTAAAAACATGAGGAACATTCTTGATTGAGTGAGCATAATTCCCTACAAAGATTCCAGGATGATATTGTGTGTGAACAATATCATATTTTTGGATTTTAATTCCGCAATTTAAAGCAAATCTAAAATGACGTATAAAGGGGAGATAATCTAAAGAAAAATTAATTTTCTGTATTGGTATATCTTCAACTCCTTTTTCAACTACATTACTAAAAACAGTAACTTGGTGGCCCATATTCGTTAGTCGATTAACGAGTTCTCTAATATGAACTGCTTGACCTGAGCCTTTATGAAGAGTTGACCTCACCATTGCTATTCTCAAAATCAAATACCCTTTTACTTAAAATGCGAATTACAATAAGCATTAATCTATTGTGAGCTATTAACAATATTATTGATATTATAATTAGATATCTTTCATCTATGGTTACCCTGAGTGAAGGCAGAGTGTAAATTGAGTAATAAAAAAAATGGAATAGATTTTATTAAAAAATGTTATAGAACTATCCCAATTCATAATCCATTACTCAATTTCAAATTGGATACTCAAAATATTGAAGTTAGAAAAGATCCTCTCACAGGAAGAGAATCCAGAATAAATATTGAAAGAGCAACGAGACCAAAGCAAGTTGATAACAATCTAATTGATATTCGGAGATTCCTGCAAGAATCTGTGAAAGATTGTCCTTTTTGTCAAGGTAATATTGAGGTTTGTACCCCGAAATTCCAAGAAGATCTTATGAATTCTGGTAGGATGAAGCTAAGACAGTTCACTCTCTTTCCAAATCTTTACCCTTTTAACAAATATCATGCGGTTGGAATACTAACAGAAGATCATTTTACTGATATTACAGCTATTAAATCTGAGAACTATCAAGATTGTTTCAGGATCTGTAATGATTTCTTTCATAAAGTAAATGCGAAGGATCCTGACTATATCTATCCTTTAATAAGCTTAAATTTCCTGCAGCCAAGTGGTGCCTCATTTGTTCATCCACATGTACAAATTCTGATTGACTCAAAACCTTTCGAAGAAACTGGATTATTAATTGAAAAATGTCTTAGATATTACAAGAAAAAATCGAGAAACTATTGGGAAGATCTAATCAAATCTGAACAAGAATTGGGTTTAAGATATATTGGTGATAGTGGCTGTGTAAAATGGATGGCGAGTTTTGCACCAAGGAGCAACAATGAAATTATTGGGATAATTAAAAGTAAGTCTAGCTGCTTAACAGAGTTGAAAAATAAAGAAATAGATGATTTAGGCAAGGGATTATCAAAGATCTTCCAAGGGTTGTCGAGTTTAGGTCTTCAGAGTTTCAATATGAATATCTATTCAGGTCCTCTAAAAAGAGAGATGAGAAAATATTTTCTGATAAATCTAAGAATTATTTCAAGACCCAATTTGAGAAATATGTATACTTCTGATAAAGGATTTATGGAAATTTTGCAGGAAGAGCCCATTATCTCTAGCGTGCCAGAAGAGGTCTCTGAGAAATTAAAAGCACTCTTTGATTGATTTTTTTTGATTCTTAAAAATGAGTGTTTTAGACAGCGTGTGCGCTATTAGAAAATTTCTAAAAGGTATTTTTTTGATTTTTCAAATAATTGTGAGTCTTTAGTAATCATCTCTTCAGCTACTACATCAGTAAGTTCTGTAGACTTTGAAGCATAATCAGCTACTCTACCAGACCATAATGCTCTGAAAACATCTAGTAAAGATTCTCTAGAATTTTTATCATTAGTCTTCTTGAATGCTGCAGCTATTTCATATGAGATTTTCGGCCAGATTTCAGGATAAATCAATGAATATTTTGATCGGTTCTTGTAAATTGAGTTGTAAGAGTCTGGAGGTAAAATTGATTTTAAGATTTTATGATATTTTTCCAATCCCTTCTCAAAATTCGTAATTAATAATTCAGCATCTATTTCTATTGGTTCAGGATTAGCCGATTTTAGGTCTTCTTCTATAATAGGAATCGAGTTACTTCCATTCATATTTCTCCAAAAATCTTCATAATGAATCATGCAATTGAACATTGTTCCAACTACATTATTAAACATAGGTGATAAATGCTTACCAGGATCCTTGGCTTCATGTAATTTTACTCCTAGCATCGCTTGCTTTATTTCAAAACCTCCCGCAATTGCGGTATGTGTGATAAATATATCAATGCCAAATTTTGCCATACTCTTAAGATTCCATAGAGGACTTTCAAGAAGCTTCTGAACTAGATTATTCGATAGGCCAAAGTCACCTCCAATAGGTTGTCTTACGTATTTCCCATAAACTCCGCAAGTAAAAGGATAGCAAATGAAGTTCGTAATAGTGCCATCGTATCTATGTCGCATGTATAATGGAGTGATTAAATCATTATCCTTCAATACAGGCTCTATAAGAAGTTTCATCCATTGAGGTTTTATACTCCTAAGATCTGAATCAACCATTGCCATAGCTTTTGCATTTAATAATTTGACCGATTCAAAGATAGCTTTGATTGCTGTTCCTTTTCCCGATTCCCCTGAATATTCAAAAAATTCTAGCTTTATTCTCTCTGGCAACTTTATTGCTTTTACAACTTCCTGAGTCCCATCAGTAGATCCCCCATCTGAAATTAGAATTAAACATTTTAAATCAGGAAAATATTTGGAGAGGCCGTTTGCAGATTCATGGATCACATAGTTGATTATATGGGCGCAATTATACGAGGGAATTCCAATTATGACGTCTACTGGTTCATATTTTTTCAACTTATTTATGACATTGGGATTCAATGCGCTTGTTATCAACATTATATTTTTTCACTGAATTTTTGTTATAATTAGCAAATGAATTGATATACTCATATTCTAGCTCTACGTAAGAGCCTATTTAAAATTTGAATGCTGAAGGACAAAGGTCATTAATTGCGCATATTGAGCATTTCGGTTTCCTAGCTACACAAACTCGCCTACCATGAAATATTAATAGGTCAGCGATTTTTTTCCATAAATCTCTTGGGACTATGTTCATAAGATCTCTTTCAATTTTATCTGGCTTTTCATATTCTGAAAGACCTAACCTTTGAGCCAATCTTCGAACATGCGTGTCAACTGCGATTCCTTCAACAACTCCATATGCATTTGATAAAACAATATTTGCTGTTTTTCTAGCAACGCCAGGCAATTCAAGCATACTTTCCATTGTATTTGGGACTTTCGAATCATATTTTTCTACTAGCAGTCGACAACATTTTTTGATATTTTTTGCTTTATTTCTGAAAAAACCTGTTGATCTTATATCTTCTTCAAGTAATTCAACTTCCACATTAGCATAGTCTTCTGCTTTCTTGTATTTTTTAAATAATGACTGGGTAACCATGTTTACTCTGTTATCAGTACATTGAGCAGACAATATAGTTGCTACTAAAAGTTCCAAAGGATTTGAAAATTTTAAGGCTATTTTTGCATCGGGATGCTCTTTCTCTAATAATTCAATTATTCTTAGTACTCTTGACTGATTTTCTGATTCAGTCTTATTGGAGCGGTTAACCAGTTTCATCTATGGATGTAGCTCCAAGTATCTTCGATATATTAAATAGACAATGCGTTTACATAAAACAGATTAATTAATACAGGAAGATATGAGAATTCCGGATTTTTCATAATAACTAAGGTAATGAATGAGTAGGTACAATGCAAGAAACTTCCATAGAAACTAAGAAGAGCTTGATTGAAGAAATCAAGAGAATTTATTATATTAGACAAAAAGAAATTGAAAAACGATTAAATGAGTTTAAAGAAATTTGGAATGCAGGAACTGATGAGGACATATTTTCAGAGCTTATATTTTGTATTTTAACACCGCAGTCTAAAGCATTGACTTGTTCTAATGCAGTTGAAAGGATTTGTCAGGATAAACTATTCTTGAAGGGAAATTTAAAACAAATTGCTAATGGATTGTATGACATACGATTCAAAAATAAGAAAGCGATGTTTATAGTAGAAGCAAGAAATCGCTTCGTAAAAGATGGAAAGTTCTCAATTAAATCAGAAATTGAAAGGTTTGGGAGTGCGAAAGCAGCCAGAGAGTGGTTGGTTCAAAATATTAAAGGATTTGGATATAAGGAAGCTAGCCATTTCTTAAGAAATATTGGTTATGGAGAAGAACTTGCAATTCTTGATAGGCATATACTGAGAAATTTGGAATCTTTAGGAATAATAAAAGAGAGCCCAAAAAACCTTCATGGAAATAAATATTTTGAAATTGAAAATTCAATGAGTGATTTTTCTAGAAGAATTGAGATACCGTTAGATCATCTAGATCTGCTTTTATGGTGTAAAGAGACGGGGAGAATTTTCAAGTAGAAATAAATCAACATAAACCTGTTTTATATCTGTTCAATAGATCCTTTCAGTTCACTCATAGTCTGCTTTAGAATTACTGCATCTTTGGCGCTCTCAACCAAGTCTACAGCAACTTTGCCTTTGGCATTACCCAATCGTGGGGCTTGACCAAACAATTTTTTTGCCGCATCATCTTCAATTTCTAGTAAAAGATTAGTGATCTTCATGTTTTTCGTGTCGATCTCAATATCTTTAGTTTTTCCAAGCTTTACCATATCTCTACTGAAAATCGTAACATTCTGAAGTTTACTACCGAGCATATTTTGCACCTAAAGAGAGATTTTTAACTACAAATATTTAAGCAAATATAATTTAAGCACGCGCACTAATTTAAGAATAAGGCAATTAAAAAACAATAGAGGAAATTTCTAATGACAAAAAAAATTGGTTTTATAGGCTTAGGATTAATGGGTAATAGAATGGCAAAGCATCTGATAAAGGCTGGATATGAAACTATAGTTTATAACAGAACTATGGAAAAAGCCCAGGAATTAGGCAAAACTGGTGCAGTAGTAGCAAATTCTCCAAAAGAAGTTGGAGAAAAATCAGATGTAACTATAACCATGCTATCTGACTCTGCAGCTGTTGAAGAAGTCGTGCTGGGAAAAAATGGATTATCGGAAGGGGCTAAGAAAGGATCAGTAATAATCGATTGTAGCACAATATCTCCAAGGGTTTCTACAAAAATTGCTGAAGAAACGAGAAAGTTGGGCGTGGAAATTTTAGATGCCCCAGTTGCAGGAAGTAAGAAACAGGCTGAGGAGGGAATCCTAATCTTTCTTGTTGGAGGGAATAAGCAAGTATATGAAGATGTTCAAGATGTTCTGAATGCTATGGGTAAGGGCTCATACTATATCGGTGAAAATGGAATGGGTTCATATATGAAACTTGTTATGAATATGATCATAGCTATGAATCTTGAAACGCTCGCAGAAGGTCTTGCATTCGGCATGAAGGCAGGAATAGATCCTAAACTAATGGTTGAAATCATCAATTCAACAGGAGCAAAATCTGGTGGAAGTGAGGCAAAAGGTAAATCGATGATAGAAGACAATTATGACACTGCTTTTGCATTAAATCTTATGTGCAAAGACATAGATCTTGTAAAAGAGGAAACTCGAAACTTGAATGTTCCAACTCCATCGGCAAGTATTGTCCATGAGATATATGTAGCTGCCAAAGCAAAAGGAAAAGGAGAACAGGATTATTCAGTAATAATGGAATTAATTAAAGAATTAGCTGGGATTAAATGATACTACAATCACTTCATTAGAATGTTTTTAGTTTAAATTCAATAATATATTCATGGTGAATGGATTATGAAAAAAACAATAATAAATCCCGAGGGCATGATGCTTCCACCAAGCAAATATTCGCATGGGGTAAGTGTAGAAATTAGTGATGCCATCTTGATATTCGTTGCAGGAGAGCTTCCATTGGATGAGAATGGAGATCTAGTAGGCCCGAACGATATAACAGCACAGACTGAGTGCGTTTTCCAAAATATTGAAAAAGTGCTTAAAGCGAGCGGTTCTTCCTTAGACGATGTTGTGAAAGCTACAATTCTAGTGACGGATATGAAAGACTTTCATAAAGTTGTTGAAGTAAGGGACAAATACTTTGTAAATAGTTCTCCAGCGAGCACTTTCGTAGAAGTAAACAAATTAACAAGGGATGATTGTTTAGTAGAGATTGAGGCTATCGCCGTAACCTCAAAATAATTTTTTATTTATAACCAAGCCTTTGTAATACGTACTTATCCATATAGTGGCGAACTTTCTGAAACACATTTTGAATAATTCTTGATTATTTCATCAAAGGTAGTCTTAAGCTCATTCTCAGGCTTGAAACCAACAATCTCTCCTATAGGTCTCCCAGAACAAAAGAACTTGATTGTCGGAACTCCCATTATGCCGTAGCCGGAGGCGATATCTCCTTCAACCGACGCATCCACCATCGCGAAAATCAATTTATCAACGTATTCGTCAGAGAGTTTCTGGAATATAGGGGTCAATGTTCTACAATAAGGGCAGGATGGCGTATAGAACTCTACAACAACAGGAATTTCAGAATTAATAATCTCTTTCCAATTAGTAGAATTGCCTTGTGTAACTTGTGGCAACCTTTATTCACCTATAAAGTAGTCTCAGTCATGGTTTTATTAAAATATTTTAAAACTGTACGCTGCAAGTGATGATGTGAGTTCAAATTTGAAAATAAATTTTCGATTTATTATCATCCCTTTAGTCGCATATCTCATACTAGCAATGTTTAGGCTTTCTATTGGCATGATTATCCCTGAAGCAATGAGGGAGTATAACCTCATTGAAGCAGAGGGGGGTGCGCTTCTAACATCACTTCTGGGTGCAACAGCAATTTTCATCACGATAGGTGGCAATCTATCTGATAGAATAGGAAAATACGTTGCTATGTCGATAGGTTTTACTATTATGTCATTTGGAATGGTTCTCGCAGGTCGTTCCATTGGATATTATGAAATGCTATTTTTTCTCTTCATAGCAGGGATAGGATCTGGAATCTTTACTGCATCGCTTTATGCATTTGTAGGAGACATTCAACCAGGTTCTCGAGGGGCTCTTGTTGGGATCACAAACGCTTTCTATGGAATCGGTGGATTCATAGGACCTTGGATAACTGCTATTTTGATCCTGAAAAATGATTGGCACAGTCCATTCTATTTAATGGGCTTGTTAGCACTAACCTTATCTTGTTTCTTATGGGCAGGTGCAAGTAACAAAGATAATAAAAAGAAAGAGAGCAGGACTAAAATCAATTATCGTTCATTCCTAAGAGATATTAACATAATTTTTCTATGTGCTGCCATTGCCATTGCAAATTTTGCATTTTCTTCATATTCTGCATGGGCTCCAAGTTATCTAAATAAGATTGGGATGCTTGACTTATCAGATGTGGGATTAGCGTTTGGCTCTTATTCTATTACTGGAGCCCTTGGTGCGATATTTTATGGTACTCTTTCTGATAAAATAGGTAGAAGAAAAAGCATAATGGCTTCAGGATTTCCTGCATTCTTTATTTCACTATTTTATTTTTCTGGTCAGATTAAATATGCGAGTTTAATGCTCCTATCCGTAGTATTGGGCTTCACTTCTTATGCTTATTGGAACCTCACGATCTCGGCTTTGCAAGATCGAATCGATAATAGGTATATTGGCTCAGCAACAGGAATCATGTTAAGTTTTGCTCTGATTAGTGCAGCAATTGCCCCCGCGGCATCAGGGTTTATGATTACAAATTATGGAATAAGTATCGCACTGATACTATCAATAGCTCTTCCTCAATTGATTTATACTATTTTTGCTTCCAAAGCTATTGGTTAGACATTCAAGTAATTTTATGAAATCTTGTTAACATTTTTATATACTTTTCAATCAATCTTCCTAAATAGACAAAACAGAAGGTCTAAAATTTTGAATAGGAAAATTCTATCTTTTGCATTTATCATAGTTTTACTAACTTCGATATCAGCATTAATTCCAGTGTCTAGGAGCGTACCATTTGATTTCACAATAAACTTCTATCCATACAGTCAAACTGTAGAACAGGGTGATACTGCCCATTATCAAATTCAATTAACGTATAGTGATCCAGCTTACTATGGAACTACCATTACCATTGACATAACAGGACAAGGTCCTGGAATGAATGTGTATCAAACAACTATGTCCGCTCTTTCTATTTCCACTTCGTCATATACTCCTCCTGGAGTTTATAACATCATCTTAACTGCAAAAGCTCTAGGCGTAACTCATCAGAAGACTGTAACGCTTGTAGTGACTTCAAAATTTGATTATTCAGTGGAAGTAAATCCTCCATCACAAACTGTAGATATTGGGGGGATCACGACATATTCGATAGCTGTCCAACTTATAAGTGGAACATCAAAATCAGTATCTTTAAGCTTATCAGGATTACCAGGGGATATGCATCATACCTTCTCTGTGCTGTCGAATAATCCGACTTATACTTCAATACTTACAGTAGACACATCAGGTTCAACTTCAGCTGGAACATACACATTAACGATTACTGCAACAGGTGGAGGAAAAACAGAAACCACAACAGTCACTTTGATAGTAAAAGGTGCTCCTGATTTTAGTCTACATGCTGATCCAAGCTCTGTTACAATAAAACAGGGAGAAAAAGCCAGTTATGAGATAACAGTGAAACCAATAGATGGATTTGATGATCCGGTTACTTTATCAACTTCAGGCCTACCTAGTGGCGCAACCCCCTTTTTCACTGTGCCTTCTGGTAAACCACTTTTTACATCGACTTTGAGAATTGAAACCTCTCTATCAACTCCAATAGGCAATTATCCAATAAGTGTGGATGCCGCAGGCGGAGGTAAAACTCATTCAACAACTATAACATTAAAAGTAGAGAAGAGACCAAGGCAACCTACTAGCTTATCTATCTCAGCTAGTTCACAAGGAGGCAGGATAAGAGTTACGGGCTCTATTACGCCTGCTTCAGATGGTGAAATCAGCATATTGTACCAAGGACCAGGCGGTAGATCCATTACACATAAAGCAACGATAGGCTCAGACGGAGGTTTCAGCGATACTTACACACCAGATACTTATGGAGACTGGTCAGTTTCAGCCAGTTGGCCAGGAAATGAAAGATATGAGGAATCCACAAGTCAGAAGGCTAATATTACTGTTGAAGAGACTTTTGACGTTCAGTCATTTCTATCAAATCCAACGAACCTGCTATTGATAGGAGTAGCCATACTAGCATTAATAGCAATAATATTAGCAGCTAGAAGAAGATAAAATCGGGTACGCAAAAGATTGACTATATGTGGACTATTGACATTTGACTACTGAAAAGAAGGTTTTTTATGAAACGCCAAAAATTAGCTAGGGATACCAAGGAAACAGTTGAACGAGTAAAACAAACTTATTCAAATGGATATTTAACGTTAGTAAGCATAATTCAGGCGATAATCTTTGGTTATTATATTGTAACTTTAGGAAATCATTTCGCGAACATTACTCCTCTGAATGCATTAATCTCCATATCAACATTTCTAGTGATTATTATTGTCTGGAATGAATATATGATCGGATCTACAACCTTACGATATATTCCAAGACTGACCGATTCTAGTCTGCCTTTCATTATAGGTTTAACCGAATTCTTGATTATTCATCATATTTTTTCCGTCCTACATTTATGGTTCTACTCATTGGCGGCTAGCACGTTTGTAGGTTTCTTTTCATATCTGAATGTTTTTAGTAGTGCGATGAAAGATCCGGAAAATGAGTCCATTTTCCAACGACTGCGTAATTGGCCCACAATGACGGAGATGTTCTGTTATGTCTCTACAATAATTTTCATAATTTTTGGAGTGATATCATATATCTACAGTCTTAGAATAAATGTTCACTATTTGCTCGTTTATATAACAATATCGATGCAAGTAGCCTTCTTTTATAGGGGAATTAAATATTGGGAATTGACAATAGGCAAACCTCAAAACAGAAGATGAAATGAATGTACAAAGTGTGTAATTAAATAGAAATTTTCTAATCTTCTTAAGAATAATTATATCCTTACTCCAATAATTCTTGAATCTTTTTGAAGGTATTAATCCACATCTCCCAAGTAAGTCTGCCAGTTTGTGTATTTTGTTTACTAGGATGATATGAAGTTACTAGAGAGGGCATATTATCTATTTCATTAAATCCTCCGTGTTCAAAAATTAGTTTATTATTTCCATAGAAAGTCCTTACTATTGTATCAAAAGCAATTCTTCCAAGAGTCAAGATTATATCAACTCTGTTCAGTAGGCGAATCTCTTCAAGCAGATATTCGGAGCAGTTCCTTATTTCAGCTTTTAAAGGCTTATTTTGAGGGGGTGCACAACGTACTATAGCTGTAATATAAACAGAGGATAATTTTAATCCATCATCCTTTTCAAGACTATCTGGCTTATTTGCTAACCCTGTCTCAAAAAGAGCTCTAAATAACCATTGCCCTGAACTATTGCCTGTAAACATTCTTCCTGTCCTATTCCCTCCATGAGCAGCTGGAGCCAACCCAACTATTAGTAATCTTGCCTTTTGATCGCCAAACCCTGGTAGAGGTTTTCCCCAATAATCCATATCCCTAAATCTACGAACCTTTTTAGAAGAAATATTTGATATATATCCAACGAGTCTTGGACACTTTTTACAAATGATTATCTTTTTGTTTAATGCTTTAAAGTTGTTTTTTTTGGTATTCACAGAACTCCTCTTCTAAAAATAACTAGCGCGTGTTATTATTAATAGAAACATTGATTCCTAAGATAAAATATTAGACTGAAATTGTAGATTTTAATTTCTGAGCAAAATATAATCAAAAGAAGAGATAAAATTGATCCCCCCTCAATGGATTGAGTTAGGATTTGTAGGCGGTATTCGTATAAGCACTTTGCTAACAGCTTTAGTAGTTTTCGTTTATGTCTTAGTACATACTAGAAGCTTTTTTATAGCATTTGTATCGACTATGGCATGGGCATCTCTATATGAGATTATTTTCGTATTAACTGATACTATAATACATAGCATGCCATGGTCGCGCACTTTATGGATAGTCATAGCTCTTATGGCTTATCCAATTTTAGCTCATACTCAAGGGATTCGCCCTAATCGTTTATTGTTGTTTATTTTTTCAGTAATTTGGATTATCTGGGTACTTTTTGGTTTCAACTATAACAGTTATAATAACCCAACTTTTATCCCACAAAATGAGTTATTTAATGTCCTATCTAAAACAATTCTTGCTTTGGCTTATGCACTTTCTGGATGTGCCACAAAAGGGAATAAACTAAGGTTTTGGTTTTAGTATTATCTTGATTACTGGTTCATTTCTTTTATGTAGAATCTCTAATGCTTTTGATGCTTTTTCTAATGGCATTTTATGTGTCGCCATTGAGTCTGGTTTAAGTTTGCCATCGTTAAGCCAATTTACGACTATTTCAAAATCGCTCTTTATATATGCACTTGAACCAAAGATCTCTTTTTCTTGAAGAACAAATTGACTAAAGCTTGTTGTTATGCTCTTTGTAAATAAGCTAACCACAACTATTGATGCGCATCTACGAGTAAGTGCTATTGCATCCTCTATTGCTTTAGGATAACCTGTTGCTACAATCACAGAGTCAAAACCTTCTGGTACAAATTCTTTGGCTTTTGTTCTAAGATCTTCTTTACTGACATTTATCGTTTGATCTATACCTAACTCTTTAGCAACTTTTAGATTGATTTCAGCTATGTCAGTAGCTATAACTTGTTTTGAGCCAAGAATCTTAGCAGAAACCGCGGCTCCAATTCCCACAGGTCCTAATCCAATGACGAGAGTTGAATTATCTTTGATATTTACTCTTCTTGCTGCGTGAAGACCCACAGCTATGGGCTCGGCCAGAACTCCAGATGTATAGGACACATTATTTTTGAGCGGATATACCCTCTCTGCAGGAGTAGCAAAGTATTCGGCAAATGTGCCTTTCCAACCTGCAACACCCGGTACTATCCGTTCAGGGCAAATATTATATCTCCCTTGGCGACAAAAAGAGCATTCACCGCATGAAATCAAAGGTTCAACAGCCACTTTAGTTCCAATATCTATTCCCGTAACTTTTGATCCAAGTTTGCATACGTTTCCTGAAACTTCATGCCCAAGTATTACTGGTGGTTTTCTAAAGGGATGCACTCCCTCATAAGTATGCAGATCCGATCCGCACACACCAGCTTCAATAACCTCAATTAGAACTTCGTTGTCTCTAACTTTTGGTTTTTCAACTTCCTGAATCTCTATTTTAAATGGTTTTTTAAGAACTGCAGCCTTCATGGTTAATAATGCCTTTTAATTTTTCCTATAATATCAAGAGTGGTATTTGTATAAAAGTTAAAGGAAGGTGCTTTAGCGACTTCTATCTCGAGGAAGAAATTTCAAAATATTTACATTTATGTATGCATAGTTAAGTTAAATTCACCTTAAAAATTGGCGAATTGAAATGAAATTAAAAGATAAAGTTGCAATAATTACAGGTGCTGGACGTGGTATCGGTCGAGCAATTGCAAAACTCTATGCACAAGAAGGAGCAAAAGTAGTAATAAATTACAATAGGTCTGAAAAAAAGGCTATTGACCTTGCAGAGGAGATTCAAAAACAAGGCAGGGAAGCATTGGTTATAAAAGCCAATGTGGCCAAATCGGATGAAGTTAAGGACATGGTTAAAAAAACCATAGATAAATTTGGTCGCATAGATATTCTTGTAAATAATGCTGGAATACTTATTTCTGCGCCGTTCGACGAAACCACGGAAGAGATCTGGGACGAGACTATGGAAATCAACATGAAAGGTCCATATCTATGCTCGAAAGAGGTGGCTCCCATCATGCAGAAACAGGGTAAGGGTAAAATTATCCATATCTCTTCTATATGCGGTTTGTCTGAAAGATCAGCTTTGAGGAATACAGCTTATGTAGCCTCTAAAGCTGGAGTTATAGGCCTAACCCGCTCTATGGCATTACATCTTGGTCCTAATATAAACGTAAATGCAATTTGTCCAGGTCTTACAGATACTGATATGGCAGCCAATTTGGGGCCTGAAAGGTTGAAAGCAGGAGCCGAAGAAGCCATTCTGAAGAGAGTAGGTAAACCTGAAGATATTGCAAATGCGGCGTTGTTCCTGGCATCAAGTGAGTCAGATTTCATCACAGGAGAAGTCTTGACCGTATCAGGTGGCAGGGGAATGAGGTAATTAGTACGCGCTATTAATGAGAGCAATCGTAAAATCCCCAGTTAATATTTTAAAATTATTATATCCGAGGTTGGTTAATCGTGAAAAAGCATTCATTTAAAATCGGATTTAGTTTCGGTGTGACATCTGGAATAATAACAACATTAGGACTTATAGTAGGCCTCCATTCTGGTACTCATTCAAAACTTGTGGTCATTGGAGGGATTCTAATCATTGCAATTGCTGATGCGTTTTCAGACGCATTAGGAATTCATATCTCTGAAGAATCAGAGAATAAACATAGCTCAAAAGAGATCTGGGAATCTACTATATCTACATTCATCTCTAAGTTTGCTTTTGCTTCAACTTTCCTTATACCCATTTTACTATTGGAATTATCAACAGCGATCATAATTAGCGTTATCTGGGGATTGTTAGTATTAGCTATTCTGAGTTTCAATATAGCAAGGGAGCAACAAAAAAAGCCCTGGAAAATAATTTCAGAGCATATAATAATCGCACTTTTAGTAATAATTACGACCCATTACGTGGGTGATTGGATCTCAACAACTTTCGGATGATTGCTATTAAGAAAATGATTCTTATTGATAATGTCAATAATTAAAAAATTCATTTTGTGTAGGTACCCTTTCGAGTGCCCACACAATAAAAAAGTATAGGTGTTTTTTGTATTCAAGTATTTTATTTCTTTCTTCTCGAATAGCTAAGGAATCCGATTATTGCAACTAAAGCTACAATCACAGCTCCAATTATTCCCATTTCTGTGGTTCCAAGAGTAAATCCTTCTTGAACTAATGGAGCTTCTTGAGTGGCTGTAGGTGTTTCCTCAGGAGTAGTCGTTGGTGCCGGTTCCTCAGGTGGCTCTGTGGTTGGTTCAGGCTCTTCTGGCTGTTCTGTTACTGGTGCTGTTGGAGTTGACACTGCAGTTAGAGTGATATCATCGATGTATACAGTAGGTGGATGATACATGCCCATACTCGCCGTTTCAGCGATAATGGTCACATAGCTGAAAGATCTAAGGGCGGAAGAACCGAAGCTATTTACGAAATCGTCTTTCAAATTCCTGTCAATATATTGCCATTCCAAAGTGGGTACTGTTACCAATATGTTGGCTTCATTGGGTAGAAATTCTCTATAAGGAAGTGGAGATTGTTTCTCTGTATCTTGTGCTAGTATTTGATAATTTATACGATAAGCATCTTCAAATACAACAGATACCTGAGATAGGGCAGTTCTGAATATATTTGTTTCAACTACGGTCGATCTTGCTTTGAACGATATTTTGGCGTCGCCACCTAGTATAGTCTCTGGAATTACCTGATCTATACCTGTACGCATAGCAGAACCTGCAGCGTGCTTGTAAACATGGAGTTTCAAGCATGGGCTTGAGGTAACGGGTACAGCTTGTTGACTTCTCGGAATGTCCTCAGCTAACTGTACTGATTCAATGCCGGTCGTAATATAAGTTCCACCGCTTCTGTTATCCAATTTCCATCCATTCAACCAATTCTCGAAACCGCCATTGACAACCATGCCCCAGCTTCTATCAGAATCCACGTTTATGGAAATCGTTCTAGTATCCATGAGTACGAAATTCTCTCTGTGGAGCAGATATGGCACGCTTGCATAAGCATCTATAACCAACTCAACTGTGTGAGATGCGGATTGAGGATATTGGTAATCAACGGTTACTGTGGTTTCCTCTAATTCTCTACCTACCAGATAATAGTCTACACCTGGACGTTCTTCAGGGGTGCCAATTATCCACTTAATATCAGAGGGTAATCCAATATCGCTTGAGTGGCTGGCAATTTGTGCATCTTCAAAAACATCTGTGTAAGCTCCTTTCTGATAGATGAATATATGAAAACCAGTGGCCTTTAACAAGTAATGCTCAACTGTAATTTCGATAGGAATGTTTTCGCCCAATTGAACAGAAAACGGATAGTCGACTCTTTTCATAGCTACTGAGTAACCTGCAGAAGTATCTTGTGCTGTAGTAGGAGCGCTTAAGATTCCTAGTATTCCTATTAAGAGAAGCGATATCAAAAAGACATTTTTTATTTTCTTAAACATTTTTAATCGATAATTTACTTATATATTGATATATTTAAGTGTTAGGAAAAACTAACACTAACAGTATGCGTGCTCATTTGACCGGTTATATTGATTAAAATGGTTATATTTTATGAAATTTGATGGAAATCTGAATAGGGTCCTGGAAACGGTCGCTCTTAATGGTCTTATCTCAGGTTACAAACTTAGTAAAATATTAGATACCCCCTTGACAAATGCTCAGCGTTGGCTATCTGTTCTTCATGATTCTGGTGAATTAGACATATATAAGGAGGAGAAGGGGGCGAAAAAGAGGAAAAAGGTATTGTACGGTTTAACTCCAATGGGATTGTATATCGCACTATCACAACCTAAGGTAAGGCGTAATTTCTATAAAGTATTCGATCAATTTCTTGAAGCACGTACGCTAAATGATAAAGCATTGGATTCAGAGGCAAAAGTAAAGATAATTGAAGATTTAAAAAATCGGGAAATTGCAGATAAAGTAAAGAAATTTTATATAGCTGTGTCTGATGGTCTCCTTAATCTCCATGACATTAATTCCCTCAGCGATAGAATGGTCATCGATCTAGCTATTTATATCGCAACTAGGAAAAATCCTAAAAAAATGCTGTCAATTTTTACACATCTTTACAACCACTCTCCTAATTTTAGAAAGGTAATCGAAGACTATTTTCAATCGGATTTAATTCTCTATGATAAAATGAAAAGCAAAGCCAAATGAGTCCCGTTTATCTATTAGGATTTTGCACTTCTTTTGGCGCGCGCGCTATAAAGTCTATGGAGGTTCTAAAACAAATTCGAGCTATTGGACTGCTTCCTGTAATGGTTACAATAGTAATCCCTACACTTCTAATTCAGTAGATCGCAAAGTGACGTGCTTAACGTGCTAAAAGGCGCTAAAGGCGCTAAAATTAAGCCACTTTGCGATCTACTGTAATTAGCGCGCGCTAATTTTGCGGAAATTTCCTATAATATAAAAAACAAATCTTATGATTAAATAAGAAGTTTAGTTTAATAACTATTTTATTTATGGTGATAAACCCATGTCTAAAGAGTTCCTAGATGAGTTTCAAAAAAACGCGAAGATTAAGAGACCTTCCCAAAAATTGTTGAATGGATTCAAAAATTTTGAGACTTCATTGATCTATGATACACTCTGGCATAATTTTGAAATAGATACACATATGTTAGGATTGAAACCTATTTTCGACTTTATGAGGGATAAAGTATACGTAGGAACAGCCATTACAGCCAAAGAGGTCTCTACAATCAAAGAACCGATTAATGTTATAATTAAAAGATTTGAAGAAACGGGAAGATCAAGAATTGATCATATTCTAGCATGTATAGATTTCGCTGAACCTGGAGACATTATTGTGATTGATGGTGAAGGCCGAGAGGATTTAGGTCTATGGGGAGATAATACGTCAATGCTCGCGAAGAGAAATGGAATCTGTGCTGTAATTCTTTACGGAGCAGTAAGAGATGTATCAAAAATTAGGAAAATTGGATTTCCAGTTTTTGCTAAAGGGATAAGCCCAAAGAGCTCTGGGTATCATCTCGAATCTATAGGATTCAATGTACCTGTGACATGCGGTGGTGTTCAAGTCAGGCCTGGAGATATTATCGTAGGCGATGAAGATGGAGTAATAAATATACCTTTAGAATATGCTGAAAGAGTATTGGAGATGGCGACAGAAATTCAAAAAAAGGAAAAAATGACTGAAAAAGCAATAAAAAAGTCGAGATATGCTCTTGAATCATATCCCGCTGGTAGACCAGAAATATTAAAGAAAATTGGAAAACTACAAAAAGATTGAGGTAAAGCGTTTCTAAGTTTTCGCACTCTTTCGGACTTCGATTAGCATTTTACAATTCTTCTTGTCCTCATCTTGTTTCCATGATGCATCTACTATAACATCGCAGTCTTTTTTTGAATTTGGATCCGCTGTGAAAATAGATTTTGCGCATCCATTTGCATCGGTTTTAATCTTAACAGGTTTGATTTTTCCAGCCTCTTTAGGCGTTATAGAAAATTTTACTTCCACGTCTTTTAAGGGATTAAGGTTGTCATTAATTTCTAGAATTATTGTACTATCTCCACCCGGCGGAATAGTTCTTGGTTCTCTTTTCATTGAATAACCCATTCTAAATTCACTCCTTTAAATCAGTTGAAATTTGTTTTCAAAAAAATACCGCAATAGGATTAAAATTTTACTAAATATTAGTAGGTGAGTCTAGTTTATTGGATCATATTCCATTGTAAATACTCAATGAATCTTGTATAAAGGATGTCGATACCTTCTCCTTGCAAATAACCTGATGAATACTAATCCTGCTACAAAGCCACCTATATGCGCCCAATATGCTACTGATGAACCGGAGCCTAGGAAAGCAAGTGTAAATTGGTACACAAACCAGATTCCGATCATAATGTATGCTGGTACCCATGTAATTCTGATGAAGAAGAAAAGTGGGATAGCAGTAAGTATTTTTGCTCTTGGAAATAGAACTATGTACGCTCCCAAGACTCCTGAAATTGCTCCCGAAGCCCCAATTGCAGGTATGGATGATCCTAAATTGGTCAGTATGTGAATTGCTGAAGCCATTACTCCACAAAAGAGATAGAAAATTAGATAGATGCCATGTCCACACATATCCTCTACATTATCTCCGAAAATATACAGATAAAGCATGTTCCCTCCTAAGTGAAGTAAATTAGCATGAAGAAACATCGAGGATAAGAAAGTGTAGTAAGCACCTTCGATAATTATTCCGGTTGGTGAGAGACCAAAATCCATTACAGCTCCTTCATAGTGTGATGAGCCCCCCAATATTTGCCAAATAAAAATAACTATGCACGCAAAAATTATAGACCAAGTTATATAAGGACGGATACTTGAAGGGTTTCTATCCTTTAGAGGAAACATCTTTCTTATCACTTGGATTATTTGAACCGTTACCCATAATATTAAAAAATATTACAATTAACACTAGGCTGAAAGAAAACCACCATCAATAGGTATTGAAGCACCATGAACATAACTTGATATATCACTAGCTAATACCAAGGCCATGCAAGCAACTTCATCTTGTTTGCCAAATCTACCAAGAGGTAATCTTTGTCTATATTCGATAGCTGTCTTGATGACCCCTAATTTCAGTTTAAAGATCTCTTTGATTATATTCTTCACTCCAGGAGCGCGCGCGCGCTTCATAATTTAAATCGACTTCCCATTTTAATCAGTAGTTTATTTCTCCAATCATAATTAAGAATTAGCGTATATTCCCCTCCAAACAAGACGAAAAGGTATAAATATTCTACGAGTCAAAAAATGTTTAAAGTTTTAAGGAACCATCTTAGAAATGCAGTTAAGATCATCTTTAGATATTTTCTTGTACTATTTTTTGATCAGCATTTCATTTCTTGGTCTTTGCTTTCTTCCTATTTTGACTTTCAACCGCACGCATACTTCAAACTTGATTGATACTCCTCTACAGAGAGCATTGGTCGGTTTGATTTTCGGAGGAATCTGTCTTCTTGGTATAATAGCTGCAATCTATCCATCAAGATGCTCGCAAATACTGCATCTTGGGAGAAGTAAGAATAGCCCATATTATTGGTCGAAAAATAATATTAGAGAGGAAAAGATGGGGATCAGAGGGCATCACCCTACATGCAATAACTTTTCTGAACACATTATTCGGATAGGAAGTAAGACATATTGTGCAGGTTGCTTGGGAATGATCATTGGAGGCGTGATAGTACTTCTTGGAGGCGTATTCTATTTTTCTGCCTGGCTTTATCTCAAGGAGGTTGCTTTAATTATTTTCTGGTTGGGTTTTTTTGGGGTTGCTATTGGTTTTCTCCATTACACACTATTCAATCTAAGAGGAATTATTCGATTTTTCTTTAACATTCTATTTGTACTAGGATCATTTTTTCTTTTCATCGGAATTGATATGATTGCTAATAATCTTGCTTTAGATCTTTTTGTCCTTACATTAGTCATATATTGGATCATAATTCGAATAATAATTTCTCAGCAAAGACATCAGAGGATTTGTATGCTTTGTGATTTGAAGTCATGTAGCTATTACGACTAAATAATATGAGTGATATATTAGAAGAGTGTTTCAAATTGTTGAATAATGCCTTGGGTAGCCATATAAATAAAGAGTCTTCTCTTTAGCTTGTTGGTGGAAAAGACTCCTACTATTCTTCTCTTGAAAGACCCATAAAAGCTTCTATAACATTCGTAGAGTTCTTCCTGTACTCTCCTTCTTGACAAGGTTTCTGTGGGTATAATTGCGTGAGCCATATCATAATGTGACCAATTATAGTCTTTTATCCATCCATTTCGCCTGGCTTCTTCAAAAATCTCGGTGCCAGGAAATGGTGTAAAGGCAGTGAAAATAGCAAAATCTGGATCCAGTTCATGCGCGAACTCTCGCAAGTTAGATATTGATTCAGCCGTGTCTTTTCTTTCACCTATAATAAACATAGCATGTGAGAAAATGTCATTCTCTTTCAATATCTCTATCGCCTTTTCTGCATCATTTCGAGTAATGCCCTTCTTGTAACATTCAAGAGTTGATTCTCTAGGACTCTCCACACCAACCATTACCCAGTAGAGGCCAGTTCTATGCATTTTAGGCAGGCTTTTTCTATTTTTAATAACATCGTCACATCTCCACTGCACAAACCACATCAGATCGTCTCCGATTTCGCGTTTACCGAGCTCATCAGCAAGACTAGCTGCACGCCCACCTGAACCAAAATCATCATCAGTTAGCCAAATGAATCTACTTCCAAAGTTTTGATAACAAAATTCTATCTCATCAGCTATACGTTTTGGGGATTTCAATCTCCAAGTCCCATGCCAATGTTGCCATTGCGTACAAAAAGTACATTGATGTGAGCAGCCCCTTGCGCCTTCTATCAATACATATGGATTTTTGCGACCTGCCATCGCAGCAAAATGATATTTGTCAACGATATCTTTGACCAAGTGGTATCCTGGATATGGAAGATCATTGAGGTTATCAATCAAAGGTCTGGAGGGATTATGAAAGATCTTCTTATCGATTCTAAATGAGATGCCCTTGACTTTTGAAAAGTAAGACTTTCTTTTTGCGACGTTGACCAGCTCTACCAAAGTTTGTTCACCCTCTCCTTTCACGATTACATCGATCTCAGGATATGACTGGAGACTTTCTTGAGCTGTGGCTGTGAAATGTTGTCCTCCTGTAACAGTTAGAATTCCAGGATTAACTTTTTTTGCGATGTTTAAAGTTCTAGCAACAACGGATGTATTGCATGTGGCCAATGAGGACGAAGCAACTATATCCGGATTAAGAGACTCTATCTGCTTTTTCAATCCTCTCCAATCTATTTGTAGAGCATTACAGTCCAGGACTTCAATTTCAACATCTTTTACTTCCCTTTCTAGGTAAGACGCAAGCTGAATAATCCCAAATGGTGGAGGCACATACTCCCCCATAACGAACCATATTTCCTTTGGGGGTTCAACAAATAGAACTTTCATGGATGTTATCTCGTAAACAGTTACCATATACCATTTGAAGTTTTGGGCAGGTAAACATGCATTGAAACCAGTAACGACAACCTGTGAATAAAAAAGTAGATGTTTAGAATAGTTTATTGGGTTAATGTAAAAAAAAGGGAAGATTATTTCTTCCGCATTAGTCCATATAATGCGCCTATTATTACAAGTACTCCAAAGATTACTACTACGGCTGGCCACATTTCTACTTTTAAATAGCCTAGCTCGTTAAGACCCCAGATAATTATTATTAAGCCGAGAAATAAACCGAAAATAGCGTTGCCCCGAGGAAGTCCGAAACATTCTTCTTTCTTATGCCTGCTCATTTTTTTCACTTTACTAGTCTTATGATCTAATTATTTTTAAAATTAATCGAGTGTATACAAGCACACTATACCAATATCCGAATTATTCTTGAAACTTGTTAGTAGTAGTGTGTGGGTACCTTGGTGCGGCCACCGGGATTTGAACCCGGGTTAGAAGCTTTCTCCTAGTCTAATGGGAAGTTCAGGCGTTTTCTTAAACGACTCCCGTCCTAGACCAGGCTAGACCACGGCCGCATTTTCTTAAATTAAAGTATTAAAAAAATAAGCATGGCTATAATAGCTCCAACAATAGTGGAAAGAAAATTAACCATATTATTATCCAACCATTTCATCCCCTCTATATGCCTTGAAGTTTTTCTACAATGTTTTCTATTATCAGTAATTTTATTACAAACAGAGCATCTATAAAGGCCTTGGATTGTAGCACCCAATATGCTATCAAAGGTACATCCAACAGTTCCAGCTATCAATGTCACTAAAACTAGCTTAAATGAATTCCATTCAAATAATGGACCGCCCAAGTAAAGAAGCCAAGCTGAAGCTCCAATTATAAAAGACCCGAACAATGTTGCAAATTCACCTAAAGGAGAAACTCCGCCAGAGGTACCAGCAGGTACTTTCCTACTAAGCTTAGTTATTAATCTTGGAGGTTTTGGATTCAATAATCCAACTTCTGTTGCAAGTGTATCTGATGTAGCCGTTCCAATGGCACCAAGAAAACCAGCAAGGAAGATCATACCTCCGAAAACACCCTCGCTTAAAGCCATAATTGCTGCCATAGCTCCGTTAGCTAACACATTTGGCCATGCTCTTGCTCCGCCTTTTTCCTGAGCCATTCCAGTCTTTCTTTTTGTTTCATACTTGTATTTAGTAAATTGACCTGCAACAAGATGGAATACAAGAAGTACAATAAACCACTTCCATCCGTATTCTGGAATAATAAACACTGATAAACCTACTAGAATCCCAGCAATCAAACCTGAGTAATCAACTATCTTCGCTTTAAAGGAAGCAAGTCCAAAAAAGGAGACTGCAATTATACCAGAAATTACAGCCCAAAGATTCAAGCCCGAAAACACCGTTAGAATGGTATATTGGATTTTTATGAACTAATCTAAAAATTTAACATATGTACACTTTATAAATTCTGATTGATTTACGATAAGAGTCAAAAGTGATAGGTCATGAAAGTCTCTATTCCAGATATTCTTTTGGTAATTCTTGTATATTTGATAGTCTTAATGATAATTGGTATTGCAAAGTATGCAAGAAACAAATACAATCTTTCGCCGATTATGTCCAGACATATCATACATCTATTCTGCGGAGTTACTATGCTCTTGCTACCATTCTTTACAGCATGGATCTATCCCTTCTTAATTCCACTTGGAATGAGTATACTTATCGGTATAGGATTGGTATCTAAGAAAGAGGGGGGTATAAGAGCCCTAATGGTTGATGATAGCCAATATTCAAAGCTTCATGCTTTTGGCCCTCTTTATTACATAGTAAGCATCGGAATACTCGTCCCATTTACTTGGGATAAAATGGTAGTTGGAATGGCTGCTGTAACGATCATGGCATGGGGAGATGGATCTGCATCGCTAATAGCTCCAAAAATTAAAGGCCGTCATAAATACCCCTGGAGCGAAAAAAGTGTGGAAGGGAGCCTTCTTGTATTAGTCTTTGGATTTTTAGGAGCATTATTGGCATGGACTGTTACAACTTTAACAGGAGTTTCTTCATTACCTATAACAAGAATATTAACTGTATCATTCTTGGGAGCAATGATAGGTACAATAGCTGAGGGTGCCTCAATCGGACCTCTTAAACCATTTGATAATTTCACAGTTCCCTTGTTATCAGCCTTAGTAATGTATCTTGTAATCTGAGGTTTGATAAATTATAAATCATCAAGAATTCTCTGGTCCTCATAAGAAGATAGGTTTGATACTTTAACGCCAATCAACCTGACTTTTTTCAAGGAATCAAGAAATGGCTCAACTAACTTGCGAGCGATTTTCTTCAAAACTTCTTTTTTGTTTGTTGAGAGGGAGAGGGTTTTGGCTCTAGTAAAGGTCTCAAAATCTTCATAACGTATCTTTACAGTGACAGTTTTGAAAAAGTAATCATAATATTTGACATCTGTTAGCAGATCCTCACAGAGCTGGTCTATAGTGGAATTCACTAGGCTAGCATCTGATACATCGTGCTCAAAAGTATGCTCTCTACTGAAGGATTTAGGTTCACGTTCCTCAAATACCTCGGAATTATCTATGCCCTGAGCCATTCTATGAAATTCTGCACCCCAAGAACCGAATTCAACTACTAGTTTGTTAACGTTGTATAAGGCCAAATCTCCAATAGTTTTTATGCCTATATTATTTAGACGATTTTTTGTTTTTGGACCAATTCCTCTAATCTTGCTAACTTCAAGAGGTGCTAAAAAGTCCTCTGCATTTTTCTCTTCTACAACGATAAGTCCATCAGGTTTCCTAAAATCACTAGCTATTTTAGCAATGAATTTATTGGATCCAATGCCAATTGAGAGTGTTAAACCTTCTTTCTTTTTAATCTCCTCTTTGATCTTCTTAGCTAACTTTTCTGCTTCAACTAGGTTTTTGGTTCTTCGGCTTACATCCAAGAAGGCTTCATCTATGCTTACTTGCTCAAATTTATCAGCATAAGACCTCAAGATTGACATTATACGCTTTGAGACTTGAGTATAAAGCGACATATTCACTGGTAAATAAATTGCCTCTGGGCATAGCTTCCAGGCCCTTGAGATAGGCATAGCTGAATGAATTCCAAATTCTCTAGCTTTATAATTGCATGTACTCACTACACCTCTGCCTTCTCCGTTTTTAGGATCAGCACCAACTACTATCGGCTTTCCTGTATATTCTGGATTATTTTTTTCTTCAACAGCTGCATAGAAAGCATCGAGATCGGCATGCATTATTATTCGCATAAATTAAGTAAAAACAAATTGAACCTATTAACTCAATCTATAACTTTTGTTGCAAAGAAGCGAAAGTGTTATAGAGTAATATTGTTGACGTTATTTATGATGAAAAATGTCCTACAGATGGATAGAAGACCGCTGTTGGAGATGTGGCTATTTACTTTATGGAACCAACGTAGCAGGAATTGCCTATTGCTCAACATGCGGAACATACCAACAACTAAAGCAGAAATATTAAGTAAACATAGGTAAAGCATGTAACATTTTATTCCAAAATCGTCTCTAAAAAAAATTTTTTAAACTCTTGATAATCTAGGTCTAGGCATACTTCTATCGGCTTGTAACCTTTTGGCCCTGATACTGGCTCTCTATCCGCTAATACCTGGCCTAAAGTTGGCCCTTCCTGTGTCTCTACATTAATAAAGAATTTCTCACTCTTGATTGTGTTCATTAATTTTCTATTTAATGCAATTGCCATAGCTAAAGCATCATGCATATAGCATGCATCTTCATCCAATCCATTATGTAATCTAGTGGTTTTCATATAATGAGATAAAATCTTACGAACGAATTTAACAATAGCATTGTCTGAATCTTCCAAATCTTGGATATCAACCTTATTAAAAGAATTTTTTTTGGTGACATCAAGCGGCACTAGTAAAATAGGCATTCCTGATTGGAGCACGATTTTAGCTGCATCAGGATCTGTATATACATTGAATTCGGCAACAGGATTAATGTTGCTGGATGTATTAATAGCACCGCCCATGATAACTAGGTTTGTTAAATTATCTTTAATTCTAGGATCTCGATTTAATGCCTTAGCAATATTAGTTAAAGGTCCTGTGGCAACCAAGGTTATAGGTTCCTTGCTTTCAAGGATTGTCGAAATGATTAAATCTATGGCTTCATATTCCGAAGAGATTTTATCAGGTATTTTATAATCTATAAATAATTTCTCTGTATTTCCTAGTCCATCCATTCCATGTATATGTTTACCTATTTCCGGATTGAATTTACGGAAAAGAGGTTCTGGTGAGCCCTCGGCTATTGGTGGATCCCTTTCTTTTAACAAATTCATCCCTGTGAGGTACAAAAGCTTGATAATATTCCTAAATCCAACTTCACTTGATACATTCCCAGCTACACTTGTTATGGCAATTAATTTACACATCTTTGTTTTTATTGCTAGTAAAATAGCAACAGCATCATCAATTCCTGGATCGCAATCATAGATAATAGACACCAAGGAAATCATCTTTTGAGGTATCATTAAAAAAGGGTCTAAAAAAAACTGAAAAATGGTGGGGTCGGCGGGATTTTCAAGGTTTTTACCATTTGAACCCGCGACCGCCAGCGTGCTGGGCTTAGCTCCCCAGGTTCACCGCTCCAAAAGAGCTCTGGTATCCTTTTGGCGGTTTTAATATACACCTAGACCAAGCTAGACGACAACCCCTCTCTAAATAACACCTCTCTTCTATACTCCATTAGAATTTCATAAACATATCTAAAATTTTTTGTCTATTGATTTCGCTTATGGTATGATTTAGCACACGCTAGTAGATTTAATAGTTTTCAATTCGAATAAAATTATTATCAATAGTGCACGCTTTTTGGTTTTAATCATTGAAAATAGTTTTCGAATCATTGTTAGGAATTAAAAATAAAAATCAAACTTAGGAGAGTAATCAGCTTTGAGAATTTTCTCAGGTAGTATTGAAATAAAGAGTGGGTCTAGAAAACAGATAGCAAATATCACAGATAGATTAGATGAGCTAATAAAAAATTCGGATATACAAAATGGTGTTTTAATAGGACTAGTAAAACATTCCACTAATTTCCTAATTATAAGCGGCATAGAAGAGAGTCTAAAAGATGTACTAAACCTCCTAGAGAATATTATTGACGAAGAGAAACTAAGTAAAGTTTCAGCAAGAACCAATATGGAATCTATGATTTTACGCTCTCATTTGCAGAATTTAATCGCAGGGGCAAGTATAAGTGTACCTTTAATGAATGGTAAATTAGATCTAGGTGAAAGGCAATCTATTTATTTTGTAGAGCTGGCAGGTCCTGGGGATAGAGAGATCTCGGTTACCATTATTGGAGAATAAAGTTGAATAATAATCATTATCGGATCGATCGTTTATGATGGGCTTTGATATGGTAATAATTGGAGCAGGACCATCAGGTCTCCAGTCGGCTATTTACGCAGCTAGAAGTAAGACAAGGGTCGTTGTTTTAGGAAGAGTCAAGAAGAGTTCTCTAGCAAAAGCTCATATAGAGAATTATTGCTGTTTGGATGAAACTCAAAATGGACTGGATTTTTTAAAAACTGGTATCGAACAGGCTAAAAAATTCGGTGCTGAAATCTTTGAGGAGGATGCTCTCGAGATTGAGAAGAAAGAAGGTCAATATCTTGTGAAAACCGAGAGTGGAAGTGAGCTTATAGCAAAGGCTTTGATTATAGCCGCAGGTGTAAGAAAGAACAGATTGGGAATCAAAGGGGAGAAGGAGTTTCTAGGAAAAGGAGTTAGCTTTTGCGTAGAATGTGATGTAAATTTCTTTAAAGGTAAAAAAGTTGCGGTTATAGGAAATGGAAGTGCGGCTGCCAGTGGCGCGTTACTACTTTTGGCCTATGGAAATCAAGTCTATCTAATCTGCGATGAATTGAATGTTGATGACCGTTTGATGGGACAGATAAATGCATCAGGCATTGAGGTGCTCAAAGGCGTTAAAGCCAAGGAAATAAAAGGCAAAAAAAAGGTAGAAGAGCTCTTCCTTCAGAATGAGAAGAGCCTCAATGTGGAGGGTGTCTTCATAGAACTTGGTTCAAAGGGACCCATCGAACTACTAGGAAAGTTAGGAATAGAACTCGATGATCTTGGATTTATTAAAACAAACAAAAAACAAGAGACAAATGTAGTGGGAATATATGCTGCTGGAGATGTTTGTGGTCCGCCATTTCAAGTGGCCAAATCAGTAGGCGAAGGGTGTGTAGCCGGATTAAATGCAGCACAATATGTTAGAAATCTTAAATGATGCAGTTTACATGCTACGCTATTTTAGCTTATAAGATCTCCTCTCTTGACTTATGCAATTTCCAGAGGTTTCATCTCTCTTTGAATTAGCTTTGCTTGTTTTGTGTCTAAAGCTTCCTCCTCCAGAGGAGCAATTAAGATGCAATTGCTTTGCTCAAATCTATTTCTAGTCAATTGTAGGAATTTCATAAGGGGTTCAAAACCATAATTGACGATTAAATACTCTATGCCATCTAGTAGGACGATCCCTTCTTTTGCCCTATCTATGAATTGGCTGATCAAAAGAGACAAATCTAATAAAGAATGGACGGCCATCTCATCTTCTACTTCTTCATTAGTTAACCAGACCATTGACGCATTCTTAAGATCGTAACGATGTCTAACCCTTGGAGGAAATTCTCTTGTGATGCAAAGACCTTTCAAGCCACTGGTAACTTGTTCAGCAAAAACATTGTAAGCCTTCTCCCAATGAGTTCTGATCATATAAGAGCATCCCCGTTCTAACCATTGCTTACTCCTTTCACCAATCTCCATTTTCGTGAGAGGGTTTACCAAAACATTTTCCATTTCATACATCAATATGATCACCGTGCTATGAGTTCTATACCCCATTCGTAGCATTCTTAATAGATTGAAGTACTTGGAAAACACCTTGATCATATGCTAAGAATTTTCCACCATCGGATATCATCTTATCAGAAACATATCCTTTCATCGAGTAAGAGCCACTCGAAGCTTGATCCGATAATTTAAAGCTTATGCGAATAGTAATTGGACCTTCATCATCCTTTACAGTATTCTTAATTATATTTTCGATCGTTATTACCTGCAGAGGAATCCCGCTATGATCCTCTACTTCGATCCAAATAATTCCGTCTAATTCGGCGCCTCCATTATTTATATCCAGAACAACACTTACGGTTTCACCCGGACTAAAAATATTCTTCTCCAAATCATTTGTATCTGTAGAATAGATAGTGGCTATAATGATTCCTGGATCTGAGCTTTCACCTACAACAAATGACTGCTGGCCATAAGCATCTCGAATTCCTAACTTACTTGCAGTAGTAAAAATTTGATATGTTCCTGGTTTGGAATTATCGCTTAGAGTAAAATTATTATAGAAATTTCCATGCACATCGGTTGTTGCAAGGCCTATGTGAGTAACATCACCTGAGTGATCTACTACCTGTATAGAAATTGAGACGTTATTTGTAGAAACGCCAGAATCACCAATTCTTCCGTTAATATAAACAGTTTCTCCTGGATTGTATGTTAGCTTATCTGTGGAGATTTCCACTTGTAATGAAGCTCCAGATACAATAAGAACCACGCTTGTAGCACATATAGGTCCATTCCTAGAATTACACTCGCCTACTATTGTCAAATAGTATATGCCTGGAGATGCTAAGAAACCTGTCCTCACAAAAAGTGAGATATCTTGCTCACCTTCTTGGCTAATAACCACAGGATTTGTACTGAACTCTGATGTGCAATTTTTTGGCAATCCCTCCACTGAGAAATTTATTGGACCTTCGCTAAGGCCAGATGTTGATATAAGTAAATTATACTCTACAGAATCACCAGGGACAACCAATTGTGAATTTGGATTTACTTTAAAATTGAATTTAACTTCTGTGCTGCTTTTGATCCTTAACGTTATATCAAATTCTTTTACCTCATTCAAATGCTTAGCTGAGATTGTAAGATTATAAATACCAACAGGCGTGCCTGAATCAGAAAAAATTTTCATTTTCGAATTGAATGGTGGGATTCCTGAAGGATCTTCGAAAATTACTTCAACATCATTAGGTAATCCAGAGATATCAAGTGAAATCCTGTTATAATATTCCCCGATAGAAAGGATTTCCACATCGTAAATAGCTGTTTCACCTGCATTAATTGTCTGGAAGTCTGGATTAGCTGATAGTGAAAATTCCTTATGGAGCTTGGCTTTAGTTCCAACATATACCATATCATAATATGCTTTTTGAATAACTCCGGTGCCATAGACATCCGCTAAGACCAAACCTACACCAGTTATATCAATATTTTGAGGTGGGCCCCAAACTGCCGTATAATCTTCATATAAATTCCTTTCATGAGGTATCCATATTTTTTCAGGCTCATGAAAAACGAAAGAGTATGATAATGAACTATTTATGCGCGACCCATAATATTCAGAGATATAATATCCAATTTTACCATTACTGAATTGGTAAAAGAGACCAATATAGCTGAAATGTTTTAAGGGAACGTTCCAAACGAATGCAGAGGCAGTATCCTCCATAAGAGGAATAACAAAGCCTTTTTCAGTGAAGTCATAAAAATACTTGCAAACAGCCGATTGTCTTGGTTTAATAGTTTGAGCTGAGAAAGATAATGATTTCTTTCCTTCGTAAGAAATCCCTGACTCTATTTCGAACCCTATAGTTTTCCATCTACCCTCTTGTTCTGGTTTCCATTCATCAATTCTACGCTCAAAATCCTCATAAAATAAGCTGGCTTCTCGGTAATCCTTTTTATTATTGTCTTCTTTACCCATGACATAGTGTGTATTTGAAATGCTAACTAGATTCATGCAGATAAGCAATAGAACCAATAATGAGGTGGTAGATATCCTGGCCTTCATCTATTCCCTTTCCTTCCGAATTTAGTATGTTTTCCATATATTTAAGTGTTTTTTTGCAACACACATATGCTAATTCATTTAAGTTCATAAGCAACACACAGAAACATTCAAATATACAATGATATCTATCAAAATAGAGATTTGAGAATAAAAAATCAGAACCTCTGCTGGTAACGTTCATGACGAACGAAGAGCTCAAAATCATTGAATTGCTTAAGAAAATTAATTCTACTTTGGAATCTCTCAGCAATAAAGTTGAGAAGTCGATTAAAATCCAAGAGGATTTCCTAGGAAGATTAGGACATAAAGGTAAGACCTTGGATTTAGATGAGATGCCGTTAGATGTTGCGACATTATTATATCTACCTGACCATCTAAGAAAAACAGCATTGGCAATATCCGAGTTAAAAGAAGCGACAGCATCCGAAGTCTCTGAGAAAACGGGTCGCGTAAGAGCTGCTGAGAGTGATTATCTAAATCAGCTCGTATCCCAAGGTCATCTTAAGAAGAAAAGAAAAGGTCATGACGTCTACTTTTACATTGAGGGGGAGTAATATTTTGGGAAAAACTTTAACAATCCATTCTTATAAAGGTGGTACTGGCAAGACTTCTATTGCAGCCAACCTTGCAGCATCATATGCTAAGAATGGATCGGATGTTTGTATTTTAGATTACGATTTTAGAGCACCAAGTATGCAAGTATTATTCAAAGGAAAACCAAAGAACTATCTAAATGATTTTCTTGATGAAAAATGTGATATCTCTGACGTTCTAATTGATGTAACAAGGAAAAATAAAACTAAAGGAAAGCTATTGGTGGGTTTAACTGGCCATTCTACAAAAACAATGCGTGAAATAATGACTAAAGATAGGAAGTGGGAAATGAAAGCACTTCATCTTACACTCTCTGCAAAAGCTACTCTCTACAAAGACCTTAATGTTGATTATATTATTTTTGATACAAGCCCAGGTATGCATTATTCATCAATAAATGCAATAGCAGCTTCAGATTTTGCTTTGCTTGTAACAAAGTTGGACGAATTTGATTTTGAAGGAACAAAAGAATTGATTAATGGAATCTATGATGTACTGGGTAGGAAAACCGGAATTTTGCTCAATAAAATCCCTACAATGCACGTTCCAATAGGAGATGGGCAGAAAAAACTAGAAGAAAAACTTGGCCGATCTTTTAATTTTCCAATCTTTGGAATGATACCTTGTTATTGTGATGTCCAAGCGGACGGTGGAAAGACTATCTATACACTACAAAAACCGAATCATCCTTTTTCACAATCTATAGAGCAGTTGACCGAGAAATTGGAGGATTATTTAGGTAAGTTAGATTCGTCTGAATAATTCCTATCCTTTAAGTTTTTTTTCATATTCTTTTTTTAGCCTTAGGTAGGTTTCTTCATCAATCTCGTTCTTGGCTTTCATTTCCTCTAATTTTGCCAATGCTCTTGCTGTTGCCATATATTCAATATCTCTTATTGGCTCAATTATTTTTTCAATTTTTTTAAGATAGGATTTGTCGATTTTCTTGAAATACACTAGAAGGATAAATATTATAGTAACTAATAGAATTATTATCAAAATCCAAAATAAATCAAAGTCTAATACGCGCGCTAAGAAATATTCTGGAAAATCAATTTCCTCACCTTCAATGATTTGAAGAAATGCTGAAGTTGAGTGATTTATTCCATTCCCCTCACCAGAAATTGTGAGATCATAAGTTCCTATTGGCGTATCTTCAAAGGTCTCTATATACAGAGTTGAATTGGATTCAGTAGTCAAAGCATCCTTGAAGAAAACGGAAGCATTACTAGGCATGCCTTGAATGGTTAATGATATTGGAAAGTTTGTGCCTATTGTTCTAATCAAGAATATGCTATAATTAGTGGTTTCTCCTTGCTTAATGGCTTGGATGTCTGGAATGACTGAAATTGAAAAATCTAGTATAAGAATTGAGAATGGTAGTTCTAAATTAGCGTCATTGTAACCAACTTTGGTGGCTGTTAGATAGATAGTGTAATTACCCGGCAAATAATCTCCTTTCATTATAAATTCATTTAAAAAAGTACCATCTGATTTGGAATAAACCAAAGCTATGTGAGCTGTACTTCCTAGAGGATCTGCAACTTGAATTGACATGGAAGCTTTTGGAACGGTCTTATTTGATTCATCAATAACTCTACCTGCAATTGTTATAAGTGCATTACCAGTTTCATCGTACTCTATATTAATTGAAGTGGTCACCACTAATCCACCTCCTATATATCCATAAGTCCTGCTTGCATCATAAGCAAAGTCTAAAGTGATGAAGGGTAAGAATAGTAGAAATATCAAAATAATTGACATTGAGTAGGCTCTTATAGTTCTCGAGTTTTCTGACGTGAGCGAATTCAAGGAACTTCCTTTTTTGTTATCGCTAATCTTGATTTAAAACGTTTCGCAGTGCTTATTTAGAAATAGTCGTCATGCGATATATCAGAATTTACAATGAAATTATTCAGTTATTGAAATTATGGAAAATATTGGTGATGCCTAAAACAATAGTCTAACTCATGTAAAATATTTTAAATAATTGAAGAATAAAGAAATTAGTAAAAACACAAAACCTAGTTACTTATAATCATATCCAGTGAAGAGGGAAAGGCGCAAAACCCTCTCCACTGGTTCCGGGCTTCATGCAGGTTTGGTGGCAGGGAAGGTATTTCTATTTGTGATTTGAAGGGGGTTGGGGTAGAACCCACCTTCTTAGTCAAGGTTTTTTTCGAGCATGAATTATTTAGTTCTACTCTAACTTTTCTTTCCAAACTTTGCCATAGATGTGCTACAGCTTGGACATTTTGATCTGAATAGAGTCTTTCCGCCTCTATCTTCAGAACTTATCTGCTCCTGAATTACTTCTTTCTTTTCTTTGCATTTTAAACAGAAGAATTCCATAATGAAGCACCAATTTTCTATCTTCAAGTAAATACGTGTATCACAAGAACATATATAAAACTTGTGTTTTTGCAACACACAACAACACTTATATATTATTTGCCTTTTTTATTGAAATCCCAATCGAAATTAATCACGGAGGTGAATGTCCTTTGAGTAGAAAGACCATGGTTTTTGGAGCTTTGGGAGCAATAGTGGCTACGGCTATTATCTCAATTCTTTTGAGAGGGAGAAAATAACCTAACTCTTAACCGCTATTTTTTAACTTGAATTATTAACAAATCATTTTTTTATCATTTCTAGGAATTGAGAAGACGAAAGTGTTCTTCTTTCGAAGGTTCTTTCTTTAATAAGTTTCATAAAACGATTTTCAAAATCCTTGAAATCATTCCCATATATATGAAAACTATTGGAGAAATCAACATATTGCCCGGGCTCAATATTAGCACCAATTTTCTTGGACAAATCCTTTGAGATTTTTTTCTGTAATTCAGTAAAAGCATACATATTCCAGAAAGCTGCTTTATATGCGTCTCTTGAACGCCAGCATGTTTCCATCACAAGCTTATTACCAACAACACGACACCAGATCCGCTGTAAACACGGCGGATGTTCTAAAGATGGATCAATCCAGGGCTTCCATGTTATTGCCTGGGCTCTTCTGCTGAAACCCTGAACTTTGATTTTTTTCCCTTCAAGTTGAACTTCTTTACCTTTGGATAATCTCTCTATCATACATTCAATTTGGTCTGTTTTTAAATTATCTTCGACGATATAATTAAAAAGGCGTTCATGATACTCATAGGGCCTTTTGCCCTCATACACAAAATGATCTTCCGAGCCTTCAACTACTTCTTTAACGTATTTATCTAGGTCTTCGAGCCCACCGCAAAGACCTCCCAAGTGTATTCTTGGCTCAGAGAAGGGTTCACGAATTACCATAAGCATAGTACAGTCTTTACTCCATTGATCATATTCTGTAAATAAATGAGCCCCATTTTTCCATAGAGCCAAAACGGCATCTTCCCAGACCTTTGTTAGATTATCGCCTTCAATGGAGAGTATTGGAAGGGATTCTTTCATCAAAGAGCACCTAGATAAGCTAATATAACAAAATTTTTCTTCTATTTATAGAAATTTTATCTATTCTACATTGAGTTATCAAACTCTGAAATAAAAGAATATAGCGTGCGTGCTAAACCTTTCTTTCACTAAAGGGTTAAAAAATGAGATTCAAAGATAAAGTAGTTCTAATCACAGGAGGTGCTAGCGGTATAGGAAGAGAAACAGCGATTCAATTTGCAAAGAATGGCGCAAAAATTGGAATTTTCGACTTGGATCAGAAAAAAATCGAATCCATTCGAAAAGAGATAATGAGCTATTGTGATGATTATGTTTCCATTACTGGTGATGTTAGGGATAAAAGAAGGATTCAGGAATGCGTGAATATGTTATTTGAAAAATTTGGGGATATAGATTATCTAATTAACAGTGCAGGTATTTTGAAGGATGATATGATTGATAGAGTTTCGGAGAAAATTTTTGACGAAGTATTAGCGATAAATTTGAAGGGTTCATTTCTATTTATACAGGCATGTGTCAGAAACTGGATAAGAGAGCCTCAAGCTCGGATTAAAGCAGCAAAAAAAGAAGGAAAACCTATACCAAAACCCAAGACTTTTCCAGACAAGCGGATCATTAATGTCAGTAGCATGGCAGCCGAAGGAAATATCGGTCAAATTGCGTATGGCGCTTCAAAAGCTGGTGTAATTGGAATGACCAAAACAGCCGCTAAGGAATTGATTCAATATAATATAAGAACTCATGCTGTAATGCCCGCTTTGATATATTCTCCTATGACCGACGATTTAGTAACTAAAGACGATGGGAAATGGAGAAAATATTTTGAGTCTCGTAATCCTTTGGGAATAGGGGAACCAAAAAATGTGACGGACGTAATATTGTTTTTATGCGGAGAGGAATCTAGCTATATGAATGGTGCAATAATTCCTATAAGTGGTGGGCGCATCCATAGCCTGTAAAAGATTCTTGTTATAGTGTAAATAACGCCTATATTAATTTCATATCCAAATTTTTCTGCTTACAAATTAACTTGATAATTAAAGTTCCATCTATTCTTTGCTTCTGAGAAAAATGATTTTTATATTCAAGATAGAGTAAAACTAAAATTCTTCTAAAAAATCCCATGATTTGATATTCTTAAAAAGAATTCCTTTGATTGGATGAAATTTGAATTCTAAAGTTGTAATTACAAAGGGTAAAAGAAGTGTTGATACTGTCAAAAACTCCTTAAAGCAGATAATATCTCCAGAAAACTTGGCGAATAAGAACAAAAACATGGGAGACTGGTGCAACTACTGACCCAATATTGGTAGAAGCCCTTATTCAATATTTCCAGCCATTTAATGAGGGAATATATGTAGTCGAATCCGATGCAACGATTACTAAAGCTGAGGAAGCTGCTAAAGCTACTGGGATGCTTGAAAAGTTCAAAATCCAGAAGTATTACCTGAAATAACTTTTCCTACAATAGCTTTAGAAAGTCATATAATAAGTGCTGCTAAAATGAAAACTCATTCCGATACCCAAGTAACTCTGGGTTTGAAGAACATGTTTGGTCTCTTACCCGATACTCCAAAGTCTAAATATCATAACTTAGGGATTGATGAAGTAATTGTAGACATCAATAGTTTATGTAAACCTAGTCTTACAATAATAGATGGTTTTGTTGCAATGGAGGGATCTGGACCAGTTAGCGGTCAGCCGATAGAGATGGGTTTAGTGATCGCTGGGAAAGATGTTGTTTCTACTGATACAATAGCATCAAAAGTCATGGGATTTGATCCTTACGAGATCGATCACATTAAAAAAGCTGCGAAGAAGGGATTGGGTGAGATGAAGAATATAAAAGTTCTCGGTGAAGATTTAAATAAAGTCAAAAGAATATTCAAAAAAGCGTAAATGCTAGAGAGAAGAATTAAACATAAGGAGTCTGAAAGCCCTTGGGAAAATTGAGTTTAAAAGAAATTGCAATACCACCGCTAGTTGGAATATTGATAGCAATTGCCCTACTTACAAGTGTCGGATTGATAAATCAAGAAATCAGCATAACATATCTTGATACCCAGGAACAAGTAGTAGAACCAAAAGTCGAGAGTGTAGTTAAGAAAGTTACTCCTCAAGAAGCATATGCTTTGATCCAAGATAATAAAGGCAATGAGAATTTTGTAATTCTTGATGTACGAACTCCTGAAGAAATTGAAAATGGTGCCATAGAGAATTCGATTAAAATAGATTATTATTCTGATACTTTCCTAGAAGAAATCGATGAGCTTGATAAAGAAAATACATATTTAGTATATTGTAGATCCGGGGGTCGAAGCGGTGAAGCTACAAAGTTGATGGAAGAATTAGGTTTTCAAAAAGTGTATGATATGTCAGGAGGATTCAGCCAGTGGGAGGCAGAAGTTCTGCCCTTCGTCAAGTAGAATTTTAAACGTTAACAAAATAAAGCTCGCTATTCTTAGCTTCCAACTTTTATTCTTTTTATTAAAGTAGGTGGAGTATAAGTTAAGTTCAATTTTTTTAGTGCTCTTTGTATGGATTTGGGATTCTGTAAGAGGCTTTTAATGCCCTTAATATGAGCAGCTCCAAGAAGAGCCAGTAATTTAGGATTTTCTTTCTTTTCAAGTTTATTTGAAGCTATAGATGCCAATCTAGCAGCCATTAATGCATTCCTTTCCTCTATTAAAACTCTCCATATAGGAGATGCATATTTCTTCAACTGATCTAGATTCTTATTCGACCTTTGAATTGCTTCGTCTTTATACCCTTGTTCCCAAAGCCAAGGTAGATTCTCATCTCCATTCAAGATATGAAGTTTATTCCATGAGACCCAATGTTTTGTATGCATTTGTATTCTATTCTTCATCTCTTTCTCTGTCATATCAACTAGCCAAATATTAGCATCAGTATTGCCTAGGGCCTCACTAGCTGCAATGAACTCGCATTTTGTGGAGCATGAATCCCTTCTGCGACACCGATTGCAGATTTTGCTCATAAAGCTAAATCTTCTTGGATCCAATTCGACTGCTATATCTTGTGTTTTGCTTTTTTCGACTGTTTCACTGGCCTCTTTAACACTCCTCCGCGTAAAGTGAGCAGTTCCCAAAAGATGGATGAATCGTGTGTAATCAGTGTCGTAGATGTCGACTTGCATAATCTCGTTTCATCACTCAATTCTTATCTTCTTCGCTTTATTACTCTTTACCGTTCTCTTTTTGGGTATACTAGCTTCTAAGACACCATTTTTGTATGTGGCTTTGATTTTCTTAGAATCCACATCTGCAGTCGGAAGTTTCAAGGTCTTATAGAAACTCTTTGCCTTAATTTCAGCTTGCCCTTCAGAAATATTTAGTTGTATATCATCTTTTTCCACTCCTGGTAACTCCACGATCAGTTTCACGGATTTCTCCTCTTCAAAGACATCAGCTAGAGGTTCGCGTATTTCACCTGGTTGTGGTTTTGGCACAAAGGGTAATTTTGGCTTTCCTGGACGTCGTAAAGAGTCTAGTGGATCAATTTCAGTTGGCAATCCATCGCCAGAGAATTGTCCATATGCCACATAGCCCTTCATGTTCGGCTCGTTTATCTCTTTCACATCCCATTGACCTTTTAGATCGCCTCTTTTAACAGCTTCATCGATTGCTGTCATCTCCTTATTAATTCTCTCAATGAAATTTTTATGAAATAGTTCCATATCACGAAAAACATGATCAAAATAATCCATATCTAACTTTCACCTCCAAATTACCATTCTTCAGAATCTTGGAGAACTCCTAAAAGACGCCTCAAAGCTAGGCTAACCATAAGGAACTCAGCTTGGCTTTGTCTTGAGCAAGAATATTTTCCGTCATCCGATTTCTCTAAGAGTCCACTCCTTGCTAATTTTCTTGTACTCTCCCATACGATCTTTGGATTAAGACTCAAATCTCTCATAAAGTCTGCAAAACCGATAGTTAGATCTTCATCCTCGAAAATACGTTTCATCATCCTCAGTCTAGCTTCATTTGATAGGGCATCGAAAAATGATGAAAATCTGTCAAAATCTCCTTCAAATTGTTCTAATTCATCTACCAATTCTTCTTTAGACCAATTTTCTGCAGCCAATGGCATTTCGAATAAGACATCACCATTCCTTACGAGTAGTAATTTTAGGGCCATTCTCCAACTACCGGATGGTAATTACTGAATGGTAATATATAAACTTACTGGTTGGTAATAAGGAGTAAATTTGTGAGTTCAATAATTAAAGAGAGGGCTAATATTATTTTCGGATATGTTAATGTCATCATTTCATAAGGCGCATACTGTTATACGAATACGCACGGAGGAAAGTGGAAAAAGAGTTGTTTAACATCAACTTTTTTTTTACTATTCCATAATTTGCATTAGAATCTCTTTGACAATTCATTTTTCAAAATCGGAACATATGCTATGAACTTAATTTCCGATTGGTTGCTTTCAATTTGCGAAGTAATAGAATTATTATAGGAATAATAGCCAAGATAACTAAAATGATTACCACCAATCTGTAGTCTGTCTCATTAAACGCCTTAGCGGATTCTTGTTCCCATATGGCACTAATGTTTTTAGGACCATCCATTTCAATGGTTATTACAGTTTCATTAGATTCTATATCACCAACCCAACCCTTGAAAATATATTGTGTATCATTAACTTCAACTTGAGTAGACTCTATAGAAAGTATAACTGAATCCCCCTCTGGATTCCAGCTTTCACCAATAATATTACTCAATTCAGTAGAAGCATTGAGAAAATACTCGGTGACATATTGAAAATGGTATTCATTATTTGGTTCACAAGCATATGAATTTTCTTTGCATGTACTTCTTACACTTGAGTCTCCTTGAATGTAGGGCAAGACTGATATTGTACAGTTTTGGTTAGGTGAATATTCAAGTTCTATCGATTCTCCATCATTAACCTTGATAGTAGAATTATTGAAGAATAAATTAGTATAATTTTGGAATTTTAAACCGGATACTTTTACACTAAAACCATATAACTTTCTTGTAAGCGATATATCATCCCAATATGTTCCAGCATCAAAAGCATCCATAATCATTGTTTCAAGTTTTATCCGAATAGCGGATATGTTCTCTTTCTCATTTAATTCAAACTTTGATTCAAAGTCTTGTCTTAAATTACGTTTAACAAATATCCAATACATAGGCTCAATCTGATCATTGTCCTCTGGAACCGTAGCTATTATTCCCACCGATGGACCCGAATCATCGTCAGTCTCATTAGATAACCTTATTGTGAAATCGGTCTCATCTGTATAATTTCCAGGAGTCTTGATATCTGTATACCATGCGATTACGTAGTTTATTCTCAATGTGCGATTAAAAGAAGTCTCAAAAATTGCAGATGATTGAATTACTGTAAAGGGATTTTTACCGACCGCGTAGGGTTTAACCCAGAAACTAAATTCTAAGTCAAGACTATTGAGTTCTTTAACATCTTGATATACCTCACCTCCAAGTGCATAATTCCTACGAGGAGGCGGAAAAACTAGTAATGCGCTTTCTCCAGTATGAGCTGTACCATTTGTAAGATAAATTGATCTTGCGGGATAATATTCAGATTTAGTCCAATTAGTAAGGCCGAGTTCAAAACCACCATTTGTAAGTAACTCTGTTCCATTATCCTCAAGATTTTCAGAGTTAATTTCAATAATTTCAGTAGTACTATGATCTTCGTCTACAGATACTGCAATAGCAGGAAGTAATAATGAGGAGAAAAGTAGATATAAAACTGAAATAAATGAAAATCGTGTCAATAATTCTCTAATCAAATTGAAAATCATCCATTTGTTCATTCTTAAGGACAAGATTAAAAGCATTACTATATATATGAATAATTTCGTTGGGATTTATTTCTGATTTATTATTTTGGAGTTTATTTATATGGAATTAAGAAAATACAACGTCGCAGTAATTCAATCAGCTCCTCCATATCCCATTAGCAAGAAAAAATCTATTGAAAAAGCCTGCCAACTTATTGAAGATGCAGGAAAAAAAGATGCTAAAATAATAGTTTTACCTGAAACTTTCATTCCTGCCTACCCCAATTGGGCAATTGAAGCTAAAATTCCAATAGAATGGGATAAAAAATGCATGAACTTAATTAAAGAATCAATAGAAATACCGGGTCCAGAAATAGAACAATTATGTAGTGTAGCCAAATCTATGGGATCAATGGTTTGTATAGGTGTAAATGAGCGAGATAAAAATCGTAAAAATTCAATTTATAATTCGCTTGTTTTTATAGGACCAGATGGAAAAGTAATTGGAAAGCATCGAAAACTGACTCCTGTTTACCGTGAAAAAGTATTTTGGACGCATGGTTCTGTTAAGGATCTGAATTGTGTTTTTAATACTCAATTCGGAAAAATAGGAGGATTAATTTGTGCTGAGCATTTAAATTCTTTAATAAAATCAGCCATGGTTATACAAGGCGAAGAGATTCACATAGCTTGCTATCCTGGTTGGAGTCTTTTACCCAAACATATTTTGGATCTATCCATAAGACAGTATGCAATCGAGTGTCAATGCTTTGTACTAGCTGCTTCACAATATATTAGCAAATCAAAAGAGTCTAATGATAAAGATGCAAATTGGGATTTTTACGGTGGAAGTGGCATAGTGGACCCTACTGGAAAATACATTGCTGGTCCTTCATACAATAAGGATGAAATATTGTACGCTGAGGTTGATCTATCAAAGATTCTTGAGAGAAAAGTCTGGATTGACGTAACCGGGAAGGATGCAAGATGGGACATAATACAATTTCTTAAAGATTTCGAATAAAAGCGCGCGCTAGACTCAACTAGCTTATTCTTTAAATAACTGTGTAGTCTAGGATAAATCTAGCGCGTGAGTGGGCCTCCCACCCGTTGCGCAAAATAAATCCCGGAGTAGGGAGGTGAAGAATTGAAAGTGAATGGTACAAGAGAAATTACCCTAACAATTATCTTTGCTGCATTATATGCTTTGGCCGTTATCGCACTAGCACCAATTAGTTTTAATATTTTTCAAGTTAGAATTGCTGATTCATTATTACCGCTTTCAATAATTTTCGGATGGCCTTCTGTTCTAGGTATTGCAATCGGAACTATAGTAGCCAACTTCTTTGGAGGCTTAGGTATAATTGATGTAGTAGGAGGAGCAATAGCAAATTTTATCGCTACATCATTAGCTTGGAAAATTGGATTTAAAAAAACAAAGGGCAGCAAGTTTTTTGCAATTGTCATGGAGATTATAGTAGTAACTTTGGTGGTTGGTAGTTATCTGAGCTTTTTATTCAATATACCCATATTAGCAGGACTATTTGGCATTATGATTGGAAGTATAATTTCAATAGGTTTCTTAGGATATTTGTTGCTAACATTGATATCCCGAAAATATTTTGTCAATGCACTCAAATCCATTGGACTTGAGTTGAATTTGAAATAGGAAATTTAAAAAATAATGGTTGTAGGATTCTAGTGTAGTGTATTTTCTAATGCAGATTGAACTCTCATATGGCAAGAAAAAAGTAGATTTTGAAATAGAAAAATATCAATTATTGAAGGTTTTAACGCCTTCAGAAATACCACCTTCAAAGAGTCCTGAGCTTGAGGTTGAAAGCTCATTAAGAAATCCCATTGAAGGACCGACTATTGAAGAATTATCTCCAAAGGGTAAGACCATCGCTATCGCAGTAGATGATATGACACGAGTTACGCCTACACACATTATACTTCCAACATTATTGAGGCTATTAGAGAAATCTGGTGCTAAAAAAGAAGATATCAAGATCATTATAGCTCTAGGAACTCATCGGTCTATGGATCAAAAAGAGATGAAAGAAAAATATGGAGAAGAAATAGTTGAACGATATGAAGTCATTAATCATGAATATGAAGATCAATCTGAGCTTGAGTATCTCGGAAATATCGTTGAAGACGTTCCAGTATGGATAAATAAAGACTATTTAAAAGCAGATATAAGAATAGCAACAGGAAACCTTATCCCCCATTTCAATGCTGGATGGGGAGCTGGAGCTAAAATCCTACTTCCTGGATTGGCAGGGGAAGAGACTGTAGGAAGAATGCACATTCATTCTTCAATCACCAATCCAAATGCTCTAGGTCTTGTAGAGAATCCAACACGGGAGATAATAGATGCTTTTGCTGAGAAAGTTGGCATACATCTGCTTATTAACACAGCGATCAATCGAAATAAAGAAATTGTAAAAGTCTTCTCTGGTCATTTCATAAAGGCGCATAGAGAGGGAGTTGAATTCGCGAAGAAGATATATGGAGTTAAGACACCTCAGAAATCTGATGTTACAATATCAAGCAGTCATCCAGCCGATATTGAATTTTGGCAAGGTCAGAAAGGCATATTCTCGGCGGGTCTTGCAACAAAAGATGGGGGTAGTATTATATTATTAACCCCTTGTCCTGAAGGAATAGCTGTTATGCATCCCAAGATATTAGATTATCTGCAAAATAGCTATGAGGATTTGAAGAAAATTTCAAGGTCAAGAGATATTGAAGATCTTGTTGGACTTGCAATCTCAATATGTTTGGCTTATGTAAGGGAAAAACATCCGATCCATATAGTATCAGATTGTTTAACCAATGAAGAAGTTGGAAAATTGGGCTTAAAAAAATCTGAAAGTATTGAAAAGTCTATGGAAACTATAACTAAAAATCAGGGACCGAACCTAAAATACAACGTTCTGACTTATGGAGGAGAAACTTTCCCCATAGTTGAATGATTCATTAATCTAAAATGTAAGAAAATTAATCAATTCTAGATTAAGACCTTTTAAGATTCAATTTCGATAAAAACCAATGATAAGTAAAATATTGGCGTTTTGAGATTGAAAATTTTCAAGAATATAAAGTTAGAATATGATGTTGACGAGATAATAAATTTCTGCCATATGGAAAGAATAAAGGAAAAACTAGATAATATCGCAGAAATAATATCTGAGGGTTACAAGCTTCTAAATCCTAAGGCAATGTATAAACCAATTGAGATATATGAGATTAAAGATAGTCGTCTGATACTTGATGATGGAACCTTTTTTGAAAGTAATTTGTTAGTAGAGAAGTTAAAATGCGCAAATGAACTGGCAACTTACATAGTTACAATTGGACCTGTTCTAGAACAGAAAGTAGCAGAACTTGGATCATTAGATTTGGTTAAATCCTTCATACTGGATTGTGTTGGAACATATGCTTTACGCCAGATATTCAATTTTATAAGAAAGGATTATCGACCAAATAATTTTACACAGGTATCAAAATTCAGTCCTGGATCAACATCTCATTGGGACATGAGTCAACAAAGAGTGTTATTTGATATTCTTGGGCCAAAAAAAGTAGAGGAGGCAATAGGAGTCAGACTAAATGAATATTGTGTAATGATTCCAAGAAAATCCGTATCAGGAGTAATGGGCGATACTGAAGAACAATTTCAAGAATGTCAGATTTGTGAAAGAAGGTGTGAATTCAGAAGAGCTCCATTTAAAGGCTAGGAATTGCTAATTGCTCTCGATATTGTTTTGGGATTATTAGCACACGCTAAATTGAAGTACACGCATGTTTGTAAAACGCAGTGGATAGTTAGCACTAATTGAGTTCTCAATAAGGTGGAAAAAAAGAAAAAAGGAGATTATTAGTATGGTAATTCTTCAATCCAAGGATAGAGTTCCTTTAGTTTGTTTATTGATTTTTCGATTTCTTTACTTGGATATTCGTAAACTTTCAATTTTCCTTCCATGTAATCCTCATAGGCTTTCATATCAAAATGTCCATGGCCACACAATAAGAACATAATAGTCTCTTCTTTGTTCTCTTTCTTACACTCTAAGGCTCTATCAACTACTGCCTTGATAGCGTGGCTTGGTTCCGGAGCAGGAATGTGTCCCTCAGATTTTGCAAAAAGCACAGCAGATTCAAAAACTTCTAATTGATTATATGCTTTGGTTTGTACTTTTTCTTCACTTATGAGATTGCATAAAGTAGGTGCATCACCATGATAACGCAATCCTCCAGCATGGATTGGTGGTGGAATAAATTCATGGCCTAAAGTGTGCATTTTATGTAATGGAATCATTCTAGCTGCATCGCCATGATCGAACATATATTTACCTTTAGTCATAGTAGGACAAGCAGTTGGCTCAACTGCTAAGAAGTTCACTTCTTTAGGTGCTTTACCACTAACTTTGTCATAATAGAAAGGATACATAAGACCAGAGAAGCTACTACCTCCTCCCACGCACCCCACTATTAAATCAGGATAATCATCGATCAATTCGAATTGTTTTTTTGCCTCTAAACCTATTACTGTTTGATGCATCAAAACATGGTTTACAACACTGCCTAGAGTATATTTTGAGCCATCGCTTGTAACTGCATCCTCAACAGCTTCACTAATTGCAATCCCTAAACTCCCTGAACATTCTGGATCTTTTTCTAGTAATTGTTTGCCAAACTTTGTCCTATCGCTAGGGCTTGGGTATACATCCGCTCCCCATATTTGCATCATAGTTTTACGATAAGGTTTTTGATGGTAGCTTGCATTAACCATGTATACAGTGGACTTTAATCCAAATAAATTGCATGCAAATGATAAAGCTGAACCCCATTGGCCAGCTCCTGTCTCTGTTGTTAATCTTTCTTGACCTTCTTTCATATTGTAATAAGCTTGTGCTACTGCAGTGTTGGGTTTATGGCTTCCAGGGGGGCTAACTCCTTCATTTTTAAAGTATATTTTTGCAGGAGTGCCTAAGGCTTCTTCAAGACCAGTGGCTCTAATAAGTGGCGTTGGTCTCCACATAGCCCAAATCTCGCGAATCTCTTCAGGTATAGCTATCCATCTATCAGGGGACATTTCCTGCTTTATTAATTCTTTAGCGAAAACTGGTTCAAAATCAGTTGGATCTATCGGTTTTTGAGTGGCTGGATTTATCGGTGGTGATAATGGTTTTGGTAAATCAGGCAGAATATTATACCATTCCTTTGGAATATCATCTATTTGTAAATCTACTCTTTGACGTTTCATGAAAAACCCTCTTTCGTGTCTTTTAGGTAGCATTCAAATTATATTTATAACTTACTAGTACATTAATGTACGTAATATGTGGGAAGTTGTATCTGAAAGGTTAAAGGAATATCCAGAAAGATTGACCGTAGCAAGAACCATAATTGAGAACGGTCTTAGCATAAGAGATGGCAAAATTTATTGTAACGAAATAGAGATACCACCAATTCGAATAGCCAGAGTTACTAAACTAGATCGACGGACAGTCACATGGGCAATTAAGATGATTGAGGATGATGAATATTTACATAAACTATTTAACCATATAAGATCTGCCGGCCATTCTTTGAAAGATGTTGCAAAACACCTTAACTTCGGTGTTGTTGAGATTACGCCAATTGATGCTAAAACTCCAGGAATATTAGCTAAAGCATCTACATTGATAGCTCAAAAAGGAATAAGCATTCGTCAAGCTATAGTAGATGACCCAGAATTATCTCCAGAGCCGAAATTAACATTTATTACCGAGGAAAGAATGCCTCCGGAATTAATTCCTGAAATATTGAAAATCAATGGTGTTGGGAAAGTATCGATTTATTAAATATCTATTTAAGAGAAATGCAAAATAATTAATTTTGGCTTTGGAAAAAATAGTATTGAGATTAAAACGTGTATCTCTATGAGTGAAATTAAAAAGCTTAGTCTTGAGCAAATGGATGAAGGACGTAAAAAAGCTTTATTCAATTCAGATGAGCTTTTAAGTGATGCAAAAACCCTTTTTGAAAATGGAAGGTGGGCAAGAGCATTTTTACTATCTCTTTTATCAATGGAAGAATTGGGAAAGTATATACTTTTAGTAAGTCTTTCTTCGATACCTAATAATGAAAAGATCGATTGGAAAAAATTCTGGAAAATGTATGAATTTCGTAAGATTGATGGAAACGATATTCATTTATTAGGATTCTTCTTTGCTGAATTGAAATCTTTAAAAAATCTGGAAAGAAATCTAAAGGGACTTCAGAATAAAAATAAAAATATTTTGACTTCCCTAGGTGACCTTTCGTTATTCTCAGACTTTCAAAAAAATGGCTTCCATAGTCCTGAGGAAGTTATTACTAATGAAATTGCATCATATTGGATTAGAGTTGCTGAGAGATATCTAAATTCGGTTAAAACTTTTAATAAAAATATAATTGGGCTTGATGGATTAATGAAATTAAGAAAGTCTGAAATAATCATTCCTTTTGAACCAATGTAACTTGACAATTTTTACTTCTTCAATCTATTCAATTACTTTATGCACTTAGATTAAAATAGAAAATAATTCAACAATAGCTACAGCAAACCAGACATACCATGATGCAGCTATGATCATAATAAAAGATGAGAAAAATCCTCGAACTCGTCTGTTTGTTCCTCTTATGAAAATATCGATTGCATCTTTTGAGCAAGCCTCTGTACATCTTAAGCATTTTACACAATCTAGATTTGGCTTATCATCAGTTTCAAGAGTACTAGGTGAAATTGCGTGCATTGGACAGACCTTAGAACAGTCATAACAGTAATCACACTTAGAATGATCTATACCTATTTTGAAAGGAGTAATGGTATCTACAAGTGCTATTCCAGCGCCAGCAGGGCAGAGAAGGCACCACCATCTCTTTCCAGTTTTTAAAGGTAAAATTACTCCCAGAAAGATCAATATAAACACAATCAATATTGCAGCAATTGGATATGCGAATTTAAAAACTAGACCCAGGGTGCAAATAATATTCATTCCTATAACAAAAGTGGGGAGAAGAAGAATTATCATAATGTAATATTTAGAATTCTTTACACTTTCTTTTAAGCTATCAAGAACCTTTTGACCATTCTTAGTCTTAAAACTCTGTCTAAGTATCGTCATCTTCCAATTTTCTTTACCTTTTAAAGCAATACATTCTGTCTGATTGCCAAAATAACATACCCAACCGCAAAAACCTCTACCAAAAGTAAGTACAAGGATTAAATAAGGAATTAAAACAAAAAGGAACATACCAATTGTAATCGGCGGATAATGAAACGGTACTATTAAGAAGAGTAATCGCTCTACAGGAAAAGGAATAGTGATCTCAACCCATGGAAGAGAAAGTTGAGCCAATATAGTTGAACCTAAAGTATAAGGTAGTTGTCTAACAAATGGAACATGCGCATACCCAACAGTAAGAAACGCTGGTTCATAAGTGCTCAGGTGCATCGCCACATAACGCATAAAAGATGGGAGATTCATCATAATCAATAAACTGATGCCCCCCACCCAGGTTAGAATTGTCGTGATAGTTAGGAACTGTGTCCTAACATATCTTATCTTCCAAGTCTTTAATAGATCGTAGAATAATACTCCAAATACAATCCCAAATATCATACCCAAAATCCAATAGGGTTTGAAATAAATATAGAATATGAAGAATCCTAAGATTGAACTTATGATTATTGGATTAGAAATGATTTCCCTATCCTTCATTTATCAAGATGACCTCCCCAGCACCCTGATAAGAATAACATCATCTCTTAGGGATGAACTTCCATCTGCCCATCTTGCGGTTAGCACAATAGTCTCTTGATACTCATCAACAAGAGTTACATAAGTTCTCCCATTCTCTAGTTTGACCTTTGAATGACTTAATATAGCTCTGCTCTCTGGATTTGTTGAGATCTCAACAAAATCATTTCTACTTGAGTCAATATTACCATCATCATCTACTGCCATTATTGTTATACGAATTTTCTCTCCTAAGTTAATTACTTGCTTGTCTGTTGCCAAATACAGACCAGTTACTTTTACATCAGTTTTAAAGAAGTCAATCCAATTCATTCCAAAAGATACGGCAAAAAACAAAAGTAATACTAAGTAAAGTACTGCAACCGAAGTACGTATGGCATCTTTGCGATTTATTGGTGACATTATGATTACCATCAACTTCCGAATATATCAAAGGGCAAAGATATCAATTAATTAAAATCGAGCTTATTTAGTCTTATTGTATATATAGGTTAAATGATTTGGAAATTATTCTTGAATAATAAATATTACCAGAAAAAGAAATAGTGTGCGAATTAACCTTAAACAATCAGAATAATTTTTCGCGCTCGTGTGTAGGAGCTAAGTATGAAAAATATCTTGGTAATTATGGCTAAAAAACCTGAAAAAGGAAAAGTAAAAACCAGACTTTGCCCAACACTTAGCCAAGAGCAAGCCATGAATTTATATCGAAGTTTTTTACTTGACAAAATAGAGCAAGTATCAAGAGTAAAAAATGTATTGCCAGCATTGGCATTCACACCAGGTAGTGCCGAAAAATTTTTCAGAGAAATTGTCCCAAAGAATTTTGAACTCATACCACAAAATGGATTAGACTTGGGAGAAAGACTTGCAAATGTCTTCAAAGAATTGTTTTCTGATAATTTCGAACAGATAGTCATAATCGGTAGCGATTCACCAACCCTTCCTACATCGTATATTGAAAAATCATTTCTTTTGTTGAATAGGAAAGATATAGATGTCGTTTTAGGCCCAAGCGATGATGGGGGTTATTATTTAATTGGATTAAAATTTTTTATCTCAAGTTTATTTGAGGAAATATATTGGAGTACATCAAAAGTATATGATGAAACTATCAAGAGGATTGAAATATCTGATCTCAGATTAGCGACATTACCAGTTTGGTATGATGTAGATTCAATGGATGATCTGAAAAGACTTATTAAAGAAATATTTTATGAAAAAAATTCAGTAAGCTCACTAGCTAAATATACAAAAGAATTTTTAAGAGAACAGAATATTCTGAACCTTTTTGAGAACTACGGGTGAAACTCTAAACATTGAGTGATATGGAAAAGCAAAAATCTCCCTTCTTCTCAATCATTATACCTACTCTAAATGAAGAGAAGATAATCCTAAAAACCCTTGAAGCTTTAAGAGAACGGAAATTCAAAAATTTTGAGATTATTATTGTTGATGCAAATAGTACCGATGCAACGAGAAAAGAAGCGACGAACTATGCTGACAAAATCTTAGTGGTGAAAAAAAGACGCAGACAATATCAGATGAATGTGGGTGCTGAGCAGGCAATAGGAAAATACTTGATTTTTTTGTATGCGGACACAATTCTTCCAAAGGGATGTCTGAAAAAAATAAAAGAATATGTAATCGAGTTAAGAGTAATTTGTGGAGGGGGTAGAATTAGTTTTACCCCAAATCGACCAAGGTATGTAGTATTGAAGAAATTTAGAGAGTTTGTTTGTAGATTATTAACTATATTTGGAACTTCTCCTTTTCTCTTCGTGCATAGAGGTAAATTCATCAAACTTGGAGGTTTCAACGAAAATATAGGAGAAGAGGGGCTGGACCTTTGCAAAAGGGCTAAAAGATTGGGGAAAGTAATCATGACGGATATAGAGGTGGAGGTTTCGGCTAGAAGGTTTGAAAAAGGAAATTTTTTCAGAAATTTATTCTCTTGGGCCTTTCTAGTAACTCTTTCTTATTTTGGAATCCACTCAACATCTCTAGAGGATAGAATATATCGCCCAATCAGATGACAATTTACGCGACTTAAAAAAGAGTTAGAAAAATTGTGATTGATCTGGCTACAGGTATAAGTTTTAAAGAAGAATAGTAGGAATGATTATTAGAGTGATTATGAAAATAAAACGGCAAACTTTGATTTACCTTTTAATAATTTTTTTGATACTTGGAAGTTTATCGCTTTATTTGATTTTTTCTCAAAACATCATACCGATCAATACATCAATACAAGTTCCTAAGCCAAAAGTACTTCAGGTAGAAATCCTATCTCCTCCAGAAATTGTTACATCAACTCCAATTACTCTTACTGTTAAAGTAACACATGAAGGTCAACCTGTTCCGGGAGCTATTGTCGATTTTTATGTTGATTCCTTTGAGCGTCAAGCGGATATAATCCTACAACTAATGATCCTGACTGATGAGGAAGGATTAGCATCATATACAGGATTTGAAAGTGCAGCCGATATGGCAGCATATATGGGATATAAGGGAGAACTACCGGCAGGATACAATGTGAAATGGTATGCAGAAGCAAATAAGTTGGGTTATGAAGGAGGGAAAAGAGAGGGGAAATTTATATACCAACCATAGTTGACAAACGGTTGTGTGCGTTAATTAATATAAGACAGGTTCATCCCAACACGACTCTTTTTCCATAGTTATGCCTGCAATTTTCCAGTTACCTTCTTCTTTTATCAATATAAAGTCATTTCTAAAAGATCTATAGTGCGGTACAGTTTCACCGATAGTTCTCTCTATTGATAAAGAACAAAATGCTGCTTTAGCATAATCTTCATCAACTTCAATAGATAAAACATTTTGTTTGACTCCGTATTCTGCCATATTGAACCATAAATTCTCATAGTAGGTTTCAATTTTTTCCACACTTGAGTAGGTTTTTCTTTCAGCAGAAAGTAAAATTGCGTCTTCTAGAAAGAATTCATTGAGTTCATCGAATGATTTTCTATTTACAGCAGAATAATAGGCAATAATGAATTGATAAACCTCCTTTTCTTCATCTGTAAGACCTTTAGTTGGTTCTGATGGAGCAGGGAATAAGTAATAAAAAGATATAGTAATTATAGCAATTATCATTATTGCTATAAGTATGAACTCAGGCAGTCTTTTTTTTAAGTTGGTCACTGAACTCATAGAAAATTGTCTAAAGAAGAAAACCAATAGCGCTCACTTAATTCGGGTCAATGACAATATCATGTATAAGAGTTTTGATTTAAATATTCACCAAAGAACTCAAATCTTCAAATAGAGAGCCATAGGAAATGAACTTATATTTATGCTATGAAAAAATGTCAAATGATTTTAATGAATGAGAATTTTACTCGTAGACTAAATTATATGCTAACACGCTATGTTTCCTCAAACCTATCAGTCTATATTATTCTTGGATTTATTCAATTAATCATTTATTATAACATTTACCTTCTACAAAATTTGAGTACAAATATCTCAGAGTATACTCGATTATTCCTCCTGAGCTTCATAATTTATTTTATTTCCATAGTGATCTCATCAAAAATTAATGTAAAAAGAAATAATATGAAATTATTTTCCATTTTGGTCTTTATTTTTTCAGGAATTTGCAGAGCTATTTTAGTTTTTGTAGAACCCACTTTGAGTGAAGATATTATTAGATATTATTGGGATGGCAAGCTTTTAGTAAATGGAGTTAATCCCTATTTGTTTAGATCAAGTGCTCATGAACTTGATTGGTTAAGAAATGCAGCTTCTGGACATCATGATTTCCAAAATACGTTCACTGTTTATCCACCAATAGCTCAACTTTTTTTTGGTTTTATTTATCTAATTTCAAGCGATAATTTCCTAGGTATAAAGGTCACTACAGCTTCTATAGATTTTATTAACGGGGTATTAATCACTATCCTTTTTCTAAGAATATATAATAGATTATCTTTAACGAGCTCAATCATTTATTGCTGGTCACCATTACTCATAACCGAATTCTCAATAAGCGGTCATGTGGATTCCTTAACAATATTTTTCCTTCTAGTAAGTTTCCTATTCTTACATAAGCATACTTTTAAAAGCTCTACGGTCCTTTATGCGCTTTCGTGTTGGACTAAATTCTTTCCCCTATTTTTATTTCCATTAATTATATCATATATGAAGAAAGAGGGGGAAAATGTTAAGAAAATTCTCTTGTTGTTTTCATCAATTTCGATAATTTTACTATTTCCAGTTTTCATTACTTCTGGTTTTAATTTGATCAACCAAATATTATGGTATCATACGCATATTGTCTATAATCCATCAATATTCTTTTTTATCAAGAATTTTATTTGGAATTTTCAGATTGGTCAACAAATGATTTTATTTATGCGAATATTATTTCTCGGGGTTTATATAGCGATAGTTACAAAATATTTCTATGCTAAAAAACAAACTGATTTCTCCGATCTTATGTTCAATTGTTTGTATGTTCTTGGTCTTTACTTCATATTCGCTGCTGCAGTTTTTCAATGGTATTTGTCATGGATTATACTTTTTTGTGCACTAATTGGATTAAATAAGAAAACGTTGCCATGGATCATATTTTCTGGAACAGTTGTTCTTGCTTATCTACCACAATTCTCAACGAAGTGTGATATAATTAGAATAACATTAATCGAATATTTGCCACTTTACTTTTTACTTTTGTTTGCTATGAGCTACAAATTTATTTCTTCATCAAATATTACTAATAAAATTCGAAGATAACTAAATATCTATCAAGATGTAGAATTCAATTAATATATCTAGCTAAAATTGTTGAGAATATTGCGTGTAATTTCTTTTTAGAAGAAGGCCAAATTGACATGAGGTTAAATCCTGAAGTCATAAACATCATAGAAAAAGTATTTGCAGACAAAATCCTTACGAAGGATGAAATTTACCATCTTCTAAGTATCCCAGATCATTCTATCGAAGCTGGATTTGTCATGGCTTCTGCAGATTCAATAAACAGAAATGCATGCGATAGTAAAGCAGAAGTACATGCTCAAATTGGCATCAACCTTTCGCCTTGCTTATATGATTGTAAATTCTGTGCTTTTGCTGCACAAAACAAAGTCTTCAGAGGAAGAAATGAATTAAGTATTGAAGAGATTACTAAATCAGCCATCAAAGCTGAGAGAGAAAAGGCAAATGCAATATTCTTGATGGCTACTGGGGATTATCCCTTCGATAGATTCATAGAAATTTCAGAAAAAGTGAGGGAAAAATTGAGACCTGAAACAACAATGATAGCCAATATTGGAGATTTCGATTATGAGGACGGCAAGCGATTAAAAGAGGTAGGATATACAGGAATATACCATGCTGTTAGAATGGGGGAAGGAAAAGATACTAAGATAGATCCTAAGACTAGATTCAATACTATTAGAGCGGCTCAAAAAGCAGGACTGCTTATTGGAACCTGTGTAGAACCTGTAGGTCCTGAGCACTCAATTGATGAGTTGGTAGAAAAGATTCTCATTGGAAAAGAAATGAAACCATGTTATAGCGGTGTTATGCGAAGGATCCAAATCCATAGTTCAAAATTAAGAAAATACGGAATAATTAGCGAATATCGTTTGGCTTTCTTAGTTGCAGTTGTAAGACTTATCATGGGAAAGAAACCTATTGGAAATTGTACTCATGAACCGAATATGCTTGGACCCATAGCAGGTGCCAATCTATTTTGGGCAGAAGCAGGTGCTAATCCGCGGGATACTACTGCAGAAACTTCTAAAAGTAGAGGATTAAATGTAAAATCTTGTATCAAAATCTTTAACGAAACAGATTTTGATATAAGACATGGTCCTTCGTTGATTTATAGTAAGAATGCGTATAATATTGATCTGTAATACACCATTAAGTTTAGGTATTCTCTTCTCCTACGTCAATTATTAGTGCGCCCTGGTAGTCGCAATCCATACATTTATACATATTTCCGCATCCACGACCAAGCCATAGATCAATCCTACTGCTACGACACATCGGACAAATCCTTACCATTTTTTCCACTTAATGAATGTTACTCAAATATTGATAATTCTTAGAGATAAATTAGAAGAATATTATGATAAAAATTAATGTTTCAACTTGCGCTATAAAAATTTTTATTGAGGATCTGAATTAAAATTCAGAACCTATTGGGACACTCTCAAAAGCTGCTAATTTGTATTTTGAGAGCTACTTACTTTTGAATTAGGGATAGTCTCATGCTCAAGACCGAAGATACATTTCTTTTACTCGAGAAAGCTCTCAGAATGCGACTTAAAAGTGACAATAACATTCCAAGCAAGATACAAGAACTCGCAATACCTTCTATTTTGAAAGGAGAGAATGTTCTGTTAATAGCTCCAACAGGAACTGGAAAAACATTTGCAGCGACATTACCTATTTTCAATCTCTTTTTATCAAGTAAAAAGAGCAAAGGAACTTCCGGCATTTCCATACTATATGTCACTCCGCTTAGAGCCTTAAATAGAGATATCTTTAGGAGAATTTCTGAAATAGGTAAAGAGCTTGGAATTGATGTTCAAGTTAGGCATGGAGATACCGTGCAAAGTGTTAGAGCAAAACAAGCAAAAAAACCACCTGATATGCTTATTACTACACCTGAAACCATTCAGGCAATACTTCCTGGCAAGAGAATGAAGGAACATCTTAAGAATGTTAAGTGGGTCATCGTTGACGAAATACATGAGCTAGTTGATAGTAAAAGAGGTATACAACTTTCATTAGCATTGGAAAGACTTCGAAATATCATCGGAAATAAATATCAAAGAATAGGATTATCAGCTACTATTGGTGATGAAACCAAGGTTGCCAAATTATTGGCAGGTTCAGATAAATCAGTCAGAGTATTGAGAACACAAGAATTCAAAGATATTGATATAAAGTTAGAATATCCTCTTCCAAGTGGTGATGATTTCAAGATCGCAAAATCTTTTGGAATTCCTCCATCATCTATCGCACGTGTGAAAAGGATAGCTGAGCTTGCCTCCGAAAATACGTCTACACTAGTATTCACCAATACAAGAGAACATGCGGAAGCATTAGGATCACAAATAAAAGCGATAAGAAGTGATTTGCCAATAAGAACTCACCATGGTTCCCTCTCAAGAGAAATAAGAGAGGAGGTTGAAGAGGAATTCCAAGCGGGTAAACTGAAGGGAATAATATGTACTTCTTCTTTGGAACTTGGAGTAGATGTAGGTGTTGTCGATTATGTAATACAGTATATGTCACCTAGGGGGGCTACTCGTCTAATTCAAAGAATAGGAAGAAGCAACCACCAAGTAACAGGTCTTCCAAAAGGTTGCGTGATTACCTGTTTCCCAGATGATGTTCTTGAATCCTTTGTACTAATTAAGCGGGCAAAACAAGGCAAAATAGAAACTGTGAAGATTCATGAAGGTGCATTTGATGTCTTAGCGCATCAAATTGTAGGTATAGTAATGGATCTTAAGAGAGTAAAGATCCCACAAATCTACTCGATTGTAAGAGGGGCCTACCCGTATTTGAATTTAAATCCCGAGGATCTTGTAAAAGTTATCAATCAATTAGAAAGCGAAAAAATACTTAGAAAAAAAGATGATTGGATTTCCCTCTCTTTTCGGAGATCCTATCAGTACTATTTTGGTAACTTATCAGTAATCCCCGATGTTAGAAAATATTATGTCTTGGACTTTTTTAGGAAGACCAGGATAGGAACGCTAGACCAAGAGTTTGTGGCCAAAAAGTGTGCTACTGGGGTGGAATTTATTATGCATGGCAGTACTTGGCGGATTCTTAGTATTGACGATGAAGAGCGCAAAATCGAGGTTGAACCCACAAATCCTAGTTTTAACGCAATTCCCAGTTGGGAAGGGGAGTTAATACCTGTAGAACATGATGTTGCTCAGGAGGTGGGGGAACTCAGAAAAACTTTAGCAGCATCAATAAAGAAGGGCGAATCAACTTCACCTTTACTCAAAGAAACTGGATTGAATAGCAAAAGTATAGATAAAGTTAAGGAAACCATACAAAATCATGCTAAGCATTACCCAATACCTTCTGACGATTTGATTCTTATTGAAAGATTCGAGAATTATATCATAATGCATGGCTGCTTTGGAAATCTAGTAAATGAAGTCTATGGAGCAATCTTAAGGGTGCTTATAGGAGCAAAATACGGCATAGATGTATCTGTCATAATTGATCCTTACAGAATTGCTTTGGTATGTCCGATAAAAATCAATGAGAGAATAGTAGGAGAAGAGTTGTTGAAGTTTACTCCTAAGGATCTTGAAGAGATCCTAACCAAGACAGTTCAAGAAACAGAAAATTTCGCATGGATAAATTGGCATGTAGCTAAAAGATTTGGAGTAGTTGAGTCAGAAGTTGAATATAAAATCAGTAGAGGAAAACAACTCGCAAGGATATTAAGTGATACTCCAATAAATCAAGAAGCCATCAGAGAGTCGTTTTTAGAAAAGATGGATTTAGCGAATGCTAAGAGTGTGGCCAAGAGGATAATTAATGGAAAGATAAAAATCGAGTATGCACAATCTAAAGAAACTGAATATTCTCCTTTAGCACTACCCATTCTGGATAAAATCGTGCCCCATAGTGTTCTTAGACCGATTTCTGGTGATAAATCTATCTTAGAAATTATAAAAGAAAGGATACTCTCCAATAGAGTAAGGTTAGTATGCATTTTCAACGCAGATTGGGAAGGAATAAGAATTGTTGGCAAACTCCCTGAATCAATTAAATGCCCTAGATGCGGTTCAACGCTGATCTCAGTCACTTATAGGGACAATAACAACTTGTTTAACGTAATAAAAAAGAAGAAGAATGGTAAAAAGCTCGAAATAGAGGAGATGGAGATGTGGAATAGAGCTTGGAAATCTGCTGGACTCGTTCAAAATAATGGCAAGAAAGCAGTAATAGTATTGGCTTCCAGAGGTGTTGGACCAACAGTAGCAACTAGAATTTTAAGAAAGTATGTTAGAAAGGATTCGGATTTCTATAAAGAAATATTAAAAGCAGAGAGGGAATACCAGCGTACAAGATCTTTTTGGGATTAAGAAGAACCAAAAAGATTTATTATTACTCAAACTTCAATTTTGAAATATGTTTCAATTTTTCCCATTAGGTATATTTTCTTATCTAATTGGTGGAATCATAATAGGTTTAGGAGTGAGTTTTGTTTTTTTAACTACTGGACTTCATGCTTCTGCAAGCAGTTTTTTTAGCACAACTATATCTTATTTTTCAAGAAGACCTTATTTCCAACAAAAAGAGTATCTTAACTCAAGAGATTGGCGGCTTACCTTGGCAGCAGGGCTTGTTATTGGTGCCTTCATCTATACGATAGCATTCTCTAGTTTCTTTACGACTTCTGTAGAGTGGTGGCGACTGGCAATAGGTGGATTTCTTGTGGGCTTTGGAACACGACTATCAAAGGGATGTACATCAGGTCATGGCATAAGCGGTTTAGCTTCTCTCTCAACAACTTCTTTGTATGCAGTAATTACCTTCATAATAGTCGGTATACTTACTGCAATACTTGTTCAAGCATTAGGTGTATTGCCATGAGAGTCAAGCGTCTATTTGTATTTCTAGGAGGGTTATTATTTGGCTTTGGTTTGGCAGCTAGTGGAATGACCAAACCAGAGATCGTTTTGAGTTTCTTACAGCTAAAGGATCTTGGCCTTTTATTAGTGATTGGGGGGGCTGCTTTAGTGACAGGGCTTACCATTAATCTTATTCCAAAAGTAATGAAAGAACCAATTACTGGTGGAAAATTCAAAAGAAGAGAGCGCATTCTAAATAAGAGAACCATTATCGGCGCAATAATATTTGGGATAGGATGGGGAGTCTCTGGACAGTGCCCTGGTTCTGCTGTTGCAAGTATAGGTATAGGGAATGTTCCAATCCTTATCGGAATCGTATCGATGTTTATAGGGGCTTATGTAATGGGCAGATTCTTCAGTTAGCAAGTTTAAGGAATTTCTTATTAAATTACCAGGATCAAACATTTTATAGATAAAAAGGCGCTAGATATAAAGAATAATAACGGTTGGTCGTAATTGCGCAAAATAATTCCTTTAATTTTCATACTGTTGGTAATCCTACCTATAAACATACCTAATGCGAATTCACAAGGGATTCAACGCTTAGAAGTAAATAAGATAATCTCTCCTCAACGTGTTTTAGAGGGTGAAACAGTAAGGATTACTATCGAGCTTTCTGGAGTTGGAGATATAGGTTTCTCTGAAGTAGATGTCGTTTTGGTTCTTGACAGATCTGGGAGCATGAGCGGAAGAAAAATAGCTGATGCTAAAACTGCAGCTAAAGCATTTCTAGATTTTACCGATGATATCGATAGAGTTGGTCTGATTACATTTTCAAGAGATGTAAGGATTGATTCTGAATTGGAGTTCATGAATTCTGCTAATAGGGATTTTCTAAAGAGTGAGATAGACTCTTTCAAAATTAGTGCAGCCGGGACTACTAATATTTATGAGGCTATAAAAACCGCAAATGACCTTCTCATTGATTCTGCAAGAGAAGATATTCCATTAGTAGAAATACTACTTACAGATGGTCGTCATAATTATCCAGCGGTTCCTGACGGGGCGTTTGAGTCCCTTGCTGAGGAAACAAGAGATAAGGGAATTGTTATATATACTATAGGATTAGGGAGCGATGTTGATTCTGATAGGCTTAGAATGATCGCTGATATCACTGACGGCCAGTATTACTTTGCACCGACATCAGAAGAACTTAAAGATATTTTTATAGAGATCGCAGGCAGATTGGCGATAGCTGGCATTGGAATTACTGTATCTGAGACCGTTCCCTATTACCTATCCTATAATGAGGACTCTTCGATAACTCCAGATGAGATAAATGAGGGTTCAAACACAACTCTCAAATGGGATGTAGGCACTCTTTGGATAAATGAAGTCTGGGAGGTTTCATATACAGCCCGAGCTGACGAAGCTGTTGATTCCAGTAGTGCCATAAGCCAAACTCAAATTAAATATACTACGGTTGAAGATGTTCCAGTCACAATAAATCTCTTACCTGGATTGGTTTTTCACGATATTGCAGTAACTCGGTTAGTTGCAGACCCAGATAGGGTAAGCCGTGGAGAATTGATGAATATCTTGGCTACTGTCGAGAGTAAAGGCATGTTACATGATGCTTGCGAGGTAGAAATGAGGTTGAACAATACATTGTTGAACAGTCAGACTGTGATTCTTGAACCGAATAAACCCAAGAATGTTAGCTATAAATGGAACACCTCCGACGTTCAAGGGGGAAGATATGACATCAAAGTCATTGCAGATCCAAACGAGAATATATGGGAGCAGAACAGAGCTGATAACGAAGCAACGACCAAAGTAGATATTAGCGCAGGAGAATTAAGCCCGATTATCTTCTTCGTTATCGTAATATTTTTCTTGATGATTGCTACATCTGCAGTCGGAGGTATCTACTATTCTAAACGAAGAAATGGAAGGGTTATTAGTAGTGCGCGCGCTACTTGTCCGAGATGTAGATTGTCCTTGATATGCGACAGCCGAACCGGAAGATGGTACTGTGCTAGATGCAGACGCTATTTCAGATAGATAAAAAAGTATTTCTCACTATAGAATAAGGGTAGATGTCTTATGGTTTCTTGTAGAAAATGTAATAAAAAATTACCAAAAGATGCAAATTATTGCTCAAACTGTGGAGCAAACTTAGGAAAATCGTTTGTTGAAGAATTCGAGGTTAAATCAGAGGAGCTTGTACAGAAAACAAAAGAGATCATCGAAGAAGGAAAAGTTAACAAGATAATTGTTGAGAATGAAGAGGGGAGAATCCTTCTTGAAATTCCAGTAACGGCAGGTGTTGTAGGTATTATTCTGGCCCCATGGCTAGCTGCACTTGGATCGATCGCTGCAATTGCAACGAAATGTAAAATTAAAGTCGAAAAAAAGAAATGAAATAATTTCAAAAATAACGCATGCAAACATTAATAAAATCTTAACGTGATAGAAAAAAGAAGGGAATTAATGGAAGACCCAACCATTTTATGAGTAGATTATTTCTTATATAAAGCTCCAAGCGCAACACCATAAGCTATTCGAGTGAAAATTCCAAAAACGGCATAGTAGACAGCAGCAACGAAACTTGCTGTAGTTAAGGGTAAGGTTAACCATAAGGCACCATAAATAGTTGAAAGAAGCCAGATTAATAGACCGTAGTTTAGACCCTTCTTCCAACCCTTGCCAGGGATTATATTATAAGCTTTCGCAAAAATTGGAGCAAAGACAATACCCCATATCACAAGAAGCACCATATACCATATTGTCGAGTTTGTAGGACTTGCAGGATAAATTCCCATTGATACTAATGTATACCCAACAATATAACCTACTATAGCCGCAACAATTCCAGCAATAAGGCCCGCAGTTATACTGCTTTTCATAAAATTCTCACCTCCTTCTTAATTCATCAAGGAATTTATGAAGGATTGAAAAAATAATGATAATGAATAGGTACTTTATGAAGTATTAATTAAGAATTTCCTAGAATTATCATAATAAATTAGTGCCCGCACTTATCTTTACTTGTGTTATTTGAATTTGTTATTCTGAACTCAGCTTATGCTACTTTAATGTTGAGATCAAATAACCATAAAATCTACTGCTGAGGAGTCCATTCCTAGATAAAAAATAAAAAAAGGGGATTTTTAAAGATAAATGGACTACTTGTATAGTATTCCGAGCACGTATCCGTATACGATCCATGTGAAGAAACCAAAAGAGATTAAGCCAATCGCTGTAGATACTTCATTAACAACTAGACCGACATAAGCACCAGCTGCGATATTACAAATTAGCCATATCAATAAACCGAAGTTAAGGCCTTTCATAGAACCTTTGCCCGGAATAGAGCGCTGAATCATTTCATATATTCTGCCAAATATTGCACCGAAAATTATAGAAATAATAATCATTACTACGCTAGAATACGAAGTAGGCATTGGACACCATCCTACGAAACAAAGTAAAATGCCAAATATTACAGCTACTACTGCACCTACAAGCCCAGCTACAGCACCAGCGACAATGCTATTTTTCATTCAGATTTTATCTCCCTTTTTTTTATCAAACCATATGGATTGTTAGTCCATATATAATCATAATATCTTCAATGGATTGTTTAAAAGACTAATTAAATATGAAAATGCATAATTTTATCAGTACTTTTGAAGTTCTTGTAGTACTTCATCTAAGTTACTATAATTCCTTTCTGGAAGCTTATCTAGAATTTTGTGAGCATGAATTCTTTCTATTGACGTTAGATCGAAAACCTTCCATCCTTGATGTTTGATCAGTTCTTCTTTTGTTGAAGGAAACTTTGCATCTTCACTTAATACTTCTTTAAGTGAAGACAAACCTGTTGAGTCTGTAATAGAAGGAAATTTTCCTGTTTCCTTAAAAATCTTTAATCTAGTAGCATCTTTGAACATCTTCAAGCTATGAAATGATAAGATAACCTTTTTTTGATCTCCTTCAGAAACTCTATTGTTTATGGTCCTTAACTCTTCATCTTCAAACTGGTAGATGTTATGTGAGCCTCTACCAAAAAGTCTTGAATATAGGATGTCTGTACCAAACGGTTCTCCTTCTTTCGATAGATCAACACATGGAATTATATTGAAATCTTGCATCAAATTTGTTAAATATGATGGCCACTGCTGCTTTTGCCTTATTTGCCAAGCTAACCTTATTCCCTTGAATTGAAAGGAGCTCAGCAAATCGCGGATCGAATCTACTTTGGGAGGAGTTATTTTGAATGTTGGTGGAGTTTGTAAGTGCAAAACATTTGCTTCCAGTGTTTTGCATATTAATAGCATTTTATTCAATGTTTGATAGGACTCAGCTATTGGTCTAAGATTGTATCTATGAGTAAGATCCTGATGGCATCTGACCGAGAACTCAAAATCCGATTCTACTCTTTTTCTCCATGAAGTGACTTCGTTAATACTAGGAATTGTGTAAAAAGTTGAATTTACTTCAACAAAGTTGAAAGCTTTAGAATAAGCAACTAGCGAATCCATTCTTGGAACTTGAAAATATGCCCACCCACCTGTCCCGATCCTGAAATCTACTGATTTTTCTACATGTGAGAAATCATTCAATTTCATTCTTTACTTACCATTATTTTATTTTGTATATTATTTTGGGAAATCCACTGAAAGCCTGGACTCGAAGTTCCATCCATCCAAAGTTGAGCTTATCTGAAATAACGCAGCTCTAGCCTTTTCTGGTTCAATACTCAGTAAAAGTTTGGCAACATGTGGGCAGATTCTCTTTTTTAGACTTGACTTCGACCAGAAAGGACAATAATGAGTGATTGAATGAAGTTCAAAGTTGATGTCAACAGTAGTCTCACCTACATAGGCCGCTATTCTTTTCTTGCTATCCTCCCGAAGAGAAAAGTCCTTATCAAGTATAGATTTTGCCAATTCGATAACATCAGCACTTGTCAATTTGAGTAGCCAATTTTCCACTGTCCTATCACCTAAAGGACCCATCCAAGCTTCCAGAGTCTTAGATGGAGCCGAAGGCTTACCTTTTCGCCTGGAAGATATTCTATCCAAAGCATTGGAGCTCTCAAGCGTTTCAATCCCCAGCATCTTCATTATCTGAAGACAATTCTCAGGGGCATAACCATGAAAGTGATTATTGAAATAGCCAATGATTCTATCAGTCTTCTTAACCACTTCATTAACACGTTTGACTGACTCTTCAAGTTCTTCCTCTAAGTACCTATAATTGAACCAAGGCTTACTACCTCTTCCATGCCACCTAAAATATGCAAAATCAGATGTTATATGAGCATCGGGCGGAAGAAGTGGTTCATCAACTATTGTATAGGCTGCAGAGTACTTTTCCAAGAGTTTGAATACATCTTTCTGAAGCCAAGACATATGCCTAAATTCAACAGCAAAAGCAGGAGAAGGTTTTGGAATAAGTGTGAGAAATGATTCTAATCTATCAATATTGATTTTAAGAAAGGGTGGAAGTTGAACTAATATACAAATCAATTTACCAGTGTCTATTAATGGCTTCATTACTTCTAAGAATAGATTCAGATCTGCCTCTATTCCTTTAGAAGAATCTAATACTTTCTTATGTGTAATTGTTTGAGGTAATTTTGCAGAGAATCTAAAATTTTCAGGAGTGTGCCTTGTCCAACCAAAAACTATTTCGTTTTTCGGAAGAGCGTAGAATGTGGAATTGATCTCGGCTGTTGGAAATATCGATGAGTATTGTGTAAGTTTGCCTTGTTTTCTAGTATAAAGAGTTTCTTCCCATTCTGCATAACTCCAGCCACTAGTTCCGAGTAATATCTCTGACATCATTACATCCCAAGTAAATCCTTTTAATAATTATAATAGTATAGTAATCGGAAGATTATTTTTTTCTATTCTTTTTAAAATGCAATAGGGCGCTCCTTAAGATTTAAGTTCAAACAGTTTTGTAATTATTACCTTCATATTATGGAAGTTCATAGATTTGAATCGGACAGGTATAATTTATCATGAAGATTATTTGAAACACGATCCTGGAAGAGGGCATCCAGAGTGTCCAGAAAGGCTCAAAGAGACTATGAAATATCTAAGAGAAATTAATCTCTTAAGAAAATTCAAGATCGAGCTATTGAAACCTAAAGCTGCTAATGAAGAAGATATAGCTTTGGTTCACACTGAAGACCATATCAAACAAATTGAGATTCTAAGTAATTATACAGGAATTCTAACTTCAGATACACCTGTAATGAATGAGACTTATGATTTAGCTAAACTGAGTGCAGGTGGAGCTATTCTTGCTGGCAAGGTTGTAGCTGAAGGAGTATTAAAAAATTCATTCGCATTAACTAGGCCCCCTGGGCATCATGCTGGTATAGATTATAGTGGAGGTTTCTGTTATTTTAACAATATTGCGATAATGATTAAATTCATTAAACGTGAGTATGGATTAAAGAAATTCATGATCCTTGATTGGGATGTACATCACGGAAACGGTACACAAGATATTTTTTATAAGGATCCTTCAGTCCTTTACTTCTCAACTCACCAGATGCCACTTTTCCCAGGAACAGGAAGCATGGAGGAGATAGGTGAAAAAGAAGGCAGAGGGTACACAGTGAACGTTCCATTAACGCCAAATTCAACGGGTGCAGACTGCATTCACGCTATTGAAGAACTTTTTGTCCCTATTGCTGAGGAATTCAAACCAGATTTCATAGCAATTTCTGCAGGGCAAGATGCTTATTTCGCAGATTCATTGGCTAATCTCAATTTTGTGTTTGATACTTACATACAGCTTACAAAGCGTATTATGGAAGTCGCTGAAGATTATTGTGATGGAAGAATTTCCATAGTTCTTGAGGGAGGATATGATTTAGAAGCTTTACCTAAAATAATAGCGGCCATCATAGCTACTTTAGCTGATATAAAAGAATTTGATCTCTCTGATCCACGCTCTGAGCCTAAACAGATAATAAATCGCAATATGCAAGAGAGAATAAAAGAAGTCAAGACAATTTTATCTGACTATTGGAAAATTCTCTAAATCAAAGGGTCTTGTGCTTAGATGGAATTCAAAAATATCATTAGAAAGATACTTGCGCAAAAAGAGGATTTGAACGAAAATGAGGTTATTGTGCTCGTGGAAGAAAAGAAAAATGACTTCCAGGATCTACTTTCCGATGAAGGCGCTGCACTTTTGGTCGCCCAAGACTTAGATGTTGAAATAGAGCAACAAGAGAGCTTGGAAGAACTGCAAATCAATGATCTCATTCCAAGCCTAAACGATGTAACTATAACAGGCAGAGTGGTTGATGTTTGGCCCATTAAAGAATTCACTAAGCGTGATGGAAATATAGGAAAGTTCGCCAGACTGGTTTTAACTGATAAAACAGGTAAAATATTTTGTATATTTTGGGACACTAAAGCTGAACAGATTTCCAACCATGAGAATCTGCAAGGTAAGTTGTTAAAAGTACTTCATGGATATACACGAGAGGGAATTTCTAAGGAAGTAGAACTTCATGTTGGAGATAGAGGAGATTACATAATCGCTCCTGATGTCCCAGAAGAAAATTATCCGAAATATGATGAAAAAAGACTGGAATTGTTTGATATTTCTAATATGAAGCAAGAAAAAAAGAGTGTAAATGTCTTTGCAAAAGTCATTAAGATTGGTTCTACAAAGAAAATAGAAAATTCAGATGGAATAAGTAATTTTGAAACTGTTCTATTAGGAAATAAAGATGGAATTATGAAAGCATACTTTTGGGAGGATAAAGTAAAGTTATTTGACAAGATCAAGGAAGGAGACATGCTATTAGTTCAAAGAGCTTTCACAAAAGAAAAGTTTGACAGAATTTTCCTAACAGTTAATAGTTCAAGTTCCGTAACAATAAATCCAAAAAGTCTGAGACCACAGGAAATTTTGCCTTTGAAAATAGATAAAATAGGAGAGATAAAAGAGGAAAAATTAGTATCAATAGAAGGTACGATAATCGAAGCTCCTCACATTAAAGAAGTAATTACAAAAAAAGGAGAGGAAATAAAACTAGCTTCATTTACTATTGATGATGGTTCAGGTCAAGGTAAAATATTACTATGGAGAGAGCTAGCAGATTCTGCGAATAATCTTGAAAAAGGAAATCAAATCAGAGCTATAGGAGTTTATGCAAGACTTAGACCAAATGATAAAGAGTTGGAATTGTCTTCTGATATCCTAACGCATATTGAAAAGAAATAGGGTAACTTCAACTTTCTATTTTCTCTAAATAGTATGTACATCCGTTTTTTAATTTACAACTATTACATTTGGGACTTATTGGTGTACAGATTTTCTGACCGAATTTTACAAACAAATCATTTAATTCTAACCAAAATTCTTGGTTAATGCTTTCTCGAAGAGCATCCTCAGTCTCTTCAGGCTTTCTGGTTTCTACAATTCCCAATCTGTTAGATATTCTGTGTACATGGGTATCCACAGGGATTGCGGGTTTATTAAAAGCATATACTAAAACACAATTCGCAGTCTTTCTACCAACTGAAGGTATGGAAAGAAGCGAATTTATATCATCTGGTACTTTTCCATGATATTCTTCAATAATTATTTTCGCAACATCCTTTATTCTTTGTGCTTTTACATGATAGAAACCAGATGGCTTAATCAACTTCTCAATAACATCAATTCTCCCCTTTGATAATTCCTTAGCATTTTTATAATGAGAAAATAAATCCCTGGTTGCTCTTCTAGTATTTTCATCCCTAGTCCTTTGTGATAGTATTGTCCCGATTAAGACTCTGAATGGATCAGTAGAATTGACTTCACTGATGTCTTTCAATGCTGTATTATCGCATGACGTATTATTCATTTCCTTAATTTTGGAAAGGATTTCTTTGATATGCATGATGAATTCTTTTCCTAGAATTTTGGTGTCATTGAATTTGTGCCTAAAAAGAACATCTTCAAAGGACCAATTATTTAAATACCTATATCTTTCTTTATGTTTACAAAAAATTCCAATAATATTATTATAACAATATCGAACTTATGATCGGAGAGTGTTGATACAGTGAGTTTGAATGTATTTGGAACTTTAATGACTAAAGTTATCAATACCAATTTATGCGCATATTGCGGAACTTGTATGGCATCTTGTCCTGTGAATGTAATATACCCCAGTGATGCTGAGAAACCTATGTTAAAAGGCAGATGTGTTCTCTGTCAGATATGTTATTACAGCTGCCCAAGGGTAAAATATGATAAATCCGAAATTGAGAAAGAGGTTTTTGGAAGGGAGAAAGAAGAAAATGAGACTCTTGGAATCTTTAAAGGCGCATATTTTGCTCGTTCTAAAGATAAAGATATCTTAAGAAGTTGTCAAGACGGTGGTGTAGCAACTTCCATTCTTAAATATGCGTTGGAAAAAGGTGTAATAGATTGTGTTGCTGCATCTTCATCGGATGAGGTCAGTCCTTTAAAACCGAAATCTCATGCAATATGGAACCCTATTGATTTAGCAGGAATCAGCGGTACAAGATACTCAATAGGTGCAGGTGTAAATGAATTAAGGGAAGCTTTTGAGAACTTTCCACAAGGAAAAATAGCGTTTACTGGTATACCTTGCGAGATCCAGGGTGTTAGAAAGATGCAGACTACTAAGATCGCAAACAACAATATTATTGAGAATCTTGATTTCTCACTTGGTATATTCTGTTCAAAGGCCTTCTATTATGATAAATTGAGCGGATTCATAGGTAAACAATCTCGCGATGGCCTGAAAGAGGTAGTCAGAACGGAGATCAAAAAGGGCAGGTTTAAAGCGCTCAACAAGAAAAGAGAGGAATTGGTCGACACTCCAATTAAGGACTTAGGTAAATTAACAAGGCAAGGTTGCAAATCTTGTCAAGATTATACGGCAGAGTTAGCTGATATCTCAGTAGGAGGTGCCGGTGCTCCTCAAGGTTGGTCCATAGTCTTTACAAGAACTGATAGGGGAGAAAAAATCTTCAAAAATGCATGCAATTCAGGAATCATTCAAAGCAAGCCAATAAAAGATGTGAAAACAAAGCTCAGCTTAGTCTACAAACTTGCTGATATCAAGAATAAAAATACGTGGAAACAAGTCGAATAGATTAGATTTAGACTAAATTATTAACTCTTTTTTTTGTAGCGCTTCCTGTAGACTTCCTTCAATGCGCCTTCGAAGATAGATAACCCTTCATCGATGGCGTCTCTTTTTATCGTCAAAGGAGGCGTTATTTTCAAAGTTGATAGCCCGCAGATAGTGAAGACTAAGCCCCTTCTGAAGCATTTATCCATTATATCCTTGGCTTCATCCTCATTGGGTTTTTTATCAGCTGAGTTGTCAACTATCTCTATACCGATCATCAATCCTTTTCCTCTAACATCACCGATTATATTATAAGTCTCTTTCATCTCATTCAACCGTTTCACTAGATATTTTCCCTGATTGAATGAATTCTCTAGAAGACGCTCCTTTTTAATAACTTCTATAACTTGCAATGCTACAGAACAAGCAATTGTATTACCTCCAACAAAATTGATGTTTGACTCACTTTCCCAATCCATTAAATCAGCATTTGAAATCGTCACTGCTAAGGGTAGACCAGATGCCAAGGCGTTAGAAAAGCAAATCAGATCTGGTGTTATCTTCCAATTTTCTATACCAAACCACTTACCAGTTCTTCCTATGCTAGTTTGGGCTTCATCATCAACCAAAAGGATGCCATATTCATCCAATAACCTCTTCAACTTTTGGAAATATTCTGGGGGAGGAACTATTATTCCCCCTTCACCTTGAATGGATTCAAAGAATAATCCACTTATTTCTTCAACCGGAGCGATCTTTCCTATCACATTATCTGTAATGTATTCCAAGCATAGATAATCGCATTCTGGATAATTCAATTTGAATGGACAACGATAGCAATAAGGATAGGGTAAATGAATAACATCCAAATCTGATTTGGGAAGGTGTCTTCTTCTTACAGCTTTATCTGATGTAAGCGAAGCTGCAACTAATGTTTCACCATGATATGAGTTCAAGTAAGCGAGAACAATTGGCTTTCTGGTATGCCAGAACAGAAGCTTGGCTGCAATTTCAATTGCCTCGGAATTGCTAGAAGAGTAGAAAATTCTTTTGTTAAAGGTTCCTGGAGATAAGTCAATTAATTTTTCCCCTAGCTTGAGTATCAATTCATTAGAGAAATTGCTCCAAGGGTAATGAATTAGCTTCTTGGACTGTTGACTTATTGCGTTTACAATATCTTGATGACAATGACCGACATTCATGATTGCAGAAGCTGAATCAAAGTCTAAGTATTCATTGCCATCTACATCTTTAATCATACAATCACTTGCAGATTCTATAAATAATGGATTTAACCTCCTAACTGAAGGAGAGATTATTTGGTAATCCTTCTCCAGTAGGCTTCTAGCTTTTTTACCTGGAGGCCTAGCCACAATATTAGGTTTGTTCTTCATAAAAATTAACTTCCAATAGAATCTGCAAAGAAGATAGAACCAAATCTTTATTCTTATTATTTCGTAAGAACTATCTCTATTATTGATATTGGAAATTCTTCTTGCATGCGTTTAATATCTTCTGAACCGACTTTAATCGATTTAATAATCAAATCCTTAGCAAAAGATCTTCTAAGCATCTCAGTAATATCAACTGCTTTTGTGATGGCTTTGCCCCTTCCCCTTATGATTATTTCATTATTTCCTGAATTAAACAATGTCACACATGCCATTACGTAGTTCAGTACTGGCTTTTTACCAACACGTATCATATTACCCTCAAATACCGACATCTTGAGAAGCTCCTAGAATTTTTAGTCGATTCTTGTTTTACAAATACCTGTTCAGATTTTATTTATGTGAATATAGTGATTTAGGTCTTCAATAAATGTTAATTCTAACCAGATTTTATCGGGAAGTTTTAAAACAATAGCAAGTATCAAGTTATAAAATATTGCGCATGTGTAATAGAGCATGAAATGAATATATATCGGAGAAACTACTACAGTGAGAAATGACCTCGAAGTTGGCTGGAATCAAGGAATTGTGATAAGGAATCGCGAGAATCGATTTTTGTTTGATCCAGCCTCTAAATCTGCTATCAATAAAGAGGATATGATTTTCATAACCCATTCTCATGCAGACCATTCAGCCGGTTTTACATCACCTTCAATTAAATATTCAACAGAAGATAGCAGAAGAATTTTTGAAAATATTAGGAACCGAGAGGTTCATAATTTTAAGCCTGTTGAACTGAATCAAGAACTCAACTTCGACAATATTGAGATTACGCCTATTAATGCTGGACATATGCTAGGTTCTGTTCAATATATGATTCAATCTCCTAATTCTAATATACTTTATACTGGCGATATAAACTGCGTTAACACTTTAATAACTAAGAAAGCGGATGAGGTTGAATGCGACATATTAGTAATTGAAGCTACTTACGGTCAACCCACATACATCTTCCCGAAAAGGGAGACAATATATACTAATATGATCAAATGGTCGCTCGAAAGACTAAAAGAAGATAGAATTCCGGTTTTTCGTGTTTATGGTTCAGGAAAAGCTCAGGAATTGATCAAGATCTTCAATACATATACCAATTTAACCGTGTTAACTCATCCTAGAATTTCCAGAGTTTGTGAAGCATATTCTGAAAGGGGATTAAATCTCAAAAATATGGATATATCTGAAGCAGAGTCTGATGGTGTGATAAATGATCGTTCATGCATTTATGTGACTTTGCCCTCAAGAAATTCAGAAAATTTTGAAAACCAAGTCGAGGCTGTTGCCACAGGATGGGTACTTAAGGAGTATTTTAACTCTATGGTAGGTTTCCCTTTGAGCGGTCATGCCGACTTCAAACAACTGATTCAATTTGTTAAGAGAACAAAAGCTAGAACTGTCTATGTTTATACAGGATTTAAAACTGGATTTTCTAATTATTTGAATAAGAAGCTTGGAATAAGTGCTAAGCCCATTCCTGCACTACCTTTGAAAAGATTAGAGGATTTCCTATCCTAAAGAAAAATGAGCAAAGATACTGATCGCAATAATAGATATACCTATAAACAGCACTACCTCTGGTCTGATTTTAATTCCAGCGGTTTCCTCTTCAAAGAAGCGCAGTAATCCTGCACTAGCAGCTGGCATAGGGGCTTCTCTACGCCTTTTCTTCTCTCTGCGACCACGAGTACTACTCATCTAATAGTTAACTCCTAGATTTGATCTATTCATATCCTATAGCATCTTTATAAAGCTCCCGTTATTCAATTTTAGGAAGGTTATTATCATGATAAGGACGCCACTGATCAAGGTCAAAGGAGATGCATATGATCGTGGATTGAAATATGGTTCAGAAGCCAAGAAATTCATAGACCATAATATCGAATATTATGGAAATTATTGTGCCGAATTCCTAGACCTAAATTGGAAGGAAGCTATCGATAAAATAGAGAGCTCTATCTCAAAAACAGAAGAATATGATGCAGAGATCTTTAGAGAAATGGAAGGAATTGCTGAGGGTGCTGGTAGAAAGATAGAGGATATCTTCGTACTAAATGCTAGATACGAGCTTGCGATCACTTCAATAGCCCAGAAATATTTAGAAGGCTGTACTTCCTATGGCTTCACCTCTGAGGTTACTAAATCTGGACATGTTTTGTTGGGCCAGAACTGGGATTTCATGCATGGTTTAAAGGATTCATGTGTATTCTTAATGGTCGAAAGAGAAGATGGGCCGGATATAGTTATGCATCTAGAGGCTGGAACAGTTGGGCACAAAGGTCTTAATTCTGCAGGTTTAGGATTGTGTATAAATGCACTAATCTCAAATGAAGACAAAATTGAGCCTGCTATTCCTTTGATAACTGTGATTTCTCGTAAGATAATGAATTCAGAAAGATTGAGAGATGCGATATTAGCTGTTTTAAAAGCAGAGAGATCTGCTTCAATCAATTTTATGATAGCTCATTCAGGAGGGGAGGTCCTAGATTTAGAGATTACTCCTAAAGATGTCTATTTCCTATACCCTGACCAAGGAATTCTAACGCATTCGAACAACTTTCTGACTCAAAGATGCAACATTAAAGACTTGGGGAAAATTCCCTTCCCTGACTCAATTACAAGATGGCATAGATTCAAGAGGTTAATAAAACCTAAATCGGGTCAGATTGATTATGAAGACATTAGAAGAGCAGCAAGCGATCACTTTGACCATCCGTACTCCTTATGTAGGCATTTGGACAAACCTTCAAAAGCCGAATATAGATTTGAGACAATCTTCTCGATGATCATGGATCTAAATGAAGGCACTTTCCATTGTACCGAAGGAAATCCTTGTGAAAATAAATACCAAAAAGTTCCTTTCAAATTCAAATAGTGCGCACTTTGATCGAAAGTAACTTCTCTATCGGTGAGGAATATTGAAAGTATTATTTGTTTGTATAGGTAATGCATGCAGAAGCCCAATGGCTGAAGGATTATTCAACTTTGAATCAGAAAAGAACAATAACCATGATCAAGCAAAAAGTGCAGGAGTAAAACCATATACGCACGTTATAGAAGGCTCTGTAGAGATCATGCGTGAATTGGGAGTAAATATAACCAATCATAAACCGAAAGGAGTCACTAAAGACTTGCTGAATTGGGCAGATAGAATAATCCTACTGGATGGATCTATTGAGGATGATTTTATGAACCAACCATCCAGCAATAAGGAAAAAATAATCGTCTGGGATATCAAGGATCCTTATATGACATCAAAAGAGAATTTTAGAAGAGTGCGCAATTTAATACATGAAAAAATTCTAGAATTCCTAAATGAAAGACCCTGATTTTTGGCTAACAAGTTTTACTATCTAGCTTTATTGAATCTCCATCTATCTTAACGGGATATGTCTTTAGATTTCTAACTTTAATATGCTTGCTCAGCTCTCCTCTATATTTGAAGAACTCATCAACCTTGTTAGACATCGATTCTTTTCCGAAATAATGAGGTATGGGAAGGCTTAATGCTTCGCCTGTGATTACGTCAAACTGAACATGATGCATTGGGCAGGTTATAATATATCCTTCAAGGGTGCCTAGATTTAACGGGGCATTCATATGACCGCATCTTTTCTCCACAGCATATATCTTGCCCTCAAAATTGCATAGCACAATCTCCTTTCCATTCAAAGTAACAGCTTTCATTCCGCCAGGTGCTATTTCGCTAATTTTCGCTACTTCAGTAAACATTTCAACCACTTTCAAACTCACTAGCAGGAATTTGTCTAAGTTTATCAGGATCAGTGACGTCCTTGTGTACATATAACCCACACCAGCATCGTTTCATAGCGTTAAAATGTTCTCTGTGGAACGGAATGCAGGGACATACTATCTTCATATCTTGCTCTCGGTTATTTGCCAAGCCCTGACAAGGACAGAATGGAATTCCATGTTTCTGCTCCAACAATACCTCTTGTTCAAGAAGGAAATCAACTATTTCCTTATCTGGACTAAATTTGTAGCCTAACGGATCTATTACTCGTTGAAAAAGATATTTTAGAGCCTTTTTTCTCGATTCAACTTTCATTCTTATTTTCCTTTCTACAACCCCAATAACTCTGTATATTTCTCGGGATTATACCCAACAACAGCCTCTTCTCCAATTATAACAAATGGAAAAGCAATAGCGCCGCCGTACTTTGACATTTCGCTCTTTATCCTCTCTTGTTCCTTCTCATCTGCCAAATCGTATTCAATGAAGTCGAAAGGGATCTTTTTGTCGGTGAAGAATTGCTTTGTTTTCCTGCACCAAGGGCAGGTGCTTAAAGTATACATAAGTATTTTTTCCAAATTTTCAACCTTCAATTTTTAAATATATTTTACCTTTATCTAGTTTCCATTGATAAGTAGGTATTTTTATTTCTGTTGCGTTGAGAAATTCGCCTGTTTTAATATCATACCTCCAGTCATGACATGAGCACGTTAAGGTATTATCTGCAAGTGTGCCCCCTGAAAGTGGACAAGCTAAATGAGCGCATTTATTTGACAATGCATAAATCTTGCTTTCCTTTTTGATAAGGAGAATTGGTATTCCCTTCGGGAAAACAACATGCATGCTATCTTCCATTAATTTATCATCTTCAATTGCAAAAACCCAAGAGGAATCATTCATTTTCTTTTTTGCGCCTTGAATTTATTTCCGAAATATATAGCTAGTAACTCATCAATAACAGGTATAATTAAAATCATTCCAAATATTATTAATAGTAATAAAAATGTCGGTGAACTATTTTCAAATGCGGCAAAGACTCCGAATAGAACATACAAAAACAAAATAATACTGTAAATCATATTACTTACAAAATCACCAATTTCACCAAACCTTTCAGCTAGAATGTTCAATGGCTTCATTACTTTTTCAGAGATTTTATGAAATCTGGGAAGCTTCTCGGACATGTAAGCATGACCAAGTTCATGTAAAAGTTCTGATTCATTAAAATCTGTTAATCCAATCCTATGAAATTCTTTTGTATTGCTATAATAATTAAAACCAAATCTCGAATCAACTTTGATGTCAAGAGGTTTTTGTAATCCCATCTTAGTTGCTATTTCACGTGCGTAGGATATCAGTTCAGATACTGAAGACATATCAATTAAAAAGGCATTTCTTTGAATTTAAATAGCTTTTTGATTATTATTCTCTCTCAAGCCAGTTGAAGATGAGAAATATTGCCGACAAACAAAGATGTAAAATTTGAATTTTTATTCATAGGCAATGAATTATTAATAGGAAAAATTTTAAACACGAATAGCCAGTGGCTTACTCGTCAGATTACTCTGTTAGGTGGAACATGCTCAAGAATTAATGTTATTAGAGATGTTCTTGAAGAGATCTCTAACGTGATAAAAGAGATTCTAAACCGCTCTCCTAGATTTCTCATAATCTCAGGTGGTTTGGGTCCCACTTACGATGACATGACTCTTGAGGGTTTATCATTAGCTATAGACAAACCATTAGTAATCAACAAAACTGCACTTTCATGGATAACCCAGAAATATCAAGAGCTTTATGAAAAAAAACGTTTAAGTGATCCTACAATCACACCTGCAAGAAAAAAAATGGCAAATCTTCCATCAGGTTCGATACCGTTACCGAATCCTGTAGGATCTGCGCCTGGTGTGCTTTTGAAAAAAGAAATTACGAATGTTATATGCCTACCTGGAGTCCCAAGTGAGTTAAAAGCGATATTTGAGGAAAGTGTAAAAAGCGAAATTGTAAAAGAAGTTGGAAAGCGTTATTTTGCAGAATCTAATTTTTTCGTAAAAAGCATTGGTGAAAGTTCAATGGCGCCTGCAATTGAAGAAGTTATGAAGAAAAGTAGTTCATATGTTTATATCAAATCACATCCGAAACAAGATGAATCTGATTCTATCGTTGAATTTCACTTGACTACTCCCGATGAACCGCAATGTTATGATAAAAGCAAGGATTTCTTAGAAGAAAAAATCAAAAAAGCCCAAAAAGAGTTGGAAATCAAAATCAGCAAGCTTGGAGGAACTATAATACATAAAGAATAAGGTAGCTCATAAGGATACTGTTAACTTATTTAGGATGAACTAACATAAGCACCTAATTCGTCAAATAACTTCTTTGTATGATAGAATTTACTTCTTTTAATTTTATTTTTAATTTCTAATAAATAGCGCGCGCGTTAGCTTGGTTATCCATACCTGAAAAAATGAAATAAACAACGATGTGATAATCTGATGGCCCATCAATTATACAAAACGATGTGGAAAATTGGAGGAACTTATTCTCTCATTAGAAAACTTTCATCCATAAACGGCTCAGACTTAGATGCGTCGGTGTTAAATAGAGTTATGTATAATGCTGAACTGTTGCCCCCTCTAGGAAAGGAGTATTGGTGGCTTCATTTCTCTGGTCGAGATGGAAAAAAACCGATTCAATTTATGTTATTGGTATTCAGGAAACATGGACGAAATGTAATGTTCAATGATAAAGAGATGATACTTATGTGGTTAGAAGAAAACACGTTTCAAGCAGTTACCGCTGGCTGGATATATAATGGAGAGAGGCTTCATGACTTGGGAGATACTAACGCTGTCACAAAAGTGGATTCTGATAGAAAAACGATATTTACGAATATTTCAGGGCAGAAAATGATGCTTAATGGCAATTTTCCAAGTTATAGATTAAGTGTGGGTGACATCATTGACCTAGATATCGGCGTGTTAAATGGTATTATGGATAAAGATGCCTACGGTGTTTTTATGCCCCCATTCGGTATGGGTTGGGTGGATATTTTTCTAGACGCTAAAGGTATTGTGCTCGGAAAAAGATTCAGGGGGACAGCGCACTTACAGAAGGTGGTTGGGATTACAACGTTCGGTCATTTTCATTGGGGGAGGGTAGTTTTCCAGAGGGGATTTTCAATATCGTTTTTCTGCCTTAAAGCTGGAAAAAATTCAGTTAGATATTTTCATAGATCTATTGTTTTCCAAGATTTCAAGAATAATAAAACAATCAATTTTAACAATCCAAAACTGAAAATACAGAAGATAGAAAGTGGAAGGCAATGGATTGTTGAAGGAAGTGATGATGACAAAGATGTAAAAATCGTCTTGGCGAGTTATGCGAAGAAACTTTATACTATAAAGGGTGGGGGCTCACAAGTTTACATAGAGTATGCCGTTATACCTGAAGAATTTGATCTGAAAACTGAAAGCAGTGTAATCAGTTTAGGCGATTTAGGGAGCGGCGTAGGGACGTTTGAAGATGCATTCGGCTCACCAATTTAAAAGGATGTAAAATTGATACTGTTAGCTTATTTGGGATAACTTACTTTTTAAATTCAAAGCTTTACAGCGTCTTTGTGCCAATCTGATCGATGGTTTTGAGAATATTTTCTGCTATCTGAATATCAAATTCTGCTTCTTCCACCGAGCCAACACCAATCATGCAAGAGTCTACTTCCATTTTATTAAATACGTATTCTAGGGCTTTCTTAGGTTCTATTCTACCACCTGCGAAAGGCTTTACAGCAATTATTAATTTTCCATCTTTTCTAACTTCTTTTATTGCTTCTTCAGCTTTTCTTTGAAGTGGAAACATCATTAGACCAAGTTTATTCACCGGAGTAACGAATCCATCGTAACCTTCTATCTTTCCTTTAATCATATACGCAGTAGATCCTAAATGATGAGAGCCCAATAGAATTTTATATCCTAACTCACGCGTCCTATCTACAAGTTCTTCTAATAAATCAATTCTGCATAAAGCTAGAAAATCTGTTTCGGATCCTGGCTCCATGAATTCTACTTCATAATCTGAGAATTTTTGGATATTTTCTTCCCATTGTCTCCAATTGATGCTAAGATTGTTTTCAATTTCCTTTTTATCATAAGGCTTAGATGAGCTAAGATTTTCTTTCCAATTTGTCCGGAAATTTAGTATAGGATCCTCCAAATATCTAGTTTCGACTTCTTGTCCAAACTCATTCGTTTCATATTTTAGGTGTGTAGCCCATCTGCGATAATCATCTATCCTTTGACCTTGGAACTCAATAGGAATCCCCTGGCATGCGATTAAAGGGATTTTCATATTCTCTTCTTTTTCTAGCTCCTTCACCACCTCAAGATGTAAAGGAGCGAGTTCATTAAAATTAAAAGAAGAAGCTGACAAATTTCTTACTTTATGTTTTAAACCTACTCGCAAAATAAGTTTTAATTCGTTTTTGTCTGAAAATTTTTTCTTGTACTCTCTATCTTTCTCTATACCTTGATAACTTATACCGAGCAGGGGCAGATTGCCTAAAATTACCCTCTGTAATCCGGGCATACTATTTTACCAAGAACCATAGAAAATCTTGAATTTAATAAAGATTCATGTATGTACTAGGAATGCACACTGATACCGTGATTTATTCTATTTAGGACAGCATTCACCCTTAGGTATCAATTCACCATGTGGGCATTTCCTAGGATGATTCAATAAAGTGCATAATGCATTAGCAAAATCTCTATCCATATGATGCTCCATTCCACAAACGCTTTCGTGATCTATAGGTATATGAAGTGTTTTCTCCATCATGACTTCTACAAGGCGATGATTGCGAATAACCGCTTTTGCAATCTTTTTCCCTTTACTAGTAAGCTTAACTCCCTTCCTCGGTAAATATTCAACATAATTTTCTTTCTCCATCTTACGCAACATTTCTACTACGCTAGGAGGAGCCACCTCAAGATACTCAGCGATCCATTTTATTTGCGTTAAATCTTGACCTTGTTCGTTAGCTCTCAACAAGGCTTCCAAATAGTTCTCGATGCTCTCAGTTACCGCTTCTTCCTTCAGTTTTACCTACCCCACGAAAAATCTTATATATACTTGGTTACTTATTAGGTTTACCTAATTAGGATTACCTAATCATTATTGTACTGGAGGCAATAAAATGAAAGAAAATAAAGATAAAAGAAAAATCGGATTAGGTATAATCCTTAGAGTTCCACTATTCGTTGTTTTGCAGATTATTATACTATTTGGTGCAGCGGGTCGCATAGATATTCCAAGGGCATGGATTTACTTTGTTATTGTCTTTGTATACTATTCAATTGGTTTAGTAATCATGTATAAATTCAATCCAGAACTCCTCTATCGAAGATCGCGTGGTATAGGCAAAGGTACCAAATCATGGGACAAGATTTTGATGCCTGTTATCGTTATTTTAACCTACATACAGCTCGCTGTAATAGGATTCGATCTAGGTAGATTTCAATGGTATTATCTTGGAATCAACTTCGCAATATTAGGATTGATAATGTATATTTTCTTGTCGTTTCTAGGCACTTGGATAACAATAACAAACCCATTCTTTGAGCCTACCGTCAGAATTCAAAAAGAAAGAGAGCATAAAGTAATTACAACTGGCCCTTACAGATTTGTAAGGCATCCAGGTTATGTTGTGGCTATTTTATTTCCCATAGCAATTACGCTGTTCATCGGTTCTGCTTTAGGATTAATTCCAGCTTTGATTAATATGATCCTATTGATTATCCGTACTTACTTAGAGGATAAGACACTTCAGAATGAACTAAAGGGATATCTTGAATATACTAAAAAGACAAAGTATAGGCTTTTTCCAATGATTTGGTAATCCTACGCTTTGAGTATGTTCAAGTGAAAATTAATCTGTAAATCTTGTAAATAATGGTATGAGAGAAAAATCCGCGTGAATAGAAGAGGTAAATGAAATATAACTTCTGTGGAAGAGATACTGAACAGGCTGAAAGAGAAGGCTAGACCTGATCAACTAGAAGGCATGGCTAAATTTGGCATGGCAGTTGAAGAAAGATTGGGAGTATCGATCCCAGAAATGCGAAAGATCGTAAAAGATGTGGGCAAGGATCACAAGCTTGCTCTTGAGTTATGGAGGACTGGGATAGTTGAAGCAAGAATCGTGGCTGCAATGATCGATGAGCATGAGAAATTAACTGAGAAACAGATGGAGGATTGGGTCAAAGATATAAACTCATGGGACGTTTGTGATCAAGTTTGTATGAACCTGTTTGAAAAAACTCCTCTAGCTTTGAAGAAAATCTTCGACTGGTCAAGGCGGGAAGAGGAATTTGTTAAGAGAACCTCATTTGCGCTTATAGCATGTCTTGCGTGGCATGATAAAAAGGCAGGAGACGAAAAATTCGTCAAGTTATTACCTGTAATAAAGGGTGGAGCTACAGATGATCGCAACTTTGTGAAAAAAGCTGTAAACTGGGCGCTTAGGAATATTGGGAAAAGGAATCCCAATCTGAATAAGGCAGCCATCAAGGCTGCTAAGGAAATCCAACAAATTGATTCTAAAACCGCCCGTTGGATCGCTTCCAATGCTATCAAGGAACTTGAGAGCGAGGCTGTCCAAAGAAGATTGAGAAAATAACGCACGCTTGCACGCTCGCTTAATCATAATTAGCTAAACTGAGTGTCTTCATTGATTTTAGAAAGTATAGTGCGCACTAAAACGGTAAAACTCTTAAATACTTCTTACATTGAGTGGGAATTTGTGAACAAAATTGGTTGACTTCTCCTTAGTAATATCTACTATTATGAACGGTTTAGTTTGGGGTTTGGCGCTTGCGCTGATCTCTATGGGGCTAAGCCTGATTTTTGGATTGATGGGTATTCTCAATTTTGCTCATGGAGGTTATTATGCGCTTGGTGCATTCATAGCATTCCAAGTTATAGCTTCTGGAGGCAACTATTGGATAGCTTTAGTCCTTGTTGCATTATTGTGTGGAATTTTAGGCCTTATTGTGGAGCCAACGCTTCTTAGACGTTTATACGCCGATCCAATACCAGGCCTTCTTCTTAACTTTGGTTTGCTTCTTATAATGTTGGAATCTATCCGAATGATATGGGGAAAGTATGGTCAACCATTCTTCCCCCCACCAGAATTAGATTTTAGAGTGAATTTATTCATTTTTGAGTATCCCGCTTATCGATTGTTTATTACCATTCTTTCGCTTGCAATTGCTGGCGGGATTTTCCTGTTCCTGAATAGGACTAAATCTGGGACATTGATAAGGGCGGGAATTCAAGATCGAGAGATGGTCCAGGTCTTGGGCTTTAACATAGGTAGGACATTTACTCTGACCTATGCATTGGGTACAGCTATCGCAGGTATTGCTGGTTTGGCAACTGCACCACTGCTTGGTGTATATCCTGAGATGGGTTATGAGGTTTTAATTCTTGGATTTGTAGTGGTCGTTGTAGGAGGATTGGGAAGCCTCCGTGGAGCTCTAGTAGCTGGAATCCTTATTGGACAAGCCATGACTCTGCCAGTCCTATTTGAGCCTAGACTCAGTCAGGTCATGATCTATGTAGTTATGGCTGCAGTCTTAGTTGGCATGCCTGCAGGTCTTTTTGGAGAAAAGTAGAGGAGAGATCGTGTTGAACTTAAGGGACTTTCTTGGTTATTTCATGAAATACCCTATGTTAACTCTGTTGTTGATACTGATTGTTTTTCCATATATAACGTCTTCTAAGTTTGTAGCGGCCGATATTCTGATATGGGGTTTGTTTGCTATAGGATTTAATATTCTTCTTGGCCAGACTGGAATTGGTTCCTTTGGTCACGCGGCATACTGGGGCTTAGGGAGCTATGGCTGTGCCTTATGGCTTATGAGGCCCTATGGAGTTAGAACAATAATTCCACTTTGGCTTGGTTGGGGTGGACTCGCCACAGGAATTGCTCTGGCTGTGTTGGCAGCTTTGATTGTTGGAATTCTGGGGCTTAAAAGGCCTGGGCACTACTTTGCACTCATCACTTTGGCGTTTGCGCAGCTGTTCTATTTTATTTTCTACCAACTGTATGGAGAAATCCTCTTACTTGGTATTATTTCGTTATGATGGTAGTTATTATATCCATTTTTGTTGCAAGAAAGATATCAAACTCTCACTTTGGACAGGTTCTCAGAGGGATACGAGAGAATGAGCAGAGAATGATGTTGCTCGGATACGATGTTCAGAGATATAAACTTACAAGTTTCATGTTCTCTGGGCTCTTCTCCGGTCTTGCAGGTTCACTCTATACATTTCATCTTAATTATGTTGGTCTGGAGAACCTAACTTGGCTTGCGTCTGGAGATGTATTTCTAATGACTCTATTAGGTGGAAGAGAACTCTTCTTTGGGCCGCTCCTAGGGGCTACACTCTATATCCTTATGAAAGACTCCTTTGCATCATTGACTTCTAACTGGATGATACCTCTGGGCATAGTGGTTGTTGCTGTGATTTGGTCCTATAGAGGCCGCGGAGTATTGGATATCATCAAACAAGAACTCGATAAGAGAGAATTGATAAAAAAATAGTGGAAGTTAACGTAAACATTACGCTTTGAGAGTCTAGAATCCCAATTCCTCGCATGAGGGAAGATAGTCTTCAGGATTTTCCCTACCTCCCCAGCCGATTACATCGAATAGATCATATTCACTCTCTATATCCTCCGGATTCTTACCTTTTACTAGGAACCAGTCTTGAACAGCTTGGAGGTCACATTCCCTCCAGTATTCTGGTGACTTGTAGTACTGGAATTCATTACCTGCAAGTGCTTTACGGACTTCATCTGGATCTAGTGTCCCCGCCTTGTTAGCAGCATTTGCCCATTCCCATACAGCTACGTAAGGATTTGAACCATAAGGATCAGGAGGTGCTTTCCACTTCTCTTCGTACTTCTCCCTAAACTTTTTAGCAGCCTCATAACCGGGATAGTCTGAAGGCAGATCATACCAAAAGTCTGTTCCACAGATAAGTCCGGCGTACATCTCTGGTCCTGCAGGAACGGCTGTATACATTGAAGTTAAAGGTACGTGAATGGTCATCTCCTCCATCATACCAAACTCCTTGCTCTGCTTAATCCAGTTGAGTTGATCTGTTCCACCTGAATTGCATGCCATAACGTCTGGTTTCGCAGCTTTTACCTTTTGTAGCATGGTGGAGAAGTCTGATGTTCCCAAGGGGAAGAGATCTTTTCCTACAAGTTCTCCACCAAACTTTTCAAGCCAGATCTCTTCTTTTTCAAGCATACCATGGCCCCAAACATAGTCAACAGTAAGAATGTACCATTTCTTCCCATAGTTCTTAATCATATAATCCATATTCACGGCTACAGCATTGACATCCATACACATGGGGGATGCTGTATAGGGACTCAAGACATCTGCTTTGTGTATAGTTAATGAACTTTGATTTCCTATGAAATAGAAGATTTTTCGAGATTTTGATATTTCATTAATTGGTAAATTTACACCACCTGAGGTTCCACCAACTATTAGTTTAGTGTCGTATTTCTCGATGGCATCATTAACTCTACGAGTTGCGACGCTAGGATTGAGTTCATCATCGATGGCTGTATACGCAAGCTCTTTTCCAAGAACACCCCCCGCTTCATTGACCTCCTCAATAGCCATAGCAGTCCCTTCGATCTGGTGTTGACCTGCCCATCCATAAGGACCAGTCATTGTAGCGGCGACCAAGACATGAATAGTATCTTCTTCTTTTGGCCTAGATGTTAGATAGTAACCTCCAAGTCCAGCTGCGGCTGCTACAACTATACCACCTGCTGCGATCTTCATCCATTGGCGTCGGCTCATTGTTTCCTTTTTTTTATTTTTTGACATTGATAATTACCATTGATCAAGATATTAGATTAAACTTAATTTTAAAATATATATTAAGTTAAGGTTAAATTCTCTAACAATCTATAGGGTTACCTTGCGTGTTAACAGTTTAAGAGGAATCAATATGGCTCTCCTTAGGATTGAGGATCTCACTTGCGAGTTTGGTGGCTTGATCGCGGTCAATTCCTTCAGTTTTGTTCTTAATAATGGTGAGTTAGCTTCAATCATCGGACCAAATGGAGCAGGGAAGAGCACTTTATTTAAGGCCTTGGTGGGAACGGTCTCACCAACATCAGGTAAAATACTATTCAAAGATGAAGACATCACCAATATTCCCCCACATGAAAGATTGAAAAAGGGAATCGCAAAAGCCCACCAGATAATTCAGATCTTCCCTAAACTCACGGTTATGGAAAATGTGGCAATCGCTGCACAGTATAGATTGAAGAAGGGTCATAAATGGTTCTATCTGGATAAATGGAATGATGAAGAGACCGTCAGTAGATCTGAAAAGCTTCTATCCAGAATCGAACTTTATGATTGTAGAGATGATGTCGCTGGAGGACTGCCTCAGGGCGATAAGAAGAGATTAGAAATAGGTATGGTCATAGCCACCGATCCAGAACTTTTGCTTTTGGACGAGCCAACAGCAGGTTCAAGCCCGGCAGAAACAAAAGTCACTGTGAATTTAATAAGGGAACTCGCAAAGACATTGACCATAGTAGTTGTAGAGCACAAGATGGATATAGTAATGGACCTAGCGCAAAGAATAGCGGTCATGCATAGGGGCAAACTTATCACAGATGGAACTCCTGAGGAGATTAAAGCAAACAAACTTGTAAGGGAGATATATCTTGGAAAAACCCATTCTTAAAGTTGAGAAGATAAATACATTTTATGGCGACAGCCATATCCTCTTCGATGTCTCACTCAACGTGAAGGAGGGGGAGATCGTAGCTCTACTCGGTCGTAATGGAGTCGGGAAGACGACTATTCTAAGAAGCATAATGGGCCTAACTCCTCCGCGCGATGGCATGGTAACCTATGATGGACGTGAAATTTCAAAAGAACCTGTCTATCTCAGAACGCAGATCGGAATGGGCTATGTACCTGAGAATAGAGGTATCTTCCCAAAGTTGACCGTTGCAGAGAACCTTATGCTTGCTGCAGCTGGTTCGGGCACAAATACCTACGAATATGTTTTTGAATACTTCCCAGTCATGAGGGACTATCTCAACACCGCAGCTGGGAATCTGAGTGGGGGAGAGCAGCAGATGCTTGCTATCGGTCGCGCTCTTCTAGGTAAAAAAAAGCTCTTAATCTTAGATGAGCCAACACAGGGTCTTGCTCCAATGGTTGCAGAGACCTTGGTATCCAGTTTCCATAAGATTAGAATGAAAACATCTATCTTATTAGTCGAACAGAATGTGAACTTGGCACTTGGATTAGCTGATAGAGTCTATATTATGAGGGATGGCCACGTGGTATTTGAGGGAGCGCCTCAAGAGATTAAGGAAAAGAAAGAACTCCAAGACTACTTAGCTGTGGCTTAGTAAAAACATAGTGCACCTCAATTTATGTTTGCTAGGTGATTTTTTGAAAAAGTCAATAAGTTATGAAAATATGCCCTCATGGATTGTTTTAATATCCAATCTTCTCGCTGTATCTGTTTATGCAATAGGAATATACATTGTATCAAGATTCGGAGTATTTATTGTTGTTTTATATTTACTTTACATAATCTGGATTGAAATTAGATTACTCAAAGGAAGTTGTGTCGATTGCTATTACTATGATAAGATCTGCGCATTTGGCAGGGGAAAATTGTGCTCTTTATTCTTCAAGAAAGGAAATCCGAAGAAATTTGTGGAAAAAGAGATAAAAAAGATCGATTTTGTACCAGATTTTCTGGTATTTATTATTCCCATGGTATTTGGCATCATTCTTCTAGTTACAGATTTCTCTTGGACAATTCTAGCTCTATTGATAATCTTAGGCATTCTTTCATTTGGTGGTAATGCATTTGTAAGAGGTTCTTTGGCATGCAAATACTGTAAACAAAGAGAGATCGGTTGCCCTGCCCTCAAGGTGTTTAGTAAATAAAGATAAGTGCGCACGCCCCCAAGGATTTGATAATCTAGAGAAGCATATTTATAATAACGATGTTATCCCCTATTTACATTAAATAGCCTAAAGGTGTTTACTTGGAAGACAAGAAAGTAAGAAAAGTTGTCAGAGAAGGTTATGCCAAAATAGCTAAACAGGAAAGCTCTTGCTGTGCTCCGACGAATTCTTGTTGTGGAAGTGCCAATGTAGCTCAGGACATCAGCAAGAATATCGGCTATACTGATGAAGACCTCAAGGTTGTTCCTGAAGGTGCGAATTTGGGTCTTGGTTGTGGAAACCCAATTGCACTTGCTGGTTTAAAGGAAGGGGAGACTGTGCTTGATCTTGGTTCGGGTGCAGGCCTTGACTGTTTCCTTTCAGCAAAAAAAGTAGGTGAGAATGGAAAAGTTATCGGTATAGATATGACATCTGAGATGGTCGAGAAGGCAAGGGAAAACGCTACAAAAGGTGATTTCAAGAATGTTGAGTTCAGGCTTGGAGAAATAGAGAATCTACCTGTTGCAGATAATTCAGTTGATGTAATAGTCTCAAATTGTGTAATCAATCTTTCACCTGACAAGCAGAGAGTCTTTAACGAAGCTTTTAGAGTGCTCAAATCCGGAGGCAGATTGATGGTCTCTGACATTGTATTGTTAAAAGAGCTCCCTGATATGATTAGGAACAGCGTTGAAGCATACATCGGTTGCCTTTCTGGTGCGATTAAGAAAGATGAATATCTCCAAATGATAAAGAAAGCTGGTTTTCAACAAGTTGATGTTATAGATGAGGCCTTTTTCCCTGTTGAGTTGATGGTAAACGATCCAACTGCCAAAGCAATTATCAATAAACAGAATATAGGATCAGAGAAGATAAAAGAGGCGGCTGAATCGGTTATCAGCATTAAAGTCAGGGGAGACAAAACGATATAGAAAAGCTTAGAACACGCTTTTCCTGCAATGTAAAATCAGTGAAATACATAATAATTGCCAAGCGTAATCTAATTTAGAAGTGACTTGTATGAGTCTTCAAAATATACTTCAATCGATCATGGATCGTTTACAAGGAACTGCCAGTGTCAAAATGGTTTATGGAGAACCTATTGAGACCAAGGATAAAACAATTGTTCCAGTGGCAAAGGTTGCTTATGGTTTTGGTGCTGGATCAGGAAGCGATAAAAAAGCAGAATCAAAAGAATCCACAGGTGGCGGCGGAGGAGGCGGAATTTCTGTTAAGCCAAAAGGTGTGTTGGAAATAACCAAAGATGAAACTCGTTTTATCTCGTTTGATGAGACTAGAAATTTAATTGTGGTATTGATGATAGGACTTCTTCTAGGATTGATAATAGGTAGAAGAGGCTCCAAGCGATAGTTGACGCATTTGAATTAAATTATTAAACAGATTCTTTTAGTTTAGAAGTGAAGCTTTCCTCATCCTCACTAATCATCTTTTTGACCTCTCTCCAGGTAGCTGAGCAATTCTTGTACTCTACACCTACAATGTCGTGAATGGTTCTATCGATCTCTTTTTTATTATCCTTTGTGACCTCTAATCCTATTTTATTGAAGATAGGTTTCATATGTCTAAAATAACAAGTCATTGAAATACACCCAAAATTAAAATAATTTCATCAGGTATTTATTACTAATTTCCTGAAGAATTCCTTCTGAATATGAATCAAAATTAAATTTCACCACGATAACTTGATCAAAGGAGTAAAATAATTGTCCAAAAGATCAAACGCCAATGGATTCATAGAAGCTCAAGAAGGAATTGATAGTCTGATCAACCTTCGCTTTACGCATAAGAAATTTTCAATGGTATATTTAGAGAAAGTGGCCTTTAAGGACCTAATGGGAGTTCAAGAAGAATTACTTTCATTGAATTGTGCCGAAGAATGTATTATATTACAAACATGTAACCGAGTTGAAATTTACGCTGTTGAAAAAGAATCCGATTTGAAAAAACCTGGAGCAAAGATCGAGGAGTACTGGAGAAAGAGTGCTAATTTAGGCAAGAATGAATTCAATAAATTCATAGAGAGATCGTTCAAAATTGATGCATTAGTCCATCTTATGAGACTGGCTTCAGGCTTAGAGTCCATGATGGTTGGTGAAGACCAGATTCTTGGCCAGATTCAAGCAGCCTTTGATAGGTCTAAGAAATATCACACTTCAGGATCAATTCTAGATTCAATTTTCAATCGAGCAATAAAAACAGGAAAGAAAGTAAGATTTGGAACAAAAATAAATAAAGGCTCGGTCTCTATAGCATCTGCAGCAGTTAAACTATTAGAATCAAAACTTGGCAGTCTAAATAAAAAGAAGATTGTTATTATTGGTGCAGGAAAAACTGGCAGACTTTTGGCCAAAGCATTAGCTTCCAAGAAGCAGACTAAAATATACATAGTGAATAGAACCTTTGAAACCAGCAAGGAACTTGCAAAAGTTTTGAACGGTATTCCCGTTCCGTTTATGAATTTGAATAGTGTCATTGTTGAAGTTGATGCAGTAATAGTTGCCACAGCCGCTCCGCATTACACACTAACAAAAGAAGCTTTTAAAGAAGTCCTGAATGCAAGGAAAATGAAAAAGATATTCGTCATGGACATTTCTCAGCCTAGGAATGTTGAGGAAAGCATCGGCGAATTACCGACTGTAGAGCTTTTTGATATCGATGATTTACGCGAAATTGCAGAGTTGAATCTTAAAAAGCGTCTAAAACAAGTAGAAAAGGCCGAAGCGATGATCGATTATGATTTGAAGTTGTTCAAGATTATATTGAAACGTGAAGAGGCAGAACCCATTGTGATGAACATATGTAGTAAGGCGGAAGAGATAAGGCAAAAAGAGCTGAAAAAAGCACTAAAAATGCTTGGAAAAATGGATATCAAGGAAAAGAAAGTGATCGAGGATTTAACACAGGTAATAACTGAGAGAATTCTATATGAGCCTGTAATGAACTTGAGAAAGGCGGCGGAGTACAGCGATATCAATACATTAAAAACCGCAAAAAAGCTGTTCAAGCTCGATTGATACATGCAAATTATTAAATAAATAAAAAATATAGATAGTTATGAGTAACTATTTTTACTTGGAGCTAATTCCATTGAAGAGGATACGATATAATAGACTCATTTTCATTTTGCTACTAATTTCATTTACCACCTCTTCTATGCTTTTGAGTAACTATACCTTGAGCAATAAAAAAGAGAGCATCATAACAGTTCAGGCCCAGCAGATGAAGGGTAATTATACCGGTCAAGATTGTATTAATTGCCATACATCAACTATGCCTGGACTAGTCCAATCTTGGAACATGAGTAAACATGCTCAGAACGAAATATATTGTGATACATGCCACGGTCAGAATCATGAGGCTTTGGTAATGCCTACTGAGACGCCATGTAAATCATGCCATCCCAAAAATGTTGAGCAATTTCTTGAAGGAAAGCATCATTTGGCATGGATTTCAATGGAGGTTGTAGCCGAGAGTGTGCTACAGCTAAATGAAACAATAAAGTGGAAGGGTTGCGGCTACTGCCATAGAATTGGAGCATCAGGAGACATTCCAAATTGGGGACCAAGTACACCTGGTGTAGCTGATACACCTGGTGCAAAATGTGACTCTTGCCATACAAGGCACACATTCTCTGTTATTGAAGCTAGAAAACCAGAGGCTTGTAGTAACTGTCACATGGGATTTGACCACCCGACTTATGAAATGTTCATGAGCTCAAAGCACGGCATAATCTATGACACAAGGGGAGAAAATTATACTTGGAATTATCCTTATGATGATCAATGGCCCAATCAAGCCCCAGTTTGTATCACATGCCATATGGACAATGGAGATCACAATTCCATTACAGCCTACGGCTTCTATGGTGTTTTAGGCCCTGGTGTTGGACCTTTGGCAGATGATCCAGAATGGGCCGAAGATAATGCTGAAGTTTTGAAGGGTCTTGCAGTTCTCACCCCTGAAGGAGAACCAGGCGTTCTTCTTGATGTTGTCAAGGATCTGAGAATAGCAAGATTAACAGACGAAGAATTCCAGAGTGTTAGAAATAAAGAAATACAGATTTGCTACAGATGCCACTCCGAATCGTATATAGATAAACAGTTTACACAATATGAAGCTACAACCAAGGAGTCAATTCATTTGCTTGCAGAGGGCGTAAGATTGGTCGCAGAGCTATACGAGGAGGGTATGATCCAGAAACCAGAAGCTTATCCCTATAACTATCCATTTATGCTTGCTTTCTATACATCTCCTACTCCGATAGAGCAAGATCTCTACTTAATGCTAGAACAATGGCATAATAGAATGTTCCAGGGTGCTTTCCATGAGAGCTCGGACTACATGCATTGGGAAGGGTATGCCCCGATGAGGGAACATCTAGTCAAAATGAGAGCAGAAGCCGAACGTATGAGGCAGGGAGAGCCGGTAATGCCCGCCCAAGCTGGTCTTCCAATTCCAGAGATATTAGCAATAGCAGCTCTTTTGATAGCAATAGTTGCAATAATTTTGACTTATAGAGTTAGTAGCAAGAGAAAACGCTCTCGTTAAATTTATTAGCGCGCGCCATTTCAATTCTTTTGTTTTCGACTTCCAGTAATCTTAAGGATAGCATATTCTGGACTTACTATCGCAACTCTATTCTTCCTAAAAATGTCAATAATATTCTCCATAAGATTTGATCTAATGGTTACGAGATTAAGAGGCTGATCGATATATGCATTTATTTCATAAGTTATCGCATAATTACCTAATTCCAGAATAAGAACGAAAGGTTTGGGTTCTTTTAGAATGCCTTCAGTTTTTTTAGCAGCTTCGATTAATAGTTTCTTAGCAACATCCTTCTTTATATCATAGCCTAAACTAATTGGTACATATAAAATCAAAGGAATTTTTTTACTATAATTTGTAAAAACATTACTCATTAAATCCAGATTTGGTATGCTGATTATTTCGTCTTTGGTGGTCTTGACGCTTGTATTGAATGCGCCGATTCCTATAACCTCTCCAAAAAATTCATCCTTCTTTTCGATCATATCATGTATAGAAATAATATTTGTCTGACGGATGGCCTCATATGCTATCAGATTTCCCAAAACTGAAGATGTTAACAACCCTATGAAGAAGGTAATGATTAAGAAGAATGTAGTACCAAGAGCCGACCATACGACCTGCAAATTAAAAAATAAATTGATTGAAGCGAGGACGGCAATTACATAAATTGCATATGAAAATAATCTTGAATAAAAATCAGTAGCGCGTCTTAATTTTACTATATCTTTAATCTCGGCAATATAGCGAGTGCCCAATTTAAATAACAATCCACGGATGCTAGGGATAACGTATCTATTGAATAGGGTCGCGCCAAATAAGATGTATGCTACAAGCCAAATCTTGAAAAATATTGAATATTGTTCATTGGTTATATATCCAAACCGAGAAAAAAGGAACAAACCTATACTGACTAAAGCAAGTATGATAATCCTTGGAGATAGCCATATAATCTCCTTCTCCAGTATACTAAATATTTTTCCGAAATTCATAATTAATCTCATTAAAATTGTTTAAAGATTATTTAAAATTGCTTAATTGCATGTTATTCAGGAAAAAACTATGCATAATCTATTGCTATATAGTTTGAAAAAAATAAAAAAAGAAAGAAGTGGTTTTTAAAATATTTATTTTGTTTTGGTTATGCCTACTATTGCCTTGACTGCTAAAATAATTGCGGCTGGAGCTACGAATGCAGCAATATTGTTCAAAATTGCATTGATAATGGTTCCCAAGGGAGCAAGTACTTGATCGATTGTTAGGAAAACACCGC
>SMTZ1_10000035_pt1 | contig 125261 bp, 112 predicted proteins | sample DeeMarSWOR136_30_FD_25667 | JGI IMG/M metagenome (IMG submission 25667) | reverse complement strand
TATGATCGGTCTTTACCATACCGTATTTTGTAAGGACTGTTGATCCTTCCACAATGGGAAGAAGATCCCTTTGTACTCCTTCCCTTGATACATCAGGGCCAGATGTTGATTCACTTCCCACTACCTTGTCAAGTTCATCTAAGAAAATTATTCCGTTTTGCTCTGTCCTGCGAATAGCCTTTTCAACAACCTTATCAAAATCGATCAGCCTTTGTGATTCCTGCTGTGTCAGTATCTCGCTTGCCTCCTTTACTTTCACCCTCCTTTTCTTGGTCTTTGAGGGGAGAATTTGCCCAAAAATCTCCTTTACATTTATATCCATTTCCTCCAATCCGGCACTGGAGAATATCTCTATAAGGGGAAAGGATTTATCAGTTACCTCCAACTCCACATACCGTTCATCAAGTTTGCCTTTCCTTAAAAGGCGCCTCAGTTTCTCCCTAGTAGAGTCAGTATCAGCAGGTTCCATTTTAACCACCTCGAGCATCCCTTCCTTTTTTTCCTCACTATCTTTCTCTGTTTGCTTTCTTGGTTTAGGAAGGAGGATGTCTAGCAGTTTATCTTCTGATGACTCCATTGCCTTGGTCTTAACCTTCTCCTGTTCCTCTTGCTTGGCCATATTCACAGCCAGCTCAGTCAGATCCCTGATCATGCTCTCTACGTCTCTGCCCACATAGCCGACCTCAGTAAATTTCGATGCCTCTATCTTTAAGAAGGGTGAGTTGGCTAACCGGGCGAGGCGTCTCGCTATCTCTGTTTTTCCAACGCCTGTAGGGCCTATCATAATGATATTCTTCGGAGCTATTTCGTCTCTCAACTCTTGAGGAACCTGTTGCCGGCGCCACCTATTCCTGAGGGCTATGGCCACAGAGCGTTTTGCCTTGTCCTGGCCAACTATATATTTATCCAGCTCTGAGACAATATCTTTTGGTGTCAAAATCTTCATCTCTTTTTCTATCGTATCCTTCTTTTCCATTAGATCTCCATTAAAGTGCCTAAAATACCTCACGCCGGCCCTGGTCTCTTTCCCCGCTTCTCTCTGAGGCGTAAACTCTAGGAGCCGGAGGCCAGCCCGTAGGGCTTACAGGTCGGAGGGTAGAGCCTACGCCTCGGAGAGCGCCATGCGCTTCATCCTAATAAGTCTGTACGCCAGCACGTGCTTGAATCAGGCTAGTAAGCCTATAGGTCAGAACCGGGCTGGGGTCTAAAGTCAGCAAAAGTGCCCAAAATTGTAAAAGAAGGCAATACACACCAAGAAGTCAGTGATCATTTGTCATTTGCAACAAAAACAACGGACAGCGGATATTATCTTTGTTTCGAATCGGGCAAAGTTTTCACTTCAAACTCTTCATTGGTATAGAGGCAGATCGAGGCTGCAATTTTCATTGATTCCATGGCGATAGATTTGGCATCTAAATTGGAGTGAGCCATGAGGGCCCTTGCAGCAGCTAAGGCGTAGGGGCCTCCGGAGCCAATAGCAGCCACCTCTTCATCCGGTTCAATCACGTCTCCATTACCCGATAATATGAGGGTATGTTCATGGTCCATAGCAAGGAGCAGGGCCTCTAGTCTACGAAGAATCTTATCCGTTCTCCAATCCTTGGCTAACTCCACTGCAGCTCTGGGTAGGCTTCCATTGTATTTTTCCAGCTTTCCCTCCAATTTTTCAAAAAGAGAAAAGGCATCTGCAGTTGCCCCGGCAAAACCTACCAGAACCTGATCATTATACATAAACCTCACCTTTTTAGCCTTTTGTTTCACCACCGTATTTTCCAGGGTGACCTGGCCATCTGCAGCCATAACCCCCTGCCCGCCCTTCCTGATGGATAAAATAGTGGTTCCCCTGATCTTTTGATTTGAGCTATGCTTTGCTAATACCAATAGATGCCTTCCCTAAAATTAGCTTCTTGGATGAGATTTATCATAGACCTCCATTAGCTTATCTATACTCACGTGCGTGTACTTCTGGGTAGTTGAAAGATTCACATGACCCAATAGCTCCTGGATTGACCTTAGATCTGCGCCACCATCAAGGAGATGAGTGGCAAAAGTATGGCGTAGAGAATGGGGGCTGATTTGCATCATTATCCCGCATTCTTTTGAGTATCTTTTGATTAATCTATCCACGCTCCTGGCAGAAAGCCTCCCACCCCTGTAGTTAAGAAAAACAGGCCCATGGCTGTTGCTATATCCAGCCTTTTTTCTACTCTTTTCTGCATGTTCAAGATATTCTCTGATAGCAGCAATAGCCTTTCTCCCAACTGGCAAAAGTCTTTCTTTCCCACCCTTGCCTGAAACTCTCACAAGACGAGAATTAAGATCTAATCCCCCTATGTCTAAGGCCACGAGTTCACTGACCCTTAGACCGGATGAATAGAGTAGCTCTAAAATGGCCAAATCCCTGAGTCCCAACTGTTTTTCCCTGTCAGGTTGCTCCAGTAAGGCAAACATATCGTCTATAGGGAGGTATGTGGGGATATACCTTTCTTGTTTGGGAGTGGTTATCTCTGCCGCCGGATTCAAGGGCGCAAGCCCTCTCAACTCCAGATACCTGAAAAAGGACTTCAGTGCCGAAAGCTTCCGGGCAATTGTCGTTCGCCGACATTTATCAAAGAGCTCTCCTAAGTATGATCTGATAAGCATGTAGTCTACAAGGTCAATACCTGAATCAGCCTCTTTCAGATCCCTTTTGGCTGAAACAAACTTGCCAAATTGTCTTAGATCGCTTTCATAGTTCCTGATTGTGTGTGCTGAATATCCCTTTTCTGTTTGGATATATCTGATAAAAGAGGCTATTAGTTTGTTCATGTGCGTGCGACTGCTCAACTATTTGATAAGAATGTAAAAAAGATTAAGATAGCTATTTTAGTCACATTTGCCAATATAAGCAATCAAAAAATTTCTTTTCAATCTTACGCTATTTTCGTGACCCTCGTGGGCACTGTGCCTTGTTGAGGACTTTTTGGGCGGTATAAAAAGGACATGGCATTTGGTGGGCTTATTTTGCTCATTGCCTGCCCGCTGGCAAAGCCTTGCGAGACAAGGAGAGTTCATAGGGCGAACCCTGCGGAAGGATCTACTCACAATGGAGCAGGTTAAAGATAATTAATTTTGGAGCCTTACCCTGTGTGATCCGCCTGCCACTGACCTCTGAATCCTTACAGCCTTTTTAAGGCCTTTTGAAATAGCTTGTTGATGGACAGGGTTATCCTGGATGCCTCTTCCAGAAGATTAACCACATCCTTTGATCCCTCAGTATCTGCCTCCTTTGACCATTGAAGGTAGGTTTTGGCATGCTCTTCATTGTGCTTAATCCAATATTCCAACAGCTTGACCAGTTTTTCCCGTTCTGATAACGCACCCTGATCCACAATGCGTGTATCTTCGTCGTGATGATGGTGACTCATTAGACCCCCTCGCCAGCAACCGCCTTAATCCTTTAATCTTCTTCCAGCAAAATCCTGTGATCAACAAGGTTCATCTCCTTGATCCTTGCCTTAATGGTGCGCTGTCCACCAAAAATGTCCTGGAGATATATACCATTTTTTTCAGGTCTTAGGGTATCGACGTTTTCCATAATGAGTTTTTCTTGCCCATCTCTTATTAGATATGCATTGGCCTCACACATCTTTTCCCCTCCTTTCAATTGGGATGAGAATTAGGATCTCAAAGTCTAAGAAGACAAAAAACCAGAAAGGAGTTTTAGTTGTTTCTTTTAAATAAGCCCTTCTGGCTTTTTCAACGTGTCTTTCTTTTTGTAGCTTCTTGCCACAATTTGTAAACCACCTTTATTTAAGAAAATAAGACCTCAATTGTCAACAAAAATTCAGATGGAAGGTTTTTTTATTGACAGGAGATCTTGTTAGGCGGTAGAAGTCGTTGCGTGGAATTCGAAGGAGGAGGTAGGGATTATGTCCAGAAATCTGATTACAGGTGGGCTTGGGTATGTGGGAACTAATTTGGCTAGATACTTGTTGGAAAGGGGCGAGGAAGTGGTTATTTTCGATATAAGCCCTGCTTCACCCCTGATAGAAGACATTAAAAGCGATGTGAAAATAATTCAAGGCCACCTGGGTAATTGGGCTGAGGTCCTTAATGCGGTTCAGGCAGATAAAATAGACCATATCTATCACTTAGGAGCCATGATAACTATGCCTGCTGAGGCAAATCCGTGGGCTGCGTATGCGACCAATGCCAACGGTACCTTTCATGTTCTTGAGGCGGCCCGGATGTTCAATGTTAAGAGCGTAATCTTCCCGAGCGGGATAGCCGTCTATGCACCAGGCGTAGGTGAAGTAATCAATGAGGATGTATTTCAGTCAAATCCCTCACAGATGTACGCTGCAACCAAGATATTTGGTGAAAGATTGGGAGAGTATTATCATCATAAGTTCGGGGTTAATTTCCGCTGCCCTAGTTTACCAGCGATTTGTGGGCCGGGTCGTCGGGAAGGTCTCGCAGCCTACCCTAGTCTGATGGTGCACGACCCTGCGAAAGGACGGCCTTGCAAGGTGCCCATAGATGAGAAAGGTCAGTTACCCTTTATATATATAAAGGATGTAATAAGGTGCCTTACCGCTTTAAAGGATGTTGATGAGGCCAGATTGCATCGGCGTGTATATTGTATACAGGGTTTTTCAATGCCGGCAAAGGAGATGGCTGATACTGTGCGCAAGTATATCCCGGATGCCAAAATTGAGTTTCTTGCGGATGAAACCGTGGTGAAGTTAGTTGGTGATATGCCCAAGAAAGTAGACGATACGAGAGCTCGTGAGGATTGGGGATGGAAACCTGAGTATGACTGGGACAAGGCAGTGCGAGATTTTATAGCTGAGATCAAGACTAATCCAAGTTTATATAAATAGATGCGCGTGTTATTTAAGCTTCCGGTAGTGATCACTCGCATTCTCAGAGAGACAATGATTTTTGCGTAGGGTGCTCGTCGCAGATCCAAAAAGGCTGAGCGCAGGGCCACTGGGCCAAGGATGCTGGGGCACCAATAGAGATGGTGCTATTAATTGCCAAAGGTTCAACCGGACACTATTAACAAATACCATAAAAGGAGGTATCGCAATGCAAGAGGCAAGAACTTTAGGGCTAAATGAGGCAGAGATGATCGTTGATGCAGCCATTAAGGCAAATAAGGACAGCAAAGATGCGCCGGGCACTGAAGGATACCCAATGGCAATCGCGGTGGTTGACAGGTGTGGCCACCTTCTTTGCTTTAAAAGAATGGATGGAGCATTTTCGCTCGCGTGCCGTGTGGCCATAGCTAAAGCCGAAAGCGCAGCTGAGCTCTTAAGGGATACCTGGGAGCAACGTAAAATTTCTGACAGCAGGGATGTGGATGGGTATAAACTGAATATAAAGGGGTATGAATTTGCCAGTTCTAGACATACTGAGATCCCAGGCGGATGCGTTATTAAGACGAGTGACGGTCGTGTAGTCGGTGCCATTGGCACCAGCGGCCGTTCTCCAAAGGGAGATGAAGAAATAGCAAAGGCCGGAGTCAAGGCCTTTGAGCAATCTGAATGGTTCAAGGTGTGATATCTTATCTTGAGGTGATTCGTACTTCGAAGGGCCTGCCCCGAGAGGGGCTATTTAAGCCACCACGGGCGATGCTGTCAAGGCATTCGAGCACCGCGATTGAGGTTATGAGAAAAGAGTCGTAGGCTGAGAGTAAGGGAGGACGTGAAGGGTATGGCACTGGAATTACCGCACCCACTCAAATCTCTGGCCTTTTATGTCTCCATGGTAAACCCTTCTCAAAGGCCCTTGAAGCCTTAAGCACACCAAGCTCATCATACCGCTTCCCTACAATCTGAAGACCCACCGGGAGATTATTCTTGGTGAAACCGCACGGAACAGACGCAGCCGGCTGTCGCGTTAAGTTGAAGGGAATAGTAAAGAGCCAACCAGTAGGGCCTATGGGATTTCCGGCAATCTCCTGTGGCCCCATTCCTATATCCGTGCCAAACGCGGTAATTGCAGTGGTCGGAGTAAGGAGAAAATCATACTTCTCAAAAACTCTTCTTACCTGATCCCACAACTCCTTACGTCTGTACAGTGCCTTTACGTAGTCCACAGACTTCAAATAATCAGCCAGGGCCAAAAAGTCCAGATACGGTGGATAACACACCTTCTTGAGCTCCTCCATTCGATCCTCAAATGTCGCTACAGTTTCTGAAATTATCATGTTTACCCAATCCATTTCAATATCAATAAAGTCGAGCTTAACCTCTTCCACCTGAAAACCGAGCTCTTTAAAAGTGGTAACCGCCTTCTTGATAAGTTCTGCTACCTCTTGATCCACTACCTTATATCCTAGATCAGCACTATAGGCGAACATCTTTTTCTTGACGTTCCCCTTTAATCCTTCAAGGTAGTTTACATCCTGAGCAGGTAACGAGAGATAATCCCGCTCATCTGGACCGGCCATTACATCCAGCATCATGGCAGCATCGGAAACAGTTCGGGCAATTGGTCCTTCTGAAGATAGGGTTTCCCAGCCGGGCGGTGTGGGATAGCGGGGGATGCGTCCGAGGTGTGGCTTTATGCCATAAACACCGCAGAATGAACTGGGAATTCTGATTGATCCACCGCCATCATTACCAACTGCGATTGGTACCATACCGGCAGCCACAGCTGCAGCGGAACCACCGCTAGAACCCCCGGGTGTCCTATTCGTATCCCATGGATTTTTTGTAGCCCCGAAAAGGGGATTATCCGTTATACCGATCAAACCGAACTCTGGCATATTGGTCTTACCTATGATAACCGCTCCAGCACGTCGAAGCCTATCAACAAGGATCATATCCTCATTGGGAATATAGTTCTCAAAAAGCTTGGAACCCCAGGTTGTGCGAACTCCCTTAACCGGAATATTATCTTTGATAGCTACCGGAATGCCATGGAGAGGTCCGAGCTTTTTTCTGACCTTCACGGCCTTTTCACACTCCTTGGCTTCTGTCCTTGCGCTTTCTTCTGTAAGGGTTACAAAGGCGTTGATCTTTGGATTCAACGCCTTAATCCTCTTCAAGAATATTTCGAGTACCTCAACCGGTGATAATCTGCCTCTCTTTATTGCGCTCGCAAGCTCCAAAGCGCTCATCCAGACAATATCTTTCTCTTCTGTCATAATAAACCCCTTTGTACTCCTTTTTTTAGATTATATATCTAGCGAAGCTTTGCCTTCCCGGCCCGTATCTCGCCAAAGCGGGAGACGGGCAAACCGGCAAGTTGAGCGATTACCAACAACACACAACAGAAGGTTTTTCCATATTTATCCAGTATCCAGTATCAAGTGCCCATTATTGAACCTAAAGTATCACAAAAACCCTCGGCCAGACCTAATGAAATGAAAATGATAATGAAATGATAAAAAGTCCCTCTGTTGGGTGGGAAGCATAGGATGAAGTAGCGCTGAGTGTCAAGGGAAAAGGGGCCGCTTCAGGTCGTTTTTGTCTTCAGATGCTGTCCAAGACCAGCAGGAAGTGGTATTCGGACAGATTTGATTTAAGATGTATCTGTATCTATTATCCAAGGCCTACCAATTGCCTCATATTTTCCTTCCGCGACAGAACAATAATTGTCGATAGTTTTTTCAAAGAAACGTCTAAATCCACGTACCGTGAACAGACGCCGTAATCCTGGATAATAATTCAACTGCATCCAACTTAAAGCAGGCGGATTGACAAAATTTTGATGAACCATGACCCGTATCCGGGTCCGGCCATTTAGGCGCTCAAAGCTCACCGTGCCGTCATCATAGATTGCAGAGTTATTGTCGCTAGAAACTGTTCTCCAGATCATCTTCTGAAGGCCTTTCCTGTACTCGATCCATTCGATTTTAGTCACGTCGATATTGCCTCCATTAAAAAGCACGAATCCGTTTGGCTGACACAGGAATACCGTTCGCTCAAGCTGATGAATACACCTTCCTTTAGAGTCGGACTTTACCTGGACAGTCCGTCCACCGATGTAATCATTCATGTAGGTTACCGCTTTACAAATGTCCACTTTGCGTACAAACTCTTCAAAGGGAAAATCCACCTCTCGCTCCAGATAATACAAGATGGCTCCATCCAGAAAGGTGTGACACGAAGCGTTTTTTATGGGGATTGAGTTGATGATTTCCTCAAGAGGCCTCATATGTGCAGGTAACTCTTTGTAATCCTTTTCCTTAAACTGATTTGGCGCCACATTGATCGGAAGCTCCTTGCGTCTCAATTGCTTCTGGTTGACAAGTGTTCTCCATACCCTCTTCATGAAAAAGACCCACACAAAGAAGTAATTCATATAAATGATTAACCATAGAAAAAACGGATTTCGGTCTACCCTTGCCCAATACGGAGAGATGATTGCGTTAACCCACTTGTCCAGCTTCTTTTTCCAGGGAAACAATTGGCTGTCAACAATAAAGGAAGCAGGCCAAAAGGTACGGGTAATCGCCTCGGCTTCATCGAGACGCAAAAATGAATCGGAGATCAATGGGTGAACATTTCTCCAACCCGTATAGGGCGTTAAACTCCCTATCACCTGGTAATTATCGGGCAATCCGATAACCTTTAATGCCTTCCTATTCAGGGGCGAGAGGTAGGGGTCAATCCCCATCTTTATTGCCCCTACCCAGTCCACAAGAATAGCGTTATGACCTGCGATCATGGTCCATGTTTTGATGGCACTGAGCACCTGTGAACCGACATTGCCGTGATTGCTAAGATATGCGTCAATTATATTGAAATGGACCGGAAATTGTTGATACAGCTCCAAGCAGACATCCCAGGCCTTCAAACGACTGTGGTAATGGAGATGTTTGTCGTCCAACGGAACGGCGCCCAGCAGATTCTTGAGGCAGAGGGTGTATAGGTACTCTTCATGGGTCTTGTTTTTTGCAAAATTGATTCGGAAATCAGCCTCCTGCCAGACCTTGGAGATAGGGATGCCGGAAAGCGAGTACTCCGGTGGAAAATCCCATGGAATTCCATCACGGGCAAGATCAAGGACTTGATATTCCCTGCCTTTGGGAGTTGTGAACTTATACCCTACCGCCCGTGCAATGACGGGAATTTCCCGGTTGTGGAGCCATTTAAAGAATGTATTTTGTGCTTCCCCGAGTACAACATTGATGTAACCAAGATCATGCAGTCGATCCACGAGATGTTCCACTAATTCGGGATCCGTCACAGTGACTTCCTCTTTGAAGAACATGGCTAAATTGGGCTTGATGACAATAAGGAATTTCGCTTGAGGCTTTTGACTTTTGCTCATGGCTGTTTCAAGTAAGTTTACAAACTGAGCCTTGTCAAGGGCAGTATCTAACAAATCAAATTTACTGCGATTTTTTCCTGTCTCTACTACAACAACCTCTCTATTCATCCTCGTCTCTCCTTCATAAATTTAATGGTTTCATGTATAAGCTGGCCTTAAGTCGCCTATCGTTTTCTTCTTTCCTCAATTAACGTTTTGAACATATCATAAACCTCTCTTTCTTCATCATGACTCATGAATGCCTCTGGGAGAGGCGGTTTGGGCCTTCCAAGACACACCGCCATCTCTAGTCCCATGGGGTTATAGGGCAGTAGGGAGACATTCTCTGCCCCTGCCTCACACAAGAGGTCCACTATAGCCGAGAGGTTCTCCCGGGTTGCGATGATACCCGGTATAAGCGGTATCCTGGGTTGGACCTCAACCCCTTTCTCCTGAAGAAGGAGGTAGAGGTTATCGAGGATCCTCCAGTTGGTCCTCCCGATATACTCCCTGTGGAGTTCTGGATCAGCGACCTTGATGTCGTAGTAGATGAGGTCCATATACGGGAGGATTTTCTGCCTGAAGGCTGTGTAGTCAAAATAGCCTGATGTCTCCAGAACAAGGTGGACCCCTCTTGCCTTCAGTTGCTTGAGCAGGGCTTCGAGATAGTCGGGATAGAGTGTAGGTTCCCCACCCGAAAGGGTTACTCCGCCCCCTGAGTGCCGGTAAAAGGGAAGGTCTCGCAGGAGAAGCTCGGTAAGGGTCTCCACAGGATAGGAAGCGCCTATAAGCCTTAGACCCTTCCCAGGGCAGACACTCACGCATGTGCCGCAGCGGATGCACATCTGCCTGTGGATACGTCCGGAGAGCTCAAGGTCTATAGCTCCCTGAGGACAGGCATCTGCGCACCTGCCACAGTGGATGCACTCGCTGGCAGTGAAGGCGATCTCCGCCCCCGGATCCTGAGCCTCAGGGTTTTGACAGAAGAGACACCGCAGGGGACATCCCTTGAAGAAGACCACACTGCGGATACCAGGGCCATCTTCGAGACTGTGCCTCTTGATATCAACAATGAGGGGAAGGTTATTCATCACTAAATGATTATGGAAGACCGAGCCTGTGGCCGAGGTCTCTCGCCATAAAACCAAACTTGTACACGTAGTTCAGATTTCCATCCACCTCCACATCGTTGGCCAGTAATGAATCGAGGATGTCCTGATCCCTGGAGAATATGAAGGCCATCAACGCAGCGGCGTCTTTGAAGGTTATCCGGACATTCCAGTCCTCTATAGCCTCTTCATGAACCTCCATATCACCTTCCTTGAAGGTGGCAGCGGTAGCCACAAGACGGTCAGCCGTTCTGAAAAGGTACCGCCCCTCAAAATCCTTGATATTCTTCCGGTACCCTTTGGATAGGCAGAAAGCCAGATGCATACCGCTCAGAAGAAGTTCCAGAAACCTGTCCGTCACCTTTCCACATAGTTCTTCACTCAGCCTCTTCGAGCGGAGCTTGGCTATAAAGAGCCCTGCTCTGTCAGAGAAAAGATAGGGGATCGAGCGTAATAAGGTACGTTTTGGCCTGGAGGTCATAGGTCAACTCCTTTTTTGGGTAATGGAAATGGATCAAAGGGAAGCATTTTCCCAGTGGAGAGGCGGTATTCTGTGCGGTCGATGATCTCCTTCTGCATTTGTGGATTCAGGTCCTTGAAGTAGGCAGTATACCCGGAGACCCGGACCAGGAGTTCAGGATACTTTTCAGGATGGTCCGCTGCGTGAGCAAGGGTATTGTGGTCTGCTATGATGAACTGGATTTCCATCCCCCCATCCCGCTCTCCATCTGCGTCATCAAAATATCCCTCTACAGAGGCGAGGAAGTTGTCGAGCATCTTATGCGCCTCTCCATGTTCAGGTGTATACTTCAGATTTAAGGCCACTCCGCTTGAGAGGCATCTTGCAGGCTGTTTTGCTACAGAGTTGAGGGCCTTTGTAAGATAGGGGGTAACTCCAGAAACAGGCGTGATGCCACTGGTGAAGTTTTCGCGGGCCTTGCGTCCATTAGGGGTGGCCTGCATCAGCCTGCCAAAACCTGCATGGTTGGTCATGGTCCAGTATCCAACCCGGTAATGTCCACCGCGGTAATTCTTCTTCTCGCCAAATGCCCCATCTAACAACTCTATGATCCAGGAGACATTGGCATCAGCCACCGGATCTTCGTTCCCGTATTTGGGCGTCTTGTCTGGATTCATGAGCCGCCTTTGCAAGGCTTCGTAGCCCTCAAAGTTCTTTTCGAGGGCACCAAGGAGGTCTGCAAAGGAAATCGCCCTCTCCTCAAAGACGACCTTCTGGATAGCGCTCAGGGAATCAGCAACATCTGCAAGTCCAATGATGGCTGCGCCCGAAGAGTTGATGGTGGCCCCGCCCTGGATGAGGTCTTTTCCCTTGTCCATGGGTCCCTCGAAGAAGGCTGAGAGGATAGGGGTGGGATAGAAGTCCTGGTGTACCCTCCCAAGGAGGTTATTTAAGTTGGTTGCCTGTTCGACAAGCCAGCATGTCTGCCTCTCAAAGGCGGCCTTGAACTCCTCAAGGCTGGTGAAGGTGGTGGGATCACCTGTCTCTTTACTCATCACTACGTCCAGGCCTGTATGCCTGTGTCTCCCGTTGAAGAGCGTAAGTTCAAGGGCAGAGGTCAGGTTCAGAAGGATGGCTGCACTGTGCCCATAGAACCTCCCATTGCTCCCGGGCTCTACACAGCCGATTACGCCATAATCCCGTGCCTGTTCAATCGTTTCACCCTTTGAGGTAAGGGCCTTGATAACCGCCTTATCATTGTGAATTGCCGGGATGGCCCCTGTATTGATATTCACCGCACAGAGTTGTCTTAAGTAATCTCCGGAGTTTATACCCGGGTAGTACCTCGCATTAGGGTTGGGGTCACGCAGCTTCATCAACTCTGTGGCCCTGAGCATGACATAGGTCAGGTCATTCACCGCATCATTACCATCCTTGTCAACACCGCCTATGGTGATGGCCTGGTTGGAACCTGTCCCACCAAAGAGCTGTTCCCCTGCATCTGGCATGGTAGGAACATGGTCGCCTATCTTGAGCCATAGACAGCAGATCAACTCAATTGCGTGCTGTATATCAATGGTCCCATTGTCTATATCCTGCCGATAGAGATCGTAGAGCACCTGATCCAGCCTCCCGAGACTGAGGCCAATGTTGGGGTTTTCAAGGTGGATGGCGGTCCAGCAGATCCATACGGTAGTCAGTGCTTCACGGAAGGTTCGTGCAGGAAACTCAGGAACTTGGCGATTGACCTCTGCAATATCAAGAAGTTCCTTCTTCAGGTTCGGATCCCGTTCTTTATCTGCCATCTCCTCTGCCTTTTTCGCGAGGTTGCGGGAATAGGTGATAATACCTTCAAGAACCTCTGAGATCGCCTTGTAGAACTCCCCTTGGGAAGAATCGGAGGCCTTTGTCTCTCTCGCCTTAGCCTCATCGATGATTCCACGCAGACCGAGGTTGATAGCCTTGGAGAAGTCCGGTATGGTGTGAGAAATGCAGCCAGCTTTACTTGCAATAAAGAAGACGAGCTGCTGAAAGAGCTTTATCTCAGGGGCATATTTCTTGCGGCCGTAGCACTTCCAGTTCTCCTCAAAGCATCTCTTCCGGGCAATTTCAAGGATGTTGTGTTCTATCCAGCGGGGGAAGATCTTGTAATTGAGTTCTTCGACCTCTGATTCGGTAATGTGGAAGGGGTTGCGTGCCCTCTTTGATATCGTCCAGAGTTCTGGCCAGATGGTCAAGGCAATGGCAAACTCAGGATAGAGAGGAACCCCCTTGAACTTGCTGGTGGTAGAACCGGCAAAGGGGGGGCCCTCTTTGAATGCAAAGGGTCTCATTCCCTTCTCATATGAGTTGGTATGGTGGACTATCGGGGTGCGGTTCTCCAGCACATATCGGTACATCCTGGCCTTATCAAGGATAGAGATCCGCTCCTTATCAAATAGGGCGTTGTCAAGGCTGAAACGGGTTATCAGCCGGGGGCGTTCAATACATATCTCAGGCATTGCCCTGAAGTAGATTTTCTTGAGGCTGGATGCACGTTCCGTGAGATTATAGTCTTTCAGTGACAGATCATTAAGCGTGATTTGTGGCATGGTACTTCCTCCGTATTTCAAATGACTGAGACCTCACCCCAATGCCCCATTCCAGACCTCAAACCTCCTGTCTTCCCTCTCATCATTAAGGTAGAAGGCGATAAATGTCATAACATTCCAGCTCAGAAACTCCTGGCTTTCGACATCATAGGCGGTCCTCAGATGTATCTTTCTCCATGTCCCAGTGTTGAATAGGTCTTCTGCATGGTCTCTCCGGTCATTGGCACTACATCCAGAGGCTGAATCCTGTACAAAACCTATCTTGAAAAAGTCATCCACAAGGTCGTTCCATACCTCGTTGACACGCTCTCCTGTTTCCATAGACCTTGCCCTGCGACATGCCCCCTGCATCCACAGTGGTATATCTATAAGGGGTCTGACATTGTCGATCTCTTTGAGCTGGGATATTAGCTTGGGCTCTGTAGCAACACCAATCTCATTCTGCGCAGCACTACTCAAATGATATGAGGTCCCTTTTTCATGAAAAAGTATAGGAGCAATTGCGCTTGTCCGTCAAGGAAAAAGGCGTCGCACCATATGGCGCTCTTGCTTTACTCGGCTCGGCCGGTGCTTCTGAATGATAGTATGGCATGCGGTAGCTATTTGGGTTCGGATTATCACCCATTTTGGATAGATTTGATAAGGGCCAGGGTTTCCGGTTCTGGTGTGTACCTTAAATGACAGGTTTAAAAGATTTCCTTGACACACAAGGCCAATTTCTATATAAATACTTAAAGAACAAAGAAAAAGGGAGTTTTTATCACTATCACTTTTTGAACAGAAAGGGGGAGCACAAATGTACGGCAGATTGACGGCTCGACGAAACGCTGCAAAGGATGCAAAAAGGAATATTCCCGGTAGGGATGATCCGAATTTCTCTCAGTTCGAGCAGGAGTTGATGGCGATGGCCAGAAATGAGGCACGGCAAGTAACGGCCGTATATGGGCCCAAATTGGAGGTGCTCAATGGAAAACACAAACCCCTGCTCAAGGATTATGAACGTATCTCCAAGGACTATGATGCTCATGCCGCCAAGATCAAACGGAGCGAGCCCAGTGTGGAGTTGTCCAGGGGGAAGTACTATGCTTTGATGTCTCTATTTGTGCTGGGTGAAATCCCTATGAATTCCCTCGCCTTCTCAGTGTTTGGCGAAAGCCAGATATTCACATGGATCATGGCGGTCGGTGTGGCCGTGGCCATTCCCTGGATCGCCCACGCCATGGGGATTCTTTTCAAGCGTTGGTCTGAGCCCTGGTGGAAGAATGCTATCGGTGTAACGGCACTTCTCGTCCTCACCATTGGCGGCCTGGTTGCCATTGGCTACGTGCGTGTCCAGTACCTGGGCGACCTCAGCAAAGCTGGTGCGGTCAGTAGTTTTGGCAGTAGCGGATTTATAGGCGCCGCGTTCGTTGGCCTGAACCTGGTCATTTTGGCTGCAGCCACACTCTGCTCATATTTTTCACATGACACAGACCCTATGCTGGAGCATTTGCACCGGAGGACCAACCAGCTCAATAAGGCCATGCGGGCCATCGAGGGGAAATATAAGAAGATCCTTACCAAGCAACAACAAAAGATCCACCGGATTCAGCAACGAGGGCAGGAAATCATCTATTACTACCGCAAGATCAACCAGCGCGTGCGTCCTGATCAGGAAAAACCCAAGTCCTTTGAACGGGAACACGGGTTGGGTGTGGAGTTTGAACAAGAAGACGAGCGCAGAAAAATGGAAACCGCGACCATGTCTGTGCAGGCGCTGACCGATCAACCCATTTCATAAGTTTTGAGGAGGTATACCCAAATGAAGCGATGGAGACTAAAACTCTTGGGGCTCACCCTTCTCAGCTCCCTTCTGTTATTGAGCCACATGAACCGGAGTGTTGAAGCCTTTGGGAACCCTGAGAACGCCAAAAAAAGTCCACGGGTATTGGTTATTTTTGTCGATATGTCGGGCAGTGCGAACCTCGCTCGGCGTACGGTTTATAAGAAGGCGTTTGAGAAGATCTATCAAGACCTTGGTCAGGGGGATCGTGTTATGGTGGGGACCATCACCGATCGTTCCTATATCGACTTCAAGCCAGCCGTGGACGTGGAAGTTCCTAAGAAAACTATATGGGTTAACCGCATTCAGTTCGAACGAAACCTAACCGAGACCAAAGAAAAGATTCGAAGGGAGGTAGACCGACTCTTATCCCGCAAGCGGGGGACTCAGCGGACGGAAATTCTTAATTCCCTGAATATTGCCGAGACAATCTTCCATAACGAGAAACGTCGAAAGATTCTGGTTCTCCTGTCTGACATGATCCAGGATTCAAAGGAATACAACTTTGCCCGGGTTAAGGTTACAGACAAGTACACCGACGAGACCATCAGATACCGGCAAAAGCACAATCTCATCCCCAACCTCACCGATGTCAAGGTCTATGTGGCCGGGGCCAGTGGGGCTGATCCCAATAAATTTCGATCAGTAGAAAAATTCTGGACTCGTTATTTCGCCGAGACCGGAGCAGATTTTTCGCCTCATCGGTATGGCCATTCCCTTATCAGCTTTGAAAAGGGACTTTAGAAAGGCTATTTGCTTTGGCCACTGTCTGAAGCCTTTACCTCAGAAAAACGTCGTAACAGAAGTCGAGTTGCCAAAATGAATTGGTGACCCCTTTTTCATTCAATCCCTGTTTCTTCGCGGCTTTATTTTCCATCCCGCTTAGTTTTGAGAAAACGCTCCATAAAGGTTCGGGGCTCGTCGGTTTGATAGGCCTGCCCGAAGGCTTGGATCCCCTTTTCAATCCCCTGATGAATCGGCAGTATCTCCCATTGGCGAATGAGGGCCTTCTGGAGCCGGATGGCCTGAGCTCCGGCATTGATAATGGCCTCCACCCATTCATCCACCGCACGATCCAGTTTCTCGGGTGCAGTTACGCGTTCGACCAAGCCACACCCTAAGGCCTCGGTTGCAGAAAGAGCGCGGCCAGTGTAAATAATCTCGCGTGCTTTGCCCCAACCGACCAGCCGGGGCAACAACGCGGCTTCAATCACACAGGGGATACCCACATTGAGCTCAGGCATCCCGAAGGTGGAATCCTCGGTCGCCACGCGCAGGTCACAGGCGGCCGCAACCTCAAGCCCGCCACCAAGACAATAGCCCGAAATCCTGGCGATAACAGGCACGGGCAGGTTGCGAATCGCGGCACACACCCCATGCAGGCGTGTGATGAAAGTCTCGGCACTGGCGGGATCGAGCCCGACCATCTCATTGATATCGACCCCGCCGATAAAGGCCCGCTCCCCGGCACCGCTCAGGATCATGACCCGCAACCTTTCGTCGTTATGAAAGCTTTGGATTGCCGTCTTGAGCTTCTGGATCAGTGGCGTGGTGAGGATGTTGACCCGAGCAGGGTAACCGACCGTGATCCGAGCAATTTTTCCCTGGTCATCCCGGTCATCGACATCGACGTAAACGGTTGGCGTGAGCATCTTACTGCACCTCCTGTTGTCTATTGCCTACGGCTGCCAGTAAAGGCTCACTGACTTTTATAAGTTGTAGAATTTCCGAAGGCTTGTATTGTAGTGATACCTGAATGATTTGGGGGACGTCTCCTAAACATCACGTGGATAATTACCGCTTTCAGTGTGATCAAGAGGTCATGGATGCTTGCATATGACGTTTAGCAGTGCCTGTCGCTGTTCTTCCCGTACCAGCCGAAGTGCTCGTTTTAGGGCGGGAAGCAGTTCTTTCGGATCTTCGACCCGTTCTCCGTAGCCCCCATTCGCCTCGCAGATCATCTCATATGCCGGAGATGGCGAGAGCTCGCTGAGGGGAAAGTTGTTTGTCCTCACCGCCCACCCCTGTGGGTGGATGCCCTGTGTTGCCCGCCTCACTGCATTCCAGCACTGATTGTTGAATATAACCACAAGTATCGGCAGGGAATACGCTCGGGAAACGAAATGGCAGGAAGTAGGAACATTAAAGAGATAACTCCCATCCCCTACCGTGGCAATAATCGTTTTGTGCGGAGCGGCGAGCTTAGCCCCCAACGCCGCGCCGAGACTCCAGCCCAGACCAGAAGCCGGTGAGGAGCCGAAGAAACTTCCGGGTATGTCTAGCTCCACCTGCGTTGGAATCAAATCGTACTCATTGATCAGGATGGTTTCTGCATCCTTGACCTGATTGATACAAGCGGAAAGCCAGATTGGGTCAATCGGCTTATCATCTTTGACCGCTTCGACCTCTTGCCGCCACGCTTGTCTTTGGCGATCGTGTTCTTTGCTCAGCGCATCAAGGCGACTACTGATCTTTTGCTTTGCATCCCCCTGGTATCGCTTTATCTCTTGAGTGAGCAAGCCAAGCGCCGCTTTTGGGTCACCAGCCAATGCAATATCGGTTGGATATCCACGAAGGGGATAACGGGAGTAGAATGGATCTGGGTGCAACTGGATCACCCGTGCCGTTTCTTTGGGTGTTACCACTGTCGGGAACCAGGGGACATCAGAGTCGATGACCAGGACCACATCAGCCTCTTTGAGGTGAGGAGCCGGGTCGAAGCCGAGGTGGAGGGGATGGGTCGTGGGAAAGTTCATGTACAGGTTGTTCATCCCCACCACCACCGGGATTGCAAAGGACTCTGAAAAAGCGATCAGCGCCTCCACTGCCTGTGGATCTTTCCCAACCCCAGCCGTGATGATGAGGGGATGCTCGGCGTTGGCAAACAGCCTTGCCACCTCCTTTATCTGGGTTGGATCAGGATGAAAAGTATTTCCACCGATCTGCTGTCTTCCCCCTGTATTGAGGGTTATCTCTGGGTGCGCCTCGGCGAACACTTCTCGGGGGAGAGAAAGGTACACAGGCCCACGGGGTTCGGCCATCGCAATGGCCAGCGCTCGATCTACTACCGACTCAAGCTGGGAAAAGTGCTTGAGTTCGTAGTCCCACTTGACAAATTCTCGAATTAGGCTTGCCTGATCAAAGGATTCCTGGGCCCAGTGGATTTGAACGTTTCGTGAGCCGACAAGCCCAGCCTCGGTAAGGGGGGTGCGACCGGCACTGAATATGATAGGCACATGGCTTCGAGCAGCATTCATGATTGCAGCAGAGGCATTGGCAGTTCCGACGATCACATGTACCATGACGACCTGTGGTTCCCCGGTGATCAAGTAGTAGCCATGGGCCATACTCACAGCGACAAACTCGTGAGGTGCCGTGATCGGACGCGGGTATTGTTTCCCTTCCTCGGCAAACTTAGCAAAGCCATCTATCAGAGAAGCAAAATCGGTACCGGCGTTGCCGAAGAAGTACTTGACGCCCCTATCTCGCAACAGCTCGAGGTAGCCCTGGGCGGTGGTTTCAATAGCAATGGTTTTCTGCATCGTTTCTCCTCCATCCGTATTTCAATTTATCTGGATTTCTATCCCCCATTGGCGGAATTGAGGATAAAGGATTTTTGTAACTCGCACTATTTATCTCGCTCTTGGAATGATGGCCCGCCCTGGACTCCGGCCCCGCTTCTCTCTGAGGCATAGGCTCTCCGAGCCGCAGGCCAGTCCGTAGGGCTTACAGGCTGGAGGGTAGGGCCTGCGCTGCCGATTTCTCTCAGCGTGTTGAGAAAATAGATATAATTCTCAATTATGATATCAGCAGGCACGAGATGATCGATGGATGGAAAGCATTCGCCCTTTACGAATAAAATTCCCTTAGTTGGATGAAAAATATAGGTGAAATGGCCTTGTACGTCAAGGAAAAAGGCGTCGCAAACCTTGACTATTGACAAAAGTTCCGTATTAAGATATTTTTGGGATGTCGCAAGAGCATCAAGAATCGAATATCCAAGGATATAGCGTCATGTATCCTTTCGCGGGAACGAAAGGGCTCCCGTTTGTCGGGATGATAGGGATAAAGACATATCTCTCAAGGTATTAGAAAAAAGGTACTGAGCCACGACATTTATCTTAATCCGCTAAGATTGAAGGAACATCGGAATAGTTGGGTTGAAAAGAAAGCCGAGATTTTATAATATTATGTATTGAGGTTTTCCTTTGTAAGAACGAGCTGGGAAGCTAGAGAATCTGTAAGGGAAAGGGGGCTGGCAGGGCCATGGTAATTAGCTTAAGCAATCAGAAGGGCGGGGTTGGCAAGACCACGATTGCGATCAATATAGCATCCTATATTGCAAGTAAAGGTCACAGGGTCTTGCTCGTTGATGCCGATCCACTAGGAGGTATCCTGCAATGGCAAGACATATCTGACGATAAGAGCCTTGATGTGATCTACCACCCAAAAGATACCCTCCATAAAGATATTGATGAACTGTCCAAGGGTTACAAGCATACCATTATTGATGCCCCACCGAGCATAGATGATATAACCTTGTCCACCTTATTAACCTCAGACCTTGCTATTGTACCTGTTGAACCATCACCGCTCTCCATTTGGGCAAGTACGAAAATCGTTTCTCTGATAAGGCATGCGAAAAACCATAATAAAGAATTGGAAGGACGGTTGCTTATATCCAGAAAGGTTGTCGGAACCGCACTGGGGCGTGATGTGAGAGAGGCGTTAGACTCGCATGGGATGGGTCTGATTACAACTGAAATATGCCAGCGGACCGATTTTGTAAAATCGCTAAGACAAGGTCTTTCGGTACTACAGTACGCTCCCAAGGGCGAGGCAGCAAAAGAGATCAAAAGCCTTTGCGATGAGATCAACTTTGATGCCTTTTCCTCAAAAAGGCTGCCTATAGATACAGCTATAAAAGAAGAGATTGATGAGTATAAGATGACAGCGATGGAGAAAAGGCGCGATCCCAGAAAAACCCCTTTAATAATGGTAGATTTCGCTACTAAGAATCGTGCCCACCGAGGTTTCATTCATAATATAAGTGCTGGCGGAGCCTTTATCGAAACCAGGGAGTCCTTCTCGGTTGGAGAGGAAATAACACTTACTTTTATGCCCTTTAAGGACAAGAGTCCTGTCAAGATCACTGGCGATATTATCAGGAGTGTTCCGCATGGGATTGCCGTGAAATTTGATATGCCAGACCAAGATACGACGGTAAAGTCTATAATGGAGGAGATTTAGGTTATTTGGGGGATAGAATGTGACAATGGGATCAAGCTTTGATAATTCAGTCATAATCTCTGGGCTACCAATTTTTGACAACTTTATATAGCGTTTACACCCTGTCTTTTGTTCCTTAAAATAAAGCATTAGGCCTCACAATTCCGCATGCTTTTGAGGCAGCCTATGGGCGAGTATCTTCAGCTTTTCTATCCCCTGATAACAATATGAGATGCAAGGTTCCGGGTGAATCGAGTTTTGCCCATCCTGACATATTACCTCCAAGAAGTCCTTTTTGCCTTGAGTATATTTTCTGCAACAGTTATCCAATTCAGTCAACAACACCCCCCTTTTTTCTTGGGGGCTATGTTTGAGCCCTTTAACTCAGTGGAATTTCCTTGCGGTAACGAGGAAATTGTGCATAAATCTTGGCACCATGGATTGGTCTGAGCCAAGGAATTTCAGAGAGTGGGCGAGAAGGGTCATTGCGCTCCGGCCTCTGGTGCTTACCCTTTTGATCTTGGCTGTTGTTATATCAGAGCTGAGATTTGACTGGCTAGAGCAAGCACTGGGTTCCTATCTTGTCACCACCAATACTAAGAGACCTGAGTCTGGTGCCATTTGGGAGATTGGTCATCGAACGATAACGGCACGACAGACCCTTGAGCAGCTTGTTACCGGACGTCAGTCTTCTCAGCGTGAGGCGCGTGGAGCATCCACATTCACTCAGATCGCATCAAACCTTCCCCCCGGGCAGGGGGTAATGCTGTCCTCGGAACACTTCCGAGACCTCTATCTCACGTTACCTCAGGCAATAGCCCATGAAATTGTCTCCCCAATCGAACTTCTCAGGTTGTTCAGCGATGGAGGCTGGATCCGAACTTACCTCGAAAATGAGGACTATGGATTTAAGATATATCTCCTGAATTCAGAAAACCGAGTATTGCGGGAATTGAGGATTCCATCTGATTTGCTATTACAAATTAAGAGAGTTGAGATCGCGCTGGAAGGGAGCCTGGAAGATTTGCCTACCTTTGAAAACCGCATCTATCCTGCCGATCGTTTTTTTAGGGCAATGGAGGCATTACCAGAAGAGGATCTCAGAAGCGTGATTTCACAACCCGAGAGGCTTTTAAGTGTGCCGGGTCATATCGTGAGGGTTGGTATTTCGGATGAGGCTGTGTCTGGATTTATTGAGCTTGGCTTTGAGATTGAAGAAGGTACCAGGCGGAAGGTAATCTTACTAAGGGGTCGTGAGTGGGCTGTGTGGATCTTACGCTCCTATCTAGAAGAAAAGGGCCTTGAGTTGAATCAAACCACAGGTGAAGGAAACGAAACATAGAAATGGCCACTATTGGAGCAGTTATCAGGCTTTTACGTACTGTTTTTTATATGACGCTGGCCGTGGCGAGTGTTGGGGTTCTTATGTGTATCGGCATGTTTTTCTTAGCAGTTCGGGATCTGCCACGTGTACCTGAGCCATTAAGCCGTATTATTGAAACTCCGCCTACGGAAATATATGCAGCCACTGGAGAGAGAATCATGGTTATCGGGGGTCGGGAGGCTATTCCTTTGAGCAAGGTTTCAACTCAATTTATCCAAGCAGTTTTAGCCACAGAGGACCATCGCTTTTGGGAACACCACGGTGTGGATAAACTGCGAACATTGAAGGCACTCTGGGTGACCCTTTTCGAGCCAGGGAGGATCGAAGGGGCATCGACCATCACCCAGCAACTCTCTAAGAACCTTTTTTTCAGCTTTAAGCGGAGCTATATGCGAAAGTTTCGCGAATTGCTGGTGGCTTTGCAGATTGAGTCTCAATACAGTAAGCGTGAAATCCTCGAAACATACATTAATCAGATACCCATGGGTGTTGGGGCCCATGGAATAGAACAGGCGTCAAGAACCTTTTTTGGGAAACCGGCCTTAGAACTATCCCTTGCTGAGTCAGCGCTATTGGCGGGTTTGCCTAAGTCGCCAACGCGCTATAATCCCTATCTTCACTACGACCGGGCCAAGGAGCGTCAGCGGGTTGTGTTATCTCGAATGCTGGCGGTAGGCTACATTACGCGCGCGCAGGCGGATAGCGCGTCACGTGACGAATTGAATCTTCGGCCACCTCCCTCTGGAGCACGCACAGGCAGTTATTTTCTGGATATGGTGGTGAAGAGTCTTGAAGAACGGTATGGGCCGGAGGTGGTCTACCATGGAGGGTTGAGGGTGACCACCACCCTTGATCCCCAGCTCCAGACATGGGCGGTTGAATCGCTACAAGAGGGGTTGGCAAGGCTCGAAAAGATGCTCGGTGTTCATGAACAGGCCGGTCATGGCATTGGCGGGGAAGTTATTCGTCCACAAGGAGCGCTGGTAGCTATTGAAACAAATTCTGGGGCTGTAAAAGCTATGGTAGGGGGAAGAAACTATGTTGAAACGGAATATAACCGGGCAGTACAAAATAATCGCCTTCCTGGCTCCGGTTTCAAGCCCTTCCTCTACTATACTGCCTTTGAAAAGTTGGGACTGAACCCCGCTACCGTCTTTGTTGATAGGCCAGTAACCATACCGGTAGCTGGAGCCCAGGACTGGGCTCCCAGAAATTTTGGACTGAAACATGAGGGACCAATGACTTTGAAAAGGGCCCTCATAAGATCCGTGAACTCGGTGGCCGCCCAGCTGGTAGAACGAACAGGGCCCAAAGAGGTTATTAGGACTGCTCGTCGTTGTGGAATCAAGAGCCATTTGGAGCCGGTATATTCTTTGGCTTTGGGAACCTCAGGGATCAGTCCTTTGGAGATGGCGTCTGCGTTTGCTACATTCGCAAATGGTGGCGTCCGGCATAAGCCTTTCTGGATCTGGAGGGTTGAAGATGCCCTCGGCAGGGTTCTTGAAGAACGCATTATCGGTGGGGAGAGGTCGCTGGATGCGAGTATTGTGTATCAAGTAATAGACTTAATGCGCGGCGTTGTGGATGAGGGTACCGGCGCTGTGGTCAGACGTCTGGGGTTTGATTTGCCAGCTGCGGGAAAGACCGGTACTACTGACGGCTACTATGATGCATGGTTTACAGGATTCACTCCCACTCTGAGCACATCGGTATGGGTGGGTTACGATCAGGGAGAAGGACTACGAGATATACAGGGCCTGGGAATTACCGGTGGCCGAGGGGCTGCTCCAATATGGGCTGATTTTATGCTGAAGGCCACACAAGGTGAACCACCGAGGGAGTTTGCTATTCCTCCTCATATCCGATTCGAAACAGTGGACCCCATCACAGGTAGAGCGGCAACTGAGACAACACTCAACCCAATGCGCGTCGCACTGCGAGAAGGCCAATCCCTATACAGTACTATCATGGAAGATGAAACCTCCTACTATTCTGAGACAGAAGCATCTCAAGTGGAGCCGTAACATTATTGTTCGCTTCATGGTATAAGAGCCTTTAGTCAATTTATAGGCACTATATGGTTTACACCCTAAGACATTTAATCTTCAGGACCTGGGCCACCGCTTTGGTGGGAGGGCTCTTGAGTCTCTTGATTTTACCAGCTTTCCAAGGTCACATAGGCCTGGAGTGGACTTTATTGCCAGTAGTGGCGATCTTGCTCTTGGTCTTCACGGTGATTGGATGGTTTTTAAACCGCTTGGGGGTGAATTCAGTCGAGCGCCTGATTGGGGAAGCCACTGCATGGGAGAGGGCAGGCGTACTCCGTGAGGCGGAGAAGACCTTCCAGAAGGCCGTGGCTGTGCTCGACAGTGTCATGCTTTCACCTCTTGCGAAAAAGAGGGAGTCTGCCTACCTTGCTGCTCGTCTGGCTCGGTTTTACCTTGCTCGTGTCGATAAGAATCATGCATCCGAGGAATTTATTATTTTTTACCTCCAATCTCATCCTGAAGATGAGGAAGTTGCAGAAAACTGGCTCCAACAGGTAGAAAGTCAGGGCGGACTCAAAAAAGAACATTACGAGCTTGCGAGCCGTATCGGCAACGCCCAACCGAGGAACATGACCGTACAGCGTTTGCTTGCGCGGTTTTATTTAGCCGCACACCGAACCGATTTCCCAGCACTTCAGACGTACAGACACGTTTTGAATGGGGATATTTCTGCAGCCACTGATATTGTAAATCATCTCGCCACATTATTTATCAAAGAGGGGCGTACCGATGATTGGGCACTGCGAGTCTATCTTCATGCCTTCAAGCATGGTGGGGAAAGACCGCAACTTCTAAAAGGTATCGCAGCCTGTGTCCATTGGATTCAGGAAACCAGGCGAACCAGACCTGCACTGCAGGAGTCGCGCAGGTTATTGGAGAGCTTTGATGAAGCCAATTTAGAGGAAATGAGGGCCGGATTCAATCCTCCGTACTTAGAGCCAATTGAGCAGGAGGGTCCCCGTAAAATTAGGGCGGAAAGCGCCCTCTGGAAATTATGTATATGGATAGGGAGTGGCCTATTCAGGGTAATTCCCTCTGCCTTCTTTATCATCATAGATCGAACTAAGGCCCTGATCTATTTCATCAAGGCCTCCAGAAGGTCAAGGCTCATTATTGAGTGGTCTATGATGGCATTACTGATTGTGGGTATCGTGATATTGGTGGTCAATACCGCCGGTCATCTTATCAAGAAAGAAAAATCCTTGTCTGAAAAAAAAGAACTCACTGAGGTTGCCATTACGGACCCATTCACGATACAAGTTGCTGCCTACTTAAGGCCAGAAGATGCTCAGAGATATTTGAGGTATCTTAGAAAGCGAGGATTAGACGCCTATTGGACGAAAAGGAGAGGGGCCGAAAAGACCTATTACCAGGTGAGGGTTTCTCATTTTGCTGACAAGGCATCAGCTAAGGCTTATGGGGCATCATTAAAGGCCCAAGGAATCATTGATGATTTCTATGTGGCCAACTATGAGCGGCCTTAGGTTGCTTGGGAACGCCACTTCCTTCCCAGGCATCTGGGACAAGCCCTGTTAAATGTCTAGCTTTTCAGCAACATTGCTCCTAATAGAAAATTCTTGCATTGCCCCTCATCTCGCTAGGTGCAAGTTGGGAGCTTGAGAAAATTTCTAAGCGCAGGCTAATCCTATTCGACCCAATTAAGAGTTCTTTCTACGGCTTTTTTCCAACCAAACAATGCATTCTTTCTGGTTTCGCTCTCCATCTTGAGTTGCCAGATCTTATCCGCTTCCCAATTCCGATGCAATTCTTCCAAGCCTGACCAGAATTCGACTGCGAGTCCAGCAACATACGCTGCCCCTAATGCGGTGGTTTCTGTGACCTTCGGCCGGATGACAGGAACGCCCAAGACATCTGATTGAAACTGCATCAGCAGGTCATTATGCACCATGCCCCCATCTACTTTTAGTTTACTGAGCTTTATGTGCGAGTCCTTGTTCATAGCTTCAACGATATCGAGGGTCTGATAGGCGGTAGCCTCTAGCGCAGCCCGAGCGAGATGGCCTTTATTTGCATATCTGGTCAGCCCAACGATCACCCCGCGTGCATCTGAACGCCAGTAAGGGGCAAACAGTCCTGAAAAGGCAGGGACAAAATAAACTCCGCCATTATCCTTCACCGTCAGTGCTAGGGCTTCAACCTCAGATGCTTTTGAAATCAGGCCCAGATTGTCCCTCAGCCACTGAACAAGGGCGCCAGCAATGCCGACAGATCCTTCGAGGCTATAAGTTGGCGCCTGCCCCTCAATTTGGTACGCCAAAGTAGTTATCAATCCCTGTTTTGAGAAAATTGGGACGGTTCCAGTGTTGAGCAGGAGAAAACAACCTGTCCCGTAGGTATTTTTGGCTTCCCCCCTCTCAAAACAAGTCTGGCCCACAAGGGCAGCCTGCTGGTCCCCTAGCGCTCCGCAGACCGGGACCCGATCACCCAAGGGGCCATCTTCCTGCGTTAGCCCCCAAAAAGATTTGTCACTGGAGGGGACGATTCTGGGTAGGATTTGCGGCGGAATGCCTAGAATTTGCAGGATATCCTCATCCCACTCTAGAGACTTCAAATCCATAAGCATGGTCCGACTTGCGTTGGTGACATCCGTCACATGGGCTCCTATGTCAGGTCCCCCGGTAAGCCACCATATTATCCAACTTTCCATGGTCCCAAAAAATGCATCACCTTTTTCAGCCCCCTTCTTGGCCTCCGGAACATTATCGAGGATCCATTTGATCTTCGGTCCGGAAAAATAGGTAGAGATCGGGAGCCCGGTTTTTTGCCGGAACCTATCCTGACCACCCTCACGACTCAGCGCTTTGCACACTTCATGAGTACGGGTGCACTGCCAGACAATGGCATTATGATACGGCTTGCCCTTATTCTTATCCCACACTATCGTAGTTTCTCGCTGGTTAGTAATGCCAATAGCGCACAGATCTGATCCGCAAATGCCTGTTTTAGCAAAGGCGCCACGGATAACCTCTTGAGTGTTTTTCCAGATTTCAACCGGGTCGTGCTCCACCCACCCTGGCTTGGGAAAGATTTGCGTGTGTTCCTTTTGATCTAGGCCGATTATTTGGCCGGCGTGGTCAAAAATAATAAAACGGGTACTAGTTGTTCCCTGATCGATTGCACCTACGTACTTAGACATTTTCTGTCTCCTCCCACTCGATTCTTGTTTTCACCTCAACCAAATGCTTAAAATTCCAAGAGATCAGGTAAGTTATCTCATAAGAAATGGTATAGCTACGTGAAGGGCATCATCTGGATATCTCTCTTGAAATATGCCTCTTTCTATATGGGCCTTTGGCAAATCCCTAATCTTTTTGCCGGATTTCAGTATCTTAAAGGCTTTAATGAGTTCTGTAAGTCTTTTTCTTAGGGTCTCATCTTTTGTATCCCCACATTCCCTTAAAGTGACTTTTGATGGGAGTACAAGGAAAACTTAAACTATTTCCCATCTTTATTCAATTCACCTGTGATTTCCCGCCTCGGTTTTCCTAGGACCTAAAGTCACCTCTTGCCCCTTTTCCGATTTTATTTCCATTTGTAGTTCATCCCGGCAGTTAATAGTGCCGTTTGCATTACCTTCCCGTTTGGTTTGTGAGGGCAGGCCCTTTCAGGTTTGTATCTGTCCAGAAATCCTATCCAGCTCACCGTCAGGGACATGGAACCGAAATCCTCCTCCACCTTCCCCTTGAGGATATAGGGGCGCATCTCATTGAGCATGTGGCAGAATTGATTATATACCTTCGGGAAGAATACGGTTTCATAGAGGCCGGTGGTATCCTCAAAGGAGACGAATTTCATGGGCTCCCCATCCCTTGTATGCACTGTCTTGCCGGTTACCATCCAACCGATGGTGGTTATCCTTTTGCCCACATGGGCGTGGAGGTCCCGGGCATTGACAAGATCCAACCCTCTCAAGATACCCTTGTATCGTTCGAGGGGGTGGAGGGAAATGAGAAGGCCCAGGGTATCCAGCTCATGTCTCAGCATGAGGCTTTTTGGGTAAGGGGGTCGTTTTACGGGAAAAAGAACAGCAGGTGCAGAGAACAGGGTAGGGGCCTTTTCTTTCTGATGTTCCTCAGAAAAGAATCGAAGGGCCTGCCACATCAGGGAGGGCCTACTTAACCCATGGGCGATGCTGTCAAGGCAGCCCGCCTTGATCAGGATCCTCACGTCCTGGAGGTGGAGATGGCGGCCAACTCTGAGCAGAAGATCCTCAAATCCGGTGAAGGGACCGTGTTTGGAACGCTCATGAATGATGATCTCCCGTCCCTCACGGGACAGGGCCTTTAACTGCATGAGGCCGACCCGGATCTCTCTACCCCGGCCGGTATATTTAATCTCACTCTGGTTGATATCAGGAGGCAGGATCTTGAGCCCCATCCGTCTTGCTTCCGACAGATACCCAAATGTGGAGTAGTAGCCCCCGCCGTTGGAGATGACAGATGCCATGAACTCGGCCGGATAATGGGCCCTGAGATAGGCGGACTTGTAAGCCACTAAGGTGTAGCTGGCCGAGTGCGGCTTGCAGAAGCTGTACCCGTCAAAGCCCATCATCATCTGCCAGACATCATCTATTACTCTCAGGCTGACACCCTGCTCGCGAGCCCCCTGAACAAATCGGGCATAGAAATCACGAAGCCGCTTCTCCCTATGCTTTTTGCTGATCACCTTCCTCAGGGTATCAGCCTCTGCAGGATCAAATCCGGCCAGGCGCATGGCCGCCTGGCTCAACTGCTCCTGAAAGACCATGACACCCAAGGTCTCCTCCAGGGCCGGCCTTAAAAGGGGGTGGGGTGTGTCCCAGGGACGGCCATGGAGCCTGGATACCCATGTGTGTATGCTCTGGTTTGAGGCTGGCCTGATGATGGAGGTGACCACCACATTGAGATGGAAGTGGTCCAGCCGGGAGTAGTCCTCAAAGGTAAAGCCGGAGCTGACCTTGGTGAGGGTCTGCCGTGTGGCAGGGCTCTCAAAATAGAAGACGCCAAAGGTGTCGCCCCGGTAAAAGATCTCCACCGTCCTGGGGTCATTGATGGGGTTCCAGCTCGCGTAGTCAATACGTGGGCCATAATTGCTCTCCACCAGATCAAGGGCATCCCGGATGACGGCAAGGCTCCGGTTGCCCAAGATATCTATCTTGACAAGACCTGCCTCCTCCACCGAATCCTTTTCCCACTGGAGCACCTGCACTCCGCTTGCGGAGATCTCCACCGGGCAGTAACGGCGAACCTCATCAGGCACGATCACCAGACCTCCGCAGTGGACGGAGAGGTGATTGAGGTGATCCTCAAGCTGAACCGCAGCTCGTAAAATATCATCCCATGGCTTCTTGAACTCGATCCCCCTCATCTTGGGATGGTCTTCCAGTTTCCTCCAGATCCTCTTCAACTGCCAGCCAAAGCCGATTTTGCTGGTGACCTGGCTGATCTCTGCCTCGCTCAGCCCGAAGACCTTTGCCACTTCCCTGATGGCAGACCTGGCTCCATAGGTGTTATGATTAGCGACCATGGCAGTTCTTCGGTTTCCGTATCTGGCAAAGACGTAGTCAATGATCCGATCCCGTTCGTCCCATGGGAAGTCCACATCAATGTCCGGGGGATCCATCCGTCCCGGGTTTAAAAAGCGCTCAAAGAAGAGGCGATGTTTTATAGGATCCACATGGGTGATTCCTAAGGCGTAGGAGACGATGGATGCGGCAGCGCTTCCCCGGCCACATGATCGGCGGGCCCTTCTGGTAATATCGGCCACCACCAGAAAATAATGGGCGAAGTTTTTCTCCCGGATGATTTTCATCTCGTAGTCTATCCGCTCTTTGACCGCCCGGGTAAGTTTTCCATACCGCCGCCTGCAACCCTCCACGGTAGCCCGGTAAAGGGTCTCGTAGGCCTCCCTGTCCGTCATCTGCTCGAAACAGGGAAATATGATGCGGTCAAAATCCCAACTCATACGACACCTTTCGGCCACCTCAAGGGTATTAAGGGTCGCCCGGGGGGCATGGGGAAACTGATCGATCATGGATTGGGGGGCATTCAAAAAATTGTGCTCCCGGCAGGTATCCTCGCACCCCAAACGGGAAAGCTTGCTGTTCAGGGCTACGGCCCGAAGAATCCGGTGAAGTGGAAACTGATCAGCCCTCATCAGATAGACACGGTTGGTGGCCAGAGGGGGGATACCGCTCTTGCGGGAAAAGGCATAGCAGCCAGCCATGTTGTAGCCCGGGGACATCTCCACAAAGAGATCCCCTCTTGAATCTCTTTTAAGGGCCTTGAGCAGCGTGAAGTCGTCAGAAAAGATGAGGAGTCCCTCACGCCTGTTCTTCAGGGATTTGATCAGGTCGAAATCCTGATGGCATTGGCGGTCTGAGATGATCCGGCAGAGGTTGGCATATCCCTCATGGTTTCGGACCAGCAAGACAGCCCGGTGCCCGTCGCTTGTAAGCTCGCTGCCCACAATGGGCTGGATACCTACCTCACTGGCTATCTGGATAAAATAGAGCAGTCCATACAATCCGTTGGTATCGGTCAGGGCCAGTCTATCCATGCCCTGCTCTTTAGCGGACTGGCAGAGCCCTTCAATGGTGCCAATACCCCAGCCCCGGGAATAGTGGGAATGGACATTGAGATGGACAAAATCGCTCATAGCTCTAAGCTCATAACTCATAGGCACAAGACGCAGGGCACAAGATGAACAAATGACAAATGTCAAAGTTCAAATGAATGTCAAGGCCATAATTTCAAAGGAAAAATTGATGGCATTGAGTCATTGAGTTTTGATTTGTCATTTGGATTTTGTCGTTTGACATTTTCCATGTTTTCCATTTGCACCATAGAGCAGAGGCGCTCATGATAGGATGACGGATCTCATCAAGCTACCCTTCCATATCTGATCACTTCATCTCCATACCTCTTTCTGATGCGATTCAGGGCCTGGGTCACCAGGGCCTTTTTCTCCGCGACAGGAGACCTTGCGGGGAAAAGAGTGGGCTGTGAGGTGGGAGGTGAAAAGTCCTGAAACCATACCTTCATGAACCTGACCCTTACACGGCGCCGGCAGGTCTTTAAAAAGACCCTCTCCAGAGGTGCATAGAGGTCGAGATCCCAGAAACTCACATGGGGCAAATTGATCTGGCGTATGATCTCTTCTTGGTCAGTGTACCTAAAGACCAGCCCTGCCTTGCGGGGAAGCAATGCCCTGCTCAGGAGCTGATGGGAGCAGCTTTCCACCAGCCCGTAAAGGATTCCCAGCAGTTTCTCGTCATCGTTCTCGTCCTGGGAGAGGGTGACCTCCTCGGCTACCGTGGGTTCCATGCGAGGAGGATAAACCGGGGTGGGGTCTATGCCGAGGGACCGTTGATGCATCACATAGGCCTGCCGGCCAAAAACAAGCTTCAGGACACCCATATCAAGGGCAGTTACCTCCTGGACCAGGGAGATACTCAGTTCCTCTAGAAGAATTTTTCTGCGAACATGGCCTATACCAGGCAGGACACCTACCTTCAGGGGGGCCATAAATGAGGACTCCTGACCGTGATTCACATCCAGTACCCCTCCGGATGATACAATCCTGGAGGCGATGCTGGAAACCATCTTGTTGCCTGCCACGCCTACCATCCCCGAGAGACGCAAGTGCTCCTTGATTTCCCGTTTGAGACGGCTGGCCGTGTCTTTTGCTCTTCCCCAGAGACGATCTGTCCCTGTCACATCCAGATAGATATGTCCTGGCCGGGAGGGTTCCCAGAGGGGTGTATATTGCGTTACCACCTTGGCCAGGGTTTGGCAGGCCTTTCCCGTGAGGTCCTGATTGGGGGATAAGACAGTCAGATCAGGGCAGAATTTCATGGCCTTCCCAAGGGGCATGCCCTTGAAAATGCCTTCCCTGCGAGCCTCAGCTGAGACAGAGAGGATAAGCGCCCGTTCTGAGTGAGGCGGAGCCACGGCCACAGGGCGATCCTTGAGCTCTGGCTGGGAGACACGTGCCACAGCGATGGGAAAAGCGGGGACATGAAGATGAATGATATGACGGAACAAGATGCAACTCCAAGTGACGGGTTTCGAACCAAAGACTTTTTATTCCTCCAGACAATATCTAAATTCACAAGGCTAAAGGCGCACGGCTCAAGGCGCATGGCAGGGGAAATGACGCCTATCTCCACTTCCTTAAGCCTTAAGCCTTGCACCCTACGCCTTACGCCTTCCTTATTTATAGCGCCTCATAACCCCCACGATCCTTCCCTCAATTCGAAGATCTCCCTCTTTGACGATAATGGATTCCATATCCGTATGGGCGGGGCGGAGCTCCACATCATTTTCCCGTTTGTAATACTTCTTAATGGTCGCCTCATTGTTGATCAGGGCCACCACGGTTTCCCCATTCTCGGCCGTCGGCTGCTTCCTGACCACGATAAAATCTCCGTCCAGTATCCCATCCTCTTTCATGGAATCCCCTCTGACCTGAAGGATAAAGTGGTCCCCCTGTCCTATCATGGATGAGGGGACTTCAATCGCATCCTTATCTTCCACCGCCTCGATAGGTTTTCCTGCCGCCACCCTTCCCAAGAGGGGAAACTCGAACCGCCTGGTTTCCACAGGGCTGATCACCTCAATGGCCCGCTTCTGGTTCTTTTTGCGGGGAAGGCGGATATAGCCTTTGTGCTCCAGGGTCTTGAGATAGGTGGTGACCGTGTTGTAAGAGGTGAAGCCGAAGTGAGAACATATCTCTTCAAAACTGGGGGATCGGCCCCAGTCCTCCATATAACGGAAGATATATTCCAGAAATGCCTTCTGTTTTTCCGTCAGTTTCATGTCTTCCTCCTTCTAAAACAGTAAAACTTACAGTTTTATAGATTTAAATACTGTAAACTTTACTGAAAGTCAAGTCAAAAATGACAAAATTTTTAAAAAAATGCGTGCCCTCTGGAATTTCTGCTTACGCGGAACCCCCTCTAAGGGGGATTCCACAGGCGGGCCTATTTAACTAGGGTCAGGGGTCAGTTCAAAAACTCAGTGTGCTCTGCGGGCTCTGGGAGAGACCAAAGATAGGGATGGATGTTGACTATTCAAAATATCCAGCTATGGTCTGATTGCAAAACTTGCATTTGTTCCCCTTCAGATTATATTTCAGTATCTGGTAATTCTGACGTTGAATGAGAAGGTTTCCGCACTGGGGGCAGTAGGTATTCTCTGCCGGATGGCCAGGGACATTTCCCAGATAAACATATCTCAATCCTTTCGCTATTCCTATATCCCTGGCTTGTTCCAATCGAGATACGGGTGTATAATCAAGATGGGATAGTTTAAAGTGGGGGACAAATCGGGTGATATGCCAGGGTGTCTCAGGCCCCAGATGATTCGCAATCCAATGTGCCATATCATGTAACTCCTCTTCATTATCGTTGAATTGGGGTGTAAGGTTGGTGATGATCTCAACATGCATCCCCCATTTATATTTGGCCATTTTTATGATTCTTAAGATTTCTTCAAAATCAGAAATATTTGCGATTCTTTTGTAGGTGTGGGTAGAGAATCCCTTTAAATCAACCCTGTAAGCATCTAAATGGGGACCAAGTAAATCCATGGCCTGTGGAGTGATATAGCCGTTGGTCACGTAGTTTGTGAGCAGACCCTGATTCTTGGCTATTTTTGCGGTATCCAGGGTATATTCCAACCATAGAGTCGGCTCATTGTAGGTCCAGGAAATGCCCTTGCAGTTGTCTCTAAGTGCAAGATGAACCGCCTTTTCAGGAGAGATATGTTCGGTGAAAGGGATTTCCTTGTCAATGTCTGCATGGGAAATCTCCCAGTTCTGACATCCAGGACACAGGAAGTTGCATCCCAGAGAGCCCAGGGAAAGCCATTTGCTCCCAGGATAAAAATGGAACAGAGGTTTGATTTCTATTGGAGAGACCCTTATTGAGGAAACCTTTCCATAAATCAATGAATAGAGTTCCGCGTTCAGGTTTTTTCGGGTCTTACAGAATCCCTTTTTTCCTGGAGCTATCTTACAGCGTCTCTGACAGACCTGACACTGAATAAGGCTCTCCTCTAATGGCTTAAAAAGTCTAGATTTACGCATGGTTAACAAGATGTTTTAAAGATTTTTATAATCCTTCACGTTGTTTCTGAATTCTGTTACTATCTGGTATTTGCAGGATAATTTCTAGCCTTGTACAAGTCTACCTTATGGATGATCAACAGTTTCGTCAACTCCTTGATTATTTTGGCTTCTCTTGGGAGGGTTACAGGAGGGTACGAAAAGGGATCAAAAGAAGGATTAATAAGCATATGCAGCAGCTTGGATGTAGAGATCTAGGCACATATTTTCACGCATTAGATAGGGATGAGGAGCTAAGAAATCAGTTTGAGTGCTTGATGAGTGTTTCTGTCAGCCGTTTTTTCCGTGACCGCTTTCTCTGGAAAATGATTGAGGAGCAAATAGTACCCGATATTATAGAGGAAAACAGGAAAAAGATAAAACTCTGGTGTGCTGGTTGTGCCTGCGGTGAAGAGGTATACAGTTTCAAGATAGTGTGGGACAGGTTGCAGGGTCGTTTTGATCGCATGCCGAAGCTTGAGATATGGGCAACAGATATGAATCCGGTCTACCTCAGGAGAGCACAGGATGGAATATATTCCTTGAGCAGCCTAAAGGAGGTACCTCAGGGATTGAGGGAAATCTATTTTATCCATCATGGGGAGCAAGGCCTTTACAAAATAGCACCATCTTTAAAGAAAGGGATGTTTTGGAAGGTTCATCATCTGTTGTTTGAGCTTGGTGAGTGTAACTTTCAAATTATCTTCTTGAGGAACAGCATCCTCACCTACTATAAAGAGGAGCTTAAACAATCTGCTTTTCGTAAGGTGGTGGGTTGTCTGGCCCACGGTGGGTTTTTGATCATAGGTTCGCATGAGAAACTACCTCTCGAACCAGAAGATCTTGCACCCTTTAGTAGCCGACCCTATATTTTCAAAAAGATCAGGAGATGATTTTGCGTAATGCCAGTTGTGCATATATGTATTTTGAGAACGCTATTTACCATCCCCTGGAATTAATTGATTTTCACACTTTCTGAAACTGAGACAACAACCAGCTATCAACGGACCCTTAATTTCATATGACAAAGAGAAATATTCTTCTTACCGGCCCACCCAGGTGCGGTAAATCAACCTTGATAGAGAAGGTTGTAAACAGGATCGGAAGGCCGGTAACCGGTTTTTTTACCCTGGAGATAAAAGGGGAGGGCAGAAGGGAGGGTTTTTCCATAAATACCTTGGATGGAAGAGGAGGTGTCCTGGCCCATCAAAACATTAAAAGTAGATTCAGAGTGGGTAAATATGGGGTTAATCTTGGGGATATAGAGACTATTGCGGTTCCTTCGATGATACCTACAAGAAAAGATGAGATTGTAGTAATTGATGAGATTGGCAGGATGGAGTGCCTCTCTGGCCTGTTTAAAGAAACCCTGATTAAGGTATTGAACTTACCACATTGGATAATCGGCTCGATTGCGCAAAAAGGAGACCACTTTATTAAAGGAATCAAGGAACGCGATGATGTCAAGGTGATCAGAATAACGCCACAGAACCGGGATACCCTAGTTGATCAGATACTGGATTCTCTTAAGCTAGATTAGCAGCACTACTTCAGTTAATCTCTGATCATGGTTTGAGATCATTTTCTTATCTCCCCTTTTTTCTACTCGTGCGTGGTATTGAGAATTTCAATGTCAGATCAGGCAACGCTATCAGTGCGACGTTGAGAGCTATTGGCAGGCAAGGATAACCCTACATGCTGGTATGGAGAGCATTCCGGGCATATTTAGTAGTGTTTCGCATTGCATAGTAACGGCATGAAATGGTATAAAACTTTCCCCTGGAGGGATTTAGCTTGAAAAAGAGGATTGTCATAACTATTTTCTTTCTCCTGCTTTTTGGCGTGGGCACTTTGGTATATCTTGGGCAACGGAACGATCAAAAGGGGGAGTTACACTACTCTGGTACTATCGAGGCAAAACATGCCGAATTGGCCTTTCAGGTAAGTGGCCGGATCAGGGACGTTCAGGCAGACGAGGGACAGCTCGTTGAGAAAGATCAGACCCTGGCAGTACTTGACCAATCCGAATATCAGGCCAGGCATGAACAGGCAAAGGCTCATTTGGAGGGCTCTATAAAGAATTTACAAAGACTGGAGATGGTTCTGGAGGTCTCTAAAAAGACCCTTCCAGGTGAGGTCGCAAGGGCAGAGGCCGGTGTAAAGGTGCTTCTCTCGCAGCTCCAAGAGCTGGAGGCCGGTTATAGAGAGCAGGATATAGAACAGGCCAGGCTCGCGTTTTTGACTTCCAAGGACATTATGGAAGAGGCCAGGAAAAACAAGGTCAGGTATGATAAACTCTTTCAAAAGGGAATTGTTTCAGAAAAGGAATGGGATGCCATAAAGCTAAAGTATGAAACCGTCTCAAAAGAGTTTGAGAAGGCAAAAGAGGCCCTTGGGATGTTAAAAGAAGGGGTCAGGGAGGAGACCATTCAGACTGCACGGGCCAGGCTTGCCGAGGGCAAGGCTATCCTTAATCAGGCAAGAAGCAATTTAAAGAAGATAGATGCAGCTGAAAAAGAGGTTGAAACAGCCAGGGCCCAGGTTGAAGCTGCAAGATCAGGAGTAGTTCTTGCAGAGATTCAGCTCAACTATACTCTCCTGCGGGCACCTTTTATGGGGATAATAACGAGCAGAAATATAGAGCTCGGGGAAGTGGTTTTACCTGGCCGGGAGGTTATGACCCTATCGGATCTTTCAACGGTGGACCTCAAGATATTTGTTGGTGAGACAGAGATTGCGAAGGTCAAACCAGGCCAGAGAGTTGAAGTTACGGTGGATTCCTTTCCTGACAAGATTTACAGAGGGAAGGTTTCATTTATCTCACCTGAGGGCGAGTTCACCCCAAAGATAATCCAGACCCACCAGGAGAGGGTAAAACTTGTTTACCTCGTCAAGGTTTCCGTCCCAAATCCAGACCTTGAATTGAAATCAGGGATGCCTGCCGATGCATGGTTGCGATAAGAGCTCACCAGCCATAACACCAGACGTGCACCATTCGCAGAGACCGTTTGTTCAGGTAGATAGCGTTTCCAAGAGTTTTGGTCGAATAGAGGCTGTGAGAAAGGTATCTTTCCAGGTGGCAAAGGGTACCATATTTGGACTGGTAGGTTCTGACGGTGCGGGGAAGTCAACTCTGCTCCGGATGGTGGCAACTATGATCAGGCCGTCCTCAGGAAGCATCCTGATAGACGGGCTGGATGTGGTGGCTCAAAAGACACGGATAAAGCCCATGATAGGGTATATGCCCCAGCGTTTTGGACTTTACCTGGATCTTACCGTGAGTGAGAACATCGAGTTTTTTATGGATATTTTTGGCAAGCGCTATCTCGGGTTTTCTAACCTTCTGCCCTTCATCGATAGGCTGGCTGGTGACCTTTCTGGTGGCATGAAGCAGAAGCTGGGTCTGGCCTGCGTTCTGGTCCATCAACCAAAGGTCCTCATTCTGGATGAGCCTACCAATGGTGTTGATCCCGTATCGCGGCAGGAGTTCTGGGACATCCTTAGCGAAATGAGGCGGCAAGGTATGACTATCCTGATCTCAACGGCTTACCTAGACGAGGGTGAAAGGTGCGATCATCTCGCCCTCATGCACAAATCCCGTATTTTTGAGACGGCAACCCCGGAGGCGATTCAATCTCACTTTCCCAGCCTGGAAGAGGCTATGATCCATCGTATTAAAGAAATGGACGAGGGGCTTATCCATGAACACTTCAGGCTCTGATGCTGTGTATGTGAGGGACCTGGAAAAAAGGTTCGGCCGCTTTGTGGCCGTGGATAGAATCTCCTTCTGTGTCAAGAAAGGGGAGATCTTTGGCTTCTTGGGCCCTAACGGTGCAGGAAAGTCGACCACAATCCGTATGCTCTGCGGTATCATAACCCCCACCTCCGGTTATGGCAGGGTTGCAGGTCATGATATCTTCTCCGAGGCAGAGGAGATCAAACATTCAATAGGGTATATGTCACAAAGATTCTCCCTTTATGAAGACATGACCCCCTTTGAAAACATCCGTTTTTACCTGGGGGCCTATAACGTGCCATCAGGCCAGTGGAAGGAGAGGGTTGAATGGGTGCTTGACATGACCCAGTTGCAGGACGTACGAGATCGCATCACACGGGAATTGCCTCCTGGATGGCGCCAGCGTCTAGCCCTGGGCTGTGCCCTGCTTCACCGCCCCGAGATCCTTTTTCTGGATGAACCAACCTCAGGGGTAGATCCCATTTCCCGGAGGCACTTCTGGGAATTTATCGGTCACCTAGCCCAGGAGGGGGTGACGGTTTTTGTGACCACCCACTATATGGATGAGGCCAGCAACTGTGAGCGAATTGTCATGATCAATGAGGGAAAGATAGTGGCTAGCGGTGGTCCATTAGAGATTATTGGCGAGGTGTTTCCCGACCGTCGTGAGGCTGACCTGAATGATGTTTTTATCGAATTGATGTCCGGGAGAAAGAGTTGAGACTGGTAAATATCAAGGCCATTGCCCGCAAGGAGTTTTACCACCTGATCAGGGACTTCAGGAGTCTATACCTGGCCTTTTTTATCCCATTGGTCCTGATTCTCATGTTTGGTTATGCCCTGAGCCTGGATGTGGATAATGTCAAAACAGTGGTCGTGGATCATGATAAAACCCAATTGAGTCGGGACTTCATTCGGAAGTTAGATGCTTCTTGCTATTTCGACGTCACTCACCACCTCCCTGATACCCTCACCGCAACAAGGTATCTGGATCATGGTTGGACAACCATGGCTGTAGTTATTCCACCTGGCTGGACCGGGGATATCAGGGCTGAGCGTGAGACGGCAATGCAGGTGCTGCTTGACGGTAGTGACCCGAATTTTGCCGGTCTCTCAAGGGGCTACATCACTGCCTTTGTTGAAGGGTACAACCGTGATCGGCTGCTTGATTTTCTTAATCGGAGAGGAAGGGAGAAGATAAAGCCCCCTGTTGAGGGACGGATACGGGTCTGGTTCAACGAGGACCTGGAGAGCCGCAATTTCATCGTCCCTGGCATTATTGCCATCATTGTCATGATCGTGGGAGCCATACTGACTTCCCTGGTGATTGCCCGTGAGTATGAAAATGGGACCATGGAAACAATACGCTCCCTGCCCATCCGAGGAGGGGAGTTCTTGATAGGCAAGGCCATTCCCTATTTCTTCATAGCAATGAGTGATGTCCTTGTGGCCATCTTTATGGGACAGGTACTGTTTGGCGTTGTCATGAAGTCCAGCTTCTGGCTGATGGTCCTTGCCTCCACCATCTATCTGTCGGTAGCCCTGAGCCTGGGACTTCTTATTTCCATTGTGACAAAATCACAGCTGGTTGCCAATCAGATGGCCATACTACTCACCTTTCTGCCTTCCTTGCTCCTTTCGGATTTCGTATTTCCTGTTGGGAACATGCCAAAAGTCCTCCAGATGGTGAGTTATATCGTCCCGGCAACCTATTTCATAGATGTATTAAATGGATTGTATTTACGAAACCTTGGCTTGACCCATCTATGGCCGAGTTACCTTGTCCTAGGTGGCATGTTTGTGGCCCTGTCAACCATGGCCTTTGCCATGTTAAAAAGAGAGGGAATGTGACATGAATTGGCTCAGGGTTCGGGAATTGGTTCGGAAGGAATTTATCCAGCTCTTCAGGGACAAAAAGAACAGGCCCCTTTTAATCGTTGCCCCATTCATTCAATTGCTCGTTTTTGGGTACGTCGTCAGCACAGACGTACGGGACATCAGGGTCGCTGTAGTTGACCAGTCCTTTACGCGAGAGAGCCGTATGTTAATGGATGCCCTTGATGCAAACAGGACATTCCGTATAACCCATTACGTGAATGATTCCGAGGAACTGGAGCAAATATTGTTAAAGAGAAAGGTTGATCTGGCTGTCAAGATTGGACCGGATTTTGGTGAGCGTATCAGGGGAGGGGATTCATCACCGATACAGGTCCTGGCCGATGGAAGCATGAGTAATATGGCCTCTGTAAGGATCGCTTACACCTCATTGGTTCTGGATAGATTCAATAAGAGCTTAATAAGGGAGCTTTACCCTGAAAGGATTGATTACGGGAAAATAGATGCTCGAATAAGGACCTGGTACAATCCAAACCTTGATAGCCGGAACTATTATATTCCAGGTATTGTGGCCTTTTTGATCATGCTTCTCTCTCTTCTTTTTACCTCCATGGCCGTTATCAGGGAGAAGGAAGCGGGTACCATTGAGCAGATAATCGTTACGCCACTAAGGCCCGTTGAATTCATTCTCGGTAAGACCGTCCCCTATATCATAATCACCCAGGCTCAAATGATCATGGTTATCACCTTTGCCATTTTTTGGTTCTCTATTCCAATGAAGGGAAACCTACTGCTCCTTTTTGCTGCCGCCTGCCTATTCCTTTTGAGTACCCTGGGCATAGGGCTTTTCATATCTACTATCTCCGCCACACAGCAGCAGGCCATGATGACTACCTTCTTTTTTATCATGCCATTCTTTATGCTCAGCGGCTTTGTATTCCCTATTGCCAACATGCCTGCGGTGGTTCAATGGTTGACCTATTTAGATCCCCTGAGGTATTTCCTGCTCATTTTAAGGGGGGTATTTTTGAAGGGGGTAGGACTGGAGGTTCTGTGGCCCCAGTTCTTGGCCTTGATGATCCTCGGTTCGATTGTTTTTTCAGGTGCAGTCAAAAGATTTAGAAAGAGACTGGATTAGTGCCTCTTTTCGGCCATAATTTGGTCTCGGCCTGTGAGGGTAGGTGAAAGCAGCGATGGCATGCGTGTTCGGTATTGATATTGGCTCTGCCTTCTCAAAGGGGATACTGATATGTGATCAAAGGATCTTGGGGTCTTTTGTAATTCCCTCAGGGGGAAATTATAAGCTCACCGCAGATAGAGTCAAAGAGGGCCTCCTCTCCAAGGTGGGCCTATCCTCGAAGGATATTGTTTATTCCATTGCTACTGGGTACGGTGCAAGGAGTGTTACCTTTGCAGATGCTGTAATCACAGACATATCCTGCCACAGTAGGGGGATCTTTCATCTTTTCCCTTCGGTGAGAACAGTAGTCGATGTTGGAGGTCTCTTCAGTAAGGCAATTCGGATCGATGAAAGAGGGAACTTGGTAACGTTTTTGTTGAGCGGTAAGTGTGCTGGGGGATGCGCAATGGTATTACAGATAATGTCTAAGGTATTTCAGATAGAGGTGGAGGATATAGGGGCCCTATCCCTACAATCGCAGAGGAGGATAGATTTTAACACTGGCTGCGCCGTTTTTGCAGAGACCGAGGCGGTATCAAGGATAGCTGAGGGCGTGGCAAAGGAGGACCTTCTCGCCGGGATCCACAGGGCTCTGGCAGCCCAGATTAATAGCCTGGCAGAGAGGGTAGGGATTGAGAGGGATTATGCCCTGGTTGGCGGTGGAGCACGAGATATAGGCCTTGTGAAGGCAGTTGAAGAGATCGCAGGCTTTAATATTATTGTTCCACCGGAACCTCACCTGACAGCCGCCCTTGGGGCGGCTGTAATAGCTAGGGAAAAGCTCAACATGGCTGAAGTTTAAGGTGCGCTCAAGTTAAAGAGGACATCACATCATCTCCCTTTAACTTTATGCACTGATAACCTTGATTAGCCTACCTTAAAAACCATGGCTGCTGCTGTATCGCCTGCTGCGCACCCGGCCCAGAGCCCATAGCCACCGCCAAGCATAACGAGCTCCTCCAATAATTCGGCAATATTCCTGCCTGCCGTGGGAGCCTGAGGATGCCCATAAATCAAGGAATTTCCATAGTTGTTCATCCGATTCACATCTATTCCCATCTTCGCGGCCATGTTGATATCATTCACAGCAAATGGTTGATGGGTCTTGATGGCCTTAAGATCCTTCACGGTTATTCCCGCTTCTCTAAGCGCCATCTCTGACGCAGGAACAGGGGCTAGAGCCATAAAACCTTTTTTGGCCCTTGAGAGACCGTATGAGACAATCTGGATCTCAACCTTTGGATCTGCACTCAGCTCTCTGGCCTTATCCCTGGTGGTCACGATAAAACCGCAGTTTCCATCCGCAGGAAATGTCTGCGCGCCAAAGGTATGCACACCTCCTGGTTCGACTGGTTTGAGTCTGGCTAAGCCTTCAGCTGTTGTTGGTGTAATGCCCTCATCTTCTTCAACCAGAACGGTCTTCTTTCTGGAGACTCTGACCTCTGGAGGGAACATATACCTTCTCTGAAAGGCCCTGTCATTGGCCAAAGCGTCCTGGTACTGTTCATACCTCCTTAAGGTGACAGCATCGCACTCCTCCCTTGTGGTCCCCAGATCTCTGGCCACGTTTTCAGCTGTCTGGATCATTTTTTGCCCTGCCCAGGGATCTTTGTTGAAATTGTCCATCATCCAGTTCTCTGACTCCACCTCTCCGCCAGGACCGAGCGGGTTTGGCCATATAGTATGGGGACCATTGGAGGTGCGATCTGTCATCAGGGCAAATGCCGTCTGATACGTTCCGACCTCTATATTTACGGCGGCAAGATGGATACAGGTGGTTGAGGTGGTGCATGCCTGATTGACCATGAGGGCAGGGAGATCTTTGGTACCATTCACCAACATGGCCGCTGCCCAGGTATGGCTATAAAAAAGGTGGTGTTGTGCGATGGTTATTCCAAGATACATGTAATCAAAGATGGTGGGGTCAAAATTATTCTTTGTCAGCCACCTGTTGGCAGTAGTTGCCCCCAGGACGATAGAGTTTTCATTGGCCATGGTCCCCTGCCAGCGACAGAAAGGTGTAGAGTAATAACCTTTAAATGGGATAAATGACTTACTTAGCGTATTCATTCTGATTTCCTCCTTATTTTTAGTTTAAACTAGCAACCCCTTTTTACTCGGCCTCGCTCCACTTGCCATATCTCTCTCTCAGGATCCTGTGTAAAATCTTACCGGTACCTGTCCTAGGCATTTCTTCTTCCTTAATGAAATCAACGGATTTTGGTCTTTTGAAACCCGCAATCTTACCTTTGCTAAAATCGACAATATCCTTTGCAAGCGCATCACTTGGCTCATAGTTATCGTGCAAAATGACAATGGCCTTCACTGCCTCACCCCACTTCTCGTCGGGGACGCCAATTACTGCAATATCCTTCACCGCAGGGTGGCCACCGACTGCATTTTCTACCTCAGACGGAAACACATTTTCCCCACCAGTTATGATCATGTTTGCCTTCCTGTCAACTAGGGTATAGAAACCATCTTTATCCCTTTTACCCATATCTCCAGCAGAGGACCATTCGCCTTCAAAGGCCTCTTTGGTCTTCTCTGGATCTTTCCAATATCCCTTGAAGATCATAGGAGTCCTATAAAAGATTTCACCTACCTCTCCATCCGGTACAGGGTTTCGATTCTCGTCAAGCAGCTTAATCCTATCTGTGCCAAAGATTTCCTTCCCTATGGAGCCGAGCTTTTCAAACTGATCTTCTGGCCTCAGCAGGGTTATCAGGGCGCCCTCCGATGTACCATAGGCCTCCCAAAGCTCTGCATTCTTGAAATAGTCCATGATCGCAAGCTTTAGATCCTTTCTGGCAGGGGCAGAGGATATTAAGAGCTGGCGAATGGAAGAGACATCTATGCTGTTTTTCACCTCATCTGGGAGGGCGAGCAGCATGATGTAGTGAGTAGGTACCAGAGAGGTAAAGGTGATCTTGTATTTCTCTATTGTCTTGAGCAGGTCTTCAGGGTCAAAGCTCACCATATTGTAGACAAACACCGGGGCAGCTACCATGGTATAAGGAAAGGAGTAAAATATGGAATTCACATGACACATGGGCATCACCAGCATCACCTTATCGCTTGGCATCACGCCTGTATTTACATTGTTGAGCACATACTGGGCATGATTCCCCTCATGAGTTCTAATAACGCCTTTGGGTCTTCCCGTTGTCCCTGAGGTATACATCAAGGTCCATATATCATCCCCATCTACCATGGTGTCAGGTTCTTCTGGAGATGATTGCGATAACCAATTCTCATAGCCCGTATAACCATCTGGAACGGGATCTTCTCCCAGATAGATATAGGCGTCCTTGGGAACGGGAAGTTTATGCTTTATGCTGTCTATCGTCTCTACAAAAGGCTTCTCAACAACAAACCCCTTGCATTCTGCGTGATTGACGATATATTCAATCTCTGGAGGTGCCAGGCGAAACATTATGGGAACTATTATCTGACCTCCCTTAGCACATCCGGCATATATATCCATCCACTCACCCCGATTGTATGCCACTACGGCAAATCTATCCTGATAGCCAACACCTATATCGGAGAGTCCATGAGCCACTCTACAGGCCCTCTCGTCCCATTCCTTAAAGGAATACTCCTTATATTTGTCCTGCCATCCTAATTTATTTGGGCAATTGATGGCGTTCATCTTGACCATTGTACCTGCATGCATCCACTTACTGGTTGTCATTTTTAACCCTTTAATGAGTGTTTGTTGTGTCTATTTTGTCTGTTGAGTTCATGGAGTTCTTAGGATTTTAACACAACAAACTCAACAAACTCGAGAAACACAACAGTTAGCCACTATTTCGGTAATATCCATTACCTTGATTTTTGGGCGCTCATCTTTGGGGATGGCCTTCACCCCTTTTCTCAGGTTATCCTTACACGCGGAACAGGCAGAGACTATTACCTCTGCCCCTACCTCCATAGCATCCTTTATCCTTACTGCTGCCATATTTGCTGCTAGCTCTGGTTCCATGGCTATGACGCTTCCGCCCCCTCCACAGCACCTGGCCATCAAGCGGTTTCTGGACATCTCAACAAAATCAATATCAGGGATGGCCTTCAGTATATCACGAGGCTCCTCAAAGATCTGAAACGTCCTGCCCAGGTCGCAGGGATCATGGTAAGTGACCTTTCCTCCAATAGTACCACTCAGTGTTATCTTTTTCTCCTCTATCAGCTTTTGAATATAGTGAACAGAATGGAAGAGTTCCACCCCTAAATCCCCAGCCTCAGAATAGTATTTTGTGAATGACTTGTAACAACCGGCACAGGGGGTTATCAGCTCTCTTGCTCCGGTTTCCTTAATACGATTGATAAGGTTTCGGGCATTGCGTTCAAATTCTTCCTGACTTCCCATCAGACGTAATGGAAATCCGCAGCAGATCTCTTCTTTTCCAAGCATTGTGTAGTCTATACTAGCGGCATCCATGATCTTAAAGAGGCTTGGGACTATTTTCATATCTAGGTAACTTGAAACGCAACCCATGAATAAAAGAACGTCTGCCTTCTCCTTAAGTTGACCGGCTTCTGCCTCTTTCTTGATGGATAGTGGATAAATAGCGATTCTGTCTTCCTTTTTGGCGGCATAGACGTTATCTGTATTCAGGATGCTATCCCTGAGTGCCATGACTGGCTCTGGAGCAGCACCGGAGGCGAAGAGCTTTTCACGGCCTTTCTGAATAATCTCATCTACCTTGATCCTGGCAGGACAGAAATAGGTGCAGGCATTGCAAGTGGTGCAGGTATAAAATGATTCTGCTAATTCCTTGGAGGGCTCAATTATCCCTGTCATCAAGTTGAATGCCAGGATGTTCCTGCCCCTGGCATTCCTTGATTCGAGTTGGGTAACCTCAAAGGTAGGGCATCCTAAACGGCAAAAGCCGCAGTATATGCACGCAAGGATCTCGTTGTCCGCGTCATAGCCAAAGGAGTTGAGGGTTTCTGGGTGATCTAAAAGGGGTTTAAAGGCAAAATAGTCGTAGATGTCGTGTTTCTTTTTGTCCAATCCCATCTTACCGGGGTTGAGTATGCCATGAGGATCAAGGGCATTCTTGATGGCCCTCATAACCTCCAGAGCTGGGCCCAGTTGTCTTTCTATGTACGGCGCCCTGGCAAGACCAGTCCCATGCTCAGCGGTAATGGTTCCTCCCATCTCAAGGGCAAGTTCGGCAAGCTCATCAGCAGCAGGTTTGAGCCTTTCCCATTCGTCCCGGCTTCGCATATCGGTTACAAAGGTAGTATGGACATTTCCATCTCCTATATGGCCAAAAGTAGTAAGGAGTAAGTTGTATTTGTCCGCTATGACTTGTGCCCTCTTTATCGTTTCGGGGATTTTTGTGGGAGGGATGCCAAGATCTTCTGATATGGGAACAAGCCTATTGCCAGGCTTGATTCTTGAAAGGGTTGGTACCAGTTTTCCCCGTGCCTCCATTATCTCTCCAGCCTTGGCTGGGTCATCACTCCAGGTAAAGTCTTCAACATTGTATTTCTTACATATCTCACCAATCCTTTTCATATCGCTGATTACTGTTTCCTTGGCACCATCTGACTCAATGATCAGCATGGCCTCTATCTTGCTCACATCCCTGTCAATGTGATCTTTAACAATCTTTAGACTGTATTTATCCAGTATCTCACACGCGGTGAGCTTTATACCAGAGGCTATGATATCGCTCACTGTTTTTCCAGCGTTGTTCAGGTCATGGAAGATTGCCAAGGCCAGGGCAGAGTACTCTGGAAGGGGTTGAATCTTAACGGTAATCTCTGTAATGATCCCCAGTGTTCCCTCAGAGCTCGCAAAGACGTGATTCAGATCATAGCCCATGGATGACTTGGGGGTTTTGAAGCCAGTATCAATGATAGTTCCATCGGCCAGGACTACCTTAAGGCTTTTTATATAATCCCTGGCTGTGCCGTATTTTACCGCCCTGTGTCCGCTCGAATTAGTAGACATCATCCCGCCTATTGATGCAATGAGCTCGCTACCAGGGTTAGGAGGAAACATGAGGTTTTGTTTACCCAGGGCTATATTGAGGTCGTTACAGATAACCCCGGGCTCTACCCGTGCATAAAAATTGCCCTCATTGATTTCCAGGATTTTGTTCATCCTGTGGACATCAAGAAGTATGCCGCCTTGTACCGGAAGGGATGCTCCGGTTAAACTTGTCCCTGAACCCTGGACTGTAACGGGAATCCTTTGCTGATTGGCCAATCGCATAATAGCAGATATCTGCTCTGTAGTCTGAGGGTAAACCACGACATCAGGTATCCCCACATGCACTGACATATCACGTGAATTGGCTATGCATTCAATGCGATCAGAGAATACATTTTCTTTCCCTATAATCTTGGATATCTCTCTCACTATCTCAATCATTGCACCTCTCAGACAGGTTGGAAATATGTAGCTATGTTTTAGCTATAAAGTACCTATAGATAAGACGACAATAGGGTGTCAAGTCAAAAATGGGGTTTATTGAGTTTCTATATGATGGTGTATTTTGGGCCGCCTCCGCCCTCTGGAGGTACCCATGTGATATTTTCGTAGGGGTCTTTTATATCGCAGGTCTTACAATGGACGCAGTTGGAAAAATTTAATTTCATGGTGGGCTTACCCGTGCTCTCATCGATTTCCATTTCATAGACATTGGCCGGACAAAATCTGGTGCACGGGTTCTGGTATTCCTCCCTGCATTTAGTATAGCAGATGTTTAGATCAGGTATCTTGAGGTGCGCTGGCTGTTGTTCTTCATGGATGGTTCCCGAATAATACACATCAGATTCTTTATCAAAGGTCCTCTTTCCGTCGAATTTGATGATGCCTTTTTGTTCATTTGTAGGTGAATCAGTACCATAGAAATCGACTACCTTCCTTTGGTGGACAAAGTCGGGCTCTGCATAAAGCCTTCCTTTCAAGATCCTGCCACCTAAGATATACTGGAATCCTGCTTTAATGAGGCCTCTCCACAAGCCCTTTTGAAATGCCTGATGAAAATTCCTTACCTTGTAAAGCTCCTTACCTATGTAGCTTTTATAAAGGGATGTCTGGTAACTCTCAAGCTGAGAAGCGGAGAAATCATCTTTGAGAAGGGCCTCAAAGATCGTTTCAGCAGCAAGCATTCCTGATTTCATAGCAATGTGTATCCCCTTGATCTTTTGGCTGATGAAGAGGCTGGCTGAATCTCCAACAATGACCCCTCCGTCAAAGGCGATTTTTGGAATAGAAAAATACCCCCCGACTGGTGCTGTTTTTGCTCCGTATTGGACTAACTTGCCGTCCTTTAGTATCTCAGCAACAAAGGGGTGGAGTTTGAATCTTTGGAATTCCAGATGAGGATCCAGGAATGGGTCCTCACAGTCCAGTCCAGTTAACAGGCCAACCGAGACCATGTTGTTTTTCATTCCATAAATGAATCCCCCGCCATAGGTATTGCTCTTAAGGGGGTAGCCCATGCAATGGAAGACCTGTCCTGGTTCGAATCTTCCCCCTGGAACTTCCCAGGCCTCCTTGACTCCAGCCACATAGGTCTGTGGATTTTTCCCTTCATCTAATTTCAATTTTTCTATAAGCCCCTTGGCTAAGCTCCCTCTTGTACCTTCCCCAAATACAGTGACCCTGGCATGTAAATCGATTCCTGGTTCGAAGTTTGCCTTCTTGTTGCCATCCGGATCTATTCCTTTGTCTCCTGTCCTCACCCCGATAATCCTGTCACCTTCATAGAGTATCTCTGTTCCCGCAAAACCAGGAAAGATGTCCACCCCATGCTCCTCAACAAGCCCACCAAGCCAGCTGGTCAACTTGGAAAGTGAGACGATATAATTACCATGATTATTAAGAGGAGGAGGTATTATGGGAGACCTAATCCGGCCATGTTTGGTTAAAAGACACACTTCCTCTTTTGTAACTTCACTTTCAACTGGGGCCCCCTTTTCCAGAAAGTCAGGAACTAGTTCTTTAAGGGCAACAGGATCTATGATGGCACCAGAAATGTTATGTGAGCCTATATCTATTCCTTTTTCCAGGAGGGCGATCATAATTTCGTCAAGTCTTTTCCCTTTTCCTTCTCGTTCAACCTTTTTATTATGTTTCTTTATGAGATTCGAGAGATGAAGGGCACCACTGAGACATGCTATACCCCCACCTACAAACAGCGCGTCTACTTCCATGATTTCTCTTTCTTCTTCCATTATCTAATCCTCTTTACTGGTTATTAGAAAATCGGTGTGGTTATTTACTGCCATGAATTGAGAGAAAATTTTATAGCATAGTACTGAAATATGCTGCAAGACAATTTTGGGGAGTGCCAGCAGTTCTAATTTTGGCTATCATCTTGCAAGTAACTTCCTAAGATCCAGAATCCAACCATGTTTTGGTTTCCGCCGAGTTTCAGAATAGGAACTCGGGAGCATTTGAATTTTGAACTAAGAAAAATCCCAAAACTGGAATTCTTTGTTGACCGCAGCCAGGCTTTAGTGTATTTCGGTGAGCGGATAACGGATTAAGGAGGATATTAAGATGGAAAGGACATTGGCCATAATTAAACCGGATGGTGTGGAGAGAGGTCTTATTGGTGCGGTAATTGGGCGATTGGAAAGAGAGGGTATAAATATTTTAGCTCTCAAAATGATCTGGATGACCAAAGAGCAAGCGGAAGCTTTTTACCAGGTGCATGCTGGTAAGCCATTTTATGAAAGTGTTACAGATTTTATGTCCTCCAGTCCGTGTGTGGTTATGGTCTTGGAGGCAAAAGGAGTTATCAATGCCTATAGGAAATTAATGGGGGCTACCAACTACAAGGAGGCTGCCGAAGGCACTATTAGACACCAGTATGCAACAGATATTGAAAGGAATGTTGTTCATGGGTCAGATAGCCCCCAAAGTGCTGCATTTGAGATAGCTTACTTTTTTAATGAATTGGAGATTCTCAAAAGATAGGCAACTGATATACCCTAGAGAAGCAATCAACTTAATCTTCTTTTTTGAGATCCTCTACCTCCTTTTTGATACTTTCTACCTCTTCCTTCAACTTGCTCGTATCGGGTTCTTTTTCAGGTTCTTTATCAAATTTCTCTGCGCTTCTTTTATCTTTCCATTCTTCAATGCCAAGATAGGTGGCTAAGGCACCACCCAAGATAAGTATTGCAGGTATGCCAGCCGCCAAGGCCTTAACAAAATATGCCCAAAAGATGATAATACCGATGATACCTAAGATAAGAGCTACTATACCACCAACTAAAGCTGCCATTTTCCCCCCTCCTTAACGGTTTGTCTTATTATTGAAACATAAATGATTTTGTCTCTTTTAGCACAAGAAAAAACATCATTCAAGCACTTAATTGCACCTAAGGAGTCTTTTTGATTGTAGCTAAGAAACCGTAGATTAGATTTATCATAGGGAATGAAAATAGGTGTCGTCAGTGGGTAATTGACACGTGTTTGTTGTAAAGGCCGAAAACTACGCTGGGATAGATGAAGCTTAGGATGAAAGGATTTTTCCCAACGGCTTCCGAGTTCTGAAATTCGGAACCAACTAACAGCTCTCTATGGACCTTACTTGAGAATATAATTTTGGTTTTCTCTATAATTATCGATGGCTGAGATCGCTAAACTATATTTTCTTTGACAAAAGATGCTAGATTAGATAAGAAGATTTACCCTATTGGAGAGAAAGCCTTTCCTTGTGTGGCGGGGTAGAAGTATCAGTAGGTCTCAGCTGGGTTTATCCGGCTACGGCGGACTCACAGAGTCTATCCGATCGTGGGAGCAACATGTTTCTTCTGGGGGACACCAATGGATATCATCGAGGATTATTTTTTGTGTGATAAATGTAAGAATAAGAACTTTATTCGAATCTACAATTTTTCTATCCAATTCCGAAGGGTAAATTTTTCAGATGATCTACTCTATGATGAGGTCACAGGTGAGATATTCCAATGCACACACTGCAAGAGGACCTTTTCAAGACGCCAGATAGAAGAAAAATTAAAGGAAATGGTGGATGAAAGGCTTAAATCTTCAGCTGTGCCTCAAAAATAAGATGAGCCTCTAGTGATGTTCCCTTTCGCGGAGCCTTAGATCCCTCTTCTCGTTGCATTTTGTCCATTTTGTAAAGTTTCATATAGTTCCACCTTTCCACCAAGAACCTTGATGATTGTATATCTGTAAGCTCTACAGGGCACAAGGCAGTTGATTCTTGTGAGTGATGTGACCACTCCAAGGATGGATCCGTCATAGATTTTGAAACACAGGAGGCCATGGAGTCATTTGGTTTAACTCAATGGGTTGTCTTTCGGAGGGCTCTCAATAAAGGCAGAAGGAAAAAAAGATAATAGCGGTTAAAGAAGATAAAGTTATTCTTGCATAATTTCCACTAACTTGTCTTTTTTTCTTCGGTTTCTTGGGTATAGAATTGGAATTTGAATGATCCTATTTCAATCGTATCAAAGTCCTTTAGGAAGTGGCTCTCTTTTACCACTTGATTGTTCACTTTTACCTTAGTTTTCCCAGTAGGTGTAATAGCATAACCGTTTGGCCTTCGACTAATAGTAGCTGCAGTAGGAGGCATGAAGAAACCGTCGAGCGGTATTTCCGAGGTTTCCGATTTGCCTATCTTGGTCAGCTTTTTACTAAGCTCAATTTCGGCTTGACTGGAACCATCGATGAAGTTTATGACCCCAATTTTTTCTTTCTTGGCCGCTACCTCCATACCCTTTCTCTCAGCCTGTTTCGCTAACAAATCCTTCTGCCTGGCTGTATCAAGGATCATAGTCTCGTCAAGAACTGCCTCTTTCGCTTTGGCCTGTTCCTCTTTGGACAGAGCAAAGAAGAGTAGGTGCTTGCCAACAATTATCTTATCCTTGTGTTGCAATCTATGTGAGACTATTCTCTTATCATTAACAAATGTTCCATTGGTACTTTGTAGGTCAGTAAGGATATAGGCATCTTCGGTTTTATCTATCCTGGCATGTAAGCTGGATACTGCCAGATTGTCGATTACAATATCATTTCCTTCACCCCGCCCGATAGTTATGCTATTTTTGGCAAAAGGATACTCTGCAATCACTTTCTTATTGAATACCAATATAACCCGTGCCATGATATGTGCCCCTTTCTGTGGTTAATACGAAAAAACGTGAATATCTTATTATTTTTTGAAAAGATATACAAATCTTTCTATGATTCCCCGCCTTTCACTATCTAGTTTATTTACAAATATTAAGGAGACAGTGATATTATCATTACCACCCCGCTCATTGGCCTCAGAAATGAGTTGTCGGCAGAGATGCTCAGGATCGTCTCCATTTTTGACAATGCTTAGTATTTCATCGTCTGATATATGCTCTGTCAGCCCATCAGTGCAGAGCAAGAAGCGGTCATTATTCATGGGCTCAACCTCAAAAACGTCCACATCAACTGTATCTGAAGACCCAAGGTTTCTCGTAAGTATATGTTTTAAAGGAGAATTTTCAGCCTCTTCCTTGGATATCAGCCCCATCTCTAGCTGCTCGGTTACCATGTTATGCTCCTTAGAAAGAGGCTCTATTATATTCCCCCTTATAAGATAGGCCTTGCTGTCTCCCACGTTTGCTGCAATTACAGTAGAGGGCATGACCGCCAGAACTACAATCGTTGTTCCCATCCCCTTGTATTCAGTATATCCTCTGGACATCTCATATATAACCCTGTTGGCTAGTTTTATGCTACTTGCTACATAATTGCCTATTCTGCTCAAGGTTCTATCTGGAAAGTCGAATAGCTCTTCCTCAGAACTATTCGTGCTTATCCAACGGTTAACGTTTTTTTGGATCATCTCTACAGCAACCTTGCTGGCAACTTCTCCTGCCAGATGGCCTCCCATACCGTCAGCCACTACATATAAGTTAATAGAGTGATCCATCGCGAAGTAATCCTCGTTGCTTACCCTTTTACGACCTATATCAGAAAGACCAGCAGATGAAAGTTTCAATTTTTTCACCGTGTTTTTTTAACTGTTGCTTTGTTTCTTCTTTTGGGCCCTCAAGGTGTCTATTTTATTGGCCAGAATTTTCAAGTACCTGGAAAGATCTCTCGCTTGCTGGAATCTATGATCCGGGTTCTTGGCTAAGACCTTATCAATTATCTGCTCACACGGTTTTATAACCTTTGGATTTATTTTACTGGGTGGGGGATGAGTTGCCTGTGTAATATCGTAAAAGAGAGTGTTCAGGTTGTCTCCCTTGAATGGCAATTCTCCGGTGAGCAATTGATAGAAAACAACACCAAGTGAGAAAATATCCGATCGAGTGTCTATCTGGCGACCCATTATCTGCTCTGGTGACATATAGTTCGGTGTGCCGAGTATTATTCCACTTCTGGTTTTTGAAGAAGACATTGACTTTGCAATTCCAAAATCGGTTACCTTAATTTTACCATTTTTTAGAAGCATTATATTTGCTGGCTTTATGTCCCGGTGAATTACACCATTGTTGTGTGCATATTCTAAGGCATCGGCTGTTTCGCCTATTATATCTAATAATTTTCTAATTGGAAGAAGTGATTCCTTTTTGCAATATTTCTCCAAATCCTCCCCGTCTAAGAATTCCATGGCCATATAAGTAAGATCAAAGTCTTCTCCTACATCGAAAATGGCGACAATTCCTGGGTGTGAGAGTTTCCCTGCTAACTCAGCCTCTGAAAAAAAACGCTCTTTTATCTCCTCAAGCTGATTGTCCTCAAATTCGTCAGAGAAACGAATTGTCTTTATGGCCAAGAGTCGGTTGATTTTAGGATCTCTCCCTTTGTAAACGGTACCCATTGCCCCCTTGCCCAATTCCATGAGTATTTCATATCTTCCAATGGTAGGCTTAACTTCGAGGTCATCTGAGACAACTATTTTTTCTTCCCTTTTTCCTGAGTAGGCCCCTAGCGGCATAGAGCTGATCACCTTTTTTAACTTTGATATCCTTTCATTGAGATCTCTAAAACCTTTGTCTTTGGTATTGATGTATTCGTAGATGGAAACTGCCTTATTAATCATCCTTTTTCGTTCGTAGTCGAGTCCGAGATTGTAAATAACGTCCCTCGTTTCATCATCGAGGGGACACTTTCTGAATTTTTCAAAGGCCAGATCAAGTAACCCCTGGCTTTGAAGGCTGATACCAAGCATCCGGTTTGTTTCTATGGCATCTTTGGCGGCAATTGTCTTACCAATCAATAGAGCCTCTTTTCCCATAATGATACCATAGATCGTTATCAGAGAGAGTATGACATAGATGGTTTTAAACCATGTATCAAAGGATATAAAAAAGGTGGCACTGGTTACAAATACAAGAAATATCAATCCGGCTGCTAATGCGGTTCGGTTTAGATAACTTAAACGCGAGTGGAAAAATGAGGAGGCCAGTCCAAGCATCAGTAAGATAAGGGCCTCCAAATATATCATGCCACCAGGGCGTCTAAGAAAACGTCCTTTCAAAAGATCCTCGATTACATTGGCCATAAATTCTACCCGTGGCATACGAGGGTCTACCGGGGTGTTAACAGCAACACCTCCTTTGGCCGTATAGCCAATAAGGACAATTTTGTCATCAAATACTGCGGGGACCTTCTTTACCTTCAAAATATCTACAAATGAGTAATATGGAAAGGATCGTTTTCCGCCTTTAAATTTGATGAACATTTCCCCCCTGTTGGTAGGAATGATTTCTTTTTCGAGTCTGATCCCGCTACCCCTAACTATTACCTGTTCAGGATGCTTATTGAGATAGTCAAGGGCAAGGCGTAAGGGCATGGAAGGTATAATAATTCCTCTATAGTTGATAAAGGGGATATGAACCTGGCCCATCATTATTTTATTGGGAGAGAAGTTTATGTGCCCGAGACCGCGCCCACTTTTTGACAGCTCATTGAATGGGGCAGTTAATTGGTTGACAGATGTATGGTCTCCAATATTAATTTGATCTTTTCTCAAGGTGCTGATATTCAGGAATGATTCAGGTGGGATTACTAACTCGGTCTCGTATTTTCCGAATTCACCAACAACTGGAAGGATTATATTTCCACTCTTTTTCACGGTTTCAGAGAGCACTTTATCTTCATCCAGGCGCTTTTCAATCCTCTTCAACTCACCAAGTATCCATTTATCTTTTTCTCCCAAATTTAGGACTTTTTCTCTGTTCAGGATTTCACCGTAGAGCTTTTCTATTTCTTTGATGCCTGGATTTTGCTCTTTTTCGCTAAAGATCATATCGAGGCCAATGAGTTTTGCCCCATTGCTTTTCAAGATTGTGATCATGTCAGCTATAATATGTCTCGGCCAGGGCCATGGACCGTACTCTTCTATGCTCTTATCGTCAATATTTACTATAGCCACTTTGCTCTCGCCCGGGTTGCGTGGTGTGTCGAGCCGCATTTCGATCTCGTAAATTACCTTTTCAAGAGATTCAAAGAAGGGGAAACTCATAAAGGATAGATAAGTAAAAAGGGCCACCACTATGGCACCTATAATTAGATTCGTTTTTTTGCCGTTTTCTTTCATACACTTAAATGCTAGTATAAATATTTCTGATCGCTCGCATTTGATCCTAACTCTTTTGTGGTACCTATTCGTTGGGCATCAGAAGCTCAAGGTAAATTAAAATCAATTAAGATTTATAGCAAATTAATACCCTTATGTCAAAGAAAAGCCGGGGTCTTGGATTCTTAAATTCTAAATTAGTTTTTATTGTGTTGAAAAGATGTGTAAATGGTGATATAAAAAATAAAGAAATACCTTGAAGGTGTAAACATAAACAAGGCGAAGATTTATGGCAGATACAGACTTAAACCAAATACAGAACAAAGCACAAAGTGAAAATTTTGTCTCCCGGCGTAAGCTAGGAGAATTACTAATAGAGTCAGGTCTTTTGACCGTTGATAAACTAAAGGATGCCCTGGAGATTCAGAAAAAATCGAGGAAAAGACTGGGCGAGATCTTGATTGAGATGAAGATCATTTCAGAAGAGGAAATGGCCTTTGCTCTGGCTATGCAACTCAAGATTCCCTTCATTGATCTTAGTGAGCATACCATCAAGAATGATGTTATCGACTCTATACCTGAGGAAGTTTGTCAGAAGTTTCAATGTATTCCTGTATCTATGAAGAACAATATACTTGATGTCGCTATGGCTGATCCTCTTAACCTGAATATAATGAAAGATCTTCAGTTTATAACTGGTTACAATATTCAGCCGGCTATTTCCACCCGAAGCCAGATAAGAGAAAAGCTTCAGAAACATTACCATCCGGAAAGGACGATTAAAGAAGTTGCTGATGAGTTTGTGGAAGATCCTGGTATAATGGAATTTCTTCCCGAAGAAGAAGAAAAGAAGATTGAAGAGGAAGAGGATTTTGAATCTTTTAAGGATTCGCCTTTTATAAAAATGGTTGATCTTATAATCAGGAATGCCATTAAGAGTGGAGCAAGCGATGTTCACATTGAGGCACAGGAAAATCAGGTAAGGGTTAGGAATCGGATTGATGGTGTACTGAGGGATTCAATCAAGCTCCCCAAATGGACTCAACCTATTGTTATCTCGCGCATAAAGGTTTTGGCGGGGTTGAATATAGCAGAGAAGAGGCTTCCCCAGGATGGGAGGATAAAGGTAAAGGCAAGAAACATGTCTGTGGATCTGAGAGTGTCTACACTTCCTACCTATTATGGTGAGAAGGCGGTTATAAGAATACTAAACAAAGAAGACACGTTTCTTACACTGGATCAACTTGGATTTAGCGAAAATAATTTGACAGTAATAAGGAATTTTATCCAGCGTCCCCAAGGCATGGTTTTGCTTACAGGCCCTACAGGGAGTGGGAAAACCTCCACTCTTTATGCCTGTATGCGCGAGCTCCAGTCAGAAGAGGTAAATATCATTACTGTTGAGGATCCTGTGGAATTTGAACTGGCTGGTCTTAACCAGGTACAGATAAACGAGAAGGTTGGGCTTACCTTTCCTTTTGTTCTGCGCTCGATCTTAAGACAGGACCCAAATGTGATTATGATCGGAGAGATAAGGGATGAGGAGACGGCTGAGATAGCTGTTCAGGCCTCCATGACTGGACATCTTGTTCTTTCAACCCTGCATACAAACGATGCCCCTGCTGCCATCACCCGCCTCGTAGATATAGGGATCCCACCATATCTGATTGCCTCTTCCGTAGTTGGAGTTGTTGCACAGCGGCTGGTAAGAACCATATGTCCTGATTGCAGGGAGGAATATCTACCTAGTCGAGATCTTCTGGCCAGACTTAATCTGGATCAAGGTGATCTTCCCTTTAAATTTCATAAAGGGGCAGGGTGCCCTAATTGCAACAATACGGGTTTTAAAGGGCGCACGATTATTGAGGAGATGATGATTACGGGGCCTAAAATAAGGGAAATCATTCAATCCTCTGGTACGAGTGATACCTTGAGGGAGGCAGCCATGGCAATGGGGATGACTACCCTTGGGGTTAGCGGTATGAAAAAGATAGAGATGGGAATTACTACCATAGAAGAGGTCCTGAAGGCGGTACACCAAAAGGAGGAACTGACAACCATCTGTCCTCATTGTGGAAAGACTGTCAGCCTAGATTTCAAGGATTGTCCTTATTGCAAAAAGCCTATAATTCCTACCTGCAGCTCTTGTGACCGGATTGTACAGCCGGATTGGGTAGTGTGTCCTTATTGCAGAAATAGCCTGAAGCCTGAGAGTTAAACCTTCACCCACCTACCATATAGAGATTTATTCCTTGACTATTTCTTTTTTTTCTCTTATGTTTACTATTTTAGTTTAGTATAATATTTGCAAAAATATTAACCTTCTCAGGAGAGGAATGTAGATGCAGTGCAAATACCATCCTGACAAGCCAGCAGAAATCTTTTGTGCCAGTTGTAATGCCCCTCTGTGCAAGGAATGCGCTGAAGAGGCTAAGCCAGGGCAATATTACTGTTTTGAGTGTGCCATGCTGCATTCCGTTTCAGAAGTTGGTACCTCTATGCGAGAGAAGCGGGAAAAGGGGGAGGAAAAGAAAGAAAAGAAGAAATGGGGCCCCTTTCACTATTTTGTAATCGTTTGCTCTGTCTTGATTCTGGTGATGTGGGGAATAATTATCTTTGGCGGTCAAAAGGCACCTCCCAGAATGGTTGATTTTGCCAAAAAGGGAAGGGTGCTACTGTTTATGGTTGATGGTGCACTCAAGCGTTATGCCCATTATGAGGGGAATAGATATCCGGAAAGATTATCCAAGCTCGTTCCTAAATACCTATCACTGAGGAAGGAGGAGCTTTTTAATTTAGACAGATTGTCATATCAAAGGGATCCAAAGGGGGGTTATAGTTTGTCATTGGCCAAAACTAAACCGGGTGAGATGAATGTTATCCTCTCAGCAAAGGGAATTGAGTATAGTCGTCCTCCATCGAGCGGTGGGCGTGAATGAGAAGACTTGCTGGTTTTACCTTTGCTCTTTTCAGAAATGGTGAACCATCCACCATCCCAGCAGAGGGTATTGAGTATACTCGTCCATGGAACGGAGGAGCCTAAATGAGAAGACTTGCTGGTTTTACACTTATTGAGTTGATGGTTGTGATTGCCCTCTTGGGTATTATGGCTGCCACGGCAATACCAGTCTATCACACGTATCAACAGAGAGCTTACGGATCCGAGGCTGGTCTTATGATAAAGCGGATTGTTGATGGGCAGATCATGTATTTTCTGGACCACAACAAATTTTTTCCTGAGGATGGCTCATCAATATCTATCTTTCAGGATGATCCTCATGACAAACCAGAGATACAAAACATCCAAAATGCCCTCAATATCCTCATCCCGGTCGGTCACTTTCTTGACTATCATATTCAGACCTTTCCCGGTACAGCTGATGACTCTTGCACAGTAGTAATTTCAGCCGATTTTCCCATTTTTAAAGGCGGGATCAAACAGATAGGTGCAACAGTGTACAAGGAGGGTACAGTGATTCAATTTTAATGATTCTCGCCAACAGCGCTGCTTTGTCTATACCCCATTAATGAATGCCTATGAATCTCGAATCACTATTTAGCAACCTTATTACCAGCGGGATCAAAGAATCGCTAGATCCAGAAACGATCAAGAAATTCAAAGTCCTCAATATATTTCTGCTTATCCTGATTCTTTTTTCCCCTTGCCTTGGCCTATTCTACTTTTTCATCGGGGCAGATCTTCTCTTCTATGTTACCATTATTGCCGGTCTATTAGGGATCCCGGCCATAATTCTTCTGAGAAAGACCAGGAATCTTATAGTAGCTGGAAATTATGCTTTTTTTGTCCTTTGGGCCACTTTTTTGATCATTAGGTGGAATACTGGGGGGATAAGCGAAGGTGGCATAATCCTTTTATCCTGGATATGGAATGCTGTCCTTATCCTCATGGCTATTTTCATTACAGGCTATCTATGGGGAACGATCTGGGCGACCTTAATATTTGTTGAAACCGGTGTCGCAGTTTATCTATTTAGGGGTGGTTACAAGTTTCCACATCTTGTTCCCCCTGATATTTCATCTATCTATTCCCTGGGCGCGTATTTGTCTGGCCTTTTGGTCATTCTTTTAATCGCCTTTATGTATGAAAAGGAAAAGGCCGATGTCGCCGACAGGGAGCGTGTTAAATCAAAAGCCCTTGTTGAGTCAAAGAAGTATATTGACACTATCATCCAAAGATCTCCTGTTCCCACCTTTGTGATAGATAGAGAGCACCGTGTGATTCAGTGGAATCGTGCATGTCAGCAAATGACAGGTATCCCTGTTGAGGAAATGGTCGGCAAGAGTGTTCACCCTTCCTTGTGTGTTGATAACCAATCGAGTCTGGCCGACATCATTATGGAGGACCCAGATTCTATTATAGAGAGATTCTCTGGCTCTATTTTATCCAAGACAGACGGCGGGTACTTTGAGGTGGAAATGTCTCTTCCTGCCATAAAAGACGGTATCCAGGCAATTGTAACTGCTTCTCCTATTCTTGACATAAACGGCTCAGTTAAAGGGGCTATAGAGACAATACAGGATATGACTAATCTTCAAGGGGGAACCTACCAGGCACATGATAATTTTGACCAGGCCGCTGAATCGGCGTCAAATCCCACTTTTAGGATTGATTCTAAGGGTAAGGTTAGCTTCTGGAATAAGGCATGTGGGGAGAGTTTTGGCTATTCCTCTTCTATGATGATTGGAAACAGCCCTTTGAAGTTTGTTTCAAAATCTACCAGACGACCTTTCAGGGAGACGATAGTGAGGGTTCTTAAAGGGGAATCATTTACCGGGAAGGAATGGAAATATTACTCGGCACAGGGCGAACCTATACATGTTCTGGCAAGGGCCTACCCTCTTCAGGCAAGGGAGGGGAAATCCAAGGAGTGTGTAATTGCTAACACAGATATAACAGCTATTAAACTAAGGATGAAGAAATTAGAGCGAGATGCAGCAGAGACAAAGGAAAAACTAAAAAGCGTAAACCATGAATATGCCTTATTAAGAAAAAACATCGCTACCTATATCCGAAAGAAAGAAGATTAATCAGATACCCCAAGGCACGTCCCTTTACTTTAAGTCACTTCGTAAACCATAATTTCCGCACTTTTTCCTTTAACCTTTTTTGGGCCGATTTTTTTTATTTTGAATTTTCCCTTCACAGCCCTGTATGTATCCTCTCCTATAAGGATTTGATTGGGCTCGGCAATTGACTCTAATCTTGCGGCTATATTGACCGGATCTCCGATAACAGTGTAATCCATCCGCTTGGGCGAACCAATAAATCCATCAACCACCTTCCCTGTATTTATTCCAATCCGTATATCAAATTTTTTTCTATGACCTCCTTCTTCGGCCATCATTTCTGCCAGTTTTTCTCGCATCTCCTTGGCAGCCAGAATTGCCCTTTCAGCATCATCTTTTCTTTCCATTGGCGCCCCAAAAACAGCCATCAGTCCATCTCCTATGTACTTATCAAGGGTACCATCGTAGCTGAAGATAATATCTGTCATCGTTGAAAAATATTGATTCAGGATCATATTTGTTTCTCGAGGAGGAATCTGTTCCGCAAGTCGGGTAAAACCAATAATGTCTGTAAAGAGCATGGTGGCTGTGAGATCGTTCGGCTCCATCACATTGTCTTTGGTCTCCTGGTCGCCTTTTAAGATCATCTCTATTACCTGAGGAGAGTGAAATCTCTCCAGCCTGCTTCTCATCCTCTCTTCTTCCCTTATCTGTTCATTGAGGTCGTTCTGTTCAATTATCATGGCCACCTGGCTTCCAATAGCCTTAAGGAGCTCGAGATCATCTTGGGTGAACTGGTTATCAAACCGCACACTGTCGAGTTGAATAACACCGATAATCTTGTCTTTTCGCCAGAGTGGTGCGCACATAACCGACCTGATTTTCTGGATAAAGACGCTCTCAGAGCCATCAAATCGAGAATCGGCCATAGCATTTGATGTTAAAATGGCATCTTTGTCATGTATTACTTTATCGATTATGGTTCGAATGACCTTTAATTTTCCCCTATCTCTTTCTCGGTCATCTCTGTATTTGACTACTACGGGAGTGAGTTGACCCTCTTTTTCATCTCCAGTAAGAATCAAAAAACCGTAATCAGCATCGATTACCATAAAGATAAGATCCATTATTCTCTTCAGGAGCTCCCTGAAATCATGGATGGAGTTCAACTGGCGACTGATCTCATAAAGTACAAAAAGCACTTTGTTGCTTCTCTCTAATTGGGCCTCAGCCTCTTCCGCAGGACGAAGGGCAGCTTTTTTTGGGATTTTCATATCTTCCAAGGAAACTAACAGGTCTTGAGGGTCAACCGCACCACGCTCTGAGAGGCTTTTCACTATTTGCTTATGCTCGTTTTCATAATCACCATCGGTGGTGAGGACGAGTGAGTCCTCAGGGGATAATTCTTCTTCTTTTTCGGTCGAAAATGTGAGGTTTGTCAGGCCGATTTTTATTTTGTCATTGTGCTTTAGGAGGATGCTTTGAATAGATTTCCCATTTACCTCTGTACCATTGAAGCTTCCAAGGTCAGTGAGAAGATAGCCCTCTTTTGATTTTTTTATCTGGGCATGCTGACGAGAAACATACTTATCAGAGAGAATAAGACTATTGTCTTTACCCCTTCCTAGGGTGATTTTTCCCTTTAAGATTGGAAAGTCATAACTTCGGCCATCATTGGTTACGACATTTAAACTCGGCATATCTTGTTTTCCACGATTTTTAATAAAAAGATAGCAGAATAACAGTTGTATTATCTCTCCCACCAGCAAGATTGACCTGTTGGATCAAGGAAAGAGCAATCTTTTTAAGGGACTTATCTTCAAAACAACTGATTATTGCCAATATTTCTTTATCACTAAGCATATTATTCAATCCGTCGGAACAGATCAGGTATAGATCTTTTTTAAGTATCTCAACAAGGGAGAGATCAATTCTAATGTCTTCGATAACCCCAACACCCAGGGCACTAGTCAAAATGTGTTTCTGGGGATGCATACATGCCTCTTCCTTGCTCAGGAGTCCCATCCTTTCCTGCTCTCCCACCAGGGTGTGATCCTGGGTGATTTGCTCTATCTCACCATCCCTGATTCTGTATAATCGACTGTCTCCTATGTTAACAATAGCTAAGCGATCTCCTTCGATGATGACGCCAACAATGGTAGTCCCCATCCCTTGCATGGAAGAGTTCTGAGTGGCAAGCTTGTGTATCCTGGAATTGGCCAGAGTGACTGCGGCAAGGAGACGGTTTTGCGCTAAAGTCAAACCCTGTCTATATGGTATAGGCCAGGTGATATCCTCCGACCGTGAACGAACAACAAATTCTTCTATAGCCCTAATTGCCTCTTTGCTGGCTATTTCGCCTGAGGCTTGTCCACCTATTCCATCTGCCACCAGAAATAACCTCTCTTTTGGATTACAAAGGTAACTGTCTTCGTTATGGGTACGTTGACAGCCCGTATCGGAGGACCCAAAGAATTTAAATTGCATAGCTATCTCAGTCTTCACCCTCGGCTCTATTACGTTCAACTATGGCTGATATTTAAGATGGTGTTAGAGATTTAACTAAAAAACAACGAGGAAGTCAAGCGGTTCTGTTGTTTCTTCTTATTGGCTAATATCGTGGAGGGGACTACGGATTAGTGATGTGGCTTTCACCATAACCAGTCGCCATTACCATCCCATCGGCTGTTATATTGTATCCCAACCTTTGAGAGGATATATTGGTAGAGAAAAAGGGTGTTACCCCTAAAATAGCCGAGATCGCGGCAATGTTGGTCTGGCTTGAAGCCGTTCTCATTTGCCTCAGATAGGACCATGGTCTTGGCTGTTTTGCCAGCAACACAGATATAGTCAAAGTGAATAGAATGGTAGCGTTTATCTTCCAAGGTTACAACAACTACCGCATTATCGGGTATTTTTTCGTCAACCGTTATATAGATACCTAAAAAGAAGGCTACAAGGAAAAGACTTATCGCTATTACTACAATTATTTCGGATCTTTTTCTCACTTTCTACAATTCTGGCTCTACATGCCCCGCTTCAGCAAGAGAGAAGGCATGTTCATCTAAATAGGATTTAATCATGAGTGTACGACCAATGGTTCCAATTCCCAATGTTTATGGCATACATAATAAAAATATGCAATCCCAAATTTTCAGATAAATTCTTTATCTTTTACTATCTTTGAGACATAAAGTCAATCAAATGATCTGAGAAAAGTGCACAGAGAGTTACTCTGATTTTGGCATCCCCTTGGTGCACTTCTTAACTATCAAAGGCTTTTCAGATAATACTAAGATCAAGGGATTTCAAAAGATTAGAAGGCAATAACCCGATTTTCAGAGGCAGATAAGAGGATCGGGTCTTTTAGATGAGCAAGGGCAATTCGGCAAGTGAGAAAAGGGAACTCGGATTGGTAAGGTTTTGTGTCAGTATTTTTATACCTCAGGTTATTTCATAATAATCATGATACCAATCAAGAAATCTTTTGATGCCTGTCCTGATGGAAGTCTTGGGATTAAAGGCCAACATCTTTTTTGTCTTTTCTATATCAGCATATGTTTCAGGGACATCACCAGGCTGAAGAGGAAGGAGGTTTTTCTTTGCCTCTGTGCCCAATTCTTCCTCGATAATCTTTATAAGTTCCATCAGTTCCACGGTTTTTGAATTACCAAGATTAAAGAGTTCGTACCTAAAGGGATTGCTAAGGGCAGAGATGGTTCCGTCTACAATATCATCTATGTAAGTAAAATCCCTTTTCATGTTTCCAAAGTTGTAGACATCTATCGGTCTTCCATCCAGTATGGCCCTGGTAAAAAGAAAAAGTGCCATATCCGGCCTTCCCCATGGCCCATAAACGGTAAAATAACGGAGTCCAGTTAAGGGGATGTTAAAAAGATGGCTATAGCAGTATGCCATCAACTCGTTGGATCTTTTGGTCGCTCCATAAAGCGAGATTGGGGTGTCAACATTGTCTTCAACCCTAAAAGGCAGCTTTTTACTATTACCATATACAGATGATGACGAGGCAAAAACGAAGTTATTTACAGGGAATTGTCGTGCCATTTCTAATAGATTAAGAAAGCCTTTTATATTGCTCTCCTGATAGGTAAAGGGGTTTTGGATGGAGTATCTTACGCCAGCCTGGGCTGCTAAGTTACAGATCCTATTGATGTGGTGATGAGAGAATATCTTTTTGAGTACATCAAGATTGTTAATATCTTCGTGATAGAACGTGAAATTATGATGAGAAATTATCTGGTCCAGTCTAGCCTTCTTTAAGGAGACATCGTAATAGGTATTGAGGTTATCTATTCCTATTACCCCATCACCCTTTTCAAGTAATACTTTGGCTATATAAAAGCCAATAAAACCAGCTACTCCTGTAACCAGGGTTGTTTGTTGATTATCTATCATCTGGATGCTTGATACTTGAAACTGGATGCTAATTTTCTTATTGCGTACCCCTTATACCCCTAAGTCCCCTCGAATAGGCATGGCGTATGCAATAAGGAGTAGGGACTTTGCATCAAATATCTGGATACTACCTACTCCCTCGTACTGACATCAATCCCTAATTTCATGTAGGCCTGTCATATTAGTGAGCAATGACCAATGAATGACAAACCTTAGGCACTTCAGGTCCTGTAGCTAGCATTAATCCTTATATAATCGTATGTTAGATCACAGGTTATTATCCTGTCTCTCCATCTTCCCTGATTGAGGTGAATAGTAATTGTTAGCTGTTCCTTTTTCATTTTTTCAGCTGCCTTTTTTTCTTCTTTTTCACTGGTCATAAGGCCCCCATCTACTATTCTGATTCCATCTATCCAGATTTGAATCTTGTTTTCCTCCATCCTAATTCCTGACCTACCAAGGGCAGCCATAATCCTTCCCCAGTTAGGATCCTGGCCAAAGATGGCTGTCTTAACAAGATTAGAGTTGCCAACTGCTCTGGCGGCTGTATTTGCATCATTTTTTGTTGCTGCACCACGTACCTCAATTATAACTACCTTGGTAGCACCCTCGCCGTCCTTGGCAATCATGTAAGCTAACTCTCCCATAACATCTGTAAGGCCCCTTTCGAATACCTTTATGTCTGACCTATCTAACCTTCTGTTTCCTGCAACCCCGTTAGCCATAATCAGAACCATATCATTGGGGCTGGTCTCTCCGTCCACTGTAATTCTATTGAAGCTGGACTCCCCAGCTGACCGAAAAATAGGCCGTAAGGTCTGGGAATCGATATTTATGTCTGTAAGTAAAAAAGAGAGCATTGTCGCCATATTTGGCATGATCATACCAGCTCCTTTAGCTAGTCCCAACAAGTGAAAGGGATGCCCGCCAGCATTTCCTTCAAAATAACTCATTTTGGGAAGTGAGTCTGTGGTCATCAAGGCTTCGGCGACTGATTTAAATCCGTTAGGGGAGAGGTTTTTTATTAGGTCTGGAATAGCCTTTTTTATCAGATTGAATGGTAGGTAAGCCCCGATAACTCCTGTTGAGGCAACGACTGTTTCCTCTGGATCGATCCCTAATCCTTTGGCAACTATATCTGCTGTTTCAATGGCATCATTTAATCCCCGAATCCCGGTACAGGCATTAGCATAGCCGGTATTGGCAATAATCGCCCTAAAATTCCCCCTTTTTATCCTTTCCTGACTCAAGAGTACCGGCGCGGCTTTAACCTTGTTAGTGGTAAATATCCCTGCTGCTACCGCCTTTTTTTGGGAAAAGATCAGAGAAAGATCAAGCCTACCGTTTTTCTTGAGGCCAGCAGAGACGGCAGATGCAAGGAATCCCGGGACCGAATAATTAGATATATCTGAATCTTTGCAACGCATTGAAATTATAGATTTTGTCTTGGCAATCGACTTATGCCGTGCACATGGAATTATGGAATATTGGAGTAGTCGATGGGAAAAATACCGAGAGATTATTCCTTTATTCCTCTCTCTCACTTTGTGAACTTGTGCCGAACAAAGTGAAGGAGGGCAAGCTCACCCATCATTCCAGTATACCAAGTGGTTGGGGCGAAGCCCTAAGTTCTGTCTTTTTTCATCTACCGCAACAGTGTTTATATTTCTTCCCGCTTCCGCACGGACAGGGATCATTTCTGCCCACCTTAGGTGTTTTCCGTTTGACTGGGGAACTGCCTCCATTGCCTCCATGGCTGAGGACTATTTCCTTTTTTGGAGTTAGAATGGAGGGTTGTTCCTGGGGGGCTACTCTTATCCTAAAAAGTGTTCTGAGGGTATTTTCTTTAATTCCCTCTACCATTGAGATGAACATGTTGTAGCCCTCTTTCTGATATTCCTTGAGAGGATCCATCTGGCCATATCCCCTTAAGCCGATACCTTCTTTTAGCTGATCCATAGCCAGGAGATGGTCCATCCAGAGTTCATCGATTGCCTGTAACATGGCGATTTTTTGAAGAAAATGAAAGGACTGAGGACCGATCTCTTCCCCTTTTTTTTCATAGAGATCTAAGGTCTTCTGTTTCAATTTATCTATCAAGGTAGCCTGAGTTAGATCCTTTATCTCTCCTTTGGAAAGCTGGGGCAAAAACCCAAACACATTATATATATACTCTGAAAGTGGGGCCAAGTTCCATTCCTCTGGAAAGATTTTGGGATCAATGGTATTCAAAGCCGCAGCTTCTACCAACTCGTCAATCATACCCGTAACGGTTTCTTTCAGGTGGTCACCTTTTAGTATCTCCTTCCTCTGGCTATATATCACCTTCCGTTGTTGGTTCATGACGTCGTCATATTCAAGAAGATTTTTTCGGATGTTGAAGTTGATACCTTCAACCCTTTTCTGGGCCCCTTCAATTGCCCTTGAAATGATTTGGTGTTCTATTGGTTGATCCTCTTCCATGCCAAGTCTATCCATAACTGAGGCAATTCTTTCTGATCCAAAGATCCTCATAAGGTCATCTTCTAAGGACAGATAAAAACGTGAAGAACCTTGATCTCCCTGACGTCCTGAACGGCCCCTCAGTTGATTATCAATCCTTCTGCTTTCATGCCTCTCGGTGCCAAGGACATGCAACCCTCCCAGATTTGGCACTCCATCACCCAATACTATATCGGTTCCCCTACCAGCCATATTTGTGGATATGGTAACAGTTCCGTTTTGTCCGGCACTGGCAATGATCTCGGCCTCCCTCTCATGGTTTTTGGCATTTAAGACCTGGTGTTTGATGCCCTCCTTTTTGAGCATCTTGCTCAACCTCTCTGATTTTTCGATTGATATTGTGCCAACCAGCACAGGTTGCCCATTCTTATGCAAGTTCTTGATTTCTTCGACAACCGCTTTGAATTTTTCCCTTTCGGTTTTGTAGATAACGTCTGAATAATCCTCCCTGATCATTTTTTTATGAGTTGGTATTACTAGCACATCAAGATCATAGATCTTTTTGAACTCTGGAGCCTCTGTGTCAGCTGTTCCGGTCATTCCAGCAAGCTTTTCATACATCCTGAAGTAATTTTGAAACGTTATGGTGGCCAGGGTTTGATTCTCTTCTGCAACGTTAACACCTTCCTTTGCCTCAATGGCCTGATGTAACCCATCGCTCCATCTCCTGCCCGGCATAAGTCTCCCGGTAAATTCATCCACAATTATTACCTGTCCATCCTTGACAACATAATCCACATCCTTACTAAAGAGCCAGTAGGATTTAATGAGCTGTTGGGCAGCATGCATTCTTTCTGATGTTTCTGCATATCGTGCCTCCAACTCTCGCTTCATCTTTTTCTTTTCTCTAAAATTCAGATGGGGGTCACTGTCGATTTCTTGTAGTCCCTGGACCAGGTCAGGGATAACAAAGGAATCTGGTTGATTTCCGGACAACAGTTTTAGTCCTTTATCTGTCCAGTTTGCACTGCGATCTTGCTCATCAATGGCGCAATAGAGTTCTTCATCTAAGACGTGGAGTGTCTTTTGGGATGCAAGGAGGGATTCCATCCTGTCGATCATCTTCTTTAATCCTGGCTCCTTTGCCATAAGATCGAGAAACCGTGAATTCTTTGGGTCACCCCTCTTAACCTGAAGTAACAACTCTATTGTCTTATCATCATCTTTGCCTTCCCTCAGCCATGCCTCTGCCCTATTAAGGATAGACCTAATAACCCTGTCTTGGTGTTCCTTAAGCTTGATGATTAAAGGCTTAAGTGTGGCATAAAATATGTCTTCACTACGCTCGATGGGACCTGAGATTATCAGGGGAGTCCTGGATTCATCAATGAGAATGCTATCTACCTCGTCAACAATGGCAAAATGGAGGTCCCTCTGCACACAATCCTCTAAGGAAAACTTCATATTATCCCTGAGGTAATCAAAACCGAATTCATTGTTAGTGCCATATGTTATATCATCGTTATAGGCAGCCTTTCTTTTCTGATCATCCATATCATGCACAATAACACCGACAGACATCCCTAAGAGCCTATATATTCCACCCATCCATTCAGCGTCTCTTTTGGCAAGATAGTCGTTCACTGTAACCAGGTGGCAGCCACGTTCTAAGAGGGCATTTAAATAGAGGGGGAGGGTAGCAGCCAGGGTTTTACCTTCCCCTGTTTTCATTTCTGCTATTTTGCCATGGTGAAGGGCAATGCCCCCTAAGAGCTGCACATCAAAATGTCTCATGCCCAAGGCCCTCACCGAGGCCTCTCTCACAGTTGCATAGGCCTCAGGCAAGATATCATCAAGGGTCTCAGCCTTTGCGATCCTCTCCTTAAACTCCCCTGTCTTGCCCCGCAATTGGGTATCACTAAGGCCTTTACATCGGGGTTCAAGTTCATTAATTCTTGTTACTATTGGAGCAAGTTTTCTGAGCTCTCTTTCGTTTTTGCTTCCAATAATATTCTTGAAAAGTGTACCTAACATAGAGGAATTTCCTTTCGACTATCTCTTCTTCTGATTAAACCTTTATGGATAAAAATTCAAGTAGCAATTACCCCTACCACATTACTTACTCAATTTTACATAAAACATTGTAGTTTTGCAAAGATAGATCAACTCAATTTAGGGCTTATATGCACAAATGAAGTTACATGGTTAGAGGTTTTGCATAATGGCAGGATAAGAATAATGGAAGCAGACAAAAAATAGTGCGCCTCGGGCCCTCCTAGGAAACTAAATCTCGAAAAGAGCATGGAGATTTCTTTTTTTGTTATGCTCTCATAAAAGCACAAGGGTGGCCCAGCACAGGCAAAAGACATCTCCATGCTCAGCTTAGTTTCTTCCATGAATAACCCCGAGGTGTCGCTTGGGTGTCAGATCCTGTTAAATCTAAAATCTAAAAATGGAGATATTTCCGATCAAAATAAGGTTTATCAATCTACCTACCCAAACTTGATAGGCTCTTATTTACAGGATTTGTGGATAGATGTAAATCAGTTCAGTATGTAACGGAGGGGGTTTACAGGGATGCCATTTAGAAGTATCTCATAGTGTAGGTGTGGACCTGTGCATCGGCCAGATGCGCCAACCTTGCCTATTGTTTGACCTCTCTTAACATGTTGCCCTTTTTTTACCTCAAATTTATGCAGATGTCCATACCTCGTCATCAGGTTATATCCATGATTGATAGCAATCATCTTGCCGAAGTTACCTTCTCTGCCCGCAAATACAACTAATCCATCGGCAGGAGCAATTATAGGTGTCCCGATCCTGGTTGCTATGTCAAGGCCTTTGTGAAATTCCCTCCGATTGGTAAAGGGTGAGATCCTATAACCAAATCCAGAAGAAAACCAGCCCTCGGTTGGCCTGATAGATGGTGTACAGGCCAGAATGGATTTCTGCTCTTTAAAGAAATTGTTCAATTCTGTTTGGGATATGGAGGTCACAGCTATTTCTGTTTCAAGATTCTCCAAGGATTTATGCATTTGATGGATTAGCCCCTTATGAACTCTCTCCAGTTGATAATCTGGTTTGAGGGTATTGTCATTTGAGCCTCCAAGGCCCAGAAATTGATCTTGTTCACCAGATGGCTCCAGGTTAGTCATAACCCTTAATTTGCGATCGAATTCTTGCAGTTTGGCCATGTTTTGATTGATTTGGATAATCTTCCGAGCAAAGGCGATGAGTTGGATCTTTTGTACTCTGTTTTCCTTTTTTAGATACTGTAATTCCGGTATTTGCGTTTTGATCTTTCTATAATCGGTAATGAGCCATCCGACCCCGAGGGTTATAAGAAGAATAAGACAGACAAGAACAAAAATTACCTTGTTAGGAATATTGATCTTTCTTACTTTAGTTGATCCGCCAGGAAGGAATAGAATGGTAGATTTTTTTGATGCCATAAGAAATATAGACTAAGTGGTAATGTCTGCCCATTAGAGGCGGCAACCGGATTCGAACCGGTGTCAAACGGTTTTGCAGACCGCTGCCTTAGCCACTTGGCTATGCCGCCTTGCAATGGAGCGGGAAACCGGGCTTGAACCGGCGACCGTCACGTTGGCAACGTGATGCTCTACCAACTGAGCTATTCCCGCCTCCTACTCTTCGCATTTTACATATTGCTCCTCTTTTGTCAATAAAAAAATGCCAGGGCTTTTAGAAGAGGATCCTTTTGATCATTCGAAAGTATACCCATCCAGACCACATAGTCAGTATTAAAGCCCCCCAAAGAAAGATCATTCCAACGGCATGGAAATCGACCTTTAGATACCTGTAGTGAAGAGAGAGACATATGAGGGCCACTGATTGAAATATGGTTTTGTATTTTCCGAGGGAACTTGCCTCGATAACCTTACCTTCAATCACAGCAATGCCCCTCAAACCTGTTACTGCCATTTCCCTTCCGACAATCAAGATAACAATCCAGGCAGGGATCCTGCCAAGGGCCACAAGCATGATCATGGTGGCGGAGACCAGTAGTTTGTCAGCTAAGGGATCGAGGAACTTGCCCAGCGGGGTAACCACTTTGTACCTCCGCGCGTAGAACCCATCCAGGAGATCTGTTATAGCGGCGAGTCCAAAAAACAAGGCCGCTAAGAAACTCTCCAATCTTCCGGGAAAGTACAGGCAGATAACCACTGCTGGAATCAAGACCAGTCTCATGGTGCTCAGGGTATTTGGAAGATTACTTATTTGGCCTTGATTCCTGTTCATAATTAACGCCTCTTGGTTTCTATTAAGGTTCAGCCCTTAATCACCCCTTTTTCTGAATTCCATGTAGTATTTCAAAACCTTCTCAACGAAGCGTCTGGTTTGAGGTATGGGAGGGACAGCATTGTGATTAGCCACTATTTTGGCCCCGGCATTATAGGCAGCTATAGCTAATTTCTTATCCTGTTTAAATTGTTTAAGAAGTAAACTAAGGTATCTTGTGCCACCAAAGATATTTTCTTGTGGATCAAAAGGATTATTTACCTTCATGTCCTCTGCAGTAAATGGCATCAGTTGCATCAGCCCTTGGGCTCCACTTTTAGAGATTGCATTGGGATCAAAAGACGATTCCGCCATTATAACGGCCTTTACCAGGTGGGCATCTACACCAAATTGTTCTGAGGCCCTATGAATTATCACATCATATTTTTTAATGTATTGTTTCCCATTTACTTCTGGGGTCTTTACATAGAGGCGATACCGGGGATCTGATCGGATGTTGGTGAAATGCCAAACCCCGTTTTTATCCTTGAAACAATATACATCAGCCTCTGGATATCTGAAAGGAAAAAGGAAAAAAAGCACTACAATAATGGTAACAGATACAATCAACTTGGAGAGAGACATCTTCTTATCTCATTTTCTTCCAATCCGCCAAGAATCTATCTAGTCCAATCTTTGTGAGAGGATGTTCGCTTAACTGGATGAGTACCTTAAAGGGGATTGTGGCAATATGGGCACCAATCAAAGCCGCATCCAGCACATGGACAGGATTGCGGATGCTTGCCACAATAACCTCTGTTTCAAATCCATAATTCTCATATATGGCTACTATATCTTCCACTATTCCCATACCGACACTACTTATATCATCCAGTCTGCCGATAAAGGGACTCACAAACGTAGCACCTGCTTTGGCTGCTATCAACGCCTGTACGGGTGAAAATACCAACGTTACATTGGTATTGATATTTTCCTCTGAAAGCATCTTGGTGGCCTTAATCCCTTCAGTAATCATAGGGATCTTCACCACTATGTTATCGGCAAGTTTTGCCAGTTGCCTTGCCTCCTTAACCATTCCCTCTGCCTCAACACTTGTCACCTCTGCACTGACTGGACCAGCTACTGTTTTGCATATTTCTTTGATTAATTCTTCAAAATTTCGTCCCTCTTTTGCCACCAATGTAGGGTTGGTAGTTACACCATCCAACAGGCCAAGCTCGTTGGCCTTTCTTATCTCTTCAAGGTTTGCCGTGTCAATAAAGAATTTCATCTTCTTTCCTTTTCTAAGAGCTCAACAGTCCCGCCGTATGGCGGGATTGGCAGTTCATTCAAGAGTTGGTTTAGTGTTACTTTAAGAACCGGATGCACAAGATCAGGTGCCAATTGAACCAGAGGCTCTAACACAAAACGCCTCTTGTGGAGTAAAGGATGGGGGATTACTAGACTATCGGATTCTAGTATCTTTTGACCAAACAGAAGTATGTCGAGGTCAATTTCTCTGGCCTCCCACCGTTTCTTCCTTATTCTGCCCATATCATATTCTATTGATAAAAGACCCTTTAGTAGTTGAAGGGGGCGCTGAGTAGTTGATATTTGAGCAACACAATTAGCATACCAGTCTTGTCCAGTGACACCTTCTGGCTCTGTTTTGAATAGTGCTGAACGGGCAGTCACATCACATCCAGGTAATTGGTTTATCTTATCCATGGAACGCTTGCAGTTAAGAAGCTTATCCCCCAAGTTTGATCCTATCCCTATATATGCTATAGTTCTCTTCAAGATTATAGCCCTATACTTTTTATCCTATCGGCTGCCTCTAACAGGCGGCTCTCGTCTTGCGTCAATGTCAGCCTTACAAAACCTTCGCCAGGATAACCAAATCCATTGCCTGGCGTTACCACTACACCTACCTCGGTTAGGAGCCTCGTTGCCAGGTCTACTGATGTATAGGGAGGAGGGACCGGGACCCAAAGATAAAATGTGGCCTTCGGTGTATTTACCTTGAAACCTGAATCCCTCAGTCCCTTGACCATAATATCTCTCCTCCTGGTATAGATTTCCTTTATCTCTAAGATGCTCTCCCGATTTGTCCTAAGGGCCTCAATACCAGCTGTTTGAATGGCCTGAAAAAGACCGGAGTCAATATTGCTCTTGATCGAGCCTAACCCCCTTATTGCCTCCTTGTTTCCCACGGCAAAGCCGATCCGCCATCCGGTCATGTTAAAAGACTTTGACAAGGAATGAAATTCTATACCTATATCTCTGGCTCCTTCGATTTCAAGGAGGCTCATAGGGTGGTATTCATCAAAGGCGATCTCGCTATAGGTTAGATCGTGGCATACCATTATCTTATAGCTGTGCGCAAATTTGACCACCTCTTCAAAAAAATCCCTATTAGCTACGGCTGCTGTAGGGTTGTTAGGATAATTTAACCATATCATTTTGGCCTTCCTAGAGACCTCATCTGGTATAGAAGCAAGATCTGGTAGAAAGCCATTCTCTTTGAACAGGGGTAAAAAATAGGGCTCTCCATCTGCAAAGAGGATGCCACTATTGTAGACCGGATAAGCAGGGGTAGGGATGAGGGCAAGGTCGCCAGGGTTTATAAATGCCATGGGAATATGGGCTATTCCCTCCTTTGCGCCAATCAGAGCTATTACCTCGCTTCCTGGATCAAGTCTGACTAAGAATCTCTCTTGGTACCAATCAGCTATGGCGGCCTTGAAGTCATCCATCCCTGAATAAGAGGGGTAATGATGGTTTGCCGGATCTCGGGTGGCCCTTATCATTTCCTCAATAATGTTAGGTGGGGTAGGGAGATCAGGGTCGCCCACACCGAGGTCGATTATATCTACCCCCTTTGCCTCTATCTCTTTCTTTTTTTGATCAATCTCTTTGAATAGATATGGAGGTAATTTCTTAAGTCTTTCAGCCTGTTCAAAAATTTTTTCTCTCCTTCAATCCTAATACATCTTGCATATCATAGAGACCATTCGGTTGTCTAAGAACTCATGTAGCTGCCAAGAGTGCACCTCTTGCAAAGTTGTCCCTGCTATGTGCCCTGTGTGTAATCTCGATCCTTTTTCCTATCCCGGCAAAATAACATTATGCTCACCAACTATATGACCGGCCCGTATAGATTGAATACCGATCTCTTTGTCTCTTCATTTTTAAAAATACCTTTGGTCTTATCCAGGTTGTTTTCTTGCATTCTGACCAGTGGAAGCCTTAGCTCCTCCTTTATTTGATCAGTCCCTGAAGAAACGCTCATCAACTCGATCCTCTTAAAAAGGTGCTCCTATAGCAACAATCTATCCTTCTCAGCCATCATTTTTTCCAAGAAATTCGGGAATCACCTCCCCGCTGATAAGATCATCATATGTTTCTCTTGACCTAATTATAGAAAAAAGCCTTCCTTTAACCATTACCTCTGCCGGCCTGGGACGAGAGTTGTAGTTTGAGGCCATAGAAAAACTATAGGCCCCTGCACTCATTATAGCTACTAAATCCCCTGATTTGAATGGTGGCATTTCCCTGTCTTTAGCCAGGAAGTCTCCGGTTTCACAAATAGGTCCTACCAAATCAGCTGGAAACATCTCCGAGTGTGTCATTTTCACTGGTTGCACGGCGTGAAAGGAATTATAGAGGGCAGGCCTAATCAAGTCATTCATCCCTGCATCCACAATAATAAACCTCTTATTTGTCGTTGATTTGGTATAGAGGGTCCTTGTGACCAAGACACCGGCATTACCAATGATAACCCTGCCAGGCTCAAGGATAAGGGTACATTCAGTTTTTCCTATTGTCTCGTTTAGTGCCCTGGCGTATTCTAAAGGATGAGGCGGTTTTTCATCACTATAGGTTATCCCAAGACCGCCTCCAAGGTTAAGAAACCCAATATCAAACCCCATTTTTTTTAATTCTTTTAAGAGCTCTCTTAATTTTTGTAAGGCCTCTACAAAGGGATCAATATCTGTAAGTTGACTACCTATATGGCAGGATATACCTTTTACGTCGATATTTTTCAACCGATTGGCTAATGCGTACGTATTTAAGGAGTCTTTTATTTGAATGCCGAATTTATTTTCACTGAACCCGGTGGCAATATAGGGGTGCGTCTTAGGTTTTACATCAGGATTGATGCGTATAGCTATCGTTGCCTTACAGCCGATGTCTTCAGCTATTCTACTTAGGGTTTGTAATTCCTGGTCTGACTCCACATTGAACATAAGAATATCTGACTTAAGGGCTATTTCCATCTCTTCTGGTGTTTTTCCAACACCAGAATAGACGATTTTATCAGGTGCAATACCTGCTTTCATAGCCCGAAAGAGCTCTCCCCCTGAGACTATATCCGCTCCTCCCCCTTCTAAGGCCAAGAGTCTCAAGATGGCAAGGTTAGAATTGGATTTCACAGAAAAGCAGGTTAGGTGGTCTAAATCGGCGAAAGCATCCTCAAAAACCATAAAATGCCTTTTTATTGTCGAATAGGAATAGAGATAGAAAGGTGTTCCAATCTGCTCAGCAATATATGCTACGGATACATCCTCACAATACAATTCATCATTCTTATATGCAAAGTGATGCATTTGAGTTGCCTAAAGTCATAAGTGCCCAAGGTTAAGGAAGCAAGTCACTCCAATTCCAGCTCACTCTTAACCTTAGTCCACTTTTAGCTTACCTTGTATATCAATCTCGGCCAACTATCTTGCCTTCAAATATGTCGATTATGTCCTTTACCAAATTAGGCGGTCTATCTTCGCCTGAGTTTTTTTTAAGATCTTTGGGATCATTTTGCCTCTTAAATGAAACCTCAAAATTTGATTGAAAGAAATCCTGGGCATAGGCAACCAACTGCTCATAGTGCTCCGGGTCATCAAAATAGCTTCCAGTGAATGATCCTTCTCCATAGGGCAACTCCAGCCGGTTTGCATCTATAGTATAAAATTTCCACTCCTTTAGTACATTGGCCATCGCCCTATTCTTGGTAGTTAGATAGCGTAAGAACTCACTCCATTTCTTGCCATCATCTGTAAGTGTTTTCCCAGTTGCATACTTCTTCTTAGTGAAATCCCTTCCCACATTTTCTTTGTGGTCTGTTACCATAGGTTTATTAAGTCGTTTTTCTATATCTTCAACCTTTTTAATTAACTCATCAAAGGAAAGATACTCGCTTAATCCTGAAAGCTTAATTAAAATAGCTTCCAGGGCAATTCTCGGATTATTTGTATAGCGAAGATCTACTTCTCTATTAATGAGGAAGTTAAGTGATTGAAGGAGCCTTTCCATTCCTGCCTGTCTTGCCTGTTTTTTTGTTTCTATCAGCTCATTATCAGGTAAATCTATCAGGTGCGAAGAGTCATGATAGACCACAGAAACGATTAGATTTCTAAACTGATGCATTACTTCTTGGTAAAAATCCTTGATATCGTAGCCATAATTATATATTTCATCAATTATCTCTAGGCACAATTTGCTGTCGCCATCAATTATGGCCTGTGATATCTTATAGATAAGCTCCCTGTCTATTATTCCCAAAACAGCGGTTATTTGGTCATCGGCCACATCTGGGCCGGTAAATGAGACAACCTGATCGAGAAGGCTTTCTGCATCCCGCAAGCTTCCTTCCGCCTCCCTTGCAATGATGGAGATACCAGTATCGCTTATCGTTATCCCTTCCTCTTTTATTATCTTTTTGATCTGTTCTTCTATTTTTAATATGGGTATCCTTTTAAAGTCGAATCTTTGACATCGGGATAGTATGGTTACGGGCACTTTATGGGGTTCTGTTGTGGCGAAGATAAATTTGACATGTTCTGGCGGTTCTTCCAGGGTTTTTAGCAATGCATTAAATGCGGGGAGGGTCAGCATGTGAACCTCGTCTATAATATATATCCTATATATGCCGGCAGAAGGAAGGTACTTGATATTTTCTCGAAGATTCCGTATCTCATCAATCCCCCTGTTTGATGCGCCATCAATCTCCTGGACGTCCACGGATGAACCATTCGTTATCTCGATACATGAACTACATTTGTTGCATGGATTTCCTTCCTGGCCTTTTCGACAATTGAGGGCCTTGGCAAAGATACGGGCAACCGATGTCTTACCTACGCCCCGCGCGCCGCTGAACAAATAGGCATGAGCTAATCGATCAGATAGTAGGGCATTCTTAAGTGTCTGCGTTAAGTGTTCCTGACCTATAACCTCTTCAAATAGCTGAGGTCTCCATTTTCTGGCAAAAACTTCGTGAGGCATGATCCAATACTAAAAGTATAGGTGGCGGAGAGAGGGGGATTCGAACCCCCGGTACCACTTTTGGCGGTACACGCGATTTCCAGTCGCGCTCCTTAGGCCAACTCGGACATCTCTCCATGATTCCGCTGAGGCGGAATACATCTGGTTTTTTTGGCTTTTGGTATATAGCATCTGCTCAGCTTAGAGGGAAATGAAAATAGTTAGTTACATTGCCTGGCCCTCCCAAAAGCCTGCAGCTATGAGTTAATTGTGAAACTTGACAGACATTAAATCTCCTGGCGGAGAGGGTGGGATTCGAACCCACGTGCCTCGCTGCTAACGAGACAAATCGATTTCGAGTCGACCCCGTTACGACCACTTCGGTACCTCTCCAAGCCGAATCTATGTTATCTCCTTTTTCGAAAAAAGTCCTCCATAAGTTCCCTGCATTCTTTTTCCATTATACCAGGAATTACTTTTACTCGGTGATTGAGTTTTCCATCATCAGATAGATTGTAGATTGAGCCTGCAGCCCCTACCTTTGGATCAAATGCTCCAAAAACGATGGTATCTAACCGGGCATTAATAATGGCACCCATACACATTGGACATGGCTCAATGGTCACAACCATGGTCATCCCATTCAATCGGTAGTTTTCAAGCAAGTTTGCTGCCTGCCTGATAACCAGTATTTCCGCATGAGCAGTAGGATCATTAAGGGAGATGCATCTATTATGGTCTCTGGCTAGGATTTCATTACATTGGCCTATTAAAAGCGCACCTACTGGAACCTCCTTACCAAGCCATCCGTCTTTGGCCTCTTTCAGAGCCTCTCGCATAAAATGGTAAAGATCCAAAATCTATCTTGTTTCTTGTTTTTATTCTGAGGGCTATCCAAAAACTGTGAAATTTCTTAGCTGTTTATCAGATCAGCCTTGGAGTATTATATTCTTTGACTATCCTTTAACATTTCCTTATGGGTGAGTCAACTTGATAGTAATTGCCCGAGTCCTGTTAAAACGCGCCTTGGTAAGAAGTGTGTTTTACTTTCACTTATGGGTGTGTTAAAGACTACACAAATTAAATTAAGATAAATAGAGATTTGTATAACCTATTGTAATTTCATAATAAATATATTCAATTATGGTTGGCATAATAATTGCTAATTGCCATACTGTCTGGGGTGCGCGTTTACTAATTTGAAGATTTTTCCCTAAAAACAAAAATTAGGAGAAAAGAGGAAAATATATTTTATGTAACGCCATTCCCGGATAATATAGAGAGCCCCGGGTCTAAGACCCGGGGTAATTTATTTGGGAGAGTTTCTGTTCGACTATCTTTATATCCTCTGGTGTGTCCACCTCAATAGAATCAGACATGGTTTCTACCACCTTTATTTTGAAACCATGCTCCAGTGCCCGTAACTGCTCAAGCTTCTCAGCTCTTTCTAATAAACCATAGGAAAGGTTTATGAAGGTCGATAAAAATTCTTTCCTGTACGCATAAACACCCAAATGTTTATAATGAATAGTTTTTGATTCGTGATCTCGACAAAAGGGGATAGGTAGACGGGAAAAATATAGTGCATACCCATTGCTATCAACACTCACCTTTACCTTATTGGTATCATGCAGCCCTTGATCCTCCTTGAGTTTATACATGAGGGTCGACATTGGGATTGTTGGATCTTCTATGAGGGGCAGTATTAGGTCAGATAGGATTGATGGCTGAAAAATAGGTTGATCACCCTGTATATTGACTACTATATCCCGATCAGCAAGATTGGTCTTTTCCGCTGCTTCAGCGATCCGGTCTGTTCCTGATTGGTGACCTTCATCTGTCATAATTGCCTGACCACCGAATCTGTGAACACATTCATAAATCCTAGGGTCATCGGTTGCCACGTATACCTCATCCAGTTCTGAGCACTCTTTTGCCCTCTGGTAGACATGCTGAATCATGGGTTTTCCCGCAATCAGGGCCAGTGGCTTTCCGTTAAAACGTTGTGAGCGATAACGTGCAGGTATAAAGGCGACTATTTTCAAGACATATCCTGTTGTACAGAGCTCCTTGGTTTGGCTTTTTTCCGATAACCTCTCGTAGCTTAATGCAAATAGAGGCAAATATCAAGCAAACTGAGACCTTCTGTTATTAGCCCTTGTAACCGTTTCCCTTGAACGCTTAGAGATACTCCCAAAACAATAGAGGTAATGGCCGCATAGCTGATGGTTTATTTTAGATTGACATATTTACATAATACCCATAAATTAAAAATAAAATCAGGTAATTATTCAAAATGAAGGGGTAATATTATGGGTCCATCTGAGATTGCGGGTGTTTTACAGAACTGCGAGCTCTTTAGGGGATTGAGCATACATGAGATCGAAAAGATAGCTAGCCTCGGTCATATTGAGGCGTATGAGGCAGGAGAAAATATACTTAACCAGGGAGATTTCGGAGACAAGCTCTATATAATCGCTGAGGGTCATGTATTCTTGGAAAGGGCCATTGATTTAGGTACACGCAAGGGAAATGCAATTATTAGCCTTCTCGGCAGAGGGAGGGCTTTAGGCTGTTGGTCAACATTGCTAGGAGAGGCTCACACGTTAATGTCATCTGCAACATGCAGAAAACATACAAAGGTGGTTGTTATCAGGGGTCCAGCTTTAAGAGAGATGATGACCGATAATTTTCAACTCGGATTTAAGGTCCTGGAAAGGCTCTGTTTTATACTTCGAGACAGAATTCAGGGTGCATTCGGGGCTATGGAAAATATTTAGGCTCAACCTATTCATCTTCGTCAATGTTTATTGGTAATCCCCCCTGTGTTCTTAGAGCCTCAATCTTATTCAAAGGTCTTTCGAGTTGTCGGCGCCTAGTCGTTGTAAGTAATTCATACTCTTTTTGTGTATCCTCAATCCTTTTACCCAGCAATTCTAACTTTTTTAGGAACTCATCCCACTGCTTTTTGAATACACCCAACAACGATAGTATCTCGTTGGATGTCTTTTCCAGGGCAAAATTATCTACGGCCTGCCTAACGACGGCCAGAACCGCGAAAAGGGTGAGGGGCGAGCAAAAGACCACCCTATTTTTTATTCCCTCATCAAGGATGGAACTATCCTGTTCGTGAATAAAGGAATAGATCTGTTCATTAGGGATAAACAGGAGCACGTAGTCAACAGTATTCTGCTTAGGATTTATGTATTCCCTGGAGGTGACCTCCTTAATCCTGGCCTTGACATCCCTCAAGAAGTCGTTTCGAAATCTTGCCTTTTCTGGTTCCGAATCACTTTCGAGAAACTTGATATAGTTATCTAAGGGGAACTTGACATCCATGTTCAGTCTTAAGTCCCTGGGAAGGAGGAACGTGAAATCTGGTCGTGTGCCAGCTTCATCGATAGATTTTTGCTTGAGATAGTTTACATTTTCAATAAAACCTGCCAGACGCAAGACATCTTCTGCCATCCTTTCTCCCCACTGACCTCTTGCCTTTGTGCTTGCCAATGCCTCGCGCAGGAGTGTGGTGGTTTGCATCAGGGCTGTTGTCTGCTGGGTAGCTGTATTAAGTTGACTTGCAAGTTGTTCAAATTTGTTTACCCTATCCTTTTCAAGTTCTTTCATAAGTTTGGAAACATCTTCGAGTTTAGATGTCATGTGATGCAATTGCTGATCAATCAGGCCTTTTTTTGCATCCAATTCTTTAAGGCTAATTGCTCTTTCTGATTCCAGGCGGGCTTTGGCTAACTTTAGAAATTCTTCGGTTGACTTTGATAATGCATCAAGGGAGAGACCCCCAAAGCTTGCCTTTATATTTTCGATTATTGAATCAACGCTTGCCTTCCTTTGAGCCTCACTCTCGCGGAATAATTGTTCGGCGAGCCCTTTAGCTGTTTTTCCTTGTATAAATCTCAGCAAAACTGCTGCCAACAGGCCTAGTGCAAATCCTATAGCCAATCCCACTATAAGAGCAGATACCCAGTTCATAGAATCCTCCTCAAGGATGATTTCCTATCATCTCAGGAAATGCATGCCCCTTGCTGTCATAGGCACCAGCATTTTCTCATATCCAGGTGTTCAAGTAAAGAGTTCTTAAGATGACCTTTTTGATATTCGTATATTTTACCTTATATGGCGCCTATACTAAAAGGAAGGGAGAAAAAAGCTTTAAAGCGGGAAGCCTTGTGTCAAAGGTTTTCCCGAGAACCGAATAAAGGACAAGAGGACTTACAATATTCAAGGCATAGAAGCAGATATAATGTCTGAAAGCAGTAATCAGTATAGATTGAGTGAAAATGGAAAATCAGCCACCTTAAAATAAGATTCAAAGGTGTATGAAATTTATGATATAAATAGTTGCTAAAATAGAGTATTTTGCTTCCAAAGGTCGGAAACAAAGAGAAAAACCGAAAGTGAGAAAAGGAGATAGTTACATGAACAGAGATGAGGGTAAAATAGTGGAAATATATGCCGATGGTGCTTGCTCTGGTAATCCTGGACCAGGAGGGTACGGCACAATATTACGATATGGAACAAAGGAGAGAGAGATATCAGGGTATTGTCCAAAAACTACCAGCAACCGCATGGAACTAATGGCTGTGATAAAGGGTCTAGATGCGCTTATGAGGCCTTCACGTATCAAGGTATTTACAGATTCCAATTACGTTTTCAAAGGAATCACCACGTGGATCAATGCATGGCTAAAAAGAAACTGGCTAAATTCACAGAAAAGGCCTGTTCTAAATAGGGATCTTTGGGAGAGATTACTTATTGTAAGTAAACCCCATCAGATAGAGTGGCGATGGATAAAGGGCCACGAGGGGCATCCTGAAAATGAGCGATGTGATAAACTGGCCCGGCAAGCAATCAGGCAGAATGTAAGAGGCTGAATTTCTAGATAGACATGTAGGATTCATTTAATTATAATTACTTGACAATCATCATAGATTATTATATTAATTTTAGTTAAATAGATTTTTTCGGATTACCTTATTTTGTTGGAGTTATCATGAAATGTCCTAAGTGCAAGTATATTACCTTTGATTATTTGGATACCTGCCCCAGATGTGGCAAGGATATGTCAGCGGAAAAGGCCAAGTTGAATATCTTTAGTATCAAACCTGATCCACCTTCTCTCTTAGGTTCTTTGACCGGTGATCTCAATGATAGCAGTGTTCAACTGAGTGTACCTGAATTAATGAAAGAGGGCGGTGAAGATATGAAGCTGGGAGATGAGGAAATATATGATGATGGTTCGGAATTGGATATCAATATAGATGAGGAACCCATATCAGGGGCAGGTGAAGAGGTCGAACAGGAGTTAGGGGATTTGGAACTGAAAGTCGATTTTGATGAGGATGAAGATTCTAAAGAATAGGAGCGTGATATCTAAGAATTGGGAATATTTAATAATTTAGGCCGAGATAGCTCAGTCGGTAGAGCAGGGGACTGAAAATCCCCGTGTCCCCAGTTCAATTCTGGGTCTCGGCATCACAAAAACCACATGAAAAAAGGAGGCTAGCAACACCTGCTAACCTCCTTTTTTGCCGCAAGGATTGTGCCTGATTTTATGCCCGTGAACGTTTTTCTCGCCCTTTGAGATTACCTCTTACCTTTGGATGGCCATTCCTAAATCGTCATCACCTATGATATCATAGCGCCTTTTTCGATCCTCATCAGGTCCTTGGCAGAGGGGTGCTAAATCACAAGTTATATCGTCAAGGCTATCTCCTAATCCCTGTATGTCTTCTTTGTAATCTCCTATCCCGGTGGAGTTTGTGATAGCTGTTACCAGAAGGCATTAAATAGAAATCCTCTTCTTATCCTCATCCCGTGCCATAGGGTAGTGTCTGTTAATAGCTTAGGTGGCTTTGGTGCAGGTATTGATCTGAAGAGATACTTACTCGATCTTGAGCAGGGTGAATTTTCAAATAAGTAAGAGTCGTGATTGGCCTTTTTTCAAACTACCTTGTGCTATCACTACCGTTTATTCCTTGACTCAAGATATGTAATTCTTTATGATTCTAAGGGTTTTAAAATAACGGGGGTAATGCATTATGCAGCCAAAGACTGCTTATATCTTTCCTGGTCAAGGATCCCAATACTTAGGAATGGGCCATGAGCTATATGATAATTTCGAGATTGCCTCCTTTGTCTTTTACAGGGCCAACAGGCTATTCAAGAAGGAGTTCGAAAAGATCATATTTGGCAAAATGCCTGACAAGCTTGCTAACCGGGTTGGGGTTCTGAAAACACATTTAGATAAACAGGTTCAGATTGCTACATATATTACTTCCTGGGCAGCCTTTTCCGCCTTTAGGGAAAGATTGAAAGACGAGGAACTGAGTCTTAGGCCGGAGGTGATGGCTGGACATAGTTTCGGGGAGTATTCTGCGCTAACGGCAGCAGAGGCCATAAATTACGACACTGGTCTGCAACTGGTCGATCAACGTGAAAAAATTATGATGTCTCATGCAAAGGAGATTGATGGCGGTCTGGTGGCTATCATAAATAAAAATAGGGCAATTACCCAGGAAGATGTTAGAAACATTACCAATTATGGAGGAAGAGAGGTTTTACACATAGCGCTTTATAACTCCTCCAAACAGAATGTCTTTGGGGGCATAGACAAGAACATTAACGCAGCCAAGCAGCTGCTCAAGGAATCAGAATTCAGGGCTATAGATCTGCCGGTCCTGGGTCCATGGCACACCCCATTTATGAATTCCGCCAGTGAAAGTTTAAGAACCTATATCGAACAGAAGGAGTTTTCTTTTAAAGCGGCTAACGTACCTATCGTGGCAAACACCTTGACAGATAATAACATTGATCCAAAGGTAATCACAAGGCCTCATGAGATCAAAAAGGAACTTATAAATCAGTTGAATCACCCTGTACTCTGGTCCCAGACGATTGCCAAGATTATTGGAGAATACAAAGTCGAGAGAATAATTATCTTTGGGCCTGGAAAGATAACACAAAAGATAATAAATGATGAGTATCCTGATGTGAGAACCTGCCGGGTTGAGGATTTACAGACCCTGGAAGAGACAATCGAGGAGATCAAACATCCAGGAAAGAGGCTGAAAGACACAGACACGACTGGTGAGACAAAAGATCCTGGAAACAAGATTGAACAATCACCCCAAAGCAAACAACCTTCGAATGAATGAATCAAATAGCAGTTTTTTTCTTGGGCTACTTACTTAGAGGCCTCTCGCTTGATCCTATTTTCTTGTAGAAGAGTTGCTCAAGGGCAATCTCATAGTCCCGTGATCCTGGAATAAGCGATTTGTTATGGGAAAGTTGCTTAACGATCTCTTCCTCAGTCTGTTCAAATCTTTCATTAATCTGGCTGATAATTTTGTCTATTAACGTGTAGATCTCGAGGTCGGTTCCATAAACATCTATTACATGAGGATCATCGATTATTACTTCCAGGATATATTGTGTCAAATAAAGGGAATATGGGTTTGGGCGGGGGACCAGGGTTCTTATCGGTGCGATAAAATATTTAAAGTCAAACTCATTGCTTTTATAGGCCTTGTTAAGGCCCCGCATAATGAGATCAGAAATGGCTTGAGGATTTTCTGTCTCTATTATCTTGTTAAGGAGTAAGGCCTGGGAAAGCTTTTTGTGAATCTCTGATAGCTTGAATTTAAAGAATCGATCTCTCCGAAAGGATTCCCTTTTTTCCCTTCTTTCTAGTCTATTTATTAATCTGTCCTGGATACTCCCGCTATACCGGTGTTTCATTGCTTAACTGCTGCTTTATGCCTTTATTTAACAGGCTCAGGCTGGGATGCTCAATCTGGTATGGATAGTGGTTTCTTGGGTGAAGTCTCATGTCTCTTTGCTAGGCCCTTTTTTGGTTACAGTTTTGCCATCATCTTTAGTTGTTTTTTCTTTTTGTTCTTTTTTTGTCGATCCATGTGCAGATGATTTTGACGCATAGTCAGTTACATACCAGCCCGATCCTTTTAGGTGAAAGGTATTTTGTGAGATAACCTTCTTCACGGATCCACCACATACATCACAGGTATGCAAGGGCGGATCAGAAAATTTTTGCCACACCTCAATTAAATGGCCACATTTACTACATTTATATTCATAGATAGGCATCGCTTATCCTCCATGTACCATACATACAATTACTCAAACCATACAGGTATCTAGTTCCTCCTATTTGGATTATAGGAACCAAGAATATATGATAGGTTTGGCAAAGAAAGTTCTTTCAGGATTTCATAGGTTGTTTGATGTACAATATTCTCCTCTTTTATCCTGTTATTCTCCTCCTGAGTATCAAATCTCACTTGAAAGTTGCAGAATCTGACAATATGCACCAGCTCATGCGTTAGTATGTAAGCCAGAAGGGGAAGCAGTTTAAGGCTGCAGTCTCTTTGAAGGGCCTCTAGAATAAGGTGATCCTGCAGACAGATAATGTAGAATTCACGTCTCTTATCTATATGTTCTATTTCCCCATTCCCGGCTGCCATATACCTCTTCAATAAGGCAAAGGTATTATCTTTGATATCTTCCCCAAATAGATTGGAGAGGGTTTTGACATCAAAAGGATGTCTTTTCCATTGGGATAGCGATAACTTGAAATAGTTGCTGGTCATATCTTCAGCAATATATAATGCTTCCCCAAGAATACCCAGTTGCCTTTTATCAAAATATTTCAACGCCATAAGAGGCCACTTAAAATGTAAGATCGAAAGTTAATATGTCAATAGTATCTTTAGACGTGATCTGGTGGCGGTGCAGGGAATCGAACCCCGGACACTACGGATATGAGCCGTATGCTCTAACCAACTGAGCTACACCGCCACAGCTTTTTTATTATTGTCAAAAATCATTTTTTGTCAATGAAATAATACCTTTCTTCATATCTTTGTTGCAAATCATCTATAATTGACAATAGCTCTAAGATACAGTAAAGAGATAATAGTTTTGGGATGATCACTAAACTTTATGAGGTGCTACATATGAAATGTCCGTATTGTAATAGAGAGATTCCAGGTGTTATTTGTCCTGGATGTAATGCAGCAATTCCTGAAGAGAGCAGATACTGTCTTTATTGTGGAGCGATGCTGAAAGATAGATCAGAAATAGAGGATGATTTATTCAGTTCCGGAGAGACAAATGATATTGATTTTGAGGATAGAATCCCCTGCAGCGATGGAAATTGCATTGGAATAATAATAGATGGAAAATGCAATATCTGCGGAAGACGTTACAAGGGCAAGAAAAAGTAGGATTTTCTCAAGGAGAAGGGGTGGATTCTATGTATGAGTTAACGGTAATCACACAATTTGCGGCTGCTCATCAACTCAGAAACTTTAGAGGTGAATGCGAGAAGCTCCACGGACATAACTGGAAGATAGAGGTCAGTCTAACAGGAGAGAAACTAAGCGATGCCGGATTACTGATAGATTTTAGGGAGGTTAAAGAGACAACAGATAGAATTCTGGAAGAGCTTGATCATTCTTTCTTAAATGAACTGCCTCCCTTTAAAGATCAAAATCCCTCTTCAGAACATATTGCTGCCTACATATTTGAGAAGTTAAGCAGCACGCTTAATAATAATCAGGTTAGGGTCACAAAGGTAACAGCCTGGGAATCGGACTTTGCGTGTGCAAGTTACCTTGGCAAAAAACGTTAAAGAGAACGTTTTGAAAGCCGGAGGTATTGCTATGAAATTATCATGGAAGGTTTTTTGCCGGTGCTGCAGTGGTTTCCGCCTTCGAGTTCCCTGCCGGATCCGGTGCAGGCCCTGATTGTGGCTCTACTTGCATTTAGCATAACGTTTTAGCGCGGCGCTTAATCTCAACGCATGGAAAGGCCCACCGCTATAGTGGCGGCGGGCCTTTTTCTTTGTTGTTTCCGTAGCGCCAGCCAAGGCCCAGCTGACATTGGCACAGTCGCAGCATGCCTGGGTCACGAGAGAAAGGGCATAGAATGAATGTTGACAAGCCTTCATAAATATTATAAAAGCACTCACCGGTCGTCGGGGAGCAGGTATTTTTGATGGGAAAGGCTCTGGCCTTCCTATGATACCTGGGTAGTCGATGGAATTCCAAATTTCGGTTATGGAGGAGAGGGATGCATTCGAACGCCTGGATTACGTCATATGGAGATAAGGTACCCAATATACACCCAGATGCCTTTGTGGATGTTTCTGTCCGCATCATCGGAGATGTCCAGGTGGATAAAGGTGCCAGTATCTGGCCCATGGCGGTTCTGCGTGCAGATAGCGCCGAGATTCGCATAGGGCCTCGCGCAGCGGTTCTGGACCTAGCCCTCCTTGAAGCTCCCGAAGGCCATCCGGTCTTGCTGGAAGAGGAAGCCCTAATCAGCCATGGTGCCATAATTCACGGAGCTCGGATCCAGTCTCGATCACTCGTGGGGATCGGTGCTATCATCCTTGACGGCGCCCTGGTTTCCACTGGATCCATAGTCGGTGCAGGGAGCGTAGTGCCGCCCGGTACCGAGATCCCCCCCAACTCTTTCGTCATAGGTGTTCCCGGGAAGATCATTCGCGAGACAAGGCCGCAAGAGCGGCAGGCCATCGCAGATCAAGTGCAGGATCTTCACCGCAAATCCTGTCATCTCATGTCCCCATGATCCCCACCAGGAATACTATGTACAATTTCACCTTGCGATACCATTGCGAGGCGTTCCTTTTGAGATTATCATGTGTTAAAAGGCTTTCTTGCTTGACACACAAACCCCTCTCTCCTATACTCCCGTGACCAAACAGGGAGTTGTTATAAAGAATTTAAAAATCCTACCCTGCACTGGTCTGTGCAATTGATGGGTAGGGAACGCGCATGAACTTTTTCACAGTTTATTGCCTAAAAAAAGATTGCCATGCCTGGAATAGGGATGCCTTACGCGAAAGAAATGATTTATCCTGCAGGGCAAGCCCTATTGAGTAGCGTGAAGCGTCATTCCAAAGGGCGGACACCTCCAGCCCTGAGAAAAGTAAAAGAACCATACAAAGTTGCGTCCATATTTATTCCTTGCCTTCTGCTTATCCTTTTTCACGGATGTGCCACCACACCCAAAGCCCCTCAACAGATCAACAATATGTGTGAGATCTTCAGGGAAAATCCAAAATGGTATAAGCACGCACGTAAGTCCTACAAGAGGTGGGGCACCCCCATACCTATTATGATGGCCATTACCCATCAGGAGTCAAAATTCAGGGCTGATGCCAGACCACCCCGCGGTACCTGTTTATGGATTTTCCCTGGCCCTCGACCTTCTTCCGCCTATGGATATACACAGGCAAGCAATGAAACATGGGAGGAATACTGTAAAAGCACAGGAAACAGGGGGGCTGACAGGGATGATTTTGACGATGCGGTTGACTTTGTTGGATGGTACTGCCATTTGAGCCACGTCAAATGCAGGATATCCAAAAATGATGCGTACCATCTTTATTTGGCCTACCATGAGGGTCATGGAGGGTTTAATAGAAAGACGTACCGAAAAAAGGCATGGTTATTACGAGTAGCCCGTAAGGTTGAGAGTAGGGCACAGGAATATAAGACCCAACTGGTTTCTTGTGAAAGGGAATTTCAAAGAAGAGGCTGTTGCTGTTTTCTCTGGCCTTTTTAGAGGCCAAGATATGGAACTAACTGGCCGCCTCGTTAGACAGCTGCCCTAATCGAATGGCTTCTTATTTAAGTAGCCAAATTTCGCAAGGGTTTTTGAAAAGCTTTACCATTTCCGTCATTGCGAAGCAATCCCTGGCCACGACATGGCCTGTAAAGATACGGTGATGAAAAGACAGGCACCCGGTGCCGGCAGGAGCAATCGCATATTCAAACCACGTGGCGCTCTCCGAGGCGTAGGCTCTACGAGCCCGAGGCGGGCTTTTAGCGAGGGGGTTGTATATGACTTGGTGCTACTTGGTTAGGGCGGTAGTGGACAGGTATATAACCGTTGAGTGGGGTTAGCTCAGGGGCGATTGGGTATATCTTGTGAATGGTGTTAGCGGCATGAGTCGAAGGATCTTAATGGTGAATCCAAATTTGATGAAGCCACCGGTGGCACCGGTAGGCCTTGATTATCTGCACAGTGTGCTGCAACAGGCTGGGTTTGAGGTAAGGCTATTAGAGCTGGGATTTTCTAGTGAGGTGGACAAAGAGATCGAGCATGCCGTGGATGATAGCTACCTATTTATTGGTATTAGCTTGCGTAATATAGATGACTCTTATTTTGCCAGTCAAGATTTTTGCCTCCAGAAAAGCCAGGAAATAATAAATAAGATCAAGAGATTTTCTCGGTGTCCCATAGTCCTGGGTGGAGTGGGATTCTCTATATTCCCTGTGCACGCAATGCAATACTGCAACGCAGAGTTTGGCATTTATGGCGACGGTGAGCTTGCCCTTTCTATGTTAGCCAGGGCTTTTCGTGAAAAAATAGACTATACATCTATTCCGGGCCTATTGTATAAAGATAGGGATAACTACAGATTTAACCCGGCTCGGTATTTAGACTTCCATAAAATGAGCCTTGCCGAGCGTGACCTGGTAGACAATGCCCTTTATTTCCGGGAAGGGGCAATGGTAGGCTTTGAGGCAAAACGGGGCTGTGACCGGAGGTGCATTTACTGTGCTGACCCTGTAGCCAAAGGTCGGAAAATCAGGTTTAGGGATCCCAGAGACGTCGCCATGGAGCTCAAGGGGCTCTTTAAACAAGGGATAACTCACTTCCATACTGCCGATAGCGAGTTTAATGTGCCGGAAAAGCATGCCAAGGCCGTTTGTCAGGCTATTATCGATCAGCGCCTGGGTGATAAGATTCAGTGGTATGCCTATTGTGTGCCCGTGCCCTTTTCTGAGGAGCTTGCGAACCTCATGCGCCAGGCAGGATGTGTAGGTATAGATTTCACAGTTGATTCCGGTAACGATAGTCAACTCCAACGGCTGGGCCATCTGCACCGGGCAGATGACATTAGCAACCTTGCTCAATTATGTCACGGCCATAGCTTCTCCTTTATGTTTGACCTGTTACTGGGCGGACCTGGAGAGACACGCCACACCGTAAAGGAAACCCTTGAATTAATGAAAAGCCTGGAACCAACGCGCGTAGGTATAAGCCTTGGGGTTCGGCTTTATCCAGATACTCCATTAGGGGAAATGGTCAAGAAACAAGGGGTAACCAAACAGAACCCCAATCTTCAGGGCACAGTTGATAACAATCGCAATATGTTAAGACCCATATTTTACCTATCCAATGAGCTCGGTGATGATATTGAGTCATATATTGCGGAGTTAATCGAGGCCGACAGCCGCTTTTTGTTTGTCAGCAAAGAACAGACTACTCAGAACTATAACTATAACGATAATTCTCGGCTAATGGAGGCCATCAAAAACGGCTATCGCGGCGCCTTCTGGGACATCCTCAGAAGGTTGAGCGAGCAGGGAAAGGAAGGAGAACTATGAAAAGAACAAAAATAGTTTTAGCCCTTTTGGTTTTTTTGAGTGTTATGGTCCCGCGGTATGCAGCAGAGGTACTGGGGGAGACAAAGGATCCCCATGAGGTAGACCGTCTCATAGGTGACTTAAAGGATTCATCATGGCAGATCCGCTGGTATGCAGCAGAGGCACTGGGGGGGATAAAGGATGCCCGTGCAGTAGAGCCTCTAATTGCTGCCCTGAAGGATAAGAATGTGTATGTCAGAGGAATGGCAGCATGGGCACTGGGGGAGATAAAGGATGCCCGCGCAGTAGAACCCCTGATCGCTGCCCTGAAGGATGAAATTAAGGATGTCATAAGGAGAGCAGCAGAGGCACTAAGGAACATAACAGGAAAAGACTTTGGTGAAGACCTTGCCAAGTGGCAAGAGTGGTGGGAGAAAAACAAGTAGGCTGCGAAAAAAGATTTTGATTGTTGATTTAGCTCAGAGCTCCATCTCCTCTTGACCAAGGAAGAGTGTCAGGTTTTGCAAGGCTCTCAAACATCATGGAAAGGAGGATAATGCTATGTCTTATTCGATCGAACACATCAGCATCCGGTGCAGGGATCTAGAGGCCTCTGTCGATTATTTTCGACGAATGTTTGATGCCAAGGTCATTCTGAGGCGAATCCTGGATGAGTCGAGGAGAATCGTGTTTCTTCATTTAGGCGACAGCATGCTCGAGCTTATGGAGATGGGCCCCGCCTCAGAGCCGATGGAAGCCAGAGAGCACTATGGAGTCCATCATATCGGGATCAAGGTTGACGATTTTGAGTCTGCTTACCGAGACCTTAAGGCCAAGGGGGCAAATTTCCTCGGCGAGCCATTCGAGCCAACCCCCGGGATTCGCCTGGTTTTCTTGAGGGAACCGAACGGGACGGTCATCGAGCTGGCCCAGAGAGACCCTGAGGTCTTTCAAGACGCATTGGCCAAGGGAACCGTCAATTGGTAGGTCACAGGGGTTGACACATGAACGTTTTTTCATAAAGCCTTAAGAGGCAATTAGCATGATGTCTTGGGATGGAGGAAGCAATGAGTGTTCTATTTAAACCGTATGAATTTTCAGGTGTAAAGATGCGCAACCGCTTCGTTCGCTCTGCTACGGTCAATAACCTCACCGATGAAGAGAACCGCTTTACCCCCGAGCATTGGAAGCTTTACACCGATCTTGCGCGAGGAGGTGTTGGCCTTATCATCGCTGGCGTTCATCGACCCAAGCGTCAGTGGTTTCTTGGCCACGTGTTCCAGCAACCTTGTCTCGATGTGCCCGGCATCGAGCAAGAAATGTCCGCGCTTGTTGACGAGGTGCATCGGCTAGGGGCCGCTTTTGTTTCTCAAATCTCACCGCCCTTCATGATCAACGGTAAGCACGTTAGCGGCGCTTCCACAGATCTCAGCATAGTTCCCGAACCATTGAGCGAGGAGGACATCGCTGACATCAAGGATGCCTACCGCAGTGCGGGCAGGGTTATCGAGGGCGCTGGCTGCGATGGTGTCCAGCTGCACTGCTGCCACAACGATGTCTTGAGCCGCATGCTCTCGCCATTCTTCAACCAGCGCGAGGATCGGTATGGGGGTTCAGCCGAAAACCGCGCCCGCCTGGTACTGGAGCTAGTGCATGAGCTCAAACAGGGAGCTGCCGAGGATTTCCCGGTGATGATTAAGATAAACTCCTCCGATTTTCGCGAGGGCGGCATGACAGCAGATGATGCGGCCGAGATAGCCGCGATCCTAACCACCGGCGGGATCTGCGCCATAGAGCCCTCATGCGGTGGTGCGGGAGCCTCTTACACGCCCTCAGGTCCTATTGCCAAGGATGAGTGGCACGAAGGCTACCTGATCGAGTATGCAGCGCGCATCAAAAAGGCAGTGGATGTGCCGGTCATGGTGGTTGGAGGTCTGCGCGACCTCAAGATGATGGAGGAGGTAGTTGAAGACGGCAAGGGCGATCTGATCTCCATGTGCAGGCCGTTTATTCGCGAGCCGGATCTCATCAATCGATGGTTATCCGGAGACACCTCGCCGTCCACGTGCGAGTCTTGCGATGGCTGCCTAAAAGAGACCATTCATGCCCGTAAGCTACGTTGCGTGCAGGTCACACGACCCAACGGGACGCGGAAAGAGGGTTAAATTTCACATTGAAACGTAGGTGGGACATCCACGTCAAACCTGTGTCTAAATAGCTAAAAAACGGCTTGCCTATAGTTTCCATCTGGCGAAAATAAAAGGGAAAATAAAAACTTGACATAGGACAAAATATAGTCTTATGGTGAAGTGGTTTTGGATTCGAGAGGGTTAGAGAATCCAAACCGAATACTAATAGAAAGGGGGGATTTAGACACATCTGGTTGTTGGAAAGGCGTTCTTAGACACTTCTATCCATAAAAAAGGAGGGACTTAAGATGGCAAAGATAACCAGAAGAAAGTTTATCAAGGATGTGGCTGTCGGTAGTGCCGCAGTGGCTGGGGCAATGGCAGCGCCAGGTGTTGTGCGCAAGGCCTACACCCAAAAACCCAAGCTCTCCGTTGCAATGTGGAACCACTGGGTTCCTGGGGCAACAGACGTACTGAAAGCGGTCGCTGATGAGTGGGCGAAGAAGAACAAGGTTGATCTGAGGATAGATTTCATCGGTCCCAGCTCAACGGAGATGTTGACCGTTGCTTCGGCAGAGGCTCGAGCTGGTACAGGACACGACATCATAGCTCTTACGACCTTTGATGGGCTGTTCTTTATGGACAAATTCGAGCCTCTGGACGATGTGGCAGATTACGTGCAGGGGAAGTATGGCAAATACGATGAAGTTTCGACCTACATCTCCCATGTGGATGGGAGGTGGGTCACCGTTCCTTCACCGACAGGCTCCCACAGCTATCCTATGGTCACCAGGAAGGATATGTGGAGGGAGTACGCTGGCATCGATGTGGAGGATATCTTCCCACCGGATGTCAGAAAGCGTGATCCCAAGAAGGTGGATGCCTACAACTATGATGCATTTCTCGAGGCCTGTAAAAAGGTAGCCAAGGCTGGCCATATGTATGGTAATCCGTTAAGTGAGTGTAGTGACGCAGATGACTGGGCCTGCCCGCTATTTCTTTCCTTCGGGTCTATTCCTGTGGATGAAAAGGGAAACATCACCATCGAATCCGATGAGACCCTCGAGGCCCTCGAGTATATGAAGGAGCTCGCGCAGTATATGCCAAAAGAGATCTATGGCTGGGATGATGCCTCAAATAACCGCTGGATAATCTCTGGAAAGGGTTCGGCAATTCAAAATCCACCGAGCGCCTGGGCCGTGGCCAAGAGGACGAGGCCGGATGTCGCAGCACAGCTCTGGCACCATGACACGCCCAGGGGACCCAAGGGGCGTTTTCGCGGATGTCTCTTTTTTACCTACGGCCTGTGGAAGTGGTGCAAGGACAAGAAGATGGCAAAAGAATACCTCAAGTACATGTTGGAAAGCGCTCAGCAGTGGAAGATTCTCGCGGCAGCGCAGGGATACGACATGCCGCAACTTAAACCCATGTATTCGCATCCTGTGTGGGAGGAGATCGGCCCACCAAAGGGAGGCCAGTACAATTACATCCGCAGGGGGGACGAACACCTGATCGTTGGCGGGTGGCCTGCACATCCCTTAATTGGAGCCCAGATCTACCGCAAATACCTCATCCCGGTTATGGCGGCCAAGGTGACAACAGGAGAGATGACACCAAAGGAGGCCATGAAGTGGTGCGCGAGAGAACTGGAAGAGGTTATTGAATAACCACTTTTCCGCCGTCGGGGGAGGGTTTTTCTCCCCCGACCTCTCAATTGAGGATGACAGGTATGGCAATAAGTGCGTCCACGGTAAACAGACGACGACATCCTACTTTGCTGAGCAGATTGAGGTCCAGGCGCTACGCGGCATATTGGATGGTGCTTCCGCTTGTTCTGGTGGTCATAGGCCTCGTGGTTTACCCCTTCTTCTACTCCATCTACCTCAGCTTAGAAAATAAGAAAGAAACGAAGTTTGTCGGCCTCAGGAATTACCAGAGACTTATTAGGTATGGAACATTCTGGCTCGTTGTGGGCAATTCCTTTCGATTCACCCTCACAGCCGTTTTTTTCAAGGCCACTCTTGGGCTTGTTCTGGCCATCATCTTGAACAACCTGCCCTTCAGGGGGCAGCGGGTATGGCGGGGGGTCTCGCTGATCCCGTGGGTCATGCCACTGGCCCTGAGCTCCTTGGGCTGGTGGTGGATCTTCGAACCCACTCACAGTGCCGTCAACTGGGTTTTAGTTCAGTGTGGTATTACAGGGAAGCCCTGGCTGAGCGATCCTACCTGGGCGCGGGTATCTACGATTGTGACGAATATCTGGTTTGGGACCCCTTTCTTCATGATTATGTATCTTGCGGGCCTGAAATCCATTCCGCAGAGCCTCTATGAGGCTGCTGAAATCGATGGGGCTGGAGCCACCCAGAGGTTCCGTTATGTTACCTTTCCGATGCTGAGAAAACTAATTGCCATAACGGTGATGTTCTCCACCATCGTCACCTTTGCAAATTTTGACATTGTGCGGATCCTGACGCGGGGGGGGCCTCGATATACCACGCACCTCTTTGGGACCTACGCCTTCAACATCGGCATCGAGACCGGTCATTTGCCCCGTGGGGCGGCCATTGCCCTGTTCATGTTTCCAGTTCTAGGCATTGCAGCCTTCTTTATCTTACGCAATATTGCCCGAGGTGAGGAATGATCAGTTCGCTGGCTAAACGGAAAAAAATGAAAATGACGGTCTCGTACTTTGTCCTCATCCCTTTCCTGGTCTTTTTTCTGTTTCCCCTGTACTGGATGCTTATCACCTCCTTTAAGACGGACACAGAGATCACGAGCCTCAAGGGGATCCCTTTGATTATCCAGTCGAAACCAACGCTCGCCCATTACAAAAAGATCTTATTTGGAACGGAGTTCCTTAAGTGGGTTAAGAATTCGCTTATCATAGCAGCTCTCGTGACGTTCCTGACCATGGTTATCAGCATCCTGGCCGCGTATGCCATTTCGCGACTGCGATTTTTTGCATCGCAATACTTTGGTGTGGGGGTCTTTTGTACCTACCTGGTTCCCCCTACACTTCTATTCATCCCTTTCTTCAAGATTGTTGGTAGCCTGGGCCTTCTGAACACAAAGTGGGCTCTTCTGTTTCTTTATCCAACATTTACCGCACCTTTCTGTACCTGGATACTCATAGGGTTCTTCTCTGCCATACCAAGGGCGCTGGATGAGGCGGCATTTGTGGATGGGGCCTCGTATATCCAGATGCTCTGGAAGGTCTTTTTACCCGTAGCTGCCCCGGGACTGATAGCAGCCACGATGTTCGCATTTACCGTTTCATGGGCCCAGTTTCTTTACCCTCTGGCCTACATTTACAGAGGTGACCAGCAGGTATTGACCGCCGGGATATACACCACCCTTATAAGGGGGGACGTCTATTTCTGGGGGGAGCTGATGGGGGCGTCACTCCTGGCGTCTGTACCGGTTGTGGTCTTTTTCGCTTTTCTCATGGATTACTATATAGCTGGATTGACGGGAGGGATGCTTAGGTAGATTGCTCCAAAGAGACTATTATTGGGCAGAGTCCAGTGCAAATGGCCATCTTTAACGGACAATAAGCCAATTCTATCGTGGAGGAGGACTGGATGGCTAAAGTAACCTTAGAGGCTGTTTCCAAGAATTTCGGCAAGGTGGAAGCCGTGAAGGACTTCAACCTGGAGGTGGATGATAAGGAGTTTGTGGTGCTGCTCGGGCCCTCGGGGTGTGGCAAGTCAACAACCCTGAGATGTATCGCGGGATTGGAGGAGATGACCTCGGGCCAGATCTACATAGGAGACGAGCTGGTCAATGACATGCCCCCCAGGGATCGAGATATCGCGATGGTCTTTCAGGACTATGCCCTGTACCCCCATATGAGTGTGTATCAGAATATGGCCTTCGGCCTGAAGCTCAGAAAGCACCCCAAGTCCGATATCGAGCAGAGGGTCAAAGAGGCGGCGGAGATCTTGGGGATCCAAGAACTCCTTGAACGGAAGCCCAGGGAATTATCCGGGGGGCAGCGTCAGAGGGTGGCTGTAGGACGGGCTATCGTTCGAAAGCCAGCGGTTTTCCTTTTCGATGAACCATTGAGCAACCTCGATGCCAAGCTTCGCGTGCAGATGCGGGCAGAGCTTTCAAAGCTTCACTATCAACTGAACACCACCATGATCTATGTGACCCACGATCAGGTAGAGGCCATGACCATGGGGACCCAGATCGTCATCATGAAGGACGGAGAAATACATCAAGTGGCATCCCCTATGGAGATTTACGAGTATCCTGTGAACATGTTTGTGGCGGGGTTCATAGGTAGCCCAGGTATGAACTTCAGCCCAGCAAGGATCAAGGCAAAGGAATCGAGGCTCTATGTTGATGCAGGGAGCTTTGAGCTGCAGATTCCTTCAGAAAAAGAGAAGTATCTCGAAGGTAAGAAAGACCAGGAGGTGATTCTTGGTATCCGGCCTGAACACATGGAGGATAAATCCTTTGCTGAAAAGGGTGTCTTCACCGGTTCCCTCAAGGCGGTTGTTGAGGTTATAGAGATCCTGGGCTCGGAGGTTCAGCTCGATGTGAGCGCCGGAGAACATAGCCTGATAGCCCGGGTTGATGCCCGGACACAGGCCAGACTTCATGAGGAAATCGAACTGGCCGTGTATATGGATAAGATCCATCTCTTTGAAAAAGAACCCCCTAACCAGAGGGTGAAAACAGAGGAACGCCCCTGAATACCATATTGGAATTGTGGGCCTTGTAGCCTCAGGCTTCGTTTGCTGATAGGTCCTGCCCACCCCACCATCTTTTCTTCCATGAATGTATTTGATTTTGGCACCGGGCGCAATGTAGTCGGTGGGGTTGATACAGAATTTAATATGCCTTGTGGGGTCGCTCTTGCACCCGATGGTAGCGCATATATGTGGCTGATGGAAGTGCCATACATGGACCGGGAAACAGTGTAATTCGTAGGATTTCGCCGGATAGTGTGGTATCAACGGTTGCAGGAACCGGAAGCCCGGGTTCAAGGATGGGTCTGTGAAGGAGGCGGAGTTTAACTCAGCCATGGCCCTGGCAGTGGACCCAAAGCGAAATATCTATGTGTCAGACTCCGGAAACCACTGCATACGCATGATAACACCTGACGGGATGGTAAAAACGATTGCCGGAATCCCGGGAAAGCCGGGATTTGCTGATGGTCCTGGCAAGGTTGCCCAGTTCAACAGCCCAAGGGCTATCGCCTTTGGCAGAAGCGGCAACCTCATAGTGGCCGATCGTGATAACCACAGGATAAGAAAGGTAATTCTTCCATAGGTCTCCTCAAGATGCTTATACCATGCAGCAGGGAGAGCTTTGCATGACTTCCCATTTTTCGCCTGTCCTGTGGGATAAGCTTTTATCCCTGCTAATACGGGCTGGTTTATGATGTTTTTTTCTTCACTCGGCGTGTCGCTATCCCACAACAATTTTCCTCCGTTTGCAGGCCACGGTAAGCATGGCCAGATCCGATATCTGAGCCCGATCCCTAAAAGGTGGCAAGATAGACAAAAAAGATGAAATTAGACTGGTGGCTTACTGGACTGTGCTCTTCAAGGGTCTTTACCGGACTGGTGTTTATGACATATGCGGCAGCACTGCCCATTCTTCAAAAGGAATGGGCAATGTCGGCAACGGCAGCAGGATCGATTGCCAGCGCATATCATATAGGGTATGCGACCTCATTGGTCATATTTTCCATCCTGGCAGATAGAACTGGTCCCAAACCTCTTTACCTCTGCTCAACGTCTGCAGGGGCTCTTTTTTCCCTGGGTTTTGCCTTATTGGCCCGTGGCTACCTTTCGGCCCTTATCCTTTATGCGCTTGTTGCCATTTCTCTAGGGGGTACCTATACGACGGCGCTCATGATACTTGCCGACCACTATCCTCCCCAGCGCAGGGGAATAGCCGTGGGATTTTTCATAGCAAGCCTATCTCTGGGCTATGCGCTCTCTCTGATAGTAAGTGGGATCGCGTTACCCATTGGGGGGTATAAGCTCTCATTTTTTCTGACATGCCTTGGGCCACTTATTGGGTCGATCTTGGCATGGATCACCCTGCTCAGAACTCGGGTCTCTGTAGTAAAGCGTCAAGAAGGACAAAGGTTCACAAAAGAGGTGCTTGCAAACAAGCCTGCCATGTTATTGATCACGGGGTATACATCTCATTCCTGGGAGCTTCTTGGAATGTGGTCCTGGACTCCGGCTTTCCTTTCCACCTGTTTGGCCATTGGAGGAGCACAGGGATTGAGGGCCGCGGGCCTTGGTGCCTATATCACAGCGTCATTTCATTTCACAGGTCTATTTGCATCGTTCTCAATGGGAGGGCTATCCGATCGGCTTGGGCGCGCCCGTGTCATTGTCATGCTCTCAAGCATCAGTGTGGTCTGCTCGTTTGTGTTTGGGTGGTCGATAGGATGGCCCCTCGTTTTGGTCATTGGAATAGGGCTCATCTACGCATTTTCGGCGCTGGGAGACTCTCCTGTCCTCTCGGCAGCACTGACCGAGGTTGTCGAGGCACCTTATTTGGGCGCCGCTTTTGGGCTGAGGTCTTTTTTAGGGTTCGGGGCTGGGGCCATATCGCCTATCGTCTTCGGTGCTGTCCTGGATTGGACGAACCCTATTGCTTCAGGGCAGATACATTACACCACATGGGGATGGGCATACAGCGTCCTGGGGCTGGGCGGATTTGGTGCGGTTTGGGCTGCATGTAAGTTTGGGAGAATGTTTTGATAGGAGAAATGGGTCTTTTCTTTATACATCTACCTTTTGAACAGTGCCAGTGTTTTTGCTGGCTAATGTTCTATAGCGCCCTTTATAAGTTGCACGAAGAAGCCTTTTCCTATAACCTTTACGTGATATAGATGTTTGACACGTACCTCACGTAAATGAGGAATAGCGGCACGGGATTGGCCTTGTTTTTTGGGTTAGGAAACCTCGACCACGAGTCTATAACGTTAGCAATAATTAGGGGGAAGAGAGCGTATGGATCCCTTGATCGCCAAAGGCACAGAGCTGATAAGAGAAGCTGAAAGGATCCTGGTGTTCTCAGGGGCCGGAGTGAGCACAGAATCGGGTATTTCCGATTTTAGGAGCCCAGGAGGCGTTTGGAGCAAGTATGATCCATCAGATTTTTATTTTGACAAAATTATATCGGATGAGAGGGCAAGGGCGAAATACTGGCAAATGAGCACGGAGTTCTACCAGGTAATGAAAGAAGCTGTCCCGAACCGCGCGCACCTGGCGATCAAGACCCTGGAAGATGCGGGAAAGTTGATTGCCATTGTCACCCAGAACATCGACCGGCTTCACCACAGGGCGGGAAACACGGCTGATAAGATCATTGAGATTCATGGCACCGCCTTTTCGGTTTCCTGTCTGAGCTGTGGGAAAACCTACGACAGGGATGACATCGAAGCGCGGATAAGCTCAGGTGTGAAGGTGCCCTACTGTGATGAATGCTCCGGTATTCTAAAACCGGATACCATCTCCTTCGGCCAGGCTATGCCTCAAGACAAGATGACACAAGCGCTTACCCATGCCAGGGAGTGTGATCTCTGCATTGCACTGGGTTCTTCGCTCGTGGTCTACCCTGCCGCTTCTGTGCCGGCCCACGCTGTTGAAAGGGGGGCAAAACTGATGATCATCAACCGCGATGAAACACCCCTTGACTCTATGGCGGATGTGGTGGTCCACGAATCGATCTCCAAGGCCCTTGGGGAGATGGTGGAAATGTGAATTTTTTCCTTGAGACTAGGATAAATTAGGTCTATCATACAAAATTTTTAAAAGATCGAACATTATGGAGGGCGTCATGTTGCGAATCGGCTTTGTCGGATGGCGGGGCATGGTTGGATCGGTTCTCATGGGCCGTATGCTGGAAGAACAGGCCTTCAAAGGCTTTGGGCCGATCTTTTTTACCACCTCAAACGTGGGTGGAAAGGCTCCTGATGTGGATCTCGATATTCCTCCGTTAAAGGATGCCTTTGACATCGAGCTCCTCTCGTCGATGGATATTATTGTGACCTGCCAGGGGGGCGATTACACCAAGAAGGTATACCCTGAAGTGCGCAAAAACGGATGGAATGGCTACTGGATAGACTCCGCATCTGCCCTCCGTATGAAAGATGACAGCATTATTGTACTGGATCCCGTAAACAGAGCTGTGATCGACTCTGGAATATCATCAGGTATCAAGACCTATGTGGGCGGCAACTGCACCGTCACTTTAATGCTCATGGCCCTTTCAGGTCTCTTTGATTCCGGCCATATTGAATGGATCTCTTCCATGACCTACCAGGCAGCATCGGGTGCAGGGGCCAAGCATATGAAGGAGCTGATTGAGCAAATGGCAATCCTCGGTGACGCCTCCAGGACCTTGCTTGATGATCCTGCATCCACGGCCATTGCTATTGATGAGGTCGTCACAAGGGAGCTGAGAAGTGACACCTTCCCCACTCAGAATTTTACGGTTCCCCTTGCTGGCAGCGTGATTCCATGGATCGACTCGCCTATGGAATCTGGACAGACCAGGGAGGAATGGAAAGGATCTGTGGAAACGAACAAGATCTTGCGGACAAAGAAACCGATTCCCGTAGATGGCCTGTGCGTTCGCGTGGGTGCCATGCGATGCCACAGCCAGGCCCTGACCATCAAGCTCGACAAGGATATGCCAATTGATGAGGTCGCGGGCATGATTGAAGAGGGCAACCAGTGGGTGAAATTGGTGCCTAACGATATGGAGTCCACCCTTCAATGTTTAACCCCAGCAATGGTGAACGGGACACTGAGCATCCCCGTGGGCAGACTCCGGAAGATGCTTATGGGTCCTGAATATGTGGCCGCCTTCACTGTGGGAGACCAGCTCCTCTGGGGAGCAGCAGAGCCCATCCGCAGGATTTTAGATATCATAATAGAGCGCTTGCACTAATTCTTTAACCTTTTAGTTGAAGTTACTCGCCCATTAATGAGAAAGAGGCCTGACTGGCGAGCACCCTTTTCAAAGGGGAGGATGAAAATGTGATTAGGAAGTCTCAGGATTGAGAAATTGTTGTTAAACCAGAGAAAGGAGTACCTGTGGAGACAATTAAGATAATGCCGTGTCTTGATATGAAAGAGGGTAGGGTGGTCAAGGGGATCCATTTTGTTGACCTGAAGGATGCTGGCGATCCCGTGGAGAATGCAGCGCTGTATCAAAGGGAGGGAGCCGATGAGATAGCCATGTTGGATATAGCGGCCACGTTGGAGAACCGAAAAACCCGGCTGGAATGGGTGAGGAATGTCTCATCGGTTATTGATATTCCTCTTACCTTAGGAGGAGGGATATCTACTCTAGAGGATATTGATCTGGCCCTGGAGGCAGGGGCGGATAAGATTTCTATGAACAGTGGGGCGGTAAAAAATCCTGATTTGGTCAGGGATGCAGCGAAAAGATTCGGCATGGATAAGATAACTGTGGCTATAGATGCGAGAAGGAATAGAGAGGTGCCGTCTGGTTTTGAGTTAGTGGTTTCAGGTGGTACAAAACCGGTAGGTCGAGATGCGATTGAATGGGCCAAAAGGTGCCAGGAGCTGGGTGCAGGTGTGATCCTTCCCACCAGCATGGATGGAGATGGAACCCAGGCAGGCTATGACCTGGAATTTACAAAGGCCATTTCAGATGCAGTTGATCTACCAGTAGTGGCTTCAGGTGGTGCCGGGAAGTTGGAACATTTCTATGATGGGGTACTTTTGGGGGGAGCACAGATCTTGCTGGCCGCTTCTGTTTTTCACTACCGCCTTTTGAGCATCAGAGAGGTGAAGCAGTATCTCAGGGAAAAGGGATTGAAGGTGAATCTGGAATAAAGAGTTTGGCACCATTGATTTATTTCTCCTAATTTATCCGCCAACTATAGAAAGGACGTTGGAAGATACAAAGAATTATCTAACACAGAGATAGTGAAGAGATTGAAGCATACACAAACCTAAAGGAAATAAAGGAGGAAATCATATTGAAGTGTAAGGTGGTATCTGCAGAATAACAATCTAACCCTGGCCCTGCCATGAGCGAATACCTTGAGAGCCTGTCTTTTTGCAGTGAACCGTAAATAGCAAAGACATGGGCTCTTTTTTATGGGTAACAACAGTAGGGATGGAGCTAAAGAAAGAATTGTAGGGGAAAGACCATCTATCAGGATGGGGATCTGTACAAAATTTCTTACCTAAGACCTATGTTGAAATTGGACAATATGGGAAAGCAGAGGGTCATTATGACAAAGATCTTAGGGCCTTAGAACGTGCTCGATTTCTTCCCTCTTTGATGGATTTGGACAAAATAGGTATTCCAAGGGTAAAGGTGATGAACGATGAAAAGGACATTGATCTAGAGTCATTGTATGGATGTAAGGCTGATAGTAAGTTAAAAGAATTTGATGGTTGGACGCGAAGGTATATCGGAGAGATTTTATTAAATATTGATGATCAGGACATGTCTCAGGCGGAGGATTGGATCAAGAAAGCTCAATAAAAACCGGCGACATTTTTATGATACCATTTCGGACTATAGATTCTTGAGGTATTCAAGATTGCTTCGATGGGTTTATCCTGAGGAACGAAGGCCTCGCAATGACCTATCCTGTTGGAGAAGTACTTGGAAATCATTCTGTGGATTCGCACATCCAGAATCCGACGTCCAGTATCAAGCCCGCCGGCGCTATGCTCTAATATTGGCATAATTCAGTGCAAATGATATTATGCTCTGCGTAGTAAATCTAATACCAAGGAGGTATCTATATGAGCAGCCTGACCGTAATGAGGGAGACAAGAGATAGGATTTGTACATTAACTTTGAACCAGCCAGAACAACTTAATGCGATGAATGACATCATGGCGAAAGATTTCCGTGAAGCGATCAAAGAGATAAAGGCCGATCCCGAGCCAAAGGTTGTAATTGTTACAGGTGCAGGAAGGGCCTTTAGCGCCGGGGGTAACCTGCAAATGATGTCAGAGGATATTGGAGCAAACCCAGCTATTAGGAAAAAAGAGATTTTTTCTTTTTACAAATCTTTTCTCAGCATTAGGGATTTAGAAATTCCCACAATAGCGGCCATAAATGGACATGCAATCGGTGCCGGGGCTTGCTTGCCCCTGGCGTGCGATATAAGGCTTGCGGCAAGCAATAGTAAAATGGGGTTTACTTTTACAAAAATTGGTCTTCATCCTGGTATGGGAGCCGAATATTTTCTCACAAGGATTATAGGAGAAGCCCGTACCTTTGAATTGCTAATGACGGGCGATATCATAACGGCTGATGAGGCCTATCGAATTGGATTAATAAATCATGTTACGCCCCTGGAGGAACTGATGAACAGTGTGATGGAATTGGCCAGAAAAATCTCGGAGATGCCTGTTTTGCCTATCAGGATGCTGAAAGAATCCATCCCCACTGCCATGAAGAGTAATCTCACTGATACCCTGCACAGGGAGGCAACATATCAAGCGATATGTTTTATGAGTGGTGACGTAAGGGAGGGTATTGACGCTGTGAGAGAAAAACGGACACCCCACTTTAGTGACGAGTATTGATAGATTGAAATTAGGACGCAGATTTTCGCCCTGGCCCAGACCTGGCTCTCAGGAAGCTGAGAATTCTCCGAAGCTACCGCGCCAGGGCGGGCCGATATCCGCAGACCCGCCCGCCTCGCCTGCGCGAGAGCAATGCCGGGCAGGTACAAAGTATTGCAAGAAGAATGGTAGATTAAAGGAATAATCTTGTAATCTTGGTGCCCTGGTGGCTGAATAGTTGCTATTTTGGAAGGAGATTGAAGAATGAGATTTACCTTTACCAAGGAACAGGATGAATTTCGTCAGGAAATTCGTGATTTTCTTAAAGCCGAACTCGAGGCGGGAGCATTTTCTGTTGATATTGCGGAACTCGTTGGAGAACCTTCCCAAGAATTCTCTCGTAAGCTGGCGCAAAAGGGTTGGATTGGTTTAACCTGGCCCAAGCAGTATGGGGGTCAAGGACGCAGTTATGTTGAAAAATTGATATTGATCGAAGAGCTTATGAAAGTTAAGGCCCCAATTGGTTATCATTTCTTAGCGGACCGCCAGGTCGGGCCCGCCCTCACGAGCTTCGGATCAGACTGGCAAAAAGAGTTTTTTCTACCAAGCATTGTTAGAGCGGATGAGGGTATGCAGTTTTGCCTTCTTTTTAGTGAACCCAATGCCGGCTCTGACCTGGCCGCAGTATCTGCAAAGGCTGTAAGAGATGGCGATTACTACATTATTAATGGCCAGAAGGTATGGACAACAGGAGGTCATTTAGCCGATTATGGGTGGTTGCTGGCCAGAACCAATCTTGATAGCTCGGTGCGCGGGCATCTTTCCTGCAGCGAGTTTATTCTTGATATGAAGTCTCCGGGGGTTACCGTTAGACCACTCATAAATATGGCTGGTACGCACAGCTTTAATAAGGTGTTTCTTGATGATGTCAAAATACACAAGAAATATCTGGTTGGGCAGGAAAACGAGGGCTTTAAACAGATTATGGCCCAGATGGATTATGAACGTGCCGGAATAGAAAGACTGATGCAGAATTATCCTCTTTATGAACATCTAATAAGCTATGTAAAGAAGATGGACAAAGACAGTAGAGGATTCTATTCCTGGGTGAGAGATCAGGTGGCGCAATTAGAGATCGAGTACAACATAGGCAGACTTCTTTGTTATTATACAGCCTGGGTGGTCGATCAAGGCAAAAAACCCACAAGTCAGGCGGCTCTCACTAAGGCATTTTGCACTCAATATGAACAGCGGCTTAATGACGTTGCAACAAAGGTGATGGGTCCAATAAGCCAGATTAGGCAGGGGGTCAAATGGTCTCCATTCGGAGGAGATTTGGCTTCCTGTTACCTTTGGGCGCCAAGTTATACTTTGCAAGGTGGTTCAGTAGAGGTCTTGAAAAATATAGTTGCCCTCAGGGGTTTGGGATTACCACGAAAATAAGCTTGATTTTAGGCGATTTTAAAAGACAGAGGGGTGAATAAAATGGATTTTAGCCTGGATGAAGAGACCATTCTGTTGAGAAATAGCGCTGAGCAATACTTACGAGAAAACTGTCCAACTTCTTTTGTTAAAAAAGTAGTGAAAGAACAGACGGGCTTTTCAACAGCCATATGGAAAGAGTTGGCCGATCTCGGCTGGTTAGGCCTGATCTATGATGAAAGGTATGGGGGAAGTGGGGGAAAGTTTTTCGACTTATTTATTCTTTTTGAAGAGATCGGGAAGGTACTTCTTCCGAGCCCCTTTTTTTGTAGCGCCATTTTGTCTGGCCTGATCATAAACGAGGCCGGAGACGCGAAACAGAAAGATGCGTATTTACCGCCCATTATCCAGGGCGAAAAGATCTTTACAATGGCCCTGCTTGATGAGCAAGGGAGATATGATTTTAACAGTCCAAAGCTGGAGGCCAAAGAGACCAAAGATGGCGGTTATGTAATTGATGGGACCAGGATCTTAGTGCCTTATGCTCATGTAGCTGATGCGATATTAGCTCTAGCAGAAGTAAGGGGTTCAAGCGCTGGAGGTCCAACCATTTTCAGGGTTGATGGACAGGTTGATGGGCAAAAGATAGTTCCTCTGGATATCATTACAGAAGAAAAGACATTTGCGGTTATTTTTGAAAAGGTTGAAGTGCCAGCAGGAAACGTCATCGGGAGCATCGGAAAAGGGCATATCTATTTAAACAAGATTTTCCCCAGGGCCGTTATTTTGAAATGCGGGCAGATGCTCGGGGGGTTGGAGCGAGTGATCGAGATGACAGTAGCATACGTTAAAGAACGTCATCAGTTTGGTCAACCTTTAGGTAGCCTCCAGGTTGTTCAGCACTATTGTGCAGACATGGCTACTTTTTTAGAGACGACAAGACTGATTACCTACCAGGCAGCATCTTTGTTAAGTGAAGGCATTCCATGTGAGAAAGAGGTTTCTATGGCCAAGGCCTGGTGCAGCGACGCCTATAAAGAATGCACCTGGATCGGACACCAACTCCATGGGGGAATAGGCTTTACAGAAGAACACGATTTGCATTTGTACTATAAACACGCCAAGGTGTCAGAGCTAAGCTTTGAAGATTCCTGGTTTCATCGATCTAAGGTGGCAGAAGAGATGGGCATAGGGTCTTTGTTGAGATAGAATATGTCGGGGCTAATGTCAGCTGCATTTTCACAAAAAAAGGACTGGTTCTAATTGATAGCCCCTTTTTACCCAAGGACGCAAAGGATTGGGCCAGGCGTATCCGTGAACTAACAGGCCAGTACGTAGTCTATCTCAATTTCATTAATACAGATCATCGGTTGTGAAGTGCCCTGTGCCAGTGAGCTTAAAAAGGAGATCGAGGCCCAAGGCCCTGAAAGCGTGAGTGCATTTATCGGCGAACCAGTGATGGGCGGCGGCTGTATTCCTCCGGTGCCTGAATAGTGTCCCACCATCCGCTCCATCTGCGATCAATACGGTGTTCTCCTGATAGCGGACGAAGTCATCAACGGCTTCGGGAGGACAGGAAAGATGTTCGGCTGCGAGCATTGGGATCTCATTCCAGACGTCATAACCATGGCCAAGAATATTACCGAGTGCTACTTTCCCCTTAGCGCGACGATCATTAGAACCGAGCTGGCTGAAAAGATGCCTCGATTCATGCATGTCCACACCTATACCGGACACGCAGTGGGCTGCGCAGCGGCCATGGCCACGATTGAGATAATAGAACGGGAAAAAATGGTGGAGAATGCCGCTGAAATGGGTCTATATTTGCTCAATGGGCTCAAGACCTTGTATAAACATCCAATCGTGGGAGAGGTAAGGGAGCTGGGCATGCTCTATGGTATTGAATTGGTAAGAGACAAAACCACCAAGGAACACTTCCCATTAAGGGATTCGATAGCGGATAAAGTGGCCATCAGGGCATTGGACTATGGCGTGTTCATCAGAACCGCCGGGCGGGATATTATTGAGTTGGCACCAGTCCTCACCATTACTAAAAAGGAAGCGGATACTATAGTGAATGCACTGGACAGAAGCCTTACCGATGCAGAGAGGGATATTTAAACATTCTCAGAGGTGGTTTGGATTCAGTCGTGTGGATTTGTTGTTGAGGAGACATCGGCAAATCAATCAACCGCATAACATCAACCACCTGGAGGTGATTGAGCACCAGATAACGAAAGGAGGGCCAAATGTACAACGTCAAATGTACGGTCAAATCGGTCAAGGGGGAGTGCGCCGCCGGATACAAGGTTGGTGATCATTTTTTCATCAAGGACATGGCCATGATCGAGGCGGGCGAGCCCAAAGGAATTTGTCTCTACGCCCTGACAGCCATGGTGCCCTATCTCACGGCCTACTGCCGCAACACGCCCGAGGATGATTGGATCAACCTGATCGAGGAGCTCCAGTGCCCGGACAGCACTAACGTGGTGGTCTTTAGCTTGGAACGCCAGTAGCCGAAAGGGCAGGGAAAAAATGAAAGCCCAAAATGCCAGTCTGAAAATTCTGAGGGAACCAAGTTCTGCAATGAGTGTGGCAACAAATTGGAACTTGCCTGTCCAGAATGCGGAAAGATGAATCCGCCTGGAAGTAAGTTTTGTGGTGACTGCGGTTATGATCTAAGAGAACCCAAGGCAGGGTCTGCTCTAGCGGGGAATTTTCCCACAACTACCCTTAGATTTGAATTCATGCCACTTCCAACCTCTGTCACTCAAAAATGTGGTGTAGGAAGTTTGGATATCAAGACCTCGAAGGTTGTAATTTGACCGCCAAGGTAAGGTATTCATTATGAGGTGGTGGCCTTTTGGCAAATTGGGCGGGATGAGGGCAACAAGTGAAAAAATAGGGTGGGGCAAATTCATCTTTACAAAAGGGGATCGGAAAAGTAGAGTGTTGTCGTGTCGAACGGGTTCTCCAAAGGTCCATACAATAGTGCCGAATTAGCTATTAGCTACCTGGAAACAATCGAGGTGTCGGAAAAGACAAAGAGGAATTACGAAGATATGTCGCATTTCTTTGAAAAAATCTAGATCCTTGTACATAACAGACCAAGCGCAATGTTTTAGGCATTAATCGAAGTCTCTATCAATTGCAACCTGGGCCTGGTTTAGCGTAAAGAAGAATTGATTAGGAATGCGCCGGAACTCTCAAGGGAGGTGAATGAACATGGCTGCGGAAGCAAAAAAGAAGGTGATAAACCGACTGAAATCAATGTACCCTCTTCGAGGTAAAGTAAATGAGACATATCTGAAGAGCGTTGAAGCTATGAGGGCAGGGAAGCCCACAGTGTGGGCTATGCTCAATTTTTACTATGGTGACCCTATCATCAAAGCCATGGATTTGGAAGTGGTGTATCCCGAGAATTATGGTGCTGCTATGGCCGCCATGGGAGTTGCCCAGTCCTATCTAGAACGTGCTGATGCCGAGGGCTTTCCTACACATCTCTGTGGCTATAGTCGGGCTAATCTCGGCTATACATCAAGGATGATGAAAGAACTGAAAGGGGAAATACCCCCAGAGGCTCCTCTGGGAGGGATGCCGAAACCCATATTCCTAATGGCTTCAACCGCTGTGTGCGATGCTAGGTACAAATGGTTCCAGGCATTAGGGCGCTATATGGATGTTCCGGTATGGACATTCGAAGCGCCCATTCCCGGGGTCAAGGAACTATTCATGGAGGGCTCCTATGAGCGAATGGTGGATTTGGGAGTCAAACACGGCAGGGAGTTCGTCGCCTTTGTGGAACGGGTGCTAGGCAAGAAAATGGACTGGGATAGATTGAGTGAAACAGTGGACCTTATGATAGAAATTAACGAGCTGTGGCACGAGACCAACGAACTGCGCAAGGAAAAACCGTGCCCTATGCATGGTAGGGACTTCTGGAGTTCTATGTCCCCAGCTCTGTTCCTTATGGGCGACCTCAAGGATTCGCTGCAATGCTTTCGAAATATGTATGATGAGGTGAAATATAGGGTGGATAACCATATAGGGGCTATCCCAGAAGAGAAATATCGGTTGTTATTCGCGGAGCTTCCACCCTGGCATAGTTTGGGCTTTTTCGATAGATTAGCAGAAAGGGGATGGAATTTTGTGATCGAGAGCTTTGGTTATCACCCACCCATACCCTTGGACCTAAGCGGGTTCAGCGATCCCTTAGAGCGACTGACCAGATTTAGCCTACAGGTCTATGTTGCCTATTATAAAGATGCCTTGGAAGAGAATGTGCCAGCGGGCTCATTTGCATATCCTTATTTGAAATACGCCCGGGAATGGAAATGCGATGGTGCATTCCTCCATCCCCTGATTAGCTGTCGCAGCGCTTCCACACATTTGCCGTATGTCTCAAACGTACTAATGGAAAGGCTGAAGGTCCCCTCACTCACAATCGAGGGAGATATCGTGGACCTCCGGTTATTTGACCCCGAAGATGCCATAAGCAAGGCCGAGCCTTTTGAGGAAACTATGGAACACTACAGGAGCATAAGGAGGCAGGAAGGCCTTGATTGGTGAGAAGCTGGCAGATTTCAACGTAGTGAGGTGTCAACAATGATAGATAAAAACGAGGGCCTGCGTAAAGCTAAGGATATTTACGCTAATAGGGCCCACAGGGTCAAAGAGCTTAAGGCAGAAGGTAATAAGATAGTAGGCTATCCATGCATGTATGTTCCTGTGGAAATAATCACCGCGCTTGACCTAATCGCGTACAGGACATACGGGGATATGGCAGAGCCAGTCACTGAGGCAGATAGAGCCTTGCCCACGGCATTCTGCCCTATCATGCGCAGTTGCCTTGATTGTGCACTAAAGGCCAAGGATGGTTTCTTAGATGGGATAGTTGCAACTCATTCTTGTGACCCTCAAGAGAAAACGGCTCGTGTCTGGGAATCTTATATCGACTATTCCTATTTTCACTTTATAGATATACCTGGCACCCTCCGCCCGGAGGCCCTGGAATACTACAAGGGGCAAATAAACGATTTTAAGAAGGCGCTGGAGTCGTTTGCGGGAAAAGAGGTGTCCCCAGAGAAAATTAAGGCAGCCATTGAACTACATAATAGACAGCGAGCCCTGGTGAGAGAATTATATGAGTTGACAAAACCTGAGCCTCCCCTCATCTCAGGAACGGAAATCCTTCAAGTGATAAAGTCCTTGATGAGCCTCCCTGTAGTTGAGGGAAATGAGTTGTTAGGCCAAGTTATAAGCGACGCTAAAGAGCGCACGGATGGCCCTCAACAGAAACCGGCTCGGCTTCTGGTTTGGAGCAGCACCTTAGATACTCTTGATATTATGCGAATATTCGAGGCTGGGGCAAATGTGGTGGTGGATGAGAGCTGTGGTGGTATCAGAGCCTACAGGGCAGACGTAAAGCTGACTGATGACCCACTAGACGGACTGACTGATTACTACGTCACGGAGATCACCTGTGCCCGCACCTTCAGAGAGGCTGTTTTCGGCGAGGCCAGAAAAGATTACATGGCAGACCTGGAAAGCCGGTTCGGCTATCTGAAAGAGATGGCCAAAGAATGGAATGCAAATGGAGCCATTTTCCTATTAGTTAGGTATTGTGACCCATTCGCTTTTGAGATGCCCGGCCTCAAGGACTACTTTGAAAGCTTTGGTATCCCCAGCACCTATATAGAATATGATTATACCCAGGGGTCTTTAGCACCCTTAAGAACACGGGTCGAGGCCTTCCTTGAGACAATTGGCTAATAAGAACCTATCCTAAGAGGTGGATTTGTATTTCGCTGGCGTCGACATAGGTTCCACCATGACCAAGATTGTGCTTATGGAGAAAAATCATACGGTCTTGTCTGCCATCAAGGGCCCTACCGGCCCCGAACATCGGCAGTTGGCCAATGAGGTTATGAAGATGGCATTGGAGCAAGCCAGCCTGCAACTCGATGAGATTTCATATGTTGTGGCCACGGGCTACGGCCGATTAAATGTCCCTTTCGCGGACCGCCAAATCACTGAACTGTCCTGTCATGCCAGAGGGGTATCCAGCTTGTTCCCTGATGTCAGAACAGCTATTGATATCGGCGGTCAAGATGCTAAGTGCATGAAGATTAATAATGGCAAGATGGTCGACTTTGTTATGAACGACAAATGTGCCGCCGGAACAGGCAGGTTTTTGGAAATCATTGCCTCCACCTTAGGTGTGAAGGTAGAGGAATTGGGGGATATTTCCCTAAAGTCTACCAAGAGACTTCAGATTAGTAGCATTTGCACAATCTTTGCGCAACAAGAGGTAGTAGCTCGCCTGTCTGATGGAGAAAATCTGGAAGATATCATAGCCGGGCTTCATGATGCTCTGAGCAGCAGGGTGGCCGGATTAGCGCGCAGGCTAAAGATAGAACCTGATGTGGTGCTTACCGGGGGTGTAGCAAAAAATGCTGGAATTGTTGAGGCCATGAAGAAAAATTTAGGCTGCGAACTTCTCATCCCTGAAGACCCACTTCTTACCGGGGCATTGGGCGCTGCCATATTGGCGAAGGAGTATTTCCTAAAGGCAATGTCAAAAGGCGAACCCAGCCTACCAAAGGCACGTCGTTTAGAAAAGGCTACCTTTTTCGAGTAGGGAAGGGATGGCTTGGTTTATCGGCATCGACATTGGCTCCGTATATAGCAAGGGGGTCATAACCAGAGATAATGAACTTTCCGCCTTTTATGTGATTCTTTCTGGAGGAAATTATCGAACGGCAGCCGAGAGGATAAGGCAGGAGCTTCTGACAAGGGTGAACCTAACTCAGGATGATATAGCCAATACTGTGGGCACCGGTTCTGGTGCTGGCAATGTCTATTTCGCTGGTCAGAAGGTGAGTGACATAGTTTGTACTGCGAGAGGCATAAACAGGATCTTCCCCTCAGCCAGAATAGTAATAGAGGTGGCAGGCCAATCGAGTAAAGTAATGCGCATAGACGAGCAGGGACTTGTGGCCAACTTTGTTGTCAGCGAAAAATGTGCTGCGGGAAGCGGGTGGTTTATTGAAGTTATTGCCAACGTGCTGCGAATAGATATAGAGGACTTTGGCCCACTTTCCCTTAACTCCAAGAATCCCATCACTTTCAGTACAGGATGCGCTGTTTTTGGCGAATCAGAGGCCATTACCAGGGTGGCTGAGGGCATCCCCAAAGAGGATATCGCCGCCGGGGTTAATAAAGCCTTGGCCGACAAGATTTCCTCTCTGGCTAAGAAGATTAGGGTGGAAGAGCCATGCGGCATCTGCGGGGGTGGAGCCCTCAATATTGGCCTTATCAAGACTGTAGAACATGCGTTGAACCTCCGGCTACTGGCGCCCGCCCAACCCCAAATCGTCACCGCTCTAGGTGCAGCTCTTCTGGCACGGAAGGAGATTCAGGGCGATCCGTGAGGCGTGCCGGTTGACCCCCTCTTTCTCTTCTTCAGCAGGAGGTGGAAGTGCTTTGATTGTTTTTCTTACCTTGACATCCTTAACTACCTGTTTTATTTTATATAATTAGTTTTTCGTGCTAAATAGTCTTTAATGGCTTAATATTACAACCATTTTAGGATCTACTAATGTATAGTTAATCGTAAAGAAGGTATGGAGAATCGTAAGAAAGATGATCAAAATGAAAGGAGAAAAAGACCATGAGAATTGCACTGGCTACAGAAGATAATAGGGGGTTGGAGGCAGTTTTGAGCCAGCATTTTGGTAGGTGTCCGTATTATGTGCTCGTGGACATTGATGACAAGGAGGTCAAGGAGGTCAAGGCTGTACAAAACCCCTTCTATGGGAACCATGGTCAGCCTGGTGAGGTGCCAAATTTCATAAAGAGCTTGGGGGCCCAGGTAATCATTGCCGGTGGAATGGGGCCTAAAGCCATCGGTTTTTTTGATCAGTTTGGAATTCAAGCTATTACAGGAACCTCTGGCATGGTGGGAGAAGTGATCAAAGCTTATGTTAGTGGCCAGATCGAGGGAGCGAGTCCATGCGGAGATAATGACCCGCCACGCCATACAGAGGCCCATGAACATGATGAGGCGTTTCGATTGAAAGAAGAGATGGCTGCCTTAAGAACAGAGTTAGCCAAGGCTACAGAAAGACTTAAAAAGTTAGAGGAAGAGGAGGGAGAATAGGCACGGGGCTACGTTGCCTGACATCGCTTGCTCTGTTGAGGCAGATATGTAGGGAGGCAGGGAAGGAACAAGGAATAAGGAGGTGACTTGGTAATGAAAAATAAGGGCCTTGGACTCACCAAAAAGATTTTTTTGGGCTTGGTTGTTACCCTTCTTTTAGGATTCGGAGTTGGCCAGAATGCCTTGGCAAAAGGAGGTGTCCCGGATAGTTTTGCAGAGTTGGCAGCTAAAGAGGGCCATGTTGCGGTTAATATTAGCACTACAAAGATAGTTAAGGGCGTTAGGAGATTTTTGCCGTTACCGGATAAGGGGCTTAGGGATTTTTTTGGAGATGAGTTTTTCCGGCATTTCTTTGGTGAAATACCGGAAGAGCAGATGAAACAGAGAAGCCTTGGATCAGGTGTAGTTGTAAGTGAAGACGGATATATCTTGACTAATAACCATGTGGTAACTGATGCAGAAGAGATCGTGGTCACATTTTCTGAAAAAGAGAAGTATGAAGCAGAGATTATCGGCCGGGATCCCAAAACCGATCTCGCCTTGATAAAAATCAAGGTTGATAAGCCAATCGCAGCTGCCAGGCTTGGGGATTCAGATAAACTGAGGATAGGTGATTGGGTTGTGGCCATAGGAAATCCTTTTGGCCTCGGCAGTACTGTAACCGCTGGCATTGTAAGTGCAAAGGGACGGGTAATAGGTGCCGGTCCCTATGACAATTTTATTCAAACCGATGCCTCTATAAATCCTGGAAACTCAGGTGGACCGCTCTTCAATCTTGATGGAGAGGTTATAGGAATCAATACAGCAATCTTTACCCAAAGTGGGGGCAACGTAGGTATTGGCTTTGCTATACCAATTAATATGGCCAAATCAGTCATGTCCCAATTGAAAGAAAAGGGGAGGGTTACCAGGGGGTGGCTTGGTGTAGCTATTCAGAGTGTTACGCCTGAGATCAAGGAAAAATTCGCCCTCAAAACAACAGAAGGGGCACTCGTAGGAGAGGTTACCAAAGGCAGTCCTGCTGAAATGGGAGGCCTCAAGAGGGGAGATGTAATAATCAGCTTTGATGGGAAAAAGGTCAAAGAGATGAACAATCTGCCGTCTATAGTTGCAGATACAGCGGTAGGTAAAACGGTAGAGATAATCGTAATTAGGAAAGGAAAAGAAAAGAGATTAACAGTAAAGGTAGGGGAGTTAAAGGAGGAGACCAGAATGGCTGCTGGCGCCATTCCTGAGATTGAAGGAAGTTTTGGGCTATCTGTTCAACAACTTACCCCTGAACTTGCAGAATCGTTATCCTTAAAGGGCGAGAAGGGAGTATTGGTATCAGGTGTAAGGGAAGGTAGCCCGGCTTCCGAGGCAGGCTTGCAAAGGGGTGATCTGATTCAGGAGATAGAAAATAAGCCAGTTGAAAACATGGATGCTTATAGAAAAATAATGCGGGAGTCAGCCTCAAAGGAACAAATCCTCATGGTTATAAGACATGGAGGCCATTCAAGATATGTGGTGCTAAAAAGAGAAAAGATGTGATTAAGGGCTTTTTCCTTGAGACTACCTTCAGCAGGGGGGCAGCGTTCAAGATCCAAATGATAGGGCAAAATAACTGTCAAAAAATGGGTTGACAATTCTTGGTAGCAAGGATAGAAAAACATATAAATCTAAAATATAGAAGGTTGAAAAAGGAAGGTTGCCTAGCCAATGAAACGTTACGAGACGATCTATATCGTAAACCCTAATCTTGATGCTGATTCCTTAAAGGAAGTAGTTGCCAAGTTTTCGGATATAATCGAAAAACTAAAAGGCTATATTGTAAAGATTAATGAGTGGGGAAAGAAGAAATTGGCTTACGAGGTGAAGAGATTTGATAAAGGTTATTATATATTGGTAGATTTTTGCGGTCTTCCAGGGACAGTAAAGGAGCTAGAGAGGAATCTAAAACTAGACGACCGGATCTTAAAATATTTGACTGTCAAAATTGACGAGGATGTTGACCCAGGTGATTTAATAGGGAAAGAGGATGAAAAGGAAGAAAGAATTGAAGAGAGCAACGATGAATCATTTGAGGAAGAATAATGCCCTTTGATCATAAAAACAAAAGAATCTTTATTAAGCACAAGACCTGCCGGTTTTGTGCTGATCCAAGCCTAAAGATCGACTACAAAGAGTCAAAGACTCTTGCAGTTTTTACGACCGAAAGAGGAAAAATCATACCGAGAAGGATTTCTGGCAATTGTGCCAGGCATCAAAGAATGCTGGCTTTAGCTATAAAAAGGGCAAGAAACATTGCACTTTTGCCTTTTACTACAGCAAAAATAAGAATGAAACAATATCGGGAATTTTAAAGGGCCGCTTTGAGATATACAGATTTTATTATGGGGGCTAGAGAAGCTGGGTTTTAGGGCCTCCATTTTTTCTTGATATACTTTTGCTTTCCTTAGTCCTTACTGTTTTTCATGCACTTTTCTTTTTGGAGCCCAGCGACAAGACACTTTTTCAATACCTTTACCAGTTTTTATTTTAATAACACCGACACGGCGTTTACGTTCTTAGATTTCCATCGGGATGGAGATACAGAAACTGGATAAAGAGGCCGTCACTTCGCCTCACGTTTACGAAGAGATTTGAATGGGAGAAGGGATATGAAGGTTATATTGATGCAAGATTTTGAATCCCTTGGTCTTGAAGGTGATATCGTAGAGGTAGCTAAGGGATATGCTAGGAATTATCTTATTCCCAAGGGTGTTGTCATTGAGGCCAATAATGGCAATTTAAAGGCCCTGGACATTAGAAAAGAGAAGATAATGGCTAAACGCACAAAAAATAAGGAGGCAGCTGAAAGAGCAAAGGAGAAAATCTCGCAGGTGACAGTGACTGTCAGACGAAAGGCTGGTGAGGACAAACTCTACGGTTCTGTGACAAGTCGAGATATTGCTCAAGAGCTTGAAAAAGTGGGGGTTATTGTAGATAGGAAAAAGATTATTATTGATGAAACTATCAGGTCTCTTGGGGAGTTTGAAGTACCTATTAAGCTTCACCAAGAGGTCATAGCCACAATAAAAGTAATTGTCGAGAAAGAGGAAGAGGAGGCCTAAGAGGATAGTTATGCTTAAGGCCAAAGAAAATACAGCTTATGCCACCTATAAGGTTCCTCCGCATAATCTGGAGGCTGAACAGGCTATAGTGGGTGGGGTATTGATTAATAATGATGCACTAAACCAGGTTGTGGATATCCTGTCCAGTGAGGATTTTTACAAGGAAGCCCATGCCCTCATATTTGAAGGGATGCTCACCTTGTATAATAGGGATGACCCGGTCGATGTGATAACCCTTTCACAGGTGCTAAAGGAGAATGGCGTCCTTGATAAGGTGGGAGGAACGGACTATTTGGTGTCCTTGGCAGAGGCAACATCAACCTCTGCTGGAATACTGTATCACGCGGGAATCGTTAAAGATTTATCTACAAGAAGAAGCTTGATTAGCCAGTGCTCCCATATATCTGAAGTTTGTTTCCAGTTTGCAAATGATACTGAAGAGATCCTGGATCTTGCTGAACAATCTATATTTGAGATAGCCGAGAGGAATATTGATCAAAACTTTTCCCCCCTTAATGAAGTGGTCAAGGAGAGCTTCAAGAAACTGGAAACCACCTCTCATAAGGGAGACAATATTACAGGCATTCCAACCGGATTTACTGATTTCGACAATCTTACCTCCGGTCTCCAACCCTCTGATTTTATTATTATTGCCGGTCGTCCAAGCATGGGTAAAACAGCATTGGCCTTAAATATTTCATATAATGCTGCACTGGAGGACAAGGCAGGTGTAGCTATATTCTCCCTTGAGATGTCAGGGCTTCAACTTGGCATTAGGCTATTGGGGTTGGATGCCATGATAGATGCATCGAGACTAAGAAGGGGGTCTCTGCAGGATGATGAATGGCTTAGGTTGACGGACTCGGCCAATAGACTCTCAGAGTTACCTATTTATGTTGACGATTCATCTGGCTTGTCAGCCCTGGAGATGAAGGCCAAGGCCAGGAGATTAAAGAAGAAATACGATATATCCTTAGTGGTTATTGATTATCTCCAACTGATGCAGAGCAGAAAGTTAGTTGAATCAAGGCAGCAGGAGATTTCGGATATATCAAGATCTTTAAAGGCCCTTGCAAAGGATTTGAACATCCCTGTTGTGGCAGTTTCCCAGTTGAACAGAAAGGTTGAGGACAGGCCCAATAAGAGACCAATATTAGCTGATTTGAGGGAATCTGGGGCGCTAGAACAGGATGCAGACCTGATCCTGTTTATCTATAGGGAGGAATTGTATAATCGGACAGAGGAAAACAGGGGAAAGGCAGAAGTTATTGTTGCCAAACATAGAAACGGACCCACTGACAAAATTAATCTGACGTTTAGGGAGAAATATACAAAATTCGAAAATTACTATAGAGAAGAATTGGTTCCAGAGTAATCCAAATCCGCCGAAGGCGGAGTACTTTTGTCTATCGTTTACCCTGTGAGGGAGATGGCCTTGCCATTCATGGCCGGGCGGAAGAATCAATAAGTTTGAGGAAGGTTTAAAGCCTCGTCAAATATTCTTACAGGGTCTACTAAAACTTGAGGCATAGCCATAGAGAAGATATATGGCAAAATAGGTGGTCTCAAGGCCAGCCATTTAAAAAGACTCCAAAACATTTACAGACGACGCACCTCTGAGGGTGAGATAATCTCTCGCGAGATAGCACGCCGATTGGCGGAGATCTCTTACGCCATCAAAAAACAGGTAGCCCTCCTTATAGGAAGGAGGGGCGCTGTGGAATATGTAGTCGTGGGCAGTGATCACAGCGTTTTTATACCTGACTTAGCTCGCTTTAGATCTGGGGCTGGAAGACTGAAAGGCCTTAGGTGTATCCATACTCATCTCCATGGCGAGCCATTAAGTCAAGAGGATTTAATGGATCTCGCTCTCCTGAAGCTGGATTTGATGTTGTGCCTTACCATTAACAGCAAAGGGATTCCGGCTGATCTATACTATGCCCACCTCCTCCCCAAGAATAGCTCAGGGCAGTCGTGGATTGTAGAGCATGTACCTGATATTGGCAGGCTACATTTTAATTTTTCGGAATTCATAATTGATCTTGAAACCGAACTTGCCAAAACAGGTGCAGGCCTTGGTATAGATGAAAGGGAAAGAACTGTCCTTGTTAGTGTAACGAAGGCCTCGAGAGCGGAGGCAGAGGAATCCCTTGAAGAATTAAAAGAGCTTGCCATAACGAGTAATCTCCTGGTGGTGGATTCTATTATCCAGAGGAAAACAGAAGTGGATTCCCGTTTTCTTCTGGGAAAAGGAAAACTAAGCGAGTTAGTTGTACGTGCTCTTCAAGCAGGGGCTAACCTTTTGATCTTTGACGGTGAGCTAACTGCTGCACAAGTCAGGGTTCTCACAGATCACACAGAGATGAAGATAATTGATAGGAACCAGTTGATATTGGATATATTTGCCAGAAGGGCGATCACCAGGGAAGGTAAGATTCAGGTGGAACTTGCTCAATTAAGGTATCTTCTCCCGCGATTGATTACCAAGAATACCGCCATGTCAAGACTTACCGGTGGCATAGGTGGCCGAGGTCCAGGAGAGACCAAGTTGGAGATCAATAGAAGGAGAGTAAGGGAAAGGATTGCCCTATTAAACAGAGAGTTAAAGGAAGTCAGGCGACAGAGGAAAGAGAGGAGGAAAAAGAGAGGAAGTATGGGTCTTCCGGTAATCTCAATTGTTGGGTATACAAATGCGGGAAAATCAACACTTCTTAATACCCTTACAAAAAGCCATATAAAGGTAGATGACAGGCTTTTTGTCACACTCGATCCCACAAGCCGTCGCTTTAGACTGAGAGAAGGGGAGGTTATTGTTACAGATACCGTTGGGTTTATCAGGGATTTACCAGGGGATCTTTTAGAGGCATTCGCTGCTACCCTTGAGGAACTTCATGAGGCTGACCTTCTTGTCCATGTAGCAGATATCAGCAATTCAAGATTGGAAGATCAGATAGAATCAGTAGACAGAACCTTGAACAACCTTGATCTGAAAGAGATCCCGACTATTTTAGCCTTGAATAAGAGCGACAGGCTTAATAAGACCCGCACAGCTCATCTTGCTGAGAGGCTTGGTGGAATCCCAATCTCGGCTCTAAATCCAGCTACCCTGTCAGGACTGAGAAAGGCAATGGAAGATATTATATTTTGATGCCACGCCATCCATTGGATTTGATCTTCTTCTTATTCCTTGTAACCGTGAGGCTTTCACACGAGGGAATGGAATCTATTAGTCTTGTCCCTTCAGCTGGGCCAAGGATAAAGAGTGCGGTTGAAAGGGCATCAGCCGCCATGGCAGTTGGAGCCTGAACCGAAACGCTTACAGTAATGAGGGGTGACAATCCGGTTTTGGGATTAACAATATGATGAAAGATCTTCTCCTGGTCAAAAAATACCTCGTAATTGCCAGAGGTGGCAATAGATCTGTTTGTGAGGGCAACTACGTCAGGGTAATCTTTCCTCTTTAAAGGGTCTTCGATGGCTATCTTCCAAGGCCTGTTATTGCCTTTTTCACCTATGGCCCTGATATCTCCCCCTGCATTTAAAAGGGCATGATTTATCCCTTTTACCATCAATTTTTCAACCGCTTTATCCACAATAAGGCCTTTGGCGATCCCATCCAGAGTAATTCCCATACCGTCTTTTTTGAATACTATGGTTTTTCCATTGAGAGAAATTAGCTCGGTATCAACAAGTTCCAGGAGTTCGCTGATCTCTTCAGCACGTGGCAGAACCCTTTTTGGAGCTTTAAAGGATTGAGCGAATAGATCCAAGAGCGGTTTCACGGTGATATCAAAAAGGCCATTACTGATTTGATGGTAATACATGGATCTCTTAATCACAAAATCAAGTTCAGGAGGAACTTCCTTGAGAAATCCGTCCCTATTCAATTGAGCTACAGGTGTGCGAGCATCGAACCTGCTCATCAGTTTGCTCAGTCTTTGTATCTCTTCAAAGGCTATGGCGATGGCTTCCTCTGCTTGGTCTTTGGAGGGATTAAGAACGGTAATAGAAACTATTGTTCCCATACCTATCATTGACCTTGAAACCTTATACAATTTCTTGTCAAACTTTACCGCCTCGGCCAAGGATGCCCCTAAAGGGCATGTTGTCAAGCCAAGCCCAACTATACCGGAAACCTTTAGGAAGTCCCTTCTCTTTATGTATCCGTGCTGCATTAATTGGCAGGCTTCTCTAAGCATTCTATCCCCCAGAAGAAATTTTTCCGTTTATATCAATTGAGTCAATTAATTACAACAGTTTTTTCCACTACATCGATTTTTTCCCTTCTAGATTTTCTCCACGGTCATTTCATAGCTCTGTTTCCCATTCTTGATGGAGAGGATGAATTTCACCTTTTTTCCATCTATGATGTGTTTTTCCGATTGTCCTCTGAGAATACCAAAGTCTGCTGTCTCGAGAAAGGCCCTGAGAAGCTCTATTTTTTCCTCAGATTTTCTGTCTTCATTTCTTTTTTTAAGGTATTCGTCGACACTTTTCCAGTATTCCCTTTTAGCCATTGTCTCAATACAATGAGATAACGTTGGAACAAGTTCAATCCGGATTGTCACTGTATCACATCCTCTCCTTTATCGCCTATCTTGCCTGCTACATTAATAACATCTAGGTGTAATTATTAGTCAAATAGGGTTTAAATCCAACCCTTTTTGCTCGTGCACTTGCTTTTATCCTCAAAACAACTTAAGCGAAAGCTGTTAACTGGGAGATAACAAGAGGTGATAATTTGATGAAAAGACTTTGCATTCTCTTTATTATGTTCTGCCTCAGGAGGATAGAATTCCCTAGACATTTTAAATGTCTGGTTTTTTTTCTTTTCCAAGGGGTATTTTCCCATTGGTAAGGCTGGATAACGAGATATGTTGGAGTAAAAATACTATTAGTCCTAAGATAACAGTAGGAATAAATCCTGCAGCATGAAGGAGGATGGCCATTGATAGGGCCTTTTCCTTGCTGAAACCATAGAAGATCAGTCCATATTGACACGCCAGGTGAAATGTCCCGATATAGCCAGGGGCCGAAGGTAGTGTGACACTAAAGCACAGCAGTACCAGGATAAAAAAGGGGGCTAAGAAGGGTAAGGACAAACCCATGGAAAGACCGAGGATATATATCTGAAATACGCTAAGACACCAGAGGGTAAGGGAGTAAAAAACTACCGCCAAAAGCTGGGATGGGCCTTTAACAAGGACAAGTCCTTTGCTGAAGTCTTCAAGTATATCAATAATCTTTTGTTTTATTTTCCTTGGCAAAAAGAAGAGCAACCTCCCAGCTATACTGAGAAAGGTTTGGGTCTTTTCCTTGAGGCCTATAAGAAGGAGGATTGACATTGTGAAAAGGATGACGAAAAAAAATCCTCCTGTTCTTAGGGCCTTTCCTGTTGATTCCCATTCGGAAGAAAAATCGGTAAAAAGGATAACGAACAGAAATATCAGGAGGAGGGTGAAAACATCAAAGAGTCTTTCAACCACAATGGTTGCTAATGATGCGCTCCTGCTTATCTTTTCCATGCGTCCAATATAGTTGGCCCTTATGAATTCACCCAACCGAGCAGGAAGGACGCAGTTGGCTGCAAAACCTATAACTGTAGAAGAAAATAGGCTGTATAGACCTGTTTTTTTTATTGGCTCTAAAAGGTGAAACCACCTTAGGGCCCTGATTAGATAGAAAAAGACGGTTAACATGACAACCAGGATAACAAGAGGAAGGTCGATTGACTTGATGGAGAGAAAAAGGAGCCTCACATCAACATTGTGGAATGCAATATATAGAAATGCAACACTGATTAAGAGGCCCAACCACAATTTTCGGTTCATAGTCTATTTTTTTCTTTTTGAAAAAACTCTCTTGCCTGTTTAACGTCTCGACCGATCTGTTGAGAAAGCTCTTTAGCGCTGGCAAAGGTCATCTCATCCCGCAAGCGGAAAAGAAAATTTACCTTAATCTTTTGCCTTATTATATTCGCAGATAGATCAAGGATATGGGTCTCAACCGACAAGGTTTTATCCTTAAATGTTGGATTATAGCCTATATTTGTCAATCCCTGATAAATCTTGCCCTTTAGCTCCACTGTCACAACATATACACCTTCCTTTGGTATAAGCTCATCCACTAACTTTAGATTAGCTGTAGGATAGTCTAATAAAGATCCACCCCTATTTCTACCTCTAACAACCTCTCCCCTAATCTGGTAATTTCTTCCAAGTAATTGCTTTGCCTCAGATACCTTCCCCTCCATAATAAGGTTACGGATTGATGTGCTGGACACCAAACTCCTCCCCACATACACAGGCTCCACTTGATGGACCTTGAAATTATACTGTCGGCCCATTTCCTTTAGGAGGTTGATATTGCCTTCTCTGTTATGGCCAAAGGCATAATCGTAGCCGACGACTATCTCTTTAATCCCCAATCTATCTACTAAGATATCTTTCACAAAATCTCTGGCGGAAGTAGCGGCAAATTCTAATGTAAATTCTATTAAGAGAAATATATCGATCCCTTGGTTAATCACCAGCTCTTTTTTTTGCTCTAACAGGGTTATAAGTGGTTTTGCCTTCTGGGGAGACATTACCTTTATAGGATGTGGCTCAAAGGTGATAACCACAGATTTTCCATGTAAAGCACTGGCCCTCTCTACAACCTTTCTAAAAATAGCCTGATGTGCCCAGTGGACTCCATCAAAGTTCCCTATGGTGACCACAGGGTTCTTAATATCCTCAGGGAGATTGTTAAGAGCATAGGTAATGGTCATAAATGAAATCTCTCTTTTTGGGTCTCAATAACTTTCAGCCCTTTAGGTTACATGCGTGGCCAGATAATTCTCTGCAATCCTTAACACCTGTTTTAGCCCTTGAGTTTCTGGAAGGGTGGAGGCAATCTCTCCTATGTAGTTTCGCTTTTTAATCTCCCGGAATGTTGGGGAAAAGTTTATATCATAGACCCAACCAATCTGAAGAAGCTTGAAGTCATTGAGGTTCTTGATGGCACTCGCGCTTGATGTCTTGCCTGAATAAAGATCATTGAGAATTTTATCAGAATATCCAGGGGTATCTGGTAGACCTAATTCGAGGACCGATTTAGGATTTTGATCTTCTCCTTTATAATAGTAGTTTATAATTACCCTCCAAATGTCTAGCTTATCTGCATCGCGCAGTAATTTGCTATAGAAGAGACAACGAGGACCTTCATCCTCGGGGAGCCTGTGGAGATTGTGATAAAGGATAGACTTTTTGATCAGATTTTTCTCTTCCTTTGGCAAATCATTTAGGATGCAGGCATCTGCAAGTTTGTTTACCCCGAGTTCGGCATGATTTTCTGAAAGATCATCTCTGAATGTTCCATATCTTTGATACTGGTAAAAGCGGCCAATATCATGAAAAAGACCCAGAACTTCGGCTATTAATATATCTTGCTCGGGTAAGTCTAATGCTTTGCTGATCATTATTATCTCTTGCCTTACCCTCTGAGAGTGCTCCTCTTTTAGCCGGATGGCCCAGTCCCTTTCTTGATCCTGTCCCTGCGTATAAAAACTGGATACGTAATCACTAAACCAAGAGTGAAAATACGTTACTTGATCACTAGTCATTTTACTCCAAGTCCACCTCTGCCGGAAACTGTTTTAAACCCTTTTTTGCTCAAGGTTCTTTACCCTATTTTTTATCTTTTCACAACCCTTATTCTAATGTTTCCATGAACGTATCTTCTTGCCCTTAGTATTTTTTCAGTTGCCTAAAATCTGGTGTAAGAGAGTCATTTTCTAATGAAGTTGAATGAGAAAATCTTAAGGGTGTGGGATGGAGAGGATTTATTG
>SMTZ1_10000107_pt1 | contig 134982 bp, 143 predicted proteins | sample DeeMarSWOR136_30_FD_25667 | JGI IMG/M metagenome (IMG submission 25667) | reverse complement strand
ATGAGAAAGAAGTCCAACACATTGAAGGAGTTTCCAGCTCCCAGATCGAGTATGACATAGTCTACGTCCAAGGAATTGATATGCCTGATCAGCTTCCACTTTTGCGGCTCCTTTGGATTTGCCGCGTTGAGAAGGTCTTGAGCGCCGACGACCAATCCCAGATGTGGGATATCCGTATCCACCACGACATCCCGTATGCTTCCAACCCTCTTATTGATGAAATCGGACAAGGTTCGTTGGGGAAAGGAAAGGCCTAAAAACGTATGGATGTTAGCGCCTCCCAAATCTGTATCAACCAACACTACCTCCCCGCCAAACCTGGAGAGACAGATTCCCAAATTGACGGCTATGAAGGTCTTGCCACTTCCTCCCTTTCCTCCGCCAACGGTCAATATGGATCTGCGACCCTTCCTCGCCTCACTTCCTGCCCCTTGATCCATGGGAAAAAAATCCATTAACCCCTTTTCCTCTGAACCCTATCCCTCATCATTCACCTCCTCCGTTCCCGTGAGCTGAACCCCTTTACGATGCCGGGCTCTATTGACTCTGCCATGCAAACATCATGCCCATTCTGAGAGGCCGGGCTCTATCGTTTTGATCTCTCCCCACCTTCCCCCCTGGAATCCCTGTATATGATATGGAGGTTTTTGTCAAGCCAACCTTGATAACCTCGCAAAAAGTCAAAAATGGGACGGCAAAGTAAGAAGTTCCAAATGCAAGGCTTGCGAATCTTGAGGAATGAGGCGTACTAACAGTACGTCGCAATGACGAAAGATGAAGTGTAACGCAGCAGTTGGACTTTTTACGAAGCCGTCAACCCCGCCTCCAGGGGAATATGCCTGTTTTATAACAGATAATCCCTTTTTATATTCCTCATCGACCTCAGGATATTCGCCATGATCTTTGGATTTTGCCCCGCTATGACCTTCAGCACTTTCCTGATTTCCATCCGTTTCGACCGATGGATGCTTGGGCACCTATTTTCCCAGACCGGAAAACCCTTCTTACGGGCTATCTGGCGGATCTTCTCCTTAGGCAAAAACGCAAAAGGACGAATGATGGACAACGCTCCACCGAATAGGGGCAGAAAGGGAATCATGGTACTCATTTCACCACTGTAAAACATATTCAGCAGGAGCGTCTCGATAATGTCGTCCCTTGTATGGCCCAGAGCCACCTTATTGCATCCCAATTGATGGGCCATTTCGAATAGCCTTTTGCGCCTCAAACGGGAGCAGAGGAAACATGGATTCTCCCTGTTGGCAGAACTATGGGCAATCCTCCCTATTTCGGTCACATCGATTCGATACGGGTATCCTCGCCGGGAGAGGTAATCTTCAAGGGGTCGATACCCCTTTCCATCGAATCCCAAATGGATATGGAGGGCCACCAATTCATAGGTAATGGGAACCCTTTTTTTTCGTTCGGTTAACAGATGCAAGAGGGTTAAACTGTCCGTACCTCCGGAAAGCGCCACCCCAATACGATCTCCTCCCTCGATTTGCCGATAGCAATGGATGGCCTTGCCCATCTGCCTGATAACTTCTTCTTCTAGGTAAGACATTTCCCTTATGCCCCTTCCCCGAAGATGGATCTCCCCTCATAACCCCTCCAGGGGGCACCCGTCACAGCGAGGGTTCTTTCGGCACCAGTGTTTTCCCAAAAAGACCAATAAGGCGTGAAATTCATTGTATATCCCTACGTCTCGTTCTAATTCTCCCATCACCATGTCCTGAACCTCCTCATCGCTCCATTTTTCAGAGATGAGGTTGTGTCTGGAAAAGATCCTCTTGGTATAGGCATCGACGACGAAGATGGGTTTTTCCAGCGCGTATAGGAGAATGCTATCAGCGGTCTCGGGTCCAATTCCATCGACCTTCAATAACCTCTCCCTCAAGGAGTGCAGATCATGGGATCTCATCTGCATCACATCACCATCGAACCCATCGTAGAAGAAATCAACGAATCGTTTAAGGCGGCTTGCCTTCAATCGATAGAAACCCGATGGCTTTATAATCTGAGCCAGTTCATTCTTGTCAAGACCTCTTATGCCCAGAGGGCTCAACATCCCCGCCTTCTTCAAATTGTCGATAGCTTTCTCCACATTTGTCCAGGAGGTATTTTGGGTTAGTATAGCTCCCACTATAACCTCGAAGGGAGACTCCCCAGGCCACCAATGGCGAGGTCCGAGCGTGCGCAGTAGCCTCTCATACATCTCAACCAGTATTCTCCCCTTTGGCCCCATCGTGCTTGCCTCCCCCTAAACATAGAATATTGATGGAGTAGCTGTCAAAAATTTTTCCAAAATCCCTCCATAGAGGTAGGGAGAGAACAAAGACTCAAAGACTGGAGTTTACTGGCTTTTTAGGGGACTCCGTTGTCCCTGAGCGTAATCTGCCGAAGAAGTGGGGTAACTCTTTGTGGGCCTCTTTTCATGATTAACTTATACTATCTGCATGGAATGGTGAAATGCCTCATCATTCCATCGCTCCATTCTTCCCCTATTCCAGCTGGTGTTCCAGTTGGGATGTTCCGGCTGGAGAAAAGCCCATGGGTGCCTATAGAGTCAATAGTTTACAAAAAAAATTTCCCATAAAGCCTTGGTAGTCAAGAGCTGAAAATGATTGATTTTTCAATACATTGCAGATATTATTAATATGGGCTCATGATCAGATTTAACGACATACTGGAACAGGTCATCTCTTACAACTCCCAGGCGGACACCGATTTCCTCAAGAAGGCCTATGTCTTCTCGGCCAAGGTTCATCAAGGACAAGTTCGCCTCTCGGGAGAACCTTACCTCATTCACCCATTGGAGGTCGCAAACGTCCTGGCAAAGCTTCGGTTAGATACGCCGAGCGTGGTCACAGGATTACTGCATGATACCCTTGAAGATACCTATACCACTCTGGAAGAGATTGCCAAAAACTTCGGGGATGAAGTTGCTCAACTGGTGGACGGAGTCACCAAAATCAGCAAAATCACCCTCAAAACCTCCGAAGAGGATCAGGCCGAGAACTTTCGGAAGATGATCCTCGCTATGGTCAAAGACATCAGGGTAATCTTGGTGAAATTGGCGGATCGGGTCCACAATATGCGCACCCTGAAATACCAGCTCCCCCATAAACAGAAGACAATCGCCCAGGAAACCTTAGAGATATATTCCCCCTTGGCCAATAGGCTCGGGATCGAGTGGATCAAAAATGAATTGGAGGACTTGAGCTTCCGATATCTACACCCCGATATCTATACGGATATCCAGAGAAAGATTGGAAAGATTGCAAAAAGGGAGAAGGAAAGGGAGAGGTATATCGAAGAGGTCAAGCGAATCATTACCAAGAAGCTGTTCGAATACAAGATCGAGGCTGAAGTGACAGGTCGCCCAAAGCAGATCTACAGTGTTTATAAGAAGATGAACGCCCAGGATATCGACTTCGACCAGGTTTACGATCTCACCGCGTTCAGGATTGTCATCAATACCATCAAGGAATGCTATGAATCCCTTGGGATCGTTCACTCACTTTGGAAGCCCGTCCCCGGTAAATTCAAGGATTACATCGGCCTCCCCAAGGCCAATCGATACAAATCCCTCCATACCACGGTAATCGGGCTTTACGGAGAGAGGATGGAGATTCAGATCAGGACCTCGGATATGCATCGGGTAGCCGAGGAGGGGATAGCTGCTCACTGGAAATACAAGGAGGGGAAATCTACCGAGGGTGATGATGATAAGCGAATCAACTGGCTGAGACAGCTATTGGAATGGCAACGGGAACTCCAAGACAACAGCGAATTCTTGGAGACAATTAAAATGGACCTCTACCCCAACGACGTCTACGTTTTTACCCCCAAAGGGGAGGTAAAGGAGTTCCCGAGGGGAGCTACACCCGTTGACTTCGCCTACAGTATCCATTCAGATATCGGGCACCGGTGCACTGGGGCCAAGGTTGGGGGAAGGTTGGTCCCATTGAAGTATCAGTTGAAAAGTGGGGATTCCGTGGAGATTCTGACCTCCCCGAATCATAAACCCAGTAAAGATTGGTTGAAGTTCGTCAAGACTCCCAGGGCGCAGACCAAAATTCGACAATGGATTAAGAAGGAACAGAGGGAAAGAAGCATTGCCCTGGGAAGGGAGATCTGCGAGAAGGAATTCAAGAGATTCACCCTCAACTTCGCCAAATTGGTTAAATCCGGGGAAATTCAGAAGGTGGTCAATGATTTCGGCTTTCAATCCGTGGACGATCTCATGGCTTCAATTGGATATGGAAAGATTTCCCCCAAACAGATTGTTGGAAAACTTGTTCCCCCCGAAAAATTGGAGGCAGGGGGCAAGAAAAAAGAGAGCCCGATAGAGAAGATCATCCATCTCGTACAGAAGAAACCCCAAGATGCCATCAAAATCAAGGGTGCGGATGACATTAACCATCCATACCGCCGACTGTTCTAACGTCTTGAACAGCGACCCCCAGAGAAAGGTAAAGGTCGAATGGGATGTAAAGCACAAACAAACTCACTCCGTCCGCATTCGGGTAATCTGCACTGATCGAAAGGGATTACTGGCTGATATCAGTTCCTCCATTAGCTCCCACGAAGCCAATATTACCAACGCACAACTCAATACAACGGAAAACAAGAGGGCCATCTGCACCTTTGCGGTCGAAATCAAAGACTTAAATCACCTGAGGAAAATAATCGCTTCGGTGGAGAAAATTAAGGGGATCGTTACGGTTGAAAGGCTAAAGATCTGAAGGCTGAGAGGACCATTAAACCGCCTTGGTTACCTTACCAGAGCGAATACACCGGGTACAGATTTTCATCCTCACGACGTTATTATTCTTCAGCACCCTCACCCTCTGAAGATTTGGATACCACATCCGCCTTGTCTTATTATTTGCATGGCTGACATTATGGCCGAAAGAAGGACCCTTTCCACAAATCTCGCAAATCCTAGACATTTTTCACCTCGATTGAACAATTAATTTATCAAAAAAATACTATTCGTGCAACCCCCATATACATATAAATAAACCAGTTTCCTGAGTTCGTGGGGAACTCCGCCGCCTCTGAGCGTAATCTGCCAGAAAAGGGGCACTTCGGAACAGGTCGTTGCCCGGGTTCCCTGGAGCGAACATTAAAGAATTTGGCTAACCATTCTTGGCGAAGCGGAATGCCCGCAAACCCAATGTTTGAGCCCGAAGGGCGAGTTTTTGGTTTGCAGTGAAGCGAACTCTAGAATGGTACAAAATTCTTTTCAGTGAGCGAAAGGGAATTTGGGCAACAGACCGCTGAGCTTTGAAGCGAAGGGGCAAAGGAGTCCCACAGAAATTCGGGAAACTCCAGATATATGCCTTTTCCCCTCCCTTTCACGTCAGTGACGGCCCCATCTCATCCGCCGCCCTTGCAGTAATTCGCCAAGTAAAACTTCCCTGAAAGATGGGGAACCCTACCCAAAGCGTTTCAAAACCGCCTCAGCCACCTTTATGCCCGATAGGATTTCTCCCTCAAAACCCAAATAGGGAAAATTTCCCCTGCACGCAAGAAATAGGCCCTCCATCGGAGTAACAGTAGGAAGAATCTCATCTCCCACTCGAAACGACGATGTACCCCCATATATGATATCGCTGTTGGTCCACTCACTACGATAACGCTCTAGAGAAGGCCGCCCATCGATCAGTCGAATCGATCTATCCAGGAAGGGAGCGACCTCCAATAGGTGAGTCAACATGTCCTCGATCACTCCTTTGATTCCAGCCCTAGCCAATCTTCCTTTGGCCACGGGAACGAGGGCATTGACCGTAACCGGCCTCTTCCCCGATGGGGTACCGACCCCCTCGGGTCCTAAGAAAACCATCAGAAGGTTCCCATTTTCATATGAGGCATCCAAATCACGCAATGAGACGATACAATCCCCCAACCCTACGGGAATCCCTCGGGCATCAATACCGAGGTTTAAGGAGAGCATGAAATACTGGGACCAAAGACGTTTATCTTTTTCGACCCATTTTCGTTCCGGAAAAGCCGTGGGGATGAGCCTTCTCAATTGGGTGAAGGGGATATCTCCAATTAAAACCCTAGATAATATGGGTTTCCCCTCACCCTTCGTATAAATCCTGAATTCTCCCGGGTCCTTTTCGATGCAAAGTGTGTTAAAAGATTCAAGGGCATTGATTTTTCCTCCCCCCCTCACCGCTTCCCCCTTAACCCTATCCATGAACCCCTGAGGACCCATGATATCCGTGAAGGCCTCATCCTCCACCAAGATACCTATGAGATGGGAGGCCAAGCTAACGGGGAGATCATCCGCAATGAGATAACTCATGCTCTTGATCTGAACATCTATGAATCGAGCCAAGGCTCTATCCCCCTTCACGGAAGCCAGGAAGGCGGACAATGGTCTATCGGATAGGCCGTGATATACGGGGGCAACCCATCTTTTAATCCGACCGATGAGGGGTTGTTCATCGCCTATAGCCATTATATTGTGGCGAATCCAATTCCCCTTTTGTAACTGAGAGTAGAAGGTTTCAATGAGGCCGAAGTCCCTTGGGAACTCCTTTTTCATCTGGTCCAAAAGAACGGCTCGATCAACCGATATATCGACCCTATGGTTGGGGAGAAGGATTTGGCATTTTAGGTCCGCTCTGGGAGTAAATTCGCCATGGGCGAAGGGCAGGTCCAAAAGGTGATAAACCCCCTCAATAACGCCCCTGCTAAGGAGGATTTCGGAAAGGTTGGTAAACCGTCGGAATTGATATTTCCTGCGAGCGGAACCTGCCTTCACCTTCTCCTCCAATATGAGCACAGAAAATCCCTTCTTGGTGAGAAGAGCTCCCGCTAAAATCCCGCCAGCATTGGCACCCAGGATGATAACGTCCCATCTCTTCATCAGATGAACTCCACCCTCTCCCCTTCACCCCTTGCTTCGGATATCTGCCCGATCAGAAAAGCCCTTTCCCCCAATCCCTTGAGCCGCGTCAGAACGCCCTCTGTCTCTTCAGCCTTGACCACGAGGATCATCCCGATCCCATTGTTAAAAGTCCTCCACATCTCCTCTTCTGGAATTCGGCCCTCCCTCTGCAGAAAGGAAAAAATGGGAGGAACCTGCCAGCCTCCCTTTCGAAGGGAGGCTTTTTTACAGTTGCGAGGTAAAATTCTGGAAAGGTTCCCCTTAATCCCCCCTCCCGTAATATGAGCAATCCCCTTAAGGCGAAATTCCTGCCTCAGGGGTATCACTGGCTTGACATAGATCCGCGTCGGTTCCAAGAGCTCTTCCCCGATTGTCCGTCCCAACTCCTCAACCCAATCGTCCACATGCAGATTGAGCTGATCGAAGACAATCTTCCTCACTAACGAATATCCGTTGCTGTGAAGCCCGCTGGAGGCAAGCCCGATCAGCCTATCCCCCGCGGATATCTCAGACCCGTCGATCATCTCTCCCCTACTGGCAATTCCCAAGACAAAACCCACCAAATCATATTCCCCCTGGCCATAAAACCCGGGCATTTCCACGGTCTCCCCTCCGATTAAGGAACATCCCGCCTCTTTGCATCCTTTAACAATCTCCTCGATGAGGGAAACGGTCTTTTCCAATTCTAATTTCCCCGTTGCGATATAATCCATAAAAAAGAGGGGCTGGGCTCCGCTGACAAGGATATCATTGACACACATGGCTACCAAATCGATTCCAACCGTATCATGCCGGTCGACCATGAAGGCCATTTTGAGCTTAGTCCCAACCCCATCCGTCGAAGCTACGATAACGGGGGCTCGATGTCCTTCAAGGGAATAACAAGCGCTGAATCCACCCAACGTCGTAAGGACGCGGGGACTAAATGTGGATTCAGCAAGGGATTTTATTCTCCTTGCAAACTCGTCTCCCAAACCCACATCAACTCCTGCTTCCTTATACAGCATCGAAACGAGCCTCCTCTCAATGTCCATAAGACATTGTTTTCAATGGCTCAATCTTAGATAATCCCCGGCCCGATGTCAAATCGTTTTCCTCGCCAACGAGATCTATTTTCCCCCTCGAGACCGCTGAATGAAAGGGAGGATAAAAAATACCTATTCAAGTTAATCTCGAAGCAGGTCGTTGCCCAGGTTCCCTGGAGCGAACATTAGAGAATTGTAGCTAACCATTCTTTGTGAAGCGAGCTTTAGAATAGTCAAAAATTCTTTGCAGTGAGCAAGAGGGAATTTGGTCATCAAGCAGAGAGGCACTGAAGGGAAAGGGAGCCAGAAACTGAAAAACTCGGCCGGGCAAGACAATTGACTTTCTGAGGTATTTGTGATTAATTGCCTAATTTATATTGTGAGGGGTCACATGGATCTAGCGGATTTCCATTATAGGCTTCCACGTAACCTCATCGCTCAGTATCCGTCGACGGAAAGGGATCACTCCCGGCTCATGGTGGTTCATCGTGATACGGGTTCTTTTGAGCATCGGACTTTTCGTGACTTTGCTGAGTATCTCGATGAGGGCGATGTCCTCGTCGTCAACGACACGAAGGTTTTAAAGGCAAAACTTTTGGGAAAAAAAGAGACCGGGGGAAAGGTGGAAGTCCTGATCACCGAAAGGGTTGGGGACCGAACGTGGAGATGCATGGTTAAAAGGGCAAGGTCCATACGCCATGGCGCCAAGGTCTTCTTCGGTGATGGCTTGACCGGACAGTTCCTGGGGAGGGATGAGACTGGGAGTTGGAGAATCGAATTCCACTCTAAGAGGGATTTCTATGAGGCAATCAATGAATGGGGGCAGGTGCCGTTACCCCCTTACATTAAGAGGAAGGAAGCCCTTCCTCTCGATGAGGAGCGATATCAGACAATCTTTGCCACGAAACCGGGCTCCATTGCCGCTCCAACCGCTGGCTTACACGTAACTCATTCCCTTCTGGAGAGGATAAGCGGAAGGGGTGTATCCGTCGTTCCCATTACCCTCCATGTAAACGTGGGGACCTTTTTCCCCATCAGGACTAAACGGGTAGAAAATCATAAGATGGGTCCCGAGTATTTTGAGATAGGCCCGCGGGCCACAGAGGCCATCAATAACGCCAGAGGAAAGGGAAGGAGGATTATCGCGCTGGGTACGACAACCACCCGGTCACTGGAATCCGCCGTCGATTCACGGGGAAAACTGGTGGCCACTGCTGGATACTCAGACCTCTTCATCCACCCCCCGTATCGCTTCAGGATGGTGGACGCGCTGGTCACCAACTTCCATCTTCCGGGGACCACTCTCTTATTGTTGGTCTCGGCCTTCGCTACCGGGGAACTCATCATGAAGGCCTACGAAGAGGCAATCAGAAACAGATATCGTTTCTTCAGTTATGGAGACGGAATGCTGATTCTCTGAATGGAGATGAAAGGTTTTCTACTTCAAGGGGGGGCGGAGAACCCTTTGTCGCCAAGGTTGACGGCTTCTTAAAAAGTCCATCTGCGGCGTTGCGCTTCATCTTTAGTCATTGCGGCGTACTGGTAAGTACGCCTCATTCCTAAAGATTTGCGCGCCTTGCATCTGAAGCTTTTTACTGTGCCCTCTGATTTATGACTTTTTACGAGACCATCAAGGTTGGTCTCAGGAAAAATGGGCTTTCAATTCCATCTTATGAAAACGGAGAAGGAGGCCGGGGCGAGGCTTGGGAAAATCATCACGGCCCACGGTGAGTTTGAAACCCCCGCCTTCATTCCCGTTGGAAGCCAGGCCACCATTAAATCCCTGACCTCGGATGATCTGATTGAAATCGGTGTTGAGATCATTTCAAATAACGGCTACCATCTCTATCTGAGGCCGGGGCACCGAACCATCGAACAACTGGGAGGACTCCACCGATTCATGAATTGGAATCTTCCGATTCTCACCGACAGTGGGGGATATCAGATCTTTAGCCTGGGCCAATTGAGGGAGATATCCACGGATGAAAATAGCCATCGAGATCCAGAGGTCCTTGGGGGCAGACATCATCATGTGCTTGGATGAATGTATCCCCTATCCTGTTTCCTATGAATACGCATCGCGCTCAACTGCTTTGACTACGGAATGGGCGAAGCAATGCAAGGAATCCCTCCGAGGAAATGGACAAGCCCTCTTCGGAATCGTCCAAGGCGGTACGTTCGAGGATTTGCGAGAGAAAAGCGCGAGGGGGCTCCGTAAAATCGGCTTCGATGGGTATGCCATTGGGGGATTAGGTGTCGGTGAAAGTCGAGAGGTTATGTACCGTATGGTCGGCCATACGGCTCTCCTCTTGCCCCGGGAAAGCCCCCGGTATCTCATGGGGTTAGGGAAACCCGAGGATCTCATTGATGCAGTAATGGGAGGAGTCGACCTTTTTGACTGCGTCATCCCCACCCGAAATGCACGTAACGGGATGCTCTTTACCTCTTCAGGAAAGCTGGTGATCAAGAACGCTTGTCATGCCACCGACGAGCGGCCCATTGAAGAAGGGTGCGGATGCTATACCTGCCGCCACCATTCCAGAGCCTATCTGAGACATCTTTACATGGCCAGGGAAATCCTGGCTTTGAGGCTTAACACCATCCATAATCTGTACTACTACGTACAGTTGATCAAACAGCTGAGGGAGGCCATCCGCCGGGGCAGGCTTTTGGATTTCTGTCAAGAATGGCAGAAGAAGAGGAAGGAGAACGATGACCTGTGATGGAAAAGCCCCGGCTAGGTAGCCTTTCATCAACATTACCGTCAACATATAGATAGGAGGTCACTATGTTCGATCAAATCGCCTACGCAATGGCCCCTGGACAAGGGGGACAACAAGGGTTTGGGATGTTTCTTCCCCTCATCCTCCTCTTCGGCATATTCTACTTCCTCCTCATTCGACCTCAGCAAAAGAAGCAAAGGGAGCACAAGGAATTGCTGGGTAACCTGAGAAAGGGCGATCAGGTAATCACGGCGGGGGGGCTCTATGGCAGAATTACCGGATTGACCGATACCGTTGTCACTCTGGAGATAACCGAAAAGGTGAGGGTCAAGGTGGCCAGAAGCCAAATCTCCGCCAAACTCCTCCAACAATCAGATCGCTCTAAATAGGAGGCTTCCCTCCAACTGCTCAAGGGAATGGAAAGGAGATCGTCAATGAGAACGTATGAAACCATCTTCATCGCCCATCCAGATTTAGTTGAAGAGGAGGTAAAAGCCCTGATTGACAAGGTGAAGGGGATTATCGAAAATCTGAACGGGCAGTTAATCAAAGTGGAGGAATGGGGTCGGAAAAAGCTGGCCTACAAGCTCAAGAAATTGACCAAGGGTTATTACATCCTCATCCGCTTTTTAGGGAATACTGAAATCCTCGTTGAGATCGAAAGAAACCTTCGCCTTTCGGACGGCGTGCTGAAATATCAATCGATAAGGTTAGATAAGAAGGTCTTGGAGGAGGTACAGCCTCCGGTCAAAGAACCCTCAGAAGGCGGAGAAACCGAACTCGCCAAGGGCGATGAAAACAAGAAAGAGGTGGAAGGTTAGTGCTCGGATACAATCGAGTTATTTTCATTGGAAGCTTGACAGAGGGCCCCGAAATCCGCTACAATCCGAAAGGTAACCGAGTGGCTAAAATCCCCGTTGCCATACCCCATGGACGTGGTCCCAAGACAAACTCTGATTACTTCGATGTGTTGATTTTCTCAGGGGACCAAAAGGATCCAACGGAAAAAATCCGAAAGGGTCAGTGCGTTCTCATCGAGGGGAAAATGAAACAGAGGAGATGGGAAACCCCAGAGGGCCAAAGCCGAGCAAAGGTGGAAATCATAGCCGATTCCGTTGAACATCTTGGAACATTTCCTGATACATAGGCCAGTGAACCATGGGCAAGGATGAGCGAATGAAGAAGCCCGTGAACAAAAAGCGAAGAATCTATATCAAGAGGAAGGTGTGCCGCTTCTGCGCCGATAAGAACCTCGAAATCGATTATAAGAGCCCCAGGATATTGAGATATTTCATCACGGAAAGGGGCAAAATCATCCCCCGAAGGATATCGGGAAACTGCGCTAAACATCAAAGGGAGATTACCACGGCCATAAAGAAGGCCAGAAACATTGCCATCTTACCCTTTACAACGGTGATGAAATAACGATGGGCGCAATTTCCCCTGGGATGAGCCCGTCAGGGTGAGTCTCCATAATCCCATACATTACCTCATTGAGATCAAGGAAAGGAGGCAATATGGAGATTATCCTCCTCGAGGATATTCCCTCCCTCGGAAAGGTAGGAGATTTGGTAAAAGTCTCGGATGGGTATGGAAGAAACTATTTGATACCTAATAAACTGGCCATCAAGGCAACTCCCAAAAATCAAAAGAAGCTGGAACACGAAAAGCGGTTTGCCCAGGAAAAAACGGAAAAGGTCAAGAGGGATGCCGAAAAATTGGCCAATAGAATTAAGGAGTTCTCCTGCACCATCAACAAGCCCGTGGGCGAGAGCGGGAAACTCTTTGGATCGGTCACTTCCAAGGAAATCGAACAACAGCTCAACGAGAACGGGTTCCAAATCGACCGGAAAAATATCGAGTTGGAAGAGCCCATCAAAAGCCTGGGGGTCTATACCATTCCGATCAGGCTCCATCCCGAGGTAACAGCCAACCTCAAGCTCTGGGTGGTCAGGGAGTAATCACAAAGATGAACGAAGGCGGTGATTCGCTCCATAAGGTCCCTCCCCAAAATACCGAAGCAGAACAGTCCGTGCTGGGCGGCATCTTAATAGAGAACGAGGCCCTCAATAAGGTAGTGGAAATCCTGAACTGCGAAGACTTCTATCGAGAATCCCACCGAAAGATCTTTAAGTCAATGATCACTCTTTCGGAGAAGAATGAGCCATCGGATCTCATCACCCTAACCAATGAACTGAAATATGAAAACCTCCTTGAGGAAATCGGTGGCGCTTCCTATTTGACTTCCTTAATCGATTCCGTTCCAACGGCGGCCAACATCGAATATTACGCCAGGATTGTCAAGGAGAAGTCCATTTTAAGAAAATTAATCCAGGCGGCAACCGAAATCGTAACCCAGAGTTATGAAGACCGGGGAGATGTGGATAGCTTCGTGGATGATGCGGAACGGGTCATCTTCCAGATATCCGAGCACAAGGTTAAGCCCTCCTTTCATTCCATCAAGGATATCGTCAAGGAGAGTTTTAAAACCATAGAAAAGCTCTATGAGAAGAAGGAACTCATCACGGGAATTCCCTCAGGGTTTAAGGACCTGGATAGAAGAACAGCAGGTTTTCAACCCTCCGATTTGATCATCGTGGCCGGAAGGCCCGGCATGGGAAAAACGGCCTTCTGCCTCAATGTGGCCCAATATGCCGCTATTGAGGTAAAAATCCCCGTTGCGATCTTCTCCTTGGAGATGTCCAAGGAACAATTGGCCCTTCGGATGCTTTGTTCTGAGGCGGAGGTTGAAGGCCAGAGATTGCGGAGTGGTTTCCTGAGCGAAAGCGATTGGCCTAAGCTCACCTTGGCAGCAGGCAACCTCTCTGAAGCCCCTCTCTTCATCGATGATACCCCTGCCATTACCAACCTGGAGATCAGGGCTAAGGCCAGGCGGCTGAAGGCCGAACATGGTTTGGGGCTAGTCATCGTCGACTATCTTCAGTTGATGAAGACGAGAAGGGCAGAGCGCCGCGAGCAGGAGATTTCGGAAATCTCCGGATCTCTGAAGGCTTTAGCAAAAGAGCTTTCCATCCCCGTTGTCGCCATCTCCCAATTGAGTCGAAAAACGGAAGATCGGCCCAACAGAAGACCACAATTAGCCGACTTGAGGGAGTCCGGAGCCATTGAACAGGACGCCGATCTAATCCTCTTTATCTACCGGGAGGAGTTCTATAAGCAGGACACACCCAAAAAAGGCATCGCCGAAATCATTATCGGGAAACAGAGAAACGGCCCTACGGGCAAGGTAGATTTGGCCTTCATCGATAAGTTCACCGTCTTCAAGCCCCTCTATCGGGGCGAGGAATACCCCGACGAGTAAGCGGGGACGGCCCAAACCCAACACATCCTCATCTTCTTGACCCGTTGGTACTGCAATAGGAAGGATAAATCAAGGCCATGAGCCTTCCCAACGCACTGACCCTCATCCGGATACTCCTCATCCCCGTCTTTGTCATCTTTCTGATCTCGAAATCGTTCCAAAATGCCCTCATTACCTTCGTCATCGCGGGGATAACCGATGGTCTCGATGGTTTCATCGCCAAAATCTGGCATCAGCGCACGGAGCTGGGCTCCTATTTGGATCCCATCGCCGACAAACTCCTCTTGGCTTCGGCCTTCATCACCCTGGCTATTCTCCGCATCATCCCTAGTTGGCTGACGGTAATCGTCATGAGTCGAGATATCCTCATTGCCCTCGGCTTCTGGGTCCTCACCATGACAAATCATAAGCCCACGTTGAAGCCCAGATATACCAGCAAGATCACCACCGTTTTCCAGATTCTCACCGTCACCTGGGCGCTCATTTCCGTTCTCCAATGGAGGGCCGAATTCCTGTTTCCCATTTTCCTCAGATTGACGGCATTCTTTACCATCCTATCCGGGGTTCACTATATCTATATCGGCAACAAACTCCTAACCGAAAAATGAGCAGGGCGCCATGCCACACATCGTACAGGTTACCGGTCGTGAGATTCTCGATTCCAGGGGAAATCCCACCGTTGAGGTGGAGATTTCTTTGGAGAGCGGAGCCCGGGGAAGGGCAGCTGTCCCTTCCGGGGCATCCACGGGAGAGCATGAGGCCATTGAACTGAGGGACGGGGATCCCCATCGGTATCTGGGCAAGGGTGTATTAAAGGCGGTCCAAAACGTGAACGCTCATATCGGACTGAAGCTCATTGGATTGGATGCCATGGACCAACTCTCCATCGACCGGATGATGATCCAACTGGACGGCACCCACAATAAGGGGAAGCTGGGGGCCAATGCTATCTTGGGAACCTCTTTAGCTTGTGCCGGGGCTGCGGCGGAGTTCTTAGGGGTTTCCCTATTTCGATATTTAGGGGGTATCCGCGGCCGTACCATGCCGCTCCCTCAGATGAACATCCTCAACGGAGGGGCCCATGCCGACAACAACCTGGACATTCAGGAGTTTATGGTTCTCCCCGTGGGGGCCAGCACCTTCGGAGAGGCCCTCCGCATGGGCACCGAAACCTTTCATCATCTCAAATCCGTGCTGAAAGAAGGTGGGTATAATACGGCGGTAGGCGATGAGGGTGGATTTGCCCCTGATCTTCCCTCCAACGATGAGGCAGTAGAGGTAATCCTAAAGGCCATTCGAAGGGCCGGCTATCGACCCGGAAGGGATATATCCATGGCGTTGGATGTGGCGGCGAGCCAGTTCTTTGAAAATGGAACGTACGTTTTGAAGGCTGGCGGTAGCACCTCCAAAAGTCCCCGGGAGATGGTGGATTTATACGAGGATTGGGTAAACCGTTATCCCCTCCTTTCCATAGAAGATGCAATGGCGGAGGATGATTGGGAGGGCTGGAACCTTCTCACGGAGAGGTTGGGGAGCCGGATCCAACTGGTGGGTGATGACCTTTTCGTCACCAGCACTGAGAGGCTCACCAGGGGAATCGAACAGGGAGCAGCCAATGCCATTCTCATTAAGCCCAATCAGGTGGGGACATTGACCGAAACCCTGGAGACCATCGAGAGGGCCCAGAGAGCCGACTATGCCTGTATCATCTCTCCCCGATCCGGTGAAACGGAGGATACGGCCATCGCGGATCTGGCGGTGGCCACCAATGCGGGACAGATCAAAACGGGAGCCCTTTCCCGTAGCGAACGGATAGCCAAGCACAACCGCCTCTTGAGAATCGAGGAGGAGTTGGGAGAATGGGGAAGCTTTCCGGGAATGAAATGCTTCGATTCCCTGGCACCGCGGAAAAGTTGAATTCAAACAGAAAAAGGTCCTCAAACCGGAAGAGACTGAGAAAGGAGATCCACCATGGTTCAAAGGAGAAGGAGGTTGGCGAGAGGGGTGGCCGTGATCGGGGCGGGAATTTCTCATTTCGGCGCCTTTAAGGAAAAGGATTCCCGGGACCTGTTCGTGGAGGCCTTTCAGTCGGCTTTGGAAACGGTGCAAAAAGGAATTGATCCGAGGGAGATCGAGGCCATCTATGTGGGAAACCTCTCCAGCGACTGCTTCGAGGGACAAGCTCATGTAGCCCCTCTCATGGCGGAATGGGGTGGGTTGAACCCCAAGCCCGCCACGCGAACCGAGGATGCCTGTGCTAGCAGCGGTGTCGCCTTACGAGAGGGGATCATCGCCGTAGCTTCGGGGCTTTACGACATCGTACTGGCCAGCGGAGTGGAGTCGATGAATAAGCTGACGACCGCCAGGACGACCGACACCCTGGCGGCGGCGGCAGATGCTATCTATGAGGTCTCTGTCGGGGCCACATTTCCAAGCCTCTATGCCCAGATCGCCACTGCCCACATGGCGAAGTACGGAACAACTGAGGAACAGCTGATGAAAGTCGCCATTAAGAATCACAATAACGGCGCCTTAAACCCAAAGGCTCATTTCAACTCTTCCATCCGTGATATCATGAACTCTCGCCTTGCCAGGGCCAAGGAGAGGGGGCAACCAATCCCCTCCTGGACCGATGAGATGGAGTTCCTCAAGGATCCCTCCGCAAACCCCATCGTGGCGTGGCCCATGAAACTCTTCGACTGCTCCCCTATCACCGATGGGGCGGCCTGTGCCATAATGGTTGCCGAGGATGTCGCCCGAAACTTCACCGACGAACCCATCCACGTTCTCGGCACGGGCCAGGCAAGTGACGCCCAGGCCCTGCACGGGAGAAATGACATTACCTCTCTCAGGGCGTCCAAACTCGCGGCCGAGCAGGCTTACGAGATGGCCGGGGTAACTCCTGAAGACATCCAACTCGCCGAAGTCCACGACTGCTTCACTATTGCCGAGGTGGTGGCCATCGAGGATTTGGGCTTTTTTAAACCCGGTGAGGGACCAAAGGCCGCCGAGGAAGGGAGAACGGCCCGGGATGGCGAGAGGCCCGTCAATACATCCGGCGGGCTCAAGGCAAAGGGACATCCGGTTGGAGCAACCGGCGTAGGCCAGCTCGTCGAAGTATGGGAACAGATGAGCGGACATGCCGGCCAGAGACAGGTCGCCGGGGTCAACCTCGCCTTGACCCATAACGTGGGAGCGTCCGGCAGCAGTGTGGTCGTCCACATCTTTGAAAGGAGGTAGATGGTCCATATGGAAAAGCAAGAGTTTACAGCGGCTTCCTTTTTTGGGTTTCTCGAACAGAAAAAATTGATGGGCGCGAAGTGTAAGAAGTGCGGGACCCTCTACCTGCCTCCTCGGCCTCTCTGCGGCGAGTGCTTGGGATATGGAATGGAATGGTTTCAATTCTCGGGCAGGGGAAAGCTCGTCTCGTACAGCGTGGTCAGAGTGGGAACCACGCTATATGAGGAGAAGGGGTACAGCCGCGATAATCCCTACTGCTGGGGCCTGATTCAACTGGATGAGGGCCCACGGATAAGCGCCCTCCTTCTTGGTGCCGATCTCTCTCGTCCGGATTCAATTACCATCGGCCAACCGCTAGAGGTCGTCTTCCCCAAAAAACGGGAGGAAGAGGGGGAGAGGACTCCCGTTACCTTTCGCTTCGAATAAAGGTCCCTTCGAAAGGACTTTCAGAGAAACAAGATAAGGGAGTATACCACCAATATGATCACTCCGCTTTTCTTCCTTTTCACCATTTTTCCCTCCTCGTATGTATAGAATTTAACCCGTGGTCTTACGTCATTGAATAGCTATCATCACCTCCTTTCTAATCCCAGGGTAACTCTTCAAAAGATACGCTATCAAACCAAGCCTTGCCCTTTCCTATTACAATACATCTGATATCTGCGGCAGTTGCTTCTTCAAGGGCCCTGAGCTCAATAGTATCAGAGTTCCAGCCATTATTGCCCTTACGAGGTTTCGTATGAGGTAATAATTCAGCAGGAGTGAAGAAGCCTCCCATTCTGTCTAAGAACGCTACTTGAGTTTGCGCAAATCCATCTAAGCCAACCGTCTTTACCGTGTCAGTCAACTTGTAAAGTTTTCCAGGAGCTATTCTTATAGTTTGTTGCCACCAAACGCTTCCCATCCCGTAGTATTCCACACCTATGCTGTGTGTTCCGCTGAAGCTGAGCTTTGAATCCCAAAAGAGGTTAGGAGTTTCCCCTTCACAGAGAAGAGGGCACTTCGCCCAATTGGCGGGATATCCAGCTCCGCGGTAAGCCTCAAGCGCGAAGTCGCCGTTTTTCAAGTGTTCTTGAATATGGCCCTGCACATAGTTCCTAAAGCTCCAGACAACACTTCCTGAAGGATCGACCTCTATGACCTGCCTGCGTTGCTGGATCGAAATCAAGGTATTACCGTTAGATAATCTATCTGCCTCATAAGGCATGCCAAAATACCCGAGGTTAAAGGACCAAACTATTTGTTCATTCTTATCTACCTCGATTATACGGCCATTCTTTGAATCCGTTATCAAGGTATTCCCATTTTCGAGCCTATCTGCATCCCTAGGCCAATTTAACATCTCCGGTGACCCATCCCCGTAAGACCACACCGTTTTCCCATTGGGATCGATCTCAAGAACTCTATTTTCATCGGAACTTGCCACCATGGTATTCCCATTCGACAGTCTATCCGCATCATGACAATGTTTCAGTTTGTCATACAGCCAGACAATTCTTCCGTCCGTATCAATCTCCACCATCCTGTTGTTATTTCTATCGGAGATGAGAATTTTTCCCTCACCCGTCTCTTCCGCGTCATTTGGGTACCATAGGTTTGAACCGTCGCTCAACCTGCCAGTTCCCCCGCTCCATTCTTCTGAACTCCATATCACATTGCCCTTTCTATCCAGTTCCAAAACTCTATCTTTACCAGTATCGGAAACCAATATGTTGCCGTTTCTTAAGATCTTGGCACTGTGGGCGAAAACTAACCCCGGTGAGCACTCCCATACTATCCGGCCCACCCTATCAACTTCCAAAAGCTCACTGCCAAGGCCTGACCAGTATCCAGCATCGGTAATCAGCGTATTTCCATTGGGCAGCCTTTCTGCCCCACAAGGCCAGTCTAACATACCAGGAGGTGAATAAGTTATTGGAATATCCTCTAGCATATATTCCCCCCTTTTTATCCGAAACGCCTGGGGAGCAAACCACATGATTAGCCGAGATAACCAATCTTAGAAAGCCTCTCTTTGACTTCTTCTTTGTCTTCTTCCGAATATGCGCTCTTCTTCTTGGTTAATACCTTTCCCTCCATATCTGCGGGGATAGGTATACCCATCAAATGCAACGCAGTCGGTGCTATGTCCAGCAAATCAGCCCCAGCCATCTCCCCCCTCTTAGGAACCCCGGGCCCATGTATCGCAAAGAAGCCATAAGGTCCATGGCCGGCATCGTCTGGACCTTTGGGAGTGTCGTAGGAATAAATGGAGTCGTATCCAATGAGCTCGCTCATATTCCAATGGCAGTTATCAAAATAAATGAAGAGATCGGGGCCAAATCTCGCATACTCCCCGGAATGAATTTCTTTCCGCTTAAATACCTGCGTCTCTAATTTCTTACCCTCCTCATCGCTAATATTTTTCATTTTCTCGCTTAACTCATCGAGCACCTTATCGTAATCACCTGGGTCTATCGTTCCCTGCGCTTCTCTCCCCCTCACGTTGAGATAGAGCTGACCAGTAAAGCCCGTCGCCCAAGCCCTTGTTTTACTCCAATCTATATCCGCTTGCATGAGAAGGGTTAACTGCCTTGGCCTCGTTTTCAACCCCATGTAACCCTCTTGAATAAGCCATTCATTTAAATTAATTCTCCCATCGAGCCGCTGGACGCTGTGATCACTCACCACTACCATCACGGTATTATCATCGATTAAATCAAGAACCTCCCCTATGTTTTCATCACAAAACTTATAGTGATCTTTTAGTGCATCTTTATGCTTATCATGAGGTGTGTAGTTTTTGTGATTTTCGTCAAAATATCGGTAGAACAAATGAGGCATCCTATCTGTACCCATAATCACAGTAAACACAAAATCACAGTTCTTTTCATTTATGAAATACTTTGTTAGATCAAACCTCTGTTTATCCATATCATAAATTCGCTTTATTACCGTTTCTTTCTCCATTTGTCGAAAGTTCATATCAGAGGTGGAGGCATCGATAATATATTCTCCGATAATGTTTTCGATTTCGCCTTTGAGTGAATCAGGATACGTAAATGGTTTTTCTATACTGGGGGTCATGAAGGAAGAAATGCTATAGCCATTGGGAATTTCAGGGGGGGGATAGCTAACTGGAACATTTATCATGGCCGCTCTCTTACCATGCTTGGACAAGATCTTATAGAGACTATCCACTCTTTCATCTCTTGTTTCCGAACTCACCAGTTCAGGCTGTCCATAACTGTAGTCATCCCTATAGGTGAAATCCCAGTAGCCAAAATGTCCCGGGTTCTTGCCGCATAATACACAGCTCCAAGCCTGAGGAGTAATGGGTGGAACGGTGCTCTTTATTCTCCCATATATACCGTGCTCCATGAATCTATTGAGCATACTCAGCTCACTCCTCCACTGGTACACGAGATCAGGATTGAGCCCATCTAGGCCAATTATCACCGTTTTCCTTGCTGCTTCCATGTTATCCTCTCAATAGTCCTTGGATTAGAACAGAACCAAATGATTTACCTAAACGAGGCTTTGAAAGCCAAGATCAGGCGAAATTCTCCAGCTATACTCGATTAACACAGCAGCTACCGTACTGTCAATGATTTTTGTTGCTGATGTAACGGAAGAATCATATGTGTCCTTTTTGTTAAGATCATTTCTGCACATAGGAAAGCGTTGGGGTTATTGGAGAGGTTTGTGTTTTTGATTTAGAATTAGCCATCTTGAATCTCGAAGGAGGGGTGATTTGAGGTGGCGAAGAGGAGATGTCGTCATTGCGGGAGGTGGTCGAATAACTCAGCAAACACTGAAGGGAACAGAGCTTAAACCCTAGGAATGAACTTGAGTCATCCTCCCCCACTGCATTCCTGTTTCTAACGCCTATTTCTCAGCCTTTACCTTTTCAACAATTTCCCGAAACTCATCCTCGGTGAGTACCCGTTTCAGGTCGTGGGAGCTCAGCTTGACTTGGGTAAGAACGGCCAGGACCTATCACCTATGACCGATAGTTGGTGAACAAATGCTTATTGGAGGAGGGATGGGCAATCTTTTGATATTGCTTACTCAAACTGCTTCTTTTCCCACTTCAATATCTCGATTCCCTCCTTCAGGTTTCTCGTACTATCCTCCCAAAGCTTCAGGCATCCTACTGGGTCCTTATAAACAAGCCAGAAGTTCATCTTTTTCAATTTGGCCTTCATTGCTTCCGAAGTCGCAACCTGTTTGTACGCTGCTCGTAGTTTTTCAACAATGGGCTTCGGAGTTCCCTTCTTGACGACCAGAGTATTCCAACCCATGCCGGAATCACCAAATCCTGGGTCGTGCCCTTGCTCCTTTGCCGTTGGTATCTCCGGGAACCAGGGATGTCTTTCATCCAAAAACACGCAGAGGGTTCGTGTCTGATCGCCGTACACGGCCTTCACCCAGAAGTTTCCGATGGTTAAATCGAGGGTTCCCCCCAAGAAATCCTTGATACCCCCCGCCAGGCCCGCATAAGGCACACCTCGGGCCCTGATTCCTGCTTTCTTCAAGAAAGTGGCCATTACCGCATGAGGCACGGAAACAGCGCCAGTGGCGTTATACTTTATCCCGGGATTCGCTCGGGCGTACTTGACAAATTCATTCAGATTCTTCCACGGCGAATCCTTCCGAACCACGAGGGTGAAGGGCATGAAGCTAATGTGGCCGATGGGCTCGAAGTCCCGATAGGTGTAGCCAATATCGGGTCGATTCAGGACGACGAAAATCAGAGGGGCCACCCATGCATCGAGAAGCAGATACCCGTCGGAAGGTTGGGAAAGCACGTGTTTCAAGGCCTTCGCTCCCGATCCTCCAGGCATTGCATTCACCATAATCTTCTCGCCCAAGATCTTGCTCATCTCCTCGGCAACCATTCTTCCCATTGCCACAGACTCATTCTCCGGTCCCCACGGACAAAGCCACATAATGGGTCTGGTTGGATATTTGGCATAACCAACGGAGGAGAACCCGGCCACCAAGAAGAGGATGAAAACCAATATCACTGGAATTTTTAAAACCCTTAGCATATTTGGTACCTCCTTTCCTTTGAGTTAGTGTTGATTACCTTATCCCTCTTCCAAAGACTAATTAATATCCATGTGTCAAAATTATGGATGCTTGAACCTACGAATAACTCTTACTCCTTATCAGACGGGAAAGGGCCATCCTTGCGCTTCGCATTTTCTCAGGGGGAACAGAGGTCCATATGAGGAGTATCACATTGAAAATCAAGATAACGAAGGCAATGGGCCGCTCAACGAAGATGCTAAAGCTTCCCCCTGAAAGGATGAGCGAGCGTCGAAATGCCGGTTCGACAATGGGCCCCAAGACCCTCGCAATAACCAGCGGTGCAAGCGGAAATCCCCGCTTTCTCATCACATAACCCACCAATCCAAAGAACCACATCGACCAAACATCGAAAAGTGACGCCTGAACGGCGAAAGTCCCAACGATCGATAGGAGGATGATCATGGGAATCAGGCGGTTTTTCCTTATTTTGAGGATACTGACGAACAGAGGGGTAAACAAAAGACCCAGGACGAATAGAAAGACGTTGGCCGCTAAATAGGCAAGGAATAACCCCCCCACGATATCCGGATATTGCCTGAACAGTTCCGGCCCTGGAAGAAGGCCAATGAGCATGAGGGCCCCCAAAAGGACAGCCGTAATGGGATCACCGGGGATGGCCAGAGCCAGCGAGGGTATGAGGGCTCCACCACAGCAGGCATTGTTGGCCCCTTCAGATGCAATGATTCCCTCGGGCTTTCCGGTACCGAATTTCTCCGGTTCCTTGGAACTCGCTTTGGCCATGGCATAGCTAATGAAGCTCGAGGCAACGCCACCCGTTCCTGGGAGCGCCCCGATAAAGGTCCCTATGGCGCTGGCCCTCAAAAGATTGACGAAATTCCTGAGTACCGTGAGAACCGTGGCAAGAGGAGGGCGAAAAGCCTTAATATTCGGCTTGATATTGAGCCCCCCCTGTTCAATCTGGATGAACATCTCGGAAATCGCAAACAAGCCCACAAGGAGCGCCACGAGGCGGATGCCACCCATCAAGTTCCCGTAGCCAAAAGTAAACCGATCGTAACCGGTGAAGGGGTCTGTTCCAATACTGGCGATAATGAGCCCAAAGCATGCACTGAGAAGACCCTTTACGGTAGACTCTCGGGCAACGACGGCTATGGTAATCAACCCGGTTACTGTCAGCGCGAAATACTCCGGGGGACCGAACTTCAGGGCAATCTTCGCCAGAAGAGGAGAGACGAATACGAGGGCTACCCCGCCCAGAAGACCACCCATTGATGAGGCTACGATGGCAAGCCCCACTGCCTCAGGGGATTTTCCCTTCTTCGCCATGGGGTATCCGTCCAGCAGGGTGGCAGCGGCTATGGGAGTCCCCGGTATTCGTAGTAGGACAGCGGAAATCGCGCCTCCGCATGACCCTCCCACATAGACCCCTATTAAGAGGCCCATCCCGGCCACTGGAGAGATATGAATGACAACGGAGGTAAAGAGGATCACTCCGAGCAAAGGACCGATGCCAGGAAGGACCCCGATAATGATCCCCATAAACACACCGAATCCCGTGAGGAGGATCTGTTGAAGTCCCAAGAATGTTTCTAGTCCACCACTGAGTATCCCATGCATGGTTTGCCCCGGACGACGCTGGCGCAATTCTACCACCAGATCAAAGAATACCGACCCGGAGGAAGTATGACCTCCAATAATGACGCAAAAAAGACATACATCACAAATGTCGAAATCACGGAAAGCAGGGTAATCGCGATCCATTTTCGGATTTTTAGCGTCCAAAACATGAGAGCCATGAAAAAGGGGGTAACGACCACGTATCCAAACATATCTAAAAGAACGGTGTACACAATGAGGATGAAGGCAATTGCAATGAGAAACTTACGCGAAATCTTATCATTTCCCAACGGTTGCCCCTCTTTCGGTTGGTCGATGGCCTGAATGGTGTCGTCCTTTATGGCCGCAGAGCGCTTTTCCCCTCCCCTTTTTTGTATGAGCGATGATGCGACCAAGAGCACCGAGAGAAAAATGATTACACCAGCCACCAATTGAGGGTAGAAGGCAGAATTGGCGAATGGTCCACCCCCGGACGCCTGGTCCTGAACGAATGTGGTGAAGGTCAGATAGAAGATGTAACAAGCCAGCCCCACACAGAAAGACGCGGATATTATGTTCCATATTCTCTCTTTAGACATTTCTATGCTCCACCTCTCTGTTTGCAAGAGCCGATACGTTTACTACAAAAATATCCACAACGTTCCTCCTTACCGCGGAGGACACGGAGATCACTGGGCACGAAGACAAAAGATTATTTACTGCGCACTCCGCCGCAGGCTATTACCCCTCGACTTTCGGGGTCATCCGGTGCGAAGTTTAAGATGATAATCCGTTGCTTTTTTTTACTCTTTTCCCTATTTCTTAAACTGCTCCCTCTCCCATTTTATGGCCTGAATCCCCTTAGCCAAATCCCTTGTGCTCCTCTCACAAAGGGCGGTAAAATCCTCGGGAGAAGAGTAGTCAATCATGTAATTCCTCTTTCTGCACTCCTCCAGAAACTCCTTCGATGTGACCACCTGTTTCAATGCTCCACGGAGCTTCTTCAAGATAGACGGTGGAGTGCCCTTCTTGACGACGATACCGTTCCAGCCCATTCCCGCCTTTCCGAAGCCGGGATCATAGCCGAATTCCTTGGCCGTCGGAATATCCGGGTACCACGGGTGCCGCTCATCAAGGAACACGCAGAGCGTGCGAATCCTATCTCCATAGGTCCTGATGGCTGCGAAATTTCCAAGGGAGAAATCGAGCGTTCCTCCCAAAAAATCCTTGTATCCTGCCATGAGACCAGGATAGGGAACCCCTCGTGGTTTGATTCCGGCCTTTTGTAAAAAAGTGGCCATCACCGCATGGGGGACCGAGATCTCGCCCGCAGAATTGTATTTCATGCCAGGGTGCTTTTGGGCGCACTGGACGAACTCTTCGAGGGTTTTCCAGGGTTGATCCTTTCGAACGACCAGCGTGAAGGGCATAATAGCCACCCCGCCCAGGGGGTCAAAATCCTTGTAGATGTACCCGATGTCCGGACGGTTCAAAGGGACAAAGATGAGAGGCGCCACCCAGGCGTCTAAGAGCACGTATCCATCGGCAAGTTGGGAAAGAACATGGTGATGGGACTTTGCCCCTGATCCTCCCGGCATTGCGGATATGGTAACTTTCTTTCCCAAAATCCCGCTCAACCTCTCGCAAATCATTTGACCCAGGACCATACATCGGGATTCCTGCCTTCCATGGAAAGATATACTGGATACGGCGGGTTGGGTACCGCGGCTCCTCGGCCACACTTATTGAAACAACCGCGAGCATGAAGGCTAAAATCACAGTAACCAGGGGAAAAAGGCTTTCTTCTTCATGATATGGCCTCCTTTTGCTTGCTAGGTTTCGAGCTACCCCCTACGCATGCTGCAACTAAGAATCTTTCACCTCCCTTCAGTGACTTTGTGAAACACCTCCTTTATCTTTATCGAAGAAAGCGGGGGACAACAGTCACAAGCAGTTTTTCCCGAGAAATATCAATCCATCATGACTCCGCCGTTTACATCCAGTATTTCTCCATTGATATAAGAAGCCTCATCCGAGGCGAGAAACAGAACCGCTGAAGCCACATCGTCCGGGGTCCCGATCTTTCCGAGAGGAACTAGGGAGGCAACTCGCTCGGCCTCATCAGGTGTGGTCTTCTCCGTCTCGATATAACTGGGGGCCACCGCATTCACATAGACATTGAAAGGTGCCCATTCAAAGGCCATGGATTTTGTCAGGGCGATGATTCCGGCCTTTGATGTCGCATAGGATGCCCAGCTCGGCATTCCGGGGTCGCCGAAGATCACCCTCCCCGTTTTCCCGATAAGGGATGCGAGATTGACGATTCTTCCCTCCCGTTTTTTGAGCATATGTCTTGCTGCCGCCTTAGAGCAATTGAAAACTCCCTTGAGGTTTACAGCCATCACCCGGTCCCAATCCTCCTCTTCAATATCGAGGATCAGCTTGGAACCGTCGAAAATGGCCGCGTTGTTGACCAAAACATCCAACGTTCCGAATTGATGGAGGATTTCGCCGATCATCGCCTCGACCTCAGCCCCTTTCGAGACATCCGCACGAATCCCGTAGGCATCAAACCCCTGTTTGCTAAGCACCTGGGATCGGTTCATTAATAGGTCCTCCTCAATATCATTTATCACCACTCGGGCTCCTTCCCCTGCGAACCGCTGCGCAATCCCCCAACCGATCCCTCTCGCTGCTCCCGTGATCAATACGACCCGTTCCTTAAAGCGCATCACAGACCTTTCATACACTATTCAGATACCTCATTCCAGAGAAAGGCCGCATTCGCAGGTTCGAACGTCCGGCGCACCTCATCTAGCTTCGCACCCTGTATGTCTAGGTCTTTGACCCGATATTCGAATCCAACGCCCTTTTCAACCCCGTGCTCCAGATAGGGTATCGAATCGGGATCGAAGCCCATGGCGGCCGCGCCGACGGCCTCAACAGCTACAGTGTCGGTCCCCAGGATGAGGAGAGACATTTTCACCGACTTTCCCCGAACCGGTGCGCCTTTACCCTCCATTCCATATATTCCGTCGACAACAGTCAGATGCGATGGGATGACCGTGTTAAGGTCCACAATCGCATCCTGCATCGTTTCGATTCCACGATCCCGGGCGAGATCATGGAAGATCTTTTTGCCGCCCCCCGGGATGATCGGGGTTAGATAGCCTTGTCTTCTTGCTTCCTCTGGGTTTTTGAATGAACGCCCTGGAAGGGCTCCCATCAGGTTCTTCATGGCTAAGCTTAACATCGCCTGAGGATGTACCTTTAGTTTGGCAAGATTGATGAGGAAATCGCAATCGAGCACAACTCGAGGAATATCAAATCTCTCCACAGACAGAGGATCAGAAACAGCAACGGCCTCGGTTTGTTCATCGTTGAGGTCCACGACCTCAACCCCTTTCATTTCTGAAATTTCTCTGAGCCCACTTACATCCTTCAGAGAAACGAGGCCTCCTCCTATCCCCTCTGCAATCACTACCTTCGAAGCCCCGGCTCTCAAAGCTAATCGTGCCAGCTCTTTGGCGATTTTGGGATCGCTTGCCGCACCTGTCTCTGGAGGAAGCGCACCTGTGAAGTTCGGTTTAATCATCACAGTGGCTCCCCGAGGGACAATCGCCTCCATACCACCATGATGTTCCAAGGCCTCTCTTACAGCCTGTTCACCGTCCTCTTGCATTATAACGGAAACAACGGACTTCATCCTCCCTTCTCCTTTTGTTTTGATGGGGGCTGAGAACGGCTTGCCAGTGTCAACATTCCTTCTGCAGCCTTTCATTAGCCGAAATTCGGCTATGGCTTCGTCTGACTTTCCACCATATCAAAACCGTACCACGAGACCCGGGCGCAGAGCGTGGCAATCTTGGGCCAAACCTCCTGGTGTTCTTTGGAATCCACCCATTTAAGCCTGAGCGGCTCAGAGTCGAAGGCAAGATTGATCTGATACTCCCTGAGGGCATCACGCTTCTTGATCAGCGTTACCCTTTGAAAACCCTCTTGAATCCTGATTGCGGGGACGAATTCACTCCGGAACAGCGATTCGAATTCCTTCTCTTTCCCATCAAAGGGCTCAAGATATATGTGCAGCTCAATCATTCTTTACCTCCTTCGCGACGAGACATGAGCCTAACGACGAAATTCGACGACATTTCGGGTCATTAAGACATATCCTGCCCCTGCTATTTTTCCGGACTGTTCCGTTCCTGTTTTAGCCGACTGCCATGCATGTTAATCCGAGAGGGCGGCATCTACGGGCACACAAAGTTTTCCCCGGGTGAAATATGGACCAATTGAACTCGGGGGGCACGGACTTTCATTTCTGACGCCAAATTATCGAGATCCAGCATTTGATCTTCGAATGTGCCGTGATGAACGGCTATGAGATAGTCCGGCAAAACAAGAGCTGCCGCATATGCCGCCTCCCGAAAGCCCATGTTATATTTTCCCCCGACAGTGAATATGGCAACGTCTGGTCGGTAAAGATCCCTAATTAAGGCCATATCGCCAAAGACTCCCGTGTCACCGCTGTAGTAAATGGTGGGACCATCCGCTAGCTCAAGAATATAGCCGCAGCATCCTGATCCGGGCAGGATGGTTCCGTCTGTTTGAAACTCCTCACCCATGATATCGGAGGTGTGATCGGCATGGACCATTGTTATCGTGAACGCATCGCCCTTCCAGCTACCCCCGATGTTTAAGGGGTAGGAATCTTCATTGTATTTGAAACCCTTTCGATCGGCATAGAACCCAATCTCGGAGCTACAAACCAGCTTGGCACCCGTTTGCTTGACGATATCTAGGGAATCTCCTAAATGGTCTATGTGACCGTGAGTTACACAGACGGCACTCGCTCTTTTGATCTCGCTCAATTTTAGGGAACACTTGGGGTTATCTCCAATCCAAGGATCGAAATAGATAATATGTCCATTTGACTCCACTGCAATGGATGAATGCCCCAACCACGTTATCTTGGTCTTTCTCATTTTTCCCTCCTTTCATAGATGGTATGCTCCGGATCTAATCTAACACGCTGCTGCTTGTCTCATTGTCTCATGGCCGATTTTACGCTTTTCGCTCGGCTTTAGCAACGCAAAAATGGCGCTTTATGGAGGCAGAATTACCTTGTGTCAGAAGCACTGAAGCGGTTGGACCAAAAGGCACATATTGCCTTTGCTCAAACACACGCGAGGGGAACGAGAGCTTAGGCATCACGGAATCGCCGACAAGCGGAGCCTCAATCCATAAGAGTTCCACCATTGATATCCACAATTTCGCCGGTTATGAAAGAGGCCTCAGAGGAGGCTAAAAATAATACAGCGGCTGCGACGTCTTCTGACGTTCCCATCCTCCCTAAAGGAACGAGAGGGGTAATCATATCCTTTTTTTCTTTTTCAGTGCCTTCAGGAGCAATTGATCCCGGGGCTACCGCATTAACCTTTATATTGTGAGCCGCGAGTTCAAAAGCCAGCGATTTTGTGAGACTGATAACACCTGCTTTGGATGCACAATAGTGGGCTTTTGTTGGAGTCCCAAATTTACTGTAAACAACCCTTCCGGTTTTTCCGACAAATGAGGCAATGTTAATGATCTTTCCTGACTTCTGATTAATCATACGCCTCATCACTGCTTTGCTGCAGTTAAAAACACTCTTTAGGTTAATATTCATGACCCTATCCCACTCTTTCTCTTCCAACTCCATGATGAGAACAGATTCGGCGAATACAGCCGCATTGTTAACCAAAATGTCGATCTTACCGTACTTGGCGAGCCGAGAACAATTGAAAATGCCTAATCCAGTGAACCAATATCAAGGTTACGAGATTAGGCATTCCCAATCCTCATTCGGCGCAAAAATGCGCCCAGAAGCTTTCTACAACGCTTCGGGTACACAGAGGTTTGCGTCACTTACAGCAGTTCGACCGCAGTTCTTGCAGACGAATTTAGGGTTTCTCACAAGGTTTTTATATTCCGCTAAGTCCTCCTTGATGTACCCTGTGTTCTGCAGGAGACAGAGATGCTTTTCGTGCCCGGGATGGGGCATCTTAACCTCGGCCATCCTTACCACCTCCTTTCCGTAATGGAATTAACTCTTCAATAAAAAGTTAGCAGAATGGCAGTGAGATATTCAAGGGAATATCGAGCGGAGTTTCCTGAGTTCGTGGGGAACTCCGTCCTCCCTGAGCGTAATCTGCTGGAGAAGTGGGGTACCCGTCGAGGGTGAGCAGGCTTCGGCGTGAGTATTCCCCGCCTGCGAACTTCGAAAGGGTCACTTTGGCAGCATGGAAGCGAAGGGACAACGGAGTTTTCCGAATATCGAACGTGGTAACATGCAAACTCGCGTGCAGGTGACGCAAGGCAAACTGAGCTGCTACCTCTCGGTCGATACGAATCATCTGCTGCTTAGAAGTGTGATCATCCCCAGCAATTATGCGGGTTTTTGTAGTAGTACTGCGACCATCTACTACGATGATGCCCTCCCTATCCATATTCATCAGGGAGAGCCCGTCCAGGAGAGATCTCCCTGGCTCATCATTACCAATGACCACGAGGGGAAAAATCCGAACACCCAACCGTGACAGATTATGAATGGTGTTCCCCGTACTACCGGGGAGAATTCTCTCGTCGTCATGCCGGACAACCTAAATGGGGGCCTCTCGGGAGAGCCTGAAGGGTTTTCCATAGATATAGATGTCCGGCACGATATCGCCAATGACGGCAATTTTCACCTCCTTGTAACCGCCGATTGTCTCCTTAAATCTTCCGATTGGTACTTCCATTGGGACCTGCGCGCGGAGAAAAATCAAATATCTAACCCCGAGCCTTGGGCTTCACAAATTGATTGAACAGCCACTCGCTGGCCTGAATGACGTTTTCAGGCGTAATTGCTGTCATGCACCGGTGGTCGGTGGGGCAAACCCTTTTAAGACAAGGACTGCAGGAAACTTCCTTTCGCACAATAATATGGCCATTTCCGCAGGGACCCGTGGTCACCGGATCCGTTGAGCCGAATATGGCCACCACAGGGGTCTTAACCGCGGCGGAGATATGCATGGGCCCAGTATCATTGGTAACCACCGCATCACAGCTTTCCATGAGAGCAGCGAGCTGAGAAAGGGTCGTCGATCCGGCTAAATTCACGGCTTTGCCATCAATCCCCTGGGCGATCACGGCGGCCAATTCCCGTTCCCATTGGCTTCCGAAGATCAAGATACCAGCTCCGTAGTCCCGGCATAGCCTCCTCCCCAGAGCGCTGAAACGATGGGGATCCCAGCATTTCGCCGAGCCATAAGTCGCCCCCGGATTGAACCCAACCAAAGGATGACTATCCTCCATCCCGCAAGAACGGAGAAACCCATGGGCCCATCGCCTCAACTGAGGGGCCACCTCGATCACGGGAATATCCCCATCCGGAATTCCTCCCATGGACTCCAGTAAGTGAAGATAGTACTTGGTCCGGTGAACCCGCAATAACGCATCGGTCCGGGGCACTCCATGGGTCAAGAGGAAACCGCGTCCCTCATCTCTATAACCCACCCGAATGGGAATTCTAGCCAGGGAGGCTATTAATGCAGAGCGAAAGGATCTGGGGAGGATGAGCGCCACATCGAACCCCCTTCGGCGCAGAGAACCCACCGTGCCAAGCTCACCGGCCCACCGACAAACCCCCCTCCGGGGTTGATAGGGAATGACCTCATCGATATCGACGACCTCCCTGAGCATATCTCCCAAATGCGCCCTGGTCAAAAGTCCGATATGTGCCTCTGAAAAGAGCCTCCTCAGACCCCTTATAGTCGGCAAACTCAAGATCGTGTCGCCAACCCAGTTGGCCCCTATCACCAAGATATTCCTAGCGTCTATCATTCCTACCCTATCCACCGGAGCCGTCCTTCATTTTTAAAAGCGTCTTTACGGCATTGAGGACATCTTGGCTGCTGATGGCCTCCATGCACTTCACATCCTTACATCTCCTGTTACGACAGGGGCTACATTGCAGATCCTTTCGGACAATGACATGGCGCGTTCCCTCATACGGCGGGTTCAGATTGGGATAGATAAAGAGAACGCGCATCTATGGCCCCTTAGACATTGACAACCAATGATATCACGACCCGGTGAGATATTTCAACAAAGTGGCTCAGGAACGCCAAATAAGGACAAAATCGATAAGCAGGCTCGCGACTCACGCCGAATCTGAAGGGGGAAATCCCCTATCGCGGCATGGCGATGATCTCCCTCACCTTCATGTCGAAAAACCGATTCTGATTGGCCGCCCGTATGACCATGGCGGAATCCGCGCCATTTCCCGTTCCCGCGATGGCGACGATATCCTCATCCACCGGTATGACTCCGGAATCGGCGGCCATGATGGCACATTCAATCGCAGCCTTCACCCCTTGGGAAAACCTGCGAAAGGCCTCGGCTACGATCTCCAACAGGTCGATACCTCCGAATTTAGTCCGATATGATCTGGATATACTGCTCAGGGCGTGGGTTGCAGTGATCACCCTGCATCCTGCCTCCGTCAAATGCGCTCTGTCCTCCTCCTTCAGCTGATTTTCTCCCGGTTCCGAATACCCCGTGTGGTGGGTGACCACCACCAGCTGACCTCTGTAACCCAGCTCATCGGAAAGGGCCTTCAACTGGAAGGCTGTCCTTCCACTGGTCGAAGCCCCTACGATATATCCGATCCCAAGCTGCTGGGTCCGCTCAATGGCCGCTCTGAGGGTCTTTTCGGTATTCCGGGGTCCAGCCGCGGGAAACGAGTAGGTACGAAGGATCTCCTCTGCCATTATCCCATCCTCCCATTCTCTTCATTCGATTTCACCTTCAAACCTCAGCGGCTTCCTCCTTCCCCGGAGCATCTGCATGAGAAAGGAGAGCTCGCCATTTCTCAGGAGATACGAAATGGAGATATATGTGAACACCCCCGCCGCAATCCCTGCCGCCAGAAAGAAGATCTTTTCCCCCCAGTGACCGGCACTAACCCAGGATGCCTTGCCGACTACCCAGTAGGAAACCCATCCCATAACGATACTGGCCGCTGCCACCTGAATGAGGGATCTGATGGTCCGGGCCCAGTCGATCTCGCCTATCCTCCTCCTTAGCCAGACCAGAAGGAGGCAGACATTTATCATCGAGGCCAGGGAGTTGGCCAGGGCGAGCCCCGCATGTTCCAGGGGACCCATGAGAACGAGGCTCAACCCCACATTGGCGAGCAGGGACACCACCGCCATCTTCACGGGAGTCTTGGTATCCTGCACGGCATAGAAGGCCGGTGCAAGGATCCTCACCCCGGCGATGGCCCATAACCCAATTCCAAAATAGAAAAGGGCCTGGGCAGTTAGAAGGGTGTCCCGGTAATCGAACGCCCCATGCTGAAAGAGAAGATGGATAATGGGAATTCTCAGTACGATGAGGCCCACCATGGCCGGAACCGCCACAAAGAGGACCAGCCTCACCGAGAAGGAGATGGCATCCCGAAATTCCTCCATTTTACCCTTGGAGACCAGTTGTGAAAAACTGGGAAGGACCGCCGTACCCAAGGCGATGACGAAGATACCGAGGGGAAACTCGATCAAGCGATATGCGAAGTAGAGGAAGGATATGGAGCCTTCCAAAAGGAAGGAGGCCAAAATCTGTCCCACGAAGAGGTTGATCTGGACAACGGCCACGCCGAGCAGCGCCGGACCCATCAATATACAGATCCGTTTGATGGCCGGATGGAGGAAATGGAAGTTGAACCTAAACATCACCCCCTTTTTGATCAAAAAGGGGAGCTGGAATGCGAGCTGGATCACCCCCCCGAAAAAGACCCCGATGGCCAGCGAGACAATGGGCTCGGTCAATCGTCGAAAGAGAAGATAGGCGCAGGCGATCATCGAGAGGTTGAGCAGGGTGGGAGCCAAGGCGGGGGCGGCGAAGTGACGGTGAGCGTTGAGAATGCCCATGGCCAAGGCGACCAAACCGATGAAAAAGAGGTAGGGAAAGACGATCCGAGTCATTACGATCGTCAACTCGACCTGTTTCGGATCCTTGAAACCCGGGGCCAGAATCGCGACAATCTGGGGAGAAAAGACCATTCCCAAGATCGTCAACGCCATCAATACTGAGGACGCCAGCGTGAAGGCCACATCGACGAGCTCCCGGGATTCCTCTTTCGCCCGGTGGACGAGGTATTCGGTATAGACGGGAATGAAGGAAACGGTCATGGATCCCTCCCCGAAAAGCCTCCTCAGGGTATTGGGGATCCTGAAGGCCACGAAAAAGGCATCGGTGGCCAACCCGGCCCCGAAAAAATATGCGATCACCATGTCCCGGGCGTATCCCAGGATGCGGCTGAGCAGAGTAGCGGATCCCACAACCCCCGCTGCTCTGGCTATTCTATCGTGCTCCATCGCGCTCATAGAAAGGACCTCTGAAAAAGTTGCTCTTCACTGCTCAAAAGCTTTTTTCGACCATTCTAAAGTTCGCTTCACTGCAAATTCAAAACTCGCCCTTCAGGCTCAAACATTGGATTTGCGACCGTTTCGCTTCACTAAGTCCTTCGGTTCATAAGTTCGATTACGAACATATTTCCTCAGGACTTAGTGCTGCCCTCGGCCATGAGCGCTCGGGCCGAATGGAGTGAGTAATATCTATGATGTCATGCACAAAAATACGTTACTGTATTTGCGAATCGAAGCACTAAGAATGGTTACCGAAAAAATCTTAATTCATGCTCAGAGCTTCTTTTCCAGTTTTTCAGTAATTTGAAAAGGACCCTTGACATTCTTTGCGTAAAGTGATTAAGATAAAACTTCTTATGATTCTCGCACGCACAGCGGGTGGTTGAAAAGGGCTCCGTCCCCCGCAGGGAGGTGAGGATTTGGCTACCCATAAGTCAGCCCTCAAAAGACAGAAGCAGGACGAAAAAAGGAGCCGGAGGAATGTCCACATTCGATCCACTTTGAAGACCCTAACCAAGAGGGTGAGGGTGGCGGTGGAGGCCAAGGATATCGATAAGGCAAGAACCTCCTTAGCCGAGGCTATACTCGCTATCGATAAAGCCAAATCAAAGGGGGTAATCCACAGGAATACCGCATCCAGAAAGATCTCACGACTCACCAAACGGGTAAACTCCCTCCAATCCTCTTAGTGACATAAATCAACAACCATTTTCTCCAAAAGGAGCTCTTTCGACAAGGTCGTCGTCTTCATGGCCAGGTCGGTTTGAAGAAATCGGCGAAATCCCTCCCGAAGGTTATCCTCGCTGAAATAGGCGGTCTGTTCCAGGATGGACTCCAGATAAAAATGGTGGAGCTTGAGCCTTCTCCGCAACTCCTCCTTTTCGATCCCGTCTGATACCAGGTTCTGCGCCTTCCAAATTAAACGAAATTGGCGAGCGATCATATTGAGGATCTTGAGATGGGCTTCTCCGGCCTGAAACATCCTTCTCAAGATCCGCAATGCCTCAAGGGAATTCCTCATTCCAATGGCGTCGGTCAACTCGAAGATCGTCCTCACCTTCACCTCCGAGATGAGTTCCTCCACATCCTCCAACTCGATGACGGGCTTTTCCCCCACATAGGCCACCGCCTTTTCAATCTCGTTGTGGAGGTCTCGAAGGCGGTTTCCCACCATATCCTTAAGATATTCCGCCGCCTCCCTAGTCATTCCCTTCCCATAGGCCTGGGCCTCCCGCTTGATCCAGCCGATCAATTTTCCGGCAAAAAAGGATTTAATCTGGATCACCGCTCCCACCGCTCTTATCTTGGGGAAGAATTGCTTCCATGGCCCGCCCGTATCTCCCCAAAGAACCAGACATGTGGAGGGAGAGGGTCTCTCTATATAGGGCAAGAATTGGTCCACATCACCCGGGGCAAAGCGGTCCGCCTCCTTGACCAGAACAAACCGCCATGGGTTCAACATTGGTACTGTCCGTGCGGAATCCACGATCCTGGATGCTGGAACCTCGCCAGCCGAGTAGACATCCCAATTAAACTCCTGAAGATGAGCTGGAATAATCTTTTTGCGAAGCCCCTCGACCCCCCTCTCGATAAGATAGGGCTCATCCCCAAAAAGGTAAAGGACAGGAGGGACCTTCCCCTCCTTCAATCCCTTATCCAACGCGAAGAAATCCATGATCTAACCTTGTGTTGAAGGCTTCCTCGATGAGCCGATGGGCGACTAAAACGCCTCGAACAATCTGCGACGAATTCTCTTTGCCAGTTCCCCGGCGATCTTCTGGATTGCCCCCTCTTTTTCCGCCTCGGTAAGAAGAACGTCCGAGGAAACCCTGTACACATCCGATTCCGTGAGGCCCCTTTTGCTCCAAAGGACTTCTCCTTTTTTATTTCGTTTCAGTATTACATCCAGGGAAACCCATGTCCGATACTCCAACACCACCCCCCTCGGGTCATAGGCAACGGATGAGATGGCAAATGATTTGACCGTTCCCTCCATGATGGCATCGGCCTCATCTTCGCCGACGACCTTTATCCGCCTGTCCTTGATCAACTCCCTCAATAGGGCATTGGTGACGATAGTCTCGATGCCCGCTTCATACGTCTCATTGATGAAGGTTGGAATGGCAATGGAACGAATTTCCGGGGATGGACCAAAACCTTCTCCTCCGAATCGATACCCGCAGCTCGTCCCCACCAAGAGAAAGAAGATGATGAAAAAGTGGAAATGGCCTTGAATTGGTTTCATTATGGGAATGATCGTAAGAAGAGATACATCCTTTTCCCGAGGCAAACAAGAGGCAACGAGATCAGGCGCAGACGATATTGATCAACTTCTTGGGGACGACGATGATCCTCTCAAGGGCTTTATCATGGATCAGCCTTCTTATCTTCTCCCTCTCCAATGCTACCCCTTTGATCTCCTCCTCTCCCATCGAGGATTGGACAGTTACCCTATCCCGCACCTTGCCATTGACCTGGATCACCACGAGGACCTCCTCCTCAACGATGGCCTCCCGATCGTAATCGGGCCAGGCGATCTTGATGATGCTTTCCCCTTTTCCTAAGGCTTCCCATAACTCCTCCGCGATATGGGGGACAAAAGGGGAAAGAAGGAGAGTTACCGTCTCAATCGCCTCCCTAAATACCGAATGTTCCGCTGGATCCCAATCCTCTTTGGGCTTGGACTGATAAAGGGTGTTGACAAGTTCCATAACGGCGCTGATGGCGGTGTTGAAATGGAATCGCTCGATATCTTCCCCGACTTTCTTGATGGTCTTATGGACTTTCTGACGTAGCATTTTCAAGTCTTGATCGATGGGGGGTGCACCGGTATAGGGTTTCGTCTCCTTTATCCAATGGTGATTTTCGTAAACCAACCGCCACACCCTGTTGAGAAACCGAAATGATCCCTCCACGCCCTGATCGTTCCACTCGAGATCCTTCTCGGGTGGAGATGCAAAGAGGCAAAACATCCGCGCCGTATCAGCACCATATTTTGAAACCAGGTATTCGGGATCGACGACATTCCCCCGGGATTTGGACATCTTGGCCCCATCCTTGATAACCATCCCCTGGGTTAAGAGCCTCGTAAAGGGCTCCTTATCCCTCACCAAGCCGAACTCCTTGAGAACCCGCGCAAAGAAGCGCGAATAGAGGAGATGCAAAATGGCGTGTTCTATCCCCCCGATGTACTGATTAACGGGCATCCAGTAATCGACCTTTTCCTTGTCCAAGGGACCTCGGTCATACCGGGGCGATGCAAACCGATCAAAATACCAGGAAGACTCCACGAAGGTATCCATAGTGTCGGTTTCCCTCCTGGCATCTCCACCACATTTGGGACATTGAGTTTCAATGAACTCCCGACATTCTGCCAGGGGAGTTTCCCCCTTGCCGGTAAATTCCACGTCGTGGGGCAAAACCACGGGTAGATCCTCTTCCGGGACGGGTCGGATTCCACACCGATCGCAATAGATAATGGGGATGGGCGCCCCCCAATATCGTTGACGCGAAATCCCCCAATCCCGGATACGATAGTTGATGTCCCTTCTCCCCAACCCTTCCTTTTCCAGGTACTGAATGATTGCCTCGCGAGCCGCAACGCTATCCATTCCGTTGAACTGGCCCGAGTTGACGAGGGTTCCCTCATCCACATAGGCCTCGGCCATTGTTTCCCCGGTCAACGTACTATCAGGTGGTTGGATCACGACGATCACGGGAAGCTCATATCGCTTGGCGAACTCGAAATCTCTTTGGTCATGGGCCGGAACTGCCATAACCGCCCCCGTTCCGTATTCCATGAGGACGAAATTGGCTGTGAAAATGGGAATCCGAGCCTCCGTCATGGGATTTAGACAATGGGCCCCGATAAACACCCCTTCTTTTTCCGTATCCTCCGCCGTTCTCCCGACGAGGCTTTGCCGTTTTACCCTTTCGACGAATTCCCTTACTTCCCGTTTCTGGGGTGTCCCCTTTGATAGTCCCAAAGTCAAGGGATGTTCCGGGGCTAACGTCATAAACGTTGCCCCGAAGACGGTATCCTGGCGGGTTGTGAATACGGTGATCGCCTCCTTCGCATTCTCCATCGGAAATCGAATCTCAGCTCCCTCACTCTTCCCGATCCAATTTCGCTGCATCCTCAGTACTCTCTCCGGCCATCCCGGCAATTTATCGCAATATTCCAGCAGATCCTCGGCATAATCGGTGATTTTGAGAAACCACTGGCCCAACTCCTTTTGGGTCACTTCCGACTCACACCGCCAGCAAAGACCCCCTTCAACTTGCTCGTTGGCCAGCACCGTCTGACAGCTCGGACACCAATTTACCAGGGACCGCTTCTTGTAAGCCAGGCCCCTATCATACATCTTCAGGAAAAACCACTGCTCCCATTTGTAGTAATCCACATCACAGGTAGCGATCTCCCTCTCCCAGTCATAGCTGAAGCCCATCCTCTTGAGTTGACGCCGCATGGTATCGATATTCTCATAGGTCCATTTGGCGGGATGGATTCCACTCTCTATGGCTGCGTTTTCAGCGGGCATGCCGAAGGCATCCCATCCCATAGGGTGAAGAACGCTGCACCCTTTCATCATCTTATATCGGGCCACAACATCCCCTATGGAGTAGTTCCGCATGTGCCCCATATGGATTGCCCCCGATGGATAGGGATACATCTCCAAGAGGTAATATTTCTCCTTAGTCGGGTCCTCCTCAGCCCGGAACAGTTTCTTCTCCTCCCAATACCTCTGCCATTTCACCTCGATGGCCTCTGGATGGTACCGCTGCTCCATTTTACCCCTTCACTCCTCTTATCTTCCCTTTTTTTCGATCACTCCCGATACTTCCCCTTCATTGGGAAAAAACAGCCAGAGTAATCGCTCCGTGCGATTACGATTTCATCTTCCCGTCATCTTCCGGATCTTCAGCCTCAAGGCGTTCAGCCTAATAAATCCTCCCGCGTCCCTTTGGTCAAAGACGGTGTCCTCTTCAAAGGTCGCGAATTCACCGCTATAGAGGGATTTCTCCGATTTACGTCCTACAACGATACAATTCCCCTTGTAGAGTTTCAATCGGACGGTCCCCGTCACATCCTTCTGGGTTTCATCGACGGTCTTCTTCATAACCTCCATTTCAGGGGAAAACCAGTAACCGTAGTATATCAACTCCGAAATCTTGGGGATCAGGGAATCCCGAAGGTGCATCACCTCCCGATCCATAGTAATGGATTCTATGGCCCTATGCCCTATATGGAGGATCGTCCCCCCAGGTGTTTCATAGACTCCTCTGGATTTCATACCCACATAGCGATTTTCAACGATGTCCACACGACCAATCCCATGTTTCCCCCCGACCTTATTCAATCTGGCCAGCAGGTTTGCAGGGGAGTAACCCTTCCCATCGATTCTCACCGGAATGCCGTCTTCGAAATCGATCTCAAGGTAACGGGGCCGTTCTGGGGCTCGCTCCGGTGACACGGTCATGAGGAACATATCCTCCCTTGGTTCCAACCATGGGTCTTCCAAAATTCCAGCTTCGAAACTGACATGAAAGAGGTTTCGGTCGCAACTGTACGGTTTTGCCTCCGTGACCGGAACGGGGATCCCGTTCTCCTGGGCGTATCGGACCAGATCCCTACGGGACCGGAGATTCCACAGTCTCCAAGGAGAGACGACGACGATCTTGGGATTCAGGGCCATGTAGGTAAGCTCAAACCTCACCTGGTCATTCCCCTTTCCCGTCGCCCCGTGGGCAACGGCATCGGCCCCCTCCCTGTCGACCACCTCCATCTGTTTCTTGGCTATGAGAGGCCTCGCGAGGGAGGTCCCCAGGAGATATCCGCCTTCGTAGATGGCATTGGCCTTTAAACCCGTGAAGATGAAATCCCACACGAATTCCTCCCGCACATCTTCAACGTAGACCTTGCTCGCCCCCGTTGCCAGCGCCTTGGCCTTTATCTCCTCGAGGTCTTCCCCCTGACCGAGGTCCGCAACGAAGGCAATGATTTCACAGCCGTACTCATTGCCCAGCCATTTCAAGATGACCGATGTGTCTAACCCACCGGAATATGCCAAAACGATTTTGTTTATACGAGATGCCATATCACCACCATGCAAAGGCCCTCACCCTTACCCGGCCTTTGCCACCGTACCCCTTCCCTCGGAAACCCTCGCCTTGCAGGACCTTCCGGCCTGAGGGCGATTTACCCCATCAACCACTCCAAAATTGCCTTCTGAACGTGGAGCCGATTCTCCGCCTGATCCCAGACAATGGAATGGCTTCCGTCCATCACCTCATCGGTTATCTCCTCACCCCGATGAGCGGGCAGACAGTGCATGACCCAAACCCCCTTTTTGGCAGCCTTGACTAGACGGGAATTCACCTGATAATCCCTGAGATCCCGAAGGCGGTCGGCGCGTTCATCCTCCTTTCCCATGCTGGCCCACACATCGGTGTAGATGACATCCGCTTCCGCAACGGCATCGTAGGGATCATGGACCAGTTGGATCCCCTCCCTCGATACACTTCTGGCCCGTTCAAGGAGCGATGAATCTGGCCCATATCCCTCTGGACAAGCCAGGAAGAGCCGGAACTCCAACCTGGCGGCACAATTGATCCAGGAGTGAGCCACGTTGTTCCCATCCCCTACATAGGCCACCTTCAAGCCCCGATATACACCCTTCTTCTCCATGATGGTGAAAATGTCCGAAAGAATCTGGCAGGGGTGCAGCAGATCGCTGAGCCCATTTATAACGGGAATGGTTGCATACCTGGCTAACTCCTCTATAGATTCGTGGGAAAAAGTCCTTGCCATTATCCCTTCCAGGTATCTCGAAAGGACCCGTGCTGTATCCGAAACCCTTTCTCCACGACTCAGTTGCATATCTTTATAGTCCAGGAATAGGGCGTACCCTCCCAACTGATACATCCCCACCTCGAAAGAGATCCGAGTTCGCGTTGACGCTTTCTCGAAAATCATCCCCAGAGTTTTCCCCTTAAGAGGGGTATACCAAACCCCCTCCTTCTGTTTTGCCTTTAAGAAGGCTGTCCTCTCCATCAAATGATCGATTTCATCCCGGCTCAGGGAGAAGATGCTGACCAAATCCCTCTTCAAGACCCGACCCCTTCGCCGTATTCTCCGAAAATCCCGTCCATCACTCCGATGAGCTGATCCACCTCCTCCGGGGTTACAATTAAGGGCGGCAAGAACCTAAGGACGTTGCCCATGGTACAATTGATGAGGAACCCCTCATCCATACAACGGGTCACGATTTGGCCCCCCTCGAATGCCAGTTCCATACCGATAATCAACCCCCTTGCCCTCACCTCTTGAACGAAGGGGTACTTCTCCTTTAGCTCCATGAGCCGCCTGAAGAAATGGCCTCCCACCCTCCTGCAGTTTTCCAAGACACCATCCTCCAACAGAGCCGATACGGCCGCCACTCCGGCTGCCGTAGCCAAGGGATTTCCGCCAAATGTCGACGCGTGAGTCCCCGGGCTGAAGCTCTTGGCCACCTTTTCGGTAGCCAACATTGCCCCTATGGGTACACCCCCCGCCAAGGACTTGGCCAAGGACATGATATCCGGATATACTCCATCGTGTTCATGGGCAAAGAGCTTTCCCGTCCTGCCCATGCCAACCTGGACCTCGTCGAAGATCAAGAGGATTCCCCTCTCACGGCAAAGCTCGCGAAGATCCCTCAAATATCCATCGGAGGGGCAATTCACCCCACCCTCGCCCTGGATGGGTTCCAACATAATGGCACACGTACGGGGGCCTACTGCGCGGAGAACCGCCTCCATATCGTTAAAGGGAACGTATTTGAAGCCGGGAAGCAGGGGATCGAACCCCTTCCGGAATTTATCCTGTCCCGTCGCGCTCACGGTAGCCATGGTTCTCCCGTGGAAAGATCTCTCCATGGTGATGATTTCGAATTTATCTGCTCTGCCGGTATCCTTGGCATACTTCTTTGCCAATTTCATGGCGGCTTCGTTTGCCTCCGCTCCGCTATTGCAGAAGAACACCCTATCGGCAAAGGAGTTCTCGCACAGCAGTTTGGCCAGTTCAATTTGAGGCTCGATGTGATAAAAGTTGGAGACATGAATGAGCTTCCGGCACTGATCCTGAATAGCCTGAACCACTTTTGGATGACAATGCCCGAGATTACATACAGCCAAACCAGCCACGAAATCGAGATATTCCCTTCCATCGCTGCTCCAGACCTTACACCCTTGACCCCTGACCAAAACGAGGGGATACCGAGAATACGTGTTTGCGATATACCTCTGAGATTCGGCGATGAGCGTCTTTGTATCCGTCATCGAACTGGCTCCCCCATGTGGCAAAAAGGGAGAAAATCACCTCTACGAGAAATTACCCCTTTTCCCTCATTTCCCTTTCTCTCTGTGTATCTGGGTTCCTATCCCTTCGTCGGTGAAAATCTCAAGGAGCAGGGTATGCTCCACGCGCCCATCGATGATATGGGTTTTGATTACGCCTTCCTGGAGGGCATCTAAACAACAGCGAACCTTCGGAATCATGCCCCCCTTAATCACACCCTTTTCTAAGAACCCCCTTGCCCTCCTGACATTGAGGGTTCGAATCAATTGATCCCCCTCGCCCAATATACCCGGAACATCTGTCAAGAGAATCAGTTTCTCGGCCTTGAGGGCGGAGGCAATCTTTCCGGCAACTAAGTCGGCGTTTATGTTGTAGCTCTCCCCTCCTTCCCCCACCCCAGTGGGGGCAATAACCGGAATGAAGCCCCCCTCCTCCATGGCCAAAATGATGGATGGGTTGACGGATGCCACCTCGCCCACCATGCCGATGTCGATCACCTCGGGAGGACTCCCGTCTTCCTTTCTCCTGTAAATGTTCATCTTCTTGGCAAGGATGAGCTGACCATCCTTGCCGCTGAGCCCCACCGCTTTTCCACCATGACGATTGATCAAACCCACGATCTCCTTGTTCACCTTTCCGACCAGGACCATCTCCACAACATCCATGGTCTCCCCGTCCGTAACCCTCATGCCCTCAACAAACTCCGTCTTCTTTCCCATCTGGGCTAAAACCTTTCCGATTTGTGGACCCCCGCCATGGACAATGACCGGATTGAGGCCAATGTACCTCATCAAAACGACGTCTAATGCAAAGCTCTTTTTCAAGTCTTCTTCTATCATGGCATTTCCGCCGTACTTGATGACGATGGTTTTGTCGTAGAATTTACGGATGTAGGGCAATGCCTCAATGAGAACTTTAGCCTTATTGATTGTATCCTCCATACGTCTTCCTGTTCATGGTATCCAGATCATAAGATAGACCGGATACAGGTCATTACTTCCTAGCCACCCACACCATTCATAAGATATAACGGCTCAAATCCTCGTCCTCGATGAAATTCTTCAGTGTATCCTTGACATAAATGGAATCGATAGTGATCTTCTTCTCACGGGCCTCCGGAGCATCGAAAGAAATCTCCTCCAAAAGCTTCTCCATAATAGTATAAAGCCTCCTTGCACCAATATTTTGGGTCCTCTCATTGATGATTTGAGCTACCTCTGCGATCTCAGCTATGGCATCGTCAGTAAAGAGTAACTCAACGGATTCCGTCTTGAGCAGGGCGGTGTACTGCTTTATCAGTGCATTCTGGGGCTCTGTGAGGATCCGGATGAAGTCCTCCTTCCCAAGGGAATCCAGCTCCACCCGGATGGGAAAACGCCCCTGGAGCTCCGGAATGAGATCCGAGGGCTTCGATATGTGAAAGGCCCCGGCGGCAATAAAGAGGATGTGGTCCGTCTTTACCATTCCATATTTCGTCGTCACCGTCGTTCCCTCAACGATGGGCAAAATATCCCTTTGGACCCCTTCCCTTGAGACGTCTGGACCATGGACGGATTCCCTTCCCGCGATTTTATCGATCTCATCCAAGAAGATGATTCCCGATTGTTCTACCCTATCTATGGCCAACCTCACCACCTTATCCATATCGACCAATTTTTGAGCCTCCTCGTGGAAGAGGATGGTTAAGGCTTCTGGGATTTTTACCTTTCTCCTCTTTCTCCTCTGGGGGAAGAGGTTTCCGAACATGTCCCTAATGTTGATATCCATCTCTTCCATACCCGAGGCGGAGAAGATCTCCACCATGGGGAGATTTCTGTCCGCGGTCTCAATCTCGACATAGCGGTCATCCAGTCTTCCCTCCTTCAATAACCGCCGTAACTTCTCCCTGGTTGCATTCTGGGTTAAAGGGCCCTCCTCGACAGCCCTTATAGAACCCAGGGGGGGATTTTCCTCCACTTTTTTCTCCATCCTTGGCTTTGGCAATAGGAGATCCAACAACCTCTCCTCGGCCAACTCCCGGGCCTTTATCTCAACCCCCTGGGTTTCCTCCCCCTTGACCATATTTACCGCCTGGTCGGTCAGATCCCTAATCATGGATTCTACGTCTCTACCCACATATCCCACTTCCGTGAATTTAGAGGCCTCAATTTTCAGAAAGGGAGCTTGGGCAAGCCTGGCCAACCTCCTGGCAATCTCTGTCTTCCCCACCCCTGTAGGACCGATCATGATGATGTTTTTCGGCGCAATTTCATCTCTCAGCTCCTCGGAAACCTGTTGCCGCCTCCACCTATTCCGAAGGGCAATGGCTACCGATCGTTTGGCCTCCTTCTGTCCTACAATATACTTGTCAAGTTCGGAAACGATCTCTCGTGGGATAAAAGGTTGCACTGCTTAAACCTCTTCAGAGGATGTGGTTTATAATTCTTCGATGATGATATGATTATTTGTATAGATACAGATGGACGCGGCGATCTTCATGGCTTCTTCAACAATGGACTTGGCATCCAACTTGGAATGATCGACCAATGCCTTGGCTGCCGCATGAGCATAAGAACCACCGCTGCCAATAGCGGTTACACCTTCGTCGGGTTCGATCACATCTCCAGTCCCAGATATGACCAAGGAGCAATCTTTGTCGGCGACGATGAGAAGTGCCTCCAGTCTCCTCAATACTCTATCGGTTCGCCATTCCCTGGCCAGTTCCACAGCCGCCCTCATAAGATTGCCGTTGAACTCTTCCAATTTCGACTCAAATTTACCGAATAACGTAAAGGCATCAGCACTGGTTCCAGCAAATCCCGCCAAAACCCTGTCGTTATATATTTTTCTGACCTTTCTCGCCGTCCGCTTCATAATCGTATTTTCAAAGGTGATCTGTCCATCGCCCCCCATGACCACACGGCCTTTGTGCCTGACTGAAAGAACAGTTGTCCCCCTCACTCCTCGACTCCTTGGAAGAAACGATTTACCCTGTTGTATGACCATGAATTCAAACCCAGGACTCCCCGACAAAAAGGGGTCACGAATTCCGTTTCGTATTTCTCCAGCTCCTGGGATGAGCCTTATCGTAAACCTCCATTAACCCGTCTATGCTCACATGGGTATATTTTTGGGTCGTGGAAAGGCTCACATGTCCCAACAATTCCTGTATATCCCTTAAATTCGCCCCCGCATCCAATAGATGGGTTGCAAAGGTATGGCGTAAGGCATGGGGACCGATTCTCTTTGCAAGACCAGACTTTTTCCCGTATTTTTCCACAACGCGGCTCACGCTCCGACCCGTCAATCTACCGCCTCTAGTATTAATAAAGAGAGGATAATCCCGCCCGTTTCCCCAGGGGAACCCCCTTTTCTCAAGATAATCTTTTATAGCCTCAATGGCCTTGGACCCAATGGGAACAATCCTTTCCTTCCTCCCCTTTCCCAACACCTTTATGATGCCCAGTTCCAAATCCGCATCATCACAATTCAATTGAGTCAGCTCCCCCACCCGAATGCCACTGGAATAGAGCAATTCGAGAATAGCCCGGTCCCTGAGACCCATGGATTTCGAACTATCGGGCGCATCTAACATCCTGAACATCTCATCAATGGTTAAGGTACTTGGAATATACTTCTCAGTTTTGGGAGTGGCCACCCCTTTTGCCGGATTCTTCGAAATAATTCCTTCTCGAACCAAGTATTGAAAAAAGGAACGAATGGAAGCCAGCTTTCGAGCGATAGAGCTCCTTTTACCCGATCGAAAAAGGGCCCTGAGATAGATGCGGATGATATCACGGTCAATGCGTGAAACATCCACTTCTCCCCTTTCCGATTTCGGAATGAGTCCGGATGCCGAGATAAAACTCGCCAAATGAGACAGGTCGTTGAGATAGCTCCGACATGTATGTTCCGAAGCTCCCTTTTCCAAAGCCAGATACTTCATGAATTGGTCAATTTGATCCCGCATGTAAACCCCTAAGAATATAATTAAATTAACATTTATATCACCAATATTGAAAATAATCAATGGGAAAATCAGTGGTTTCGGGAATGTGTGCGCATAGGGGAAAACATTATTCCTAAATGCTCTTGACAAGAGCGAAACAATTTTTTAGAATTGGTTTTTTATTTTTAGAATTTCATTGCTAATTTGCCACTAAAGGAGGCTCAGGTTAAAATGGCTAAGCGGGAAAAGGAGAGTTACGTCATTCAGTCTGTGACCAATGCATTAAATCTCTTGGAGGAGTTCAAAGGGGATCGGGATGAACTCGGGGTAACCGAACTGAGCAAAAAGCTCAACCTCCATAAGAACAACATTTTCAGGTTACTGGCAACCCTTGAGGCAAAGGGATACATCGAGCAGAACAAGGCCACCGAGAATTATCGCCTGGGTGTGAAAAGCCTGGAGTTGGGTCAGATCTTTATCAAGCAGCTTGGCTTGGTCCGGCAGGCCAAGCCATTCTTGAAAGAACTCGTTAAGGAATGTAATGAAATGGCTTATATTGGGACTATTCGGCAAAACTCCGTCGTCTATCTGTATGTGGAAGAGGCGAACCAAACGGTGAAGGTGGCCAATCGTGTTGGATGGAGCCTACCCATCTATTGCACGGGCATCGGCAAGGCCCAGATCGCCTATACATCAGAAGAGGAATTGGAAAAGCTGGGTATCTTGGACAACATGGAAAGGCTTACGTCCAATACTATCGTTGATAAGACTGAGTTTATCAAACACCTTAAACAGGTAGCTAAGCGAGGATATGCAATCGATAATGAAGAATGCGATCCAGGCGTGAGGTGTGTCGGTGTTCCAATTAGGGACTATACGGGCCGAGTTGTGGGAGGAATTTCCGTTTGCGCGCCATCCTTTCGCATGACCGATGAGATATTGAGGACAAAAATTATTCCCGCCGTCAAAGAGGCCGGCGGTAAGGTTTCCAAAAGACTTGGATTTGGCATTTAGAAGAGGATCCCCCCAGGAAGGGATTTTCATCTTTCTTTTCTTCTTATCATAAACCATATTCCCCACTGTTGGGTTTTTTCAGAATGATCTTCCAGGAGATGCCTTTGCCCAATAAAATTCCACAATGAAGGCCGCCCCTGGGCTAAAGGACTGTAAACTTCTCTATGGGACCGCAAGCCGTCCCACTTTCCTTTCCCCTAAAATCAGTACCTGGAAATTACCCATTGAGCGGTGGATTTAACTTATATGAACCCCATGAGGAATAACTTTACATTGACCGGCCACGGATTACCGATTAGATATTTCAGTAAGGGAATCCCTTGTTCCTTCGCTTCAATGCTTTGTGAGGTAACCCTTTCGGGGTTCGCAGGCTTCGACGTGAGCTCAGCCGAACGGCGGGGGATACCTCCTCCTTCCAGCCTCTGAAGGGCTAGCTTTGGCCTTCCGTTCGACTGAGCCCTTCGGTCTGCCCTCGGCGTGAGCTCAGGGTCCAAGACTCACGACGAAGCCTGCTCACCCTCGATGGCTACCCTACCTCTCCTGCAGATTACGTCCAGGAGCAATGGAGTCCCTTAAAACTCAGGAAACTCCACAACTTTTTCCATTGACATTCAATGAGGTTTCCTGTATAGAGGGCCAAGGAGAGAAGTGATTTATTTAACATGAGGAGGTGATGAAGATGGCAGATCCAAGGATAGCAAGGGTTACGGAGATAATAGCAGCATCCCCTAAATCTTTCGATGATGCGATCCAAATCGGTTTCGTTCGAGCGACGAAGACCCTCCGGGGGATTACGGGTCTCCGTGTTGTAGAACATAGAGTGGCCGTTGAGGGTACCAAGATTAAGGAATATCGGGTAAGAATGGAGGTTATCTTCGTCCTTGAGACCTAGTCCATCAACTCGGAAATGTAACTCCATGTGTTAGCTGGGATTTGCTCGGTCAGCTCCAGGTCTGCAAGGCTTTGACTCGGCCTTTCGGTATGAGCTCAGAATCGAGGAGCAAGCCGAAATCTGAATATCTTCCCCGGGGAACTTGGAAAATGAAGGAGATACTTGCCTTTAGCTGGAAGGAATCGGAGCTGGGGAATAGTACCCCAGCTCCGATCTTTATCCCTCGGGAAACGCATTTCCCGATCACTTACTGTGAACGACTCCGGTTGATTGCCTCTTTCAATTCCTCCAGGGACACCGTCGCCGTCCCCACCTTCGCCACCACAATTCCAGCCGCATAGTTGGCTATTATGGCAGCCTCCCCAAAACTTGCCCCCGCTGCCAGAACCAGGGCCATGACACCGATTACCGTATCTCCGGCTCCCGTCACATCGAAAATCTCCCTTGCCGTAGTAGAAACATAGATGGCCTCCTTATCCCGTTCAAAGAGGGCCATGCCGTTCTCCCCCCGGGTAATCAAAACAACCTCACAATTGAATCGATCCAGAAGTTTATTTCCAACCTCTTTGAGGGACCTTTCGTCGATGATCTCGATCCCAGCGGCCAAGCTCGCCTCCTGAGTGTTGGGGGCCACCACCGTAACATCTCGATAGAGATGGAAACGGCCGATCTTGGGATCAAGGAGAACAACCTTCTCCTCTTGCTTTGCAATCTGGGTAATGACTTGTACAAGATCCTCCGTTACCACACCCTTCCCGTAATCGGCAATGACCACCGCATCTACATGAGGGACTATATCGCGAACATAGGAAATTAGGCTGTCCGCATATCCCTGGCCAAGGGAAGTCTGGTTTTCACGGTCAAACCGAACTACCTGCTGACTATGAGCCACAATCCGGGTCTTGACGGTCGTGGGTCGGCGAGGATCGATAAATACGCCTTTCGTCGGCAGCCCCCTTTCCTCGAGAAGGTTGAGGATTTTCCTTCCCCTTTCGTCTCCCCCGACCAGTCCCGAGAGAAACACTTGCCCTCCAAGGGACCGAATATTGTTGACTACGTTGGCCGCTCCTCCGAGAAGCTGGGTCTCTTTTTTCACCGTTACGACTGGGACGGGTGCCTCCGGGGAAATTCGGTCCACCTTTCCCCAGAAATATTCATCCAGGATGATATCCCCCACGACGAGTACTGAAATCTCCTTAAAACGGTTCACTATCCTATCTATGCCAATCATTTCGGTAATGGTTTCCTGCATTGCTTTCTCGCCCTCCATCGCCTTTTCAGGCTGGATTTCTCATCGACTAATCAATGCTTTTTCTCGCTAGAGATTTATCCCCCCTCATAGAAATTCTTTACCTGATCGACCACATATTCTTGCTGCTCGCGAGATAATCCAGGGTAGATGGGAAGAGCCAACGTTTCATCCGCAGCCCGCTCGGATTCGGGAAAATCGCCCTTTTTGTATTCAAGATACCTAAAGCACTCTTGGAGGTGGAGTGGTAGGGGGTAGTATACCCCCGTTCCCACGCCATGGGCGCGGAGGAATTCTCGGAGCTTATCCCGACGGGGAACCCGGATTACATACTGATTGAAAATGTGTCTATTCCCGTCCATTACGACGGGCAACTGTATATCTTCGCTAAGGCCCATCTCATCGAAGAGGTGATCATACCTTTGCGCATTTCGGCGTCGTGCTTCCGTCCACCTCTCGAGGTAGAGAAACTTCACCCTGAGAATAGATGCCTGAAGTTCATCCAATCTGAAATTGCCCCCGATGAGGTGGTGATGGTATTTCTGTTGACCACCGTGTACCCTGAGGATTCTTATTTTCTCCGCCAATGGCTCATCATCGGTCACCACCATTCCAGCATCGCCAAATGCACCGAGATTTTTCGTGGGAAAGAAGGAGAAACATCCCAGTCTTCCCATGCTTCCCGCTCTACAGGCCGTCCTCGGGCCACGGTTACCTTTCGCTGATTTTACCTCTACTACCTGGGCTGCGATACCCGGTCTATGGCCCTGGGCTTCCAGCCTCTTTGAATAATATATCGCTCCGATGGCCTGGGCGGCATCCTCGATGATATCGAGTCGAGCTCCTTGAGCCATTTCCATGATGGGATCCATATCGGCACATTGGCCGAAGAGGTGAACGGGAATGACTGCCTGTATAACACAACCCGTTTTCTTCTCCACCGGTTTCCCAGTATTTTTGTCCAAATCGCATTTCTCTCCCAACAATTCTCCTAGCTTCCCGGGGGCTATGTTGTATGTGTACGGGTTGATATCGACGAAGACCGGTTGTGCACCCAACCGGGCAATCACGCCGCCAGTGGCGAAAAAGGTAAAGGGGGTTGTGATTACGCCATGCCCTTGCCCAATACCAAGGGCCATCAGGGAGACCAGAAGGGCATCAGTTCCCGAGGAAACACCAATCCCGTGATTGACGTTGCTATAGGCAGCGATTTCTTCCTCCAGCTTCTTGACGTTGGGTCCGAGGATAAACCGCTGGCTCTCGAAGACGGCCTCAACGGCCCTCCTCAGCTCTTCCCTGATCTCCACATATTGTGCCCGCAGATCGACGAGGGGAATCTTCATTTCCATCGCAATCCCTCAAAGGAATGATGCATTCCGGAGTCTTTGTCCACACCAACTGCACGTGGTAATGAGGCCATCGAATCCCAACCGAACACCGCATTGACAAACGGAACCGATAGGATGCCTTCGATTTCCATGACAATCAAATACCATGCCACTCCGGGATTCATTTCGTAGACCTTCCTGAGGCCATTTTCCCCAACCTGTATTCCACGGTGTCCCCGAGACGAAAAAGATCCGTTGCCCGCCGCCAGATCTTCCCAACCAGACGAACCGTTTTGCTCGACATGAAGGGCTTATCTCCTTTGAAACCCTTTCGGTCATCGTACCAATACTGGAGGCTCCCCCGGAGACCCCGAGTACTCGATCGAAACCTCATGGATAGAACTGCAAAACCTGTCTTTTGGGCCAGGCGCCTCATAGTACTCGGCGAATAGGCATAGAGATGACGGGGAGATTCCAGGCCATACCAGAAGCGTCCGAAGAACCAGAAGTTAAGGCTGGCAATGTTGGGAACCACTATGTAAACAATACCCTGATCCTTTAGGATCCTATGGACTTCGTGAAGAGTCTCCACGGGATGGTGAACGTGTTCCAGTACGGATCTGAGGGTTATAACATCAAAAAACCGGTCTGGAAATGAGGCATCCGAAACCTCTCCCTGAAACATTCTTAGCCCCAAAGCCCTGGCTCTTTCCACGGCTTTTGAGCTGACATCAACCCCATAGGGGTCCCATCCCAAGGTCTTCATGAAAGCAAGAAATGAGCCGCTCCCGGCCCCGATATCCAGGATTTTCCCCTCTCCCTGGAAGTGAATAATATTTTTGACTGCAGCCCATTTCACGGGCAACAAGAGCGTCCTTAGGAGAATTCCGTTTCCCCGATTATCATGAGGATAGTTATAGAAAAGCGAGTATAGGCGTCGCCTCAGGGGGCTCAGCCTGTGACTATGGGACGGACCACCAGTTTCGGCATGGGGGCCATATGCAGCAGGGTAAAACCGCTTTACCTCCTCCCTGTCCGGCCTGGGATCGATAAAAATGAGTCCACACCCCAGGCATCTCACCAACTGGAATTCACTCCCAATTCCGTGGAGCCTGTCCCGGCCCTTTAGAAAGGGGAAAAATTCAGTACCTCCGCAGAGCTCACAACGCTCGACGGTTTCCATCTCTGCCTCCTCCTACTCCTCCAACTCGGCCACTGCTAGAAGGAACCGTTCCAGCCAGGCAAAGAGCTTTCAGGTAATAGCCAGTTTCTGATGGGCCTTTTTACCTTGAAAAAAAGGTAGATAGGCGGAAAAGACTCTGCATGAGTAGGCTCATACTACACTTCAGAAGAACCATGCCCCCCAGGACTCCAGCCTGAAAGCTACCCCGGCTTCTTTAAGGAGATATCTGGGATCGGTAAAATTCTCCTTTGGCCTGAGTTCTGACCCGGCTGGCTGTCTCCATGTTTTTTCACCCTTTGCACGACACGAGCCTCGTTGTTGACCCTCGCAAAACCACGGTACTCCATGTTCTCAACAGGAATTACTCGGGAAAGGCACTCTCTATGCCTTCCCCAACGCCATCATTCAATCCATTTTTCCAGTTCACAATCATAACCGAAAGATCCTTTTCTGCCGCTATATTCTCCAAAGCGCTGGGAAATTCCAGAACCTATTGAAATTACAGTGTACATACTTGACCTTCAGATAGAATACCGAGATTTTTCAACAGCTCCCGTAACTTGGGGCACACAACAGAGATAAGCTACCTTCTTGCCCGAATAGCCATGAGACAAAGCATGCCTATTCGGACTTTAGGAACGCCAAGCCCTGGGGAGAAACGGAGACTATTTCCCGCCTGGGCTCTCCTCCAATACTTTCTTGATAAGGACCTTTTCGCTTATGGTAAGAGGATTGGCCCTGAGATATCCCCTCAGAAATCGTATCCGGTCTCCATAGCTTAAGAACCCGGGGACGGAACAATTGATCTGAACCAGATTCCTGAGAATCCTTTCGTTGCCTATTTTCGGTTCCTGAAGTACATCCTCAAGATCGATCAGGCTGAAACCCCACCCATCGGGTCTCTCTCTCACGAGGATGTTGGAGGTCTTGAGATCACGGTGGTAGATTCCTGCCCGGTGGAGGGAACCGATCCATCCGGCGAACTGCCCCATAAACCTCCCCAGATCCTGCCTGGCTTTCCTCTCAAACCTTCGGGTCAGATAATGACCCATTTCCATATCACCAACCAACGATTCAGTGACAAAGAGGGCCTTTCGCAGGAGCCCGAGTTTCCGTCTCTCAATGTAGGCTAAAGGCTTCAGAAGGCACATTCCCCGGCTGAAAAGTACATTTCCCACCACCCAGGAGGATTTTCCCTTTGGCCGTTTAAATGAGTTCCTCAAACGATCCAAAATCGTTTCATATCGATACTCCTTGATACACACCCTCCGGTCATTGGCAGCAATATCCATGATTATCGAAACAAAGGACTCTGGCGAGTACTTCAACACCTTTTCCCGCTGGGAGTGGACCATCTCTCTGCGAGCCTCCAAGACCTTCATCAGATCATCTTCCTCCATCTCCCTGCGACGATAGATCTTCAGATCAGCCCGCCTTTCGATGGTAAAAACGGTACTCTCCTTGAGACATTTTTTGGCCCGCCTCTTATGATGACCGTTGACTATTTTTTGAACCATCCGCTCCACCCTCCCGAGGCATCTGTCCAGGGTCCTGCCAGAGAAGGTCCATCCTTGGCAGTAAGTGAGCAAGAATAACTTTTTGGCCTCATTGTCCAGCATGAAGTCCAGAACACTGAAGATCTGTGCTATATTCCATAAGCGCTTTGCCCGGGAGACCTTGAGCTGTCTTCGCGCCTGGTGAAAATCCACAAGATAGAGAGAGAGAGGACCCTTATCAGCAATGAGAAAGTTCCCTCCATGAAAGTCTTTGTGAAAAAGACCGCTATCATGAATCTTCCGGATCGTTTTGGCCAGAAGTCTGAGAATCTGATTTTTCTCCTCCATCTGGTCCGATCCGTGGAACCGAATTTTACAAAATTCGAGAAGGTCTCTGGCTTCCTCAAGAGCCTCGGCAACGAAAAAGCTCTCCTTCAGTACTCCATGCTTTCCTCTTTCGAGCATGCCCAAAGCCTTCGGCGTCAGGATCCCTTTTTGCGACAGGAATCGGGAAATAAGCCATTCCCTCATGGCCTGTGAGGGACGGATCAGGTATTTGAATCCCTTCAAGCCGCCAAGGATCCGAAACTGTTTGATAAAGATTGTCTTTCCTCCCTCGACGGGGAATGTTGCAGCACAATGAATTCTTGAATCCTTTATAACACGTCCTCCTCTGACCGCGGCCTGATGGCTCAAATCATCCAAAAAACCAGCCTTCAAAACTGGCCTCAGTCCAGGATTAATGACGCCACGGAGATTCCCCTCTCTTACACTGATCCAACTGGATTCTCTAATACTCATCGAATCTCTAAGATGAAGGGCGAACCATCCCTCTTCCCCTCTCAGAGTTAGAAATCAGGGAGAAACGGGCTGGCCGTCCTCCTTGTAAGCCTCGTTTTCCATTGTTCACGAAACTTCGGGGTTGCACAAGTTACTGTCACAGTCCACTCATTGACAGAGTAGACGGGCAAAACGTGGAGCTACCATAGCAGGGGCCCCGACCGCGAGAGAGTATGGTGGAACGTTTCTGTATGGATTTTCATCTCCCCCTTCTCCTCAAAATACTCAGGCGAGTTGCCTCTCTCGCCAGGGCCCTGAGCCCTTCTCGGTTCCCTCTTTTACCCCAGTATTTTGACAGGAACCTTAACCTGTCCCACTTAGTCACACAGGGAGGAAGTGAAGCATCTATTTGCGCCAGATTGAGGGCTATGTGCCTTCTTGAGATAGAACCCCTAAACCTTACCACATCAAGATCCAGCAAAACGATCCCGAGGCTGTCATCATACTCCTTGACAAGGACGTTGCTAGCCTTAAGGTCTCTGTGGAGGATTCCTTGGGCATGAAGTTTTGCAAGTGTGTCGGCCATCTGGAAAATGAGTTCCCTCTTTCTTTCGAGTCCCTGGAATTCGAGAGGAGGTAAAAAATTCTTGGAGGCATACCTGTCCAACCCCAGGCCCTCCTCCACTGTCTCCATAACCACTCCACATCCTATGAGTAGCCTTAGCCTCCGTTCCTCCCAAATAAGATAGACTTCCGGCACTCGAAAGCCTCTCGACTTCAGGACCCACCATCCCTTCCAGAAGGCCCTGGCCTTTGAAGGAATGAGACTGAATCTCAGGACATGGAAGAGTCCCCTAGAGAGATATACCTTACTACAAAGCGAATAGTTCCTCCCACCCAAGGTAATCCGGTGAACCTTGAGACAGCTCTGGGGAGACAGTTTTAGGACCTTTTGGTTTTGGTGATTGGAGACGGAGATGGTATCCTCAAAGATCTTTTGAACTTCTTGGATAGGAAAATCTCTCCTGGCGAACACCTTCCTCCTTCCCAAGCCGTACACAGTAAATAGGGTGTTCTCTTTGAAGCACCTCTTGTGGTCGGTCTGCTTGTTCCTCAGTATCAGACTATCCCTAAGTCGCCTCACGCCTGAGCACCATTCCGGCCCATTAGCCCTATCCCAATGAGGGATGTTGATAGATGATCACGATACTAATGCAGCTCGTATTCTTGAAATCCGACGAGCTCCTTGAGTGCTGAAACGAGCCTTTTCGCCCATAGATGAAGACTGTACTTCTCTATAACGGTCTTCCTTCCAGCCCTTCCAAGGCTTAATCCTTGTTCAGGATCCTCTATAAGAAGCCTCAAACATCTCGCCCATTCCTCTGGGTTTCGGGCAAAGAGGCCGTTCATTCCGTCCCGCACCAACTCTGCGTTTACCCCCACAGGTGAGCACACAACCGGAGACCCAACGGCCATGTATTGGAGGAGTTTAAATCCGCACTTCCCCCGTGCCCAAGGGTCATCCGTCAAGGGCATGATGCCTATGTCAAAGCTATGGAGATCCTGGATCTCCTCTTCACGAACCCATGGTTTCCTCTCTAAGGGAACATCATGCCAGTCTGGAAATTCATCGGATACGACTTTAACTCGTACCTCCTTTCTTTCTCGACACAACTCCCGTAAAACGTGATAGAGCTCCTCCAAATAGAACAGGGTGACGGCACTTCCAATCCACCCTATCCTAATGGTTTTAGACGGGGCGGGCTTCCTTTCCGTGTACCGGTTCATATCAATCGGGGTTGGAATCGTAAGCACCCTAGGATTGTATTCCATTGCAATTTCCCGTAAATAGGTATTCCCTGCTATCACGAGTTTACACCCTTTTACGGTTCTCCTAAATCGTCTTAGCCTCGTCTTGGAAAGCCCTGCCCCTCGCCGGGAATCCCGGTAAATAATAGCGTCATCGAAATCGAAAACGATTCTTTGCGATTTAGATCTAAGATATACCAAATCTAGTAAGCTGAAAAGCTTTTTCTGGATAAAGACCAAATTGAAATGCTTAAGCGCTGATAAGTCAGAGATCCTTTTGCATATCCCTCTTGTAACCTCCATAACAGAGGGCACGATTCCGGCCCTTTCCAGAAATGGTATATACTGAAGTACCCTGTATTTGCTACTCGGAGCCTCTCGGTTCGGAATAATAAATAAGGCCCTGAGCTCCCTATCTTCCAGGGCCACGCCTACCTCCCAAATGCATACAGTTGATGTTTCTTATCTCTTAGGGCTCTCAAGGATCTCTTCATAGAGCGCTTCCATTTCAAACAGGTGCCGGTCCCAGGAAAACTGCTCTGCTATCCTCCTTGCTTCATAGCCCATCCTCTCCCTTTCCTGCGAACTCATGAGGGCTACTATCTTCTGGCCCAACAGGTCCACAGACCACGCATCAGGGATGACATACCCTGATACTGCACATTGGATGAGTTCTGCTGCGCCATTGTGGGAAGTGGTGATCACCGGCACTCCCGAGGCCATTGCCTCAAGGGAGACGTTGGAGAAAGGATCGTAGAAGGTGGGGTGGACCAGCATATCGGATGCCGCCATTATAGCCTCAGGATTCACCACCTGGTCGAGGAAATGTGTCCTGTCCCCGATCCCACACCTTTTCGCAAGGCGTTCAAAAGGCGCCTTCTTCCCCCTTCCTGCTACCAGAAGGACCCAATTTCCCATATCTTCCCCAAGGTCCCCAAGGGACCTCATGAGACAATGAAGCCCCTTGAGTCGGAAATTATGGGCCATAAAGAGTATCGTTACCGTATCCTCGGCCAGGCCAAGAGCCCCCCTTACCTCCTGGCCAAGCAAACCCTTATTCCGCGGATGGAATCTCTCGATATCCACCCCATTGTGAATCACTCGAATCCTTGATGAGTCCATCCGCTTGTAGAATCTGAGGATATCCTGCTCCACCTTCTGGGAGTTTGCAACAACCTTCGGAAGGTCTGATGGCCCGTAAATGGTCCTCTCCATGAGAATGTTTATCACGACCTTGAGGCTTAAAGTTCTCCTCAAGCCAGTGGCAATTCTATCCGGCCCCCTTTCCCGCGATCTTATGTCCTGTATGAGCCATGCTGGTTCCGTTCCCCCCCCGGGCCGATATACGTCGACAAAAGGGACCCTTCCAAACCCTTGAACCACGTCGAAATTCTGTGACCGGAGAACTCGGCGAGCGGATAGGGCCAAGGAGAGTATCTTGCCCCATCGGGGGTATGAAATCAAAGGAAGACGGTGAAACCGGATTCCCTCGTCTACTTCCGCCCAGGTGTAGGCAAAGACATGGACTTGGTGGCCCCTACGGGCCAACACCTTCGCCAGGACTCCCGTATAGTGCTCCCCACCACCCCGCCTGGGGTCGAAACGATCGACAATTAAGGCGATCCTCAATTCTTATTTTCCCCGTCCCCCGTGAGTTGGAGTTCCCAGAGCTTGGCATATTTGAGGAAGACATAGAAGGCCGTCGTCCCTGCGATAATTAAGCCAGGAATCCCATCTCGAAATCCTTGCTTGAGAACATAGTCTCTAAGGAAACGAAAAAGAGGATGGGACAGCAATGTCCTAAGCTTAAACGCCCTGCCAACTCTTTGCATTTCTCTGGCGGCTTCTGAAGCATACCGGTCCATCTTCTGAATATGGTCTGAAATATTTTTGTACGTATAATGAAAAATGTGACCTTTCAGGACGATAACCGCACCATTCACGTCGATCTTGGGGTGAGGATCTTCCCCCTTCCAGCGTGCATCTCTTGGAGCCACCCTCAAGACGCGGTCTGGATACCATCCTCCATGGTCAATCCAACGCCCCAAATAGTAAGTTCGCCGCCGGAAGCTGTATCCGCCCACTCCGGTCAACTCATGGCTGAAAACCTGCTGAAGCTCTTTCTGAAGCTCGCTGCTCAACTCTTCATCCGAATCGATCGAGAGGATCCATTGCCCGGAAGCCAGTTGTCTGGCAAAGTTGAACTGTTCACGAAACCCAACCCACGCCCTCTGGTGGATCTTGTCGGTGTATTGACGCACGATCTCCAAGGTCCTGTCCGTGCTGAAGGAATCGACAACGACGATTTCATCTACCCATTGGATGCTTTTTAAACATGCCTCGACTGTCCTTTCGCTATTAAACGTTAAGATACACGCTGAAATCATTGGCCCAGTCATATATCACCCCAGAATGTGCGGGTTAGTTCCCCGTCCAACCCTTCGATCACCTCATGGCAAACCGTACTAGCGTACACCTGCTCGATGTAGGCAGAGCCCTCGGAAACAATAAATCCACCTTCACGCAAGGCCGGGCACAAAGCCACAGCACTTTGAAAAGCTTACACCTCCACAGAATCTACCCGTCGATTTAAGCCATTGGTGTTACAAGGTGAGCTGTTAATGGCTTGGATACCAACTTCTTCTGGGCCCCATATCCAGAATTCTCCGGTAAAAGGCCTCGATTTCTTCGGCCTGTTTATCCAGGCGGAAGTCCCTTTGGGCCTTCTTTTGTGCGGCTCTCCCCATCTCCATTCTTAGGTGACTGTTTTGAACGAGAGATCTGATTGCCCTGTAAAGATTGTCAGGAGTGTCGTCGACCAAGAACCCTGTTTCCCCGTCCTCGACAAGCTCCGGGAGCATCCCTCTTCTGGCAACCACAGCTGGTTTGCCCATGGCCATAGCTTCCCGGAGGGCTCGAGCGGTCCCGTCTGACCCTGCCATCAAGAAGACAAAGATGTCCATGGCTGCCAGGGTACCAAGATAGTTTTCTCTCTGGTAGTCAGCCAGAATCACATTGGCCTCAAGCCCCAGCCGCTTGGTGGGCTCGATGACACTCTCTCTTATCTGGCTACTCCTCCCCATCAGAAGCGCCTTGACATGGGGAAATTCCCTGACCAGCTTGGCTAGGGAGACCAAAAAAACATCTGTTCTCCGGTATTTCTGAAAGCGAGCCACCATGCCGATAACCAGATCCTCTGAATTAATCTTGAAGACCCTCCGCATATTCCGAAATGACCTCTGTGGATCATACCGTTCCAGTTGTAAGGCCGTCCCCACCTTACCCACTCTTTCCGGAAGGATAGGCAGGTTCGTCGAGCCCTTCTTTCGAGCCATTTCTGAAAAAGTGACAATCCCATCCGTCAATCTCGATACGAGAAGACGATTCCCCCAAGATGGCGTGATGGCGTCTCGATTATGGTCTGTCCTTATGAGCACAGGTCTTTTCCTTGATAACCGCGCAGCCAATCCTCCCAGAGTGTGATCGTGGGAGTTGTGAACATTTATCACGTCAAAATTCATAGCGGAAATAAACCGGCGTAAGTCCCTTACATCCTTCAAGATATCAGTCAAACCCAAATTCCAGAAACCCTTTCCTATAGGACGAAGCCGGAATCGGTCAATGCTCTGAAAATTCTTACCCGCAACACGGTGGGCTATACTGTCCTCAACATCGAAAGGGGGTGATCGATATGCGAGGGTCACTTGGTGCCCCCTTTTCTGCAGGGTTTCGCACAGGATGACTGTCGGTTCCGCAGGACCCGTCCACTTCCAGTTGCTAAACAGATGTAGAATCTTTATGGTTCTCTTCAAGTGCAGGCTCCCGCAGTTACTCCGCTTAATAAGCCCGCAATGTTTCCTCAACACTATAATTAGATGAGGATTTTCCTCTGCATTTCCTCACGCAAATTTCTTCGTCAAAATAGTAAGAAATTGAACTGTCTAGACCCTGGGGAAAGCGATACGATTCAGAGATAGCCAGGCATATCATCCTTGCAAACATCCCACACAGGCTACCCTTGCTATAGTCATTACGCAGAAGTGAATAACTCATGGAACTTATTTAAAAAGTATTTGAAATGAATTCCCTATATATTAACATATTTACATAACTTGTACAGAACGTAGCTTTTGGTAGAGGTAGTTCACATCCTCTTTATCTTTTCCAATTCTTCTTTGACTTTGTTCAAATCGCATGATATCGTCCTTTTACGTTTTAGTCAATCCGGGACCAAGTGCTCTTGCTAATCGAGCAACATTGCTTGCGGATTACCGATAATGAATAAAGGCAAGATTACGGGTTGGGTGAGAGTCGTAAGAAAAGCTCCCTCAGAGGACGGGCATTTGGAAATTTACCACCGTCCGGGGGAGGATCAGTGGGTTGACCTGGCACTGGCATACTGGCAGGGTATTCTGAACGGTCTTACCGTTGTCAAAAAATCCCGCTCTGCCATAGTGCATAAGGGAAGCCTAAATCAGGACAGCCCCACGTTCTACGCCAAGCGTTTTTTAATTCGGGGGCGGAGCGATTGGTTTAAGCATATGATCCAAATGTCAAGAGCCAAGCGTGCCCTGATCCGCGGCGAAGAAATTCAAGCGTTGGGTTTCTCTGCCCCTCGTGCACTTTGCCTTATTGAGAAGCGCCGGGCCGGTTTTGTAACGCAGAGTGCGCTCATTACCGAAGCGATCCACGATGCTCCCAACATTCATGACTGGCTCAATTGCCCGGAGCTTGAGCTTGCCAAATCGATTCAACGAAAACGCCAACTTTTGCGTGCGTTTGGACATGCAGTGAGCGCCTGGCATGAGACTGGGCTTTATCATGGAGATATGCGTACGCACAATATCCTCTGCCGCACTTCTAAAGGAGGGTTTACTTTCTTCTGGTTGGATAATGAACGTTGCCTAAAATTAGCACGGTTGCCGATGCGGTTTCGGGTTCACAACCTTACGCAGTTGAATATGCAACGTTGGGGAGTAACCTTGACGGACCGATTGCGTTTCTGGAAGGCCTATCTCCAGGAAACTCACATTCCACCCAAGCAACAAAAAAGGGTCATACGGAAGGTGATTCAAAAAACCAAAAAACGCTGGAAGAAGAGAAGGTGGATGTGATTTTAAAAATATCCACCCTGAAGTTTTTGTGTCAAGTCCATCCATTTCGGAAACAGTTCGGTTAGACAGGTCAGTTTCTCCAAAGAGCAGTCAGAGAAGTTGGTCATTCCACACAGGGCTTTCAATCAGCTGCTCATCCAAGAAAACCTGAACGAGCCGCTGACATCTTCTGACCCATCAATATCGAGCTATGAATCGAGCGGGGAGAGAGTAGTCGAATTCGTCAAAGACAGACGACTGTCATCATAGACTTATGCACTCTTACCCTCAAAGGTTTGGTGCACATGGAGCCCTGTACCCGGGCCCCCGTCAATACGGGTGGAAGAACCATTTCATATGTGGTGAATTACCACTTCGAGTACGGCGGTGCTGGATTTCACATGGCAGTCAACCATGCCTACGCCGCCTACGTAAAATACGCCAGACTTTGGGGGATACAATAGAGTCTTGTCAGGCTTCGTTCAAAGGGGAAAGTGTTCCCCTCATGGGATGAGACTCAGGAGACCGGAACCCGATGAGGGAAGCCTCGAGATATTTGAAGATCCCGCGAAAAGTTATCCTTACCCACCAAAAGCTCTTCAGGCATCAAAACGTATACAGAAACGGTTACCACAACCAATTCCCTTGAATGACCTTGAACAACACTTTTAACCAAGCTTTTCCGCAACTCAACGTTTTCCTATCCATCGGGATTTTCCTTCATTTTCAGAAGCACTTTTGCAGCGTCGAAGACATCTTGACTGCTGATGGCCTTCATGCACTTCACATCCTTACATCCCCTGTTGCGGCAAGGGCTACAAGGCAGGTCTTTTCGGACTATGATATGAGGCGTTCCCTCATACGGCGCATTCACGATGGGATCGGTGGGTCCAAAAATCCCCACAACCGGGGTCTTAACGAGGGAGGCGATATGCATGGGACCAGTATCGTTTCCGACGTATACGCTGCACCGCCTGAGTATTTCCGCCAGCTGTTTGAGGGAACGGGTCTCGGGGGCCACTATGGAATCCCTTCTCATCCGGGCCCTTACCTCATCGACCATTGCCTTCTCCCCCGGACCCCAGGTAAAAAGAACGGAAACCTTGAGCTCCTCTACAAGCCGATCGGCCAGCTCGCTGTATTTAGTAGATGTCCACCGTTTATAGGTTGTTTTTGGACTCGTCCCCGGGTGAATGGCAACCAAGGGGCTTGACATCCCGGGGCGTCGACTCCGGAAGAATTGGTCCACATATTCCACATCTTCCTGAGACACATGGAGATCCACATCCCCTCTTCCCCCGTCCAGGCCTAAAGGGCTGAGCAGGGCGAAGTTTCTCTCAAAACGGCTTATTCGGTTGGATCTAGGCCTCACCTTTCGGTTATTAAAAAGGTAACTCCACTCCTTGCAGTATCCCCGATCGAATCCAACCCGTTGATTGGCGCCGCTTATGTAGCTGATCAGCCCACTCTTCAAAATGCCGTGAAAGTCAAAGGCGATATCGTAATGCTTGTCCCTGAGCCCCTTGACAAATCGATATACCTCCCCGATGGTCCTCAAAAAGCCAAGGGGATTGACGATACCCTTTTTCCATCTATCTCGATGGAAAACGATGGTCTCGTCGATCTCGGGTTGATGCAGTAAGACATCCTGGGCCTTCTCCTCTACCACCCAAGCAATGTGAGTCGTTGGAAACCTATCCCGTAAGGCATTGACAGCAGGAAGAGTTCGGACTACATCCCCGATAGCGCTCAACCGGATGATCAATATCCTCTCGAAAGCCTTCATTATAGCTCCGCTCATAGGTATCATATCACGAAATACTTGCGGCCCAAGCTCCCCTTGACCTCCTTCACCACCTCCGACAAATCGTATCTTTCGTTGGGTTCGATCAAAAGATGGATGTGGTATGGCATAACCACAGAGCTCTAAATCTTGAAAGCTAACAATGACTTATAATACAAACTGTCAACGGAAACTGGTAACACAATTACCACATCATGTCAATTTTTTCCTACGATTTTCAATTAGCTAGAATACCTATGTAATGAGGAATGAAGTGAGGTATCACTCCCAGTAGCTGACGAAACCCCCATGCGATCGATCGAAACGGAGCTTTGAGACAACTCAGTCCGGCCACGAAAAATGGTCCTACAATAAGAACACTTTTCATAGAGCTATCGATGAAATGAAATGGAAAGAAGAGAGGGGAAGCTCTCATGGATCCGGCTGGGAAAATCGAACTTTTGGCCCGTAGGGTGAAAAGGGGGGGAGAAAAATACGGGAATCAGATTGGGAGAAATTAACGGAAAGACCATTCCTCCCCATGAGATCTGGAGGCAGTGGACAATTCTGTCCGACAGGAAGACTAACTTTTCAACCGGTTCAGGAATTTTTCCGGCATGCTACTCGGATTTCCCCTCTTGTTGAGGCAGAGGTGCCGAGTCTCACCATACACAATGACCTCTTGGGTCTCCTTTCTCAGAACCCTATAGCCAAAGGTCACCATCCGGGTTTTCAAATCCTTCAGATGAGTTCGCACAACGATCAGCTCATCGTATTTGACCGATCCCTTATATCTACAGCGAAGGTCCACCACCACCAGCCTGTATCCCATTCCCTCAAGGTCCCCGTAGCTGAACCCCTTTGCCCGGCAGTATTCAGACCGTCCTACTTCGAACCAGACAACATAACTGCCGTAATAGGCCACTCCCATCTGATCCGTTTCGGCATAGCGTACCCGAACATCAACATCCACATAATCCCTATGATCGGCCCCATTATCCACAGTCATACTTTCGCCACGAACCACTATCTCTCTTAAACCTTGAAGAAATTCCGTTTATCATTACGGGCATCCGACCCCAGCTCGGAGGGCCAAGTAATCCCCAAGTCCTTTCATCATTGATCGAACTGGTAGATTATCTCACCCTTTTTTACCAAACCGAGTTCCCTTCGAGCCAGTTCCTCGATGTATTTCCTGTCGGTCCTCAAATTGTCGATCTCGGCTCTCAACCTATCATTCTCTTGCCGCAACTCCTTATTATCCCTTTCGATCTCCTTCAATTCTCTTCTCAGACGGTAGACCTGCAAAAGCCCCTTATCCCCAAAAAAAGTGAAGAAGATCATCACCGATACGAGTAACAGTATCGTGACAAGGAATCTCTTGTTATACGCTTTTGAAGGGCCCATTTCCTTTAGCCTCTATTTCAACCTGAATTTGACGGCTATGGTCCCCCATTGCTCAACCGTCGGCCCGCCTTCGTCCAATGGATTGAATCGCCACTGCTTAATATAGTTTATGGCGATTTGCTCCAATTCCGCATCTCCTCTGAGAAGGGAAAATACCCTCCCCACCGATCCATCGGGCAGCACCCAAAACTTCAGTTCAACCTCCCCTTCCCTGTCGATCTTTACCGCAGGGATTTCAGGTTTATAAAGTATTTTCCTTTTGCCAGCTGGCCCCTTGATTCCAATGGAATCCTTCTTCATACCTCGGACCGATGGCTTCTTGGATTGGATTTTTGTCATTATCCGGGCAATGATATGCTCGGTCCCTTTATCCTCAAGAATCCGTCTTCTGGGAATTTCCATCTCCCCTATACCCACGGACAAAGTCTTCCCCCTATAATCACCCATAGGCATTGGGGATTCCCGGAAGAGTCTCTCTAAGTATTTAAAAAAGGGGGAATTTCTCAATAATCTAACCCTTTCCTCGGGGGTGATCTTTTCCTTCCGCTGGGGAACGAGAAAAGAGGGACTCGGAATATCGATACTCTCTCCCAAGCTCAGCTCTCTCAACTTGCTCATGAGGAAATCCTCGCGTCTCTTCCGATCATCAACGAGGAATTGTTTGACGGACCTCTCCTCTTGTCTTTTTCCTTCTTCCATCCTTCTAAGGAAAGGCTTTAAATAGAGCTGCTTGGGTTCCACTAACTCGATGGGGAAAATCCTCAACTTGGTCACCGCGAAATAATTGGGCACAAACAACAACAAGCTGAAGTGAATGAGGAGAGATACCAGTATGAAAAAAAATGATTTCATGGAAACGATTCCTGAGAGCTACTTCTTCCTCTCCTCCGGCCTCGTGGCGATGGCCAGTTTATTGAAACCAGATGTCTTTGCCACATCCATGACCTCGACCACTTTCCCGTGGAGCACCCTTTCATCCGCCTGAATGATGACCATCCCTTCTCGACTCTCTCTGGCGGCCTTCTTGAGATACTTTCCCAACTCCTCAATACTTACGAGTTTCTGTTGCACAAAGATCTTATCGTCCTTAGCCATAACCACCCTAACCTCTTTCTTTTCCCTGGAGATCTCCGTCGATGAGGATTTGGGGAGTTTCACCTTAATCCCCGGGGCCACGATGAAGGTGGTAGAGAGCATGAAAAAGATGAGCAATAAAAAGACGACATCCACCAGAGGTGTCAAATCAAACTTCGATTCCTCCCTTTTCATCGGTTTAAAGTGCATAATCCCTCCCCTTTTCCAAAACAGGCCAATTGTGGATCCCTATCGTTCCCTCCCCTTGAGCAAATCGACCATCCGTATTGAGTGTTCTTCCATCTCCACTATTAAGGCATCCGCTTTATTGGCCAGATATCGGTAGAGTACGAAAGTCGGAATGGCGACCACCAGTCCCGCTGCCGTCGTAATCAGGGCCTCTGAAATCCCGCCTGCGAGGCTGCTGGGATTCCCAACCCCTTGAATTGATATGACGTTAAAAGCCTTGATCATTCCAAAGACCGTCCCCAATAACCCCAAAAGAGGTGCAATGGCTGCGATGGTCCCAACCACATTGATATATCGTTCGAGGGTTGCTGCCTCCTTCCTCCCGATCTCCTCGATGCTCTCCTTGACGATCTCCCTTCGTTTACCGAAATTGCGAATCCCGGCAATAATGATATTGGCCATTGAGGAGTTGTCCTTTCGACACCGGGTAATCGCTTCCGGGATCTTCTCTCGACGAATGAGGTCCTCGATTTCGATCAAGAAATCTCGAGGGATGACCTTTGATTTCCTTAAACTCCAAAGCCTCTCCAAGAAAATGGCCAGCGCTATGATGGAACATAAGGCAATGGGAATCATTAAAACTCCGCCCTTGACGACAAAATCGTACATGTCCCCTCCTCTCCTATCTCTTGGATATCTCTCTTTCCACCCGTTTCAGCATCTTGCGACTAACCTCCTTCATCTCCCCCGATCGGGCGGTGTGAAGTAGTTTCTGGTAAATTTGCCGAGCTTCGGACCACCTCTCCTGATCCATATAAATCTGGCCTACCCTCAAAAGGGCCTCCTCCACATAGTCCCCTCGATCATAATGGAGATAGAGTACCTTCATGAGCTCCAGCGTGGCCGACTCCTTATCCCCCAATGCCAGATAGGAATCACCAATTTTCAGTTGGGCGAGGGCAGCCGTGGCCTTATCCGGAGAACCACTGGCCTTCTTAAAGGAAGCAATAGCTTCTCGGTAGTCTTTACCACCAAGATAGAGCATTCCCAAATTGAGTGATGCCTCGTAGACGATAGGATCATTCGAATATAACGCGATTAGCCTTTTGAGGGTTTTCTCAGCCCAATCGGGCCTCTTCAATATCTGATAGCACTCACTTGCCTTGAGGTAAGATCGCTTGTCCCATCCCGATTTGGGAAATCGATAAATGACCCGTTCGTAGCTCCTGAGGGCCCTTCTGAAATCCTCCAGAGCGTAGTAACCTTGGCCGATCTTGTACCATGCCTTTACCACATGGTTACTCTCTGGAAAATGCCGGGTGACTTTTTCATATTCGGAGACGGCCTCCGGGAATCGCCTCATATTCATGTATATCTCGCCAATTCTGTACTGAGCATCATCGGCCAGGTCGCTTTTCGGATAGTTTCGGAGCATTTCCCTATAGGCGAAGATGGCCCTATCCCACTGCCCATTTTTCTCATAGAACTCGGCCAACTGGAGTTCCAAGTTAGCCCCCAAGGGATGGTTCGGATACTTCCGGAAAAAATCCCCTATTTTTTCGATGAAACGATCATACTTGCCCTCCTGGTAAAAGGAGAGGATAATCCCATAATTGGCTTCGGGCGCCTCCTTCGAATCGGGATAGACCTTGATTACCTTCAAGTAGCCAAGTGTAGCCCTGAGGTACTCCCCCAAATTGTAATAACTATCCCCTATCCTTAGCAGGGCTTGAGGGGCCAACGGGCTCGAAGCGGCAAAATTTACCAGTCGGGAAAAGGCATCTATGGCCTTTTTGAAAGCTCTACTCCTGAAATGGGACATCCCCAACCAAAAATACGCATCATCCGCATAAGGACTTTTTGGGAGATCCTTGAGTATCTCTTCGAATCGTTCCGCAGCTTCCGCGAAAAGTCCCTGCTTGTAGTAGATCCAACCAGTCAAAAAATAGGCCTTGTCCAGCTTTTCCCCTCTGTAATCCCCATGAGTTAATCGGGCTAAGTAATCCAGCGCCCTCTTATACTGTTTTAAGTTAAAGTAGGCTTCTGCCAAGAGGACGGTAGCTTCGGGGGCGAGGTCATGCTCTGGGTAGGTTTCAACCAGCTGATTGAAGTATGAAGCCGCCTTCCTCCACTTTCCCAGCTGAAAATAATACCATCCCAAGCTATTGAGGGCCTTTCCATAGTAAAAACCGTTATTTACCAGCTCCCTGAAATAGCTTGTTGCCTCGGCGTATTTTCTCAACAATAAATTCGCCTCCCCGATCCAATAGATGACCTCATCCCTCCGGGAGAAATCGGGATGTCCCGAAAGAATCCCCTCCCAATAATGAATGGCTTCGTTATACGACTTCTCCTGGAATAGGGAAAGACCAATTTTGAACAGGGCTTGATCGGTTAAAGGGCTATCGGGATATCCATCAATGAGGACCCGATAGGAGTTGAGGGCATTTCGGTACTCCTTCAAATTATAAAAAGACTCCCCGATATTGAAGTATACTTTGTCCTTCAGTTCAGTCATTGGATATAATTTGACGAGCTTCCGATAAGATTCGATGGCCTTTTGAAATTCCCCCTCCTGAAAATAATAGTAAGCTATTTCGTTAAGCGCAGTACTCCCCCAAGTCGATTGGACGTAGCGCTCCGCAAGTTCTCGGTGGTATTGGATCGCCTTTTCCAGTTCCCCTTGACCCAGGGAGGATTTAATCAACCCGTAATAAATAATTTCGGTCAATTTGGTCTCGGGGAATCTCAACAGTAACTCCTCGAATACCGAGGCCGAATCTCCATATCTGCTCAAGGAGACCAAGCTCCAGCCCAACCCATAAAGGGAATTCTCCAATAAGGGGTGCAGCGCAAAATCCGCGTTAAAGGCCTTAAAAGTCTCTTCCGCCTTCTCAAATCTATTGAGGTGAAAAAGGTTGGCACCTATGAGGTATTGAGTCTCAATCCTGAGGTTGCCCTGGGGAAATCTCTCCACCAAATGACGGAACTTTTCCAATCCTCCGTCGTAATTATTCATGCGGATTAACGACTCCCCGGCCCAGAAAAGTGCTGATTCCGCAATGGAGCTCTCGGGACGCAGTCGATATGCTTCGTTGAGAAATTGATATGCGCTTTCGTACTGACCTTGTTTGAAATAGATCCATCCGGCTGAATAATAGGAATAATCGATGAGTTTGTCCTTGGGATATCGATCGATCACCTCGAGGAAATACTTCAGTGCCTCCTCCAATTGATTGAGGTGAAGCTTGGACTCCCCCAACCAATAGTATGCCGATCCTAAGAGTGGGCTCTCTGAGTAGTTGATAATGAACTCTTCAAATGACTCAACGGCATCACCATAATTCTCCTTCAGATAGCGATATTTCCCCTGCTTATAAAGGGCAAGTTCTCCCTCAAAGACTTTTGCCACGGAAGTACTGAGAGAGCTGAAATAAGCGCAACCCGGGGACTTGGTCGCTGGCCTTACCTTCCGCAACTGAGCCATCATCTCCTCGTCTCCGGCCCTGTATTCAATCTTCGGTTCCGCCTTAACCCCTTGGGCCACGATAAGCGGAAGGGGAATCTTCCGGTAATCGGTAAGCTTCGACTCATCAGGGCTCGTAATAACAACCTCTGGGAGACTTATCCGAAGCTGTTCTTCGGTGCCCTTCAGCTTTGGAACAAGGGAGGTGCAAAGGAGGGCAAAAAATAAGAAGGCCGTGGCAAATTTTATTGCTTTCTTGAACATGGACAATCCCTCAAAGGGAAATGCTCCATCGGCCTTTGGGATATATCAAAAAAGAACGTATCAGAATCAAGACCCCTTGTCAAGGAAGTAGCTTATCCCCGCACGGGTTAGGAAGCCCGTTGGGGGGCAACGGAGTTCTAGCGTTTCCTGAGTTTTACTAAGGAATATTTTTGTAACCAGTTAATTATATAGGAACCCAGGAGCTTTGCCCCAGCTGGAACATTCTAACATTCCATGCGGATAGCATAAGTCGGTCATGAAAAAAAATCACCCTCGACGGGTCCCCCACCTCCTCCACACATTAGGCTCAGGGGCAATGATCTTTCCTATAAAATCAGGAAACTACGGCTGAAGTTCTGTTGACAACCACCGTAAGAAGTGATAGCCGATAGGAGGTTGGGATGCTGAGGAACTGGTATTTCGTCACACTGATTTTTTTCTGGATCTCCTCTCTCCTGAGGGGACCAAATCCCATAACCTGAGAAATCGCGTCCAAGTGGATTTTGACTCCATGAAAGAGGAAATGGTAGAAACCCAAATCCGGGCAAGGGGGATCAAGGATGAGGGTATATTGAATGTCATGCGCAAGGTAGATAGGCACAGATTTGTCCCCGAAGAGATGCGTCACCAGGCCTATTCAGATCGACCGCTGCCCATTGGTGAGGGACAGACCATTTCCCAGCCTTACATCGTAGCCTTGATGACGCAATTGCTTGAATTGAAGGGGGGGGAAAGGGTTTTAGAAGTAGGCACGGGATCGGGTTACCAGGCTGCAATATTGGCAGAACTGGCGAACTACGTCTACACCATTGAAATTATCGAGTCCCTGGGCCTCTCCGCAGAAACGCTTCTGAGGGAATTGGGTTACAGAAATATCGACGTCAAAATTGGGGATGGCTACATCGGCTGGGACGAATTTGCGCCCTTCGATGCCATCATCGTGACCGCCGCCCCTCCCCATATCCCTCAGCCCTTACTCGATCAGCTCAAGGAAGGCGGAAGGCTCGTTATCCCCGTTGGTGATTATTATCAGGAGCTCAAAAAGGTCACAAAGACAAAGGGGCAGATCGAAAGCCAGAATGTCACCCCGGTGCTATTCGTTTCCATGACGGGTGAATACGTCAAGATGGGAAGAAAGAGATGAAGGATGTAATCATCCCTTCCCTTTACGCCATTTATCAAGCCTCTTCCTGATTTCCCCCTCATAACCCTGATTCGAGGGTCGGTAGTAAATCCTTCCCTTAAGGTCCTCAGGAAGATAATTCTCCTCTACGTAGTGGCCTGGAAAGTCATGGGGATATTTATATCCCTTTCCGTAGGCTAGCTCCTTCATCAGTTTTGTGGGGGCATTTCGTAAATGAAGGGGAACCGGGAGCGAAAGAGTCCGTTGTATGTCCTTCTGAACATCGCGATATGCCGTATAGAGGGCATTGCTCTTGGGGGCCGCGGCCAGATAAACGGCAGCTTGAGCGAGAGCCAAATTTCCCTCCGGCAATCCCACAAAATTGAATGCTTGCATCGCTGTCACGGCCACTTGAAGGGCCTGAGGGTCTGCATTTCCGATATCCTCAGAGGCAAATCGAACCATTCGCCTCGCGATATAAAGAGGATCTTCACCCGCTTCCAGCATCCTAGCGAGCCAGTAGAGGGCGGCATCGGGATCACTTCCCCTGAGGCTCTTATGGAGAGCGGAAATGAGATTATAGTGTTCCTCCCCATTTTTATCATAGAGCAACGCCTTTCGCTGCATCACCGCTTCGAGGGTTTTCAAGGTAATCCGTCTTACTTGCTTCCTACCTGGGAGTGCGGTCATCACCGCCATCTCCAGGACATTGAGGGCAATCCTGGCATCCCCATCGGCCATGGCAGAAATGTGATCGAGGAGGTGGGGTGCCAGCTCGACGGTAAATTTCCCCAATCCCCTCTCCTCATCATTCAAGGCGCGGTTGAGGATCAAGAGTAGTTGATCCCTTGTCAAGAGGTGTAGGGTAAAAACCCGTGTCCGCGATAAAAGGGGGGAGATTACCTCGAAGGACGGATTTTCCGTTGTCGCCCCGATGAGGATCAAAAGACCGCTTTCTACATGGGGGAGGAATGAATCTTGCTGGGCTTTGTTAAACCGATGGATTTCATCAACGAATAAAATCGTTCTCCGACGGTGGAAAAGCCTTTGGTCCTCTGCCTCCTTGATCACCTCCCTTATCTCCTTCACCCCTGACAAAACGGCGCTGAAGGAAATGAAATGAGAATCCGTTGCGGAAGCAATAATCCTGGCAAGGGTTGTCTTCCCGGAACCAGGAGGTCCCCAAAAGATCATCGATTGAAGCTGATCCCTTTCGATGGAATTCCGGAGAGGCTTCCCCTCGCCCAAGAGATGCTCCTGACCGTGGAACTCCAAAAGAGAGGTAGGCCGCATCCGATCGGCCAAGGGTGCAAAGGCCTTCCCCATCCCCTCTCCCTGGGGATCGAATAAACCCCGTTCCGATCTCAGGCTTGGATCCTTCATGAACTCCCTCTGAACTCGATTACCAGTCAGTTAGCTCAGGAACGTCGGACTCCTTCATAAAGTCATAAAACCCCTAAGGCCTCTGAAAAACTGAGAAAAAGGAGCTCTGAGTGCGAATTAAGATTTTTTCGGTAACCATTCTTGATGATCTCGTAAAAAGTCAAAATTCGATGGCAAAGTAAAAAGCTCGCAATGACGAAGGATGCAGCGCAACGCAGCCCTTCGGCTTTGCTCAGGGCCGTGAGCATGTCGAACGGAAGTTGGACTTTTTACGAAGCCATCATTCTTAGTGAAGCGAACTTTAGAATGGTCGAAAAAATATTTTGAGCAGCGAAGAGCGACTTTTTCAGAGATCCCCCCCCACATTTGACATCTCCCTAGAACCATACTATTATACCCCTCGGTCCAAGTCAAGCTCCCTCCAATGAGCCGAGGGCTTGAAGCCATGAAGGTAGAGTATTACGGCTATTGTTGGATCTGTGGTGAGAAGAACCCGGGTGGACTTCAATTAAAATTCGACCTCAACAAGGACGAAGAGACCATCCAGACAAGCTTTATCTCCCCGGAAACCTACCAAGGCTACGACGGAATCGTCCATGGGGGAATCCTTTCGGCCTTATTGGATGAAGCCATGGCTAAACTCGCCTTTGAGTTGGGCTATAATGCCGTCACAGCGATGCTAAACGTCCGGTTTAAGAGCCCCGCCAAGGTAAAGGAAAAACTCACGGTCAGGGGCGAAATTATCCAGGCTAATCGGAGGTTAGTCCTTGCCAAAGCCACAATTCATCGAGAAGACGGCACCCTCATAGCCGAAGGAGATTCCAAATTGCTGCGGAAATAGAAACTAAAGATGAAGCGCAACGCCGCCCTTCGGCTTTACTCAGGGCCATGAGCCTGTCGAATGGCAGATGGACTTTTTACGAAGCCGTCAAAGCTTCAATAGGTCCTTTATATTCTGTCCCAATATTTTTTGCCTTTCTTCTTCCCCGAGCCCCGAACCTTCCATCTCTTCGATATAACGCCTTGGGGGTATGAGGGGATAATCGCTCCCGAAGAGAATTTTGTCAGCCCCCACGATAGTAACCGCCACGGAATAGATCTTCCTCTGATAGAGAAAGGGGGAGGCCGCCGTATCATAACAAGTCTTCTCGGCGGCCTTAGCCACCTCGGGCATCAGTTCGTAGAAAAAGAATCCTCCTCCCCAATGGGCCAAGAGGATCCGAACCCGGGGAAATGCGCGGATGAAATCATATATAGATTGCAATGGGATATTGCACTTACCTGGATATGAATGCCCCACTATTTCGCTGCTGTGGAGCATCAACGGGAGGTCGGCTTCTTCCACTATTTCACAGATGGGTCTCAGCGAGTCGATATCGTAAAAAGAGGTAGCGGAAGGGTAGGATGCCAATTCCCCGATTCCCTTCATTCCCAGGCTGATGCATCGCTTGGCCTCCTCAATAGCCTTATCACCATGATTTGGCTGAATACAGCCAAATCCGATAATTCGCTCGGGAAATCGATGCATACCCTCCAAAATGTAGTCGTTTCCTGCGGAACACAACGCGCTATCCGACCAGGGAAATCCACACACCACCGCTTTGTCGATGCCTTCCTCATCCATTGAGATAATCAATTCCTCCACCCCTACCATTTTCGCCTTCCCATTCTTGTAAATCTCCCCAAAGGCCATGTCCCTTTGGGAATACTTTCCACGATTCCTCCTCACCTCCTCTGAAAAGATATGGGTGTGGCAGTCAATGATCACCGGCTTCACTCCTCAGCTTTTTAAAGCCTCCCCTTGGTAAATCCGTACCATCCCAACATCTTCCCCATGCTCCAGTATTGACGGGCCCCCGCGCAATATGCGACGGGAAGGGCCTTTGCGATATCAATCAGTCCCTTCTCTTTTAAGACCGTATCATCGCTGTGTATGACCACGATCTCCCCGAGGAAAAGGTCGTGGCTTCCCAAAGGGATGATTCTCTTAACCTTGCATTCCAAATTAACAGGACACTCCTCGATGAGGGGAGAAGAAACCTCCTGAGCCGGTACGGGGGTGAGACCGGTTTCCGAAAACTTATCCACCTCTCTTCCCGAGACAACTCCACAGAGGTCGACTTTCCCAATCATTTCCTCCGAGGGAATATTCACAACGAACTCCTGAGAAGCCTTAACCAATCCATGGGAATACCGACCTGGCCGGATCGAAATGGAGACCATTGGGGGAACCGAATTAACCATCCCCACCCAGGCGAGGGTAATTATGTTCGGTTTCCCGGATGCATCCACACAGGTGATTAACATGACGGGCAGGGGAAACATCGTCGCCGCCGGCCTCAGGTTCACCTTGCTCATATCCATCTCCATCAAAGAAAAGGGCTGACATCCCCTTTTCCCCTTCGGATTACCCTGGGGGCTTCATCGATTAGATCGATAATGCTCGAATGCTCTGCCACGATAATTCCCCCATCGATGACCAAATCGAGGCTTTTGCCAAAACGTTCATCGATTTCCCGGGGGTCACTGTAAAGCTCTTCGTCCGGCCGGTACACACTTGTGCTAATGATAGGATGGCCCAATTCCTTCACGAGGGCGAGACAAATGGGATTGTCCGGAACCCGAATCCCAACGGTCTGCTGCTTGGTCATCACCATCTTGGGAACCAACTTCGTGGCCTCTAGGATGAAGGTATATGCCCCGGGCAGAAGTCGCCTCATCGTCTTATAGGCATAATTTGAAACGTAGGCATATCGGCTGATATCCTTCAAATTCGAACAGATAAAGCTCAGGCGTTTGTTCCGATTATGCTTCTTAAGCCTGTAGATCCTCTCGATAGCTTCCTTATTGAATAGGTCACATCCTATTCCGTAGATAGTATCGGTAGGATAACCGATCACTCCTCCCTTTTTCAGTACCTCGATGACCCTTTTGATCAACCTGAGTTGAGGATTTTGGGGATTGATACTGATAATCATGGATCATTCCTCCTTCCCAGTCCGGATCACCTCCCTCATGGTTAAAACATTATCAAAAAATTTCCCCATTAAATCAAGACGCCCTCATGTGGAGTATTCTGTTTTTTGGAGGACTCCGTTGTCACTGAACGTAATGTGCCGGATAAGTAGGGTACCCATCGAGGGTGAGCTGGATACGAAGGTAAAGAAGAAAGGGATTCAGAAACCTCCACCGCCTCTGGTTCTGTCCAATAGGTATGGGGGTTCATGGGAAGGAGGTCTCGTGAAATAAAAGCCTCCGATGGGAATTGCGTCAACGGGCAGACTGGATTGATCAACGGGAGAAGCGCATCAAATGCCTCTCCAGGGAATCCGGGAAATGAGGATAGTGATTTTTCGAAAACGCCATGGCCATCCCATATTCATCGACGATATCATACCTGGGCTTGACCCGGTTCGCGCCGAACAGACGCCGTGGCCTCGAGCTGACTGAAGGGAGGTATATGTAAAGGGTCCCGATGTAAATGGTCTTCCCCGGCAAGACATCGAAATAGACGGAGAAAGGCTCAATCGTATTGGCCTGACCACCAGGAAATCCATAGACCCATCTCCATAGGGTATACTCGTCAGGGGGTAACCTCAAGTAGAAATACCCATCTCCCCTGAGATAGTGCGAAGTTTTCAACGGGGAACGCCTTCCCCTGATGAATATTCGAAAGGAGGTGTTGGTTGAGGGGTCTATTCGGTGAATCCCCCAGGATTTTTCAACGCCCTCCTCAACCACCCCAATCCTGCCAAGAACCACGGAATCACCCTTATGACTCCCCAAAAAGTATTCAGTCTCCACGTTCCCGATTTCCTTCACGCAGGACGGAACACAGAGAATTCCCAGGACAAGATAAATCCCTACGAACTTCCAACTCTTTACCATGGTATGAATCCAGGAGAATTAAATCATTGCCTTCCTCTACTTATAGGCGGATCCCGCCTTAAAGTCAAGGTGCTCTTGATCGACTTGACATGGCCAAATCCCCAGGTATAAATACCTAAGAAGGGGACTTCGATGAAAGGAAGAACTGAAATGACGAAAACGAAAAGATTGGCACTGGCACTGTCTGCAATTATCGCCTTGGCCTTTCTCAAACCCTCTCTTGGTCAAGGTGAAAAACTGGCTACCCAAGCAAAACCCAACCTGCCTACGATTCAAAAGGCGGTGATCTGTGAAAAGGTTGAAAGTCGTACCCCTTGGGGGGTCAGAGAAACCTATCCATCCACCGTTGGTAAGCTCCACTGTTTCACGAAACTGACGGAAATCCCGTCGGAGGGAACCATCTATCACATCTGGTATCACGGGAAAAAGGAAATGGCAAAGGTGGGGCTTTCCATCTCGCCGCCCCAATGGAGGACCCACAGTTCAAAAATCATCTTGCCGGGTTGGAAGGGGGATTGGAGAGTGGAAATCGTTTCGGGGAATTACATCTTGAAGACTCTTACCTTCGCCATCGAATGAACAAATAGATTATGATAGCCTCGCTCTGCCCCACCGAAAGGGTGTATCCGAAGCCTATGCAGCCTGATTCATTTCACCGAACATCCATCCAGGATTCAAGATTCCCCCTCAACTCGAAGAAATCGCTCCCGGAAGAGAACTATCCTCTCGGGGCTGTTGCCCAAATCTCCTGGAGCGAACATTAAAGAATTTTTCGATCCATTCTTAATGAAGCGGAACGGCCGCAAATCCAATGTTTGAACCTAAAGGGCGAGTTTTGGGAACGAAGTAGCGCCCGGGCGCTCTTTGCAGTGAAGCGAATTCTAGAATGGACAAAAATTCTTTCCAGTGAGCGAAAGGGAATTTGGGCAGCCCACACAGCTTGGAAGCGAAGGGACAGGGGAGTTCTCTGCAGAAATACCTAAATTTAAATAAAATTAAACAGTTACAAAAACAGTTGCCACAAAAGCCAGGAAACTCTAGATCTACAACCTATGATTATTGCGCCTTTCTGTGGTTCGGACAGCTATGAAGGGTTCATAAGGGCGATCTCTTGTCCATGGACGTAATCTGCTAAAGAACTGAGACACGTTGTGAAGACGAGAAAATACCAGGTCAACGCGAATTACATTGGAGGGCAGTTTCAAGATGGGTTAATTGGAAAAAAAGGAAAAGTGGGGATATCGCTTTTCAACGTGTGGAAAGTCTATTTTACCTTCAAAGTCGTAAAGTAAAGGGCTATGATGGTTTTGGCATCTCGAATGTCACCCCTTTTGACCATTTCCAATGCCTCCTCCAATGGAATGGGTTTCACATCCAGTACCTCATCAACGTCGAGATTTTGGCGGCCCGGGGTGAGACCGGTAGCTAGGAAGATGTGAATAAGCTCATCTGAATAGCCCGGCACAGGGTAGATCTCACCTATCTTTTGGAATACGCGGGCCCGATAACCAACCTCCTCGGGAAGCTCCCTTTTGGCGCATTCAATGGGACTCTCCCCTGGATTTAGGGTTCCCGCGGGGATCTCCCAAAGAAACTGTCCCACGGCATGCCGATATTGCTTGATCATGACCACCTTATCGTCGGGAAGGAGAGGGACGATGGCAGCTGCCCCGGGGTGCCGAATAACCTCTATCTCGGCCGTTACCCCATTGGGCAACGTCAGCTTCTCCTTGGAGAGGCGAATCACTTTACCCTTATAGAGGTCCCATACTTCATGCGGAATGATACCCATCCCATCCTCCTAAATATTGCAATATGCTCCCATTCAGCCCATCCCCCATTTCGCCAAATCACCGCTATCGCCAAGCGTGTTATGAAAGAGAAAAATTAAAAACTATTTTTATTTCAGAAGCCTATAAAATGAAAAGAAGAAATTTTTTATTTTTATTATTTTAACATCCTTAAATTTATGAATTTTTTTATAAAAAAAATTCATTTCCCCCTTGACAACCGGCATATTTAGTGATAAATAAAAGATAAAATACCAGATATTGGGGGAAGTAACGCTATGAGCTACATCATTTGTGAAAAGCGAAAGGGAAATCCCAAGGTCAACGTCGAAGTCTGCAGGAGAAAATGCAAGTATGCTAACCAGTGCAAACCCTACAATGAATACCTCGACATTGCCCAAACCCTCCAGGAGGAAAAGGGTAATTTACGAAATCACCCCATATCACCTTGATCTCGACCCATCGGTTCCTATCAACCCATCCCCTTGTCGTCCCTAAGGATTTCCGCCGAATTCCCTCCCTACAAAGAAGATACACAAGGAATTCCCCAATCCCCGAATTCGTATTGCAGGATGCTGAGCATGGCCACCCCCACCGTCTCTGACCTCAGGATTCGGGGTCCCAACCCCACGGGGATGAATCCATTCCCTCTTGCCGCGGAGATCTCTCCTTCGGAAAAACCTCCCTCAGGCCCAACAAGGAAGAGGAATTTCACGGATTTCTTATCGAATTGCCGTATCCTCTCTTTCAAGGAGATCTCCTCCTTCTCCCAAGGAATCAACTTTACAACATCAGGAGCGGACCACGCCAAAATTGATTCAAGATCACGGATCCTTTCGACTCTTGGAGGAACAGTCCTCCCGCACTGCTTAGACGATTCAACAACGATCCTCTTCCAACGACTCCGTCTCATCTCGGCCTTTTCCCCGCCCAATTTCGGAACGGTCCTCGATGAAATGAAGGGGAAAATTGCCGAGACACCCATTTCAGTAGTTTTTTGCAATACATAATCCATCTTGTCCCCCTTCAAAAGGGCTTGACCTAAGATGACCTCGATGGGAGATTCCCTCCTGGGAGTGTTCGTTTTCCAAATCTTCACCGTCATCCAATGGAGTCTTCGGCTTTCAATGACACCCCAATACTCCGTCCCCTTCCCATCGAAGAGGACAATTTCATCCCCCTTCTTTAACCTGAGGACCTTTTGGATATGCCTCGCCCCGGCTCCGGAAATCTCTATTTCATCGCCCACCCGATGGGGGTTTTCTACATAAAAGCGCGGCACTAATCACCCTCATGCTTTTAAAAAAACTACACAGGCCCACCCTTCCTCCTGGGTAACCTCCATCAAGGTGAAAGACCCTTCGGGGAAGAGTTTTCTCAAAAGGTCCACCTCTCCATCTAATACTCCGGAGAGGATAAGGGTACCTCCAGCGGCAACACGGTCCATCAGGGGAAACTTCATCTCCTCGATGGTTTTCCCATCGATATTTGCGACAACCAAATCGAACTGCTCCCCTATCTGAGAGATGGTGGCCTTTCTCATTCGAATCCTCCTGCTCAACCTATTGATACGAATATTTCCCCTCGCATTTTCGAGGGCCCTTTGGTCAATGTCTATTCCCAGGACATGCCGAGCACCCAATTTGGCCGCCGCAATACAAAGAATACCCGATCCCATCCCCACATCCAAGACCGAGGGGACTGCTCTTCCACCTCTTCTTGGGAGGTCATATCCGCCGGTTAACGCTTTCTCCAATGCTCGAAGGCAAAGCCGCGTGGTCGCATGAGTCCCCGTTCCAAAGGCCATTCCCGGCTCGATATCGATGACAATCATCCCCCTTGACCTTAGCCTGATCCAAGGGGGCTTGACGACGATCCGCCTTCCTGGTTGGGAAGCCTTGAAGAAAGCCCTCCAACGCATCATCCAATCTCTATCTGCGACAAAGCGAACCTCAACGCCAGATGGGCAAATCTCGGGGAAGAATTCCCTTATAGCCTCTAGGTAGCGGGAAATGGATTGGGCCTCAATCATAAGAGGAAAGGCAAAATAGGCCTTAATTACTTCGAACCCCTCCTTCCCCTCCGCGTCTTCAATAACAATCCCGCTGGAACCCCTTTCCATAAGGAAATTGGACAAGGCCTCCTGGGCTTGCTTCGGAATTGTAACCCTAACCTCCCCCCATTGAGTAGGCGCCATATCCCTCTTCTTTCGCTGTTCCCGGTTTGTAACGGCCAACAGGCTACGGGACTTCATCTTATCACAGAAATGGATTTCCTCAAGGAGAAATCCCCCCTGTATCCAGAAGGGGGCTCATCTCCTTGACAATGAGTGGAGGCATATCCTATAATTTCACTTAAAAATTTAAGTAGTTATGTTTTTTTTTACGGTAAAATGAGCCCTCCACATTAACAGATGGAAGGTCAACGTGAGATTATTCATTACCTTCGAGGGAATAGAGGGAAGCGGCAAAACGACGCAAATTCAACTACTGAGGGGTTATTTGGAACGAAGGGGATATCGATGCCACATTACCCGTGAACCCGGTGGTTGCGGAATTGGGGATAAAATCAGGGATATCCTTATGGATACAAACAACGAAAATCTGACCCCCCTTAGCGAATTATACCTCATCATGGCCAATCGGGCACAACATGTTATGGAAATAATCGAACCCGCCCTGAATAATCAAATTATTCTAATCTGTGATCGGTTTCGCGATGCGACAATGGCATATCAAGGGTTTGCCCGAGGGATGGCCCTTGATTTGATCGAAAGGCTCAATCAAACAGCTACCAAGGGGCTGAAACCCGATCTGACGATTTTGCTGGACTGCCCTGTTGAAGTGGGGTTAGAGAGGGCCAGGGGAAGAATGGAGGCCGGGGACTTATTAGAGAAAGAAGGAAGGTTCGAAGGGGAACGAGGAGATTTCCATCAGAGGGTGAGGGATGCCTATCTCACAATCGCCAAAGCTGAACCCCACAGGATTAAGATCGTGGATGGATCTAGGGATGAGAATATCGTTGAGCGGGAAATCCGGCAGCTCGTTAGTTCCTTTCTGAAGTGAGTCATAGGTGATAACCTCGTAAAAAGTCAATAATGGGAAGGCAAAGTAAAAAGTTCCAAATGCAAGGCTTGCGAATCTTGAGGAATGCGGGGTACTTACAGTACGCCGCAATGACGAAAGATGAAGCGTAACGCATCCCTTCGACTTTGCTCAGGGCCGTGAGTATGTCGAACGGCAGTTGGACTTTTTACGAAGCCGTCATAGGTGGGCGAGATGTCTTTCAAGAAGATTATTGGACATGATAGGCAGATAGAACATCTCCGAAATTCCATGAGGAATCAGCGGCTCGCCCACGCATACCTTTTTGTGGGAAAGGAAGGGATCGGCAAAAAATTGGTTGCCCTAAACCTGGCCAAGGCCCTCAATTGCCTCCGTGGTGACGAAGAACCCTGTGATGAATGCCGATCCTGTCTGAAGGTAAATCACCTTCATCACCCCGACGTCCTTTTAATAGAGCCTCATGGCCAATGGATTCGAATCGACCAGATCAGGGACTTACAGAGGGAGTTGAGTCACAGACCTTATGAGGGAAAGAGGAGGGTCTGTATTTTCACGGAGGCAGATCGAATGAGACAGGAGGCGGCCAATGCTCTGCTAAGAATTTTGGAGGAACCTCCCCTCCACACCGTGCTGATCCTCCTTGCCGCCAATGTAGATTTCATTCTTCCCACCATTACCTCTCGGTGCCAAATGATCACCTTCAATCCGTTGCCCTCTGAACGAATAGCGGAGGTTGTTCGTTCAAGATTGGGGCTCAAAAGAGAAGAGGCTCACATTCTAGCCTCCCTGGCCGACGGGAGTCTGGGAAAGGCATTACAGATGGACTTGGATTTTGTCCATCGGGTCAGAAAGGAGATCATCGAAAAGATCCTCGACCTTCCCTCATATGGGGCCGAGCAAATATTAGGTTGGGCCGAGGAAATGGCCAACAAAAATGATGATCTACCCATGCTTTTAACCATGATCCATACGTGGTATAGAGACCTTTTATCCTATAAGGAGAGGGGAAGTGGTGCCCAGTTGATTAACATCGACCTTTCGCACGAGATCCATGAGGCGGCCTCAGGAATGGATATCCCATCCCTGATTCGTCGAATGGAGGTCATTCAAGCGGCCTTGTGGAACCTGGACCGAAATGCCAATCGACAAATAACCTTGGAGGCCATGCTCCTGGATTTGGCTAGACCCAGAGGCCTCCACGCCGATACATGGAGTTGAGAGATGGTTAGAGTTGTCGGCGTAAAGCTTTATGACGCCAAAATTTATGAGTTTGACGCCTTAGATAAGGAATTCAAATTGGGCGATAGGGTTTTAGTGGAGACGGAAAAGGGCAGATTTCTGGGAAAGGTGGCCGTTGAGCCAAGGGAAAAGGAGAAGCGGTCCCTTCTGAAAACCCTCCAACCCATCCTTCGGAAGGCAATCGATGAGGACTTGAAACAGGAGGAAAAGAATAGTGAGATGCAGAAGGAGGCCTTCGATTTCTGCCTCCAAACGATAAGGGCGAGGGGACTCCTCATGAAATTGGTCCGCGTCGAATTTTTGTTCGACCGGAGCAAGGCCATCTTTTATTTTACCTCCGAAAAAAGGGTTGATTTCAGGGAACTGGTAAAGGACTTGGCCTCCAAATACCATACCAGAATTGAGATGAGACAGGTTGGCGTCAGAGATGAAGCTCTGTTGTTGCCGTTTTCTCAACACCTTTGACCTGGTATCCGTTCGCATGGCCAAGGAACAGAACCTCGCCCTCAATCCCGAAAAAATTTCAGGAGTATGTGGTCGGCTCATGTGTTGCCTGGCCTTTGAACATGAAATTTATTCCCAACTTGGGAAGAACCTCCCCAAGCTCGGAAAGCGAATCAAGACAAAATTCGGACAGGGAAAGGTCATTCGGCAGAACATCCTCGCTCAGACAGTGACCCTCCAATTGGAGAACGGGACCGAAATGACCCTCAATGTATCCGACCTCTAAGGGAAAAGGTGCGGGAGATGGCAAAGAGGTTTTACATTACCACGCCAATCTACTATGTGAATGATGTTCCCCACATCGGGCATGCATACACCACCATCGTGGCCGATGTCTTGAGTCGGTTCCATCAACAATCGGGTTTCGAGACCTTTTTCCTGACGGGAACAGACGAGCACGGTAATAAGGTGCTCCAGGCGGCGGAAGCGGCGGGCAAAACCCCCAAGGCGTATGCGGACCAAATCAGCGCCTTGTTTAGAGAGCTCTGGCCCCAATTAGACATCTCTAACGACTTCTTCATTCGCACCACAGCTGAAAAACACAAGAAGGTAGTCCAACTGATCCTGAGGAAAGTCCATGATAAAGGGGACATCTATTTCGGGGAATACGGTGGATATTACTGCTTCGGTTGCGAACGCTTCTATACCCAGGGAGAACTGGTGGATGGGAAATGCCCGGATCACCAGAAGGAGCCCCAATTCATTAAGGAGAAGAATTATTTCTTTAAGATGAGCAAATACCAAAATTGGCTGATCCACCACATTGAGGAACATGAGGATTTTATTCGGCCTGAGATCTATCGCAATAAGGTTCTTTCCTTCCTTCAGGAACCATTGGAAGATCTCTGTATCTCCCGTCCTAAAAACAGGCTTTCCTGGGGAATCCCTCTTCCCTTCGATTCCAACTATGTGACCTATGTCTGGTTCGATGCCCTTATCAACTATATCTCGGCCTTGGATTACCCATCGGGGAGTGCCTTCCAAAAATTCTGGCCAGTGGCCGAACATCTTATAGCAAAGGATATTCTCATCCCTCATGGAATCTATTGGCCGACCATGCTCCAGGCAGCGGACATCCCCCCATACAAAAGGCTCAACGTCCATGGGTACTGGAATATCAGGGAAAGCAAGATGTCGAAAAGCCTGGGAAACATTATCAGGCCTTTGGAGGTTAAAGAGAAATATGGTTTAGATTCCTTTCGCTATTTCCTGTTGAGGGAGATGGCCTTCGGCCTCGATTCAAATTTCAGCGAAGATGCCCTCGTCCAGAGAATCAACTCAGACCTCGCCAATGACTTGGGAAACCTCCTCAACCGAACCGTGGCCATGGTAATCAAATACTTCCAGGGGAAGGTTCAATCCCCAGGCCCTGTAGAACCCATCGATGAGGCCCTCAGGGAAGGCGTCTCATCCGTTGTCCAGGAGGTGGAGGTTTTTATGGGGGAGATGGCTTTCAATAGAGCCCTCATCTCTACTTGGAAACTGATCGCCAAGGTCAACCAATATCTGGACCAGACGGCACCTTGGTCCCTGGCCAAGGAGAAGAAACGGCAAACGAGGCTGGCTACTGTATTATATAACGCCCTGGAATCCCTAAGGGTTATTGCTATCCTGATCTACCCGGTTATGCCCCGAACGGGCGTTGAGATATGGCGTCAGATCGACCTGGGGGCTCAGCTTCCAGAACAAGAATTTAGCCAGGCAAGAATCTGGGGTCAATATAGAGTTGGGGCCATTGTAGAAAAGGCAAGGGCTCTCTTTCCCAGGGTCGACACCCCCAAAGCCCAAGGACGGGAGGGATGAAAGCTAAGACCAAGCGAAATCCACAAAGTGTCGGGGCGATATTGGAGAAGACCCTGAGGAAGATGTCGTTGGATAGGAAATTGAAGGAGCATGAGATCTGGAATGTTTGGAACGGTGTAGTGGGAGAACACGTGTCCCGGAACGCTCAACCCGACTTCATGAAAAATAAAATTCTCTTCGTAAAGGTTTCCAGTTCTCCTTGGATGCAGCAACTTTATTACATGGGCAAGGGAATCGTTGAGGCACTCAATAAGAGATTGGGCACCCATCTCATCGAGGAGATCCGTTTCAAATTAGGAGAGGTCCATCTTCCATGCAACGGCCCCCCAACCCCTTCGCGGTCTTCAAAACCCCCTCCATTCCAGGGGAAGGGCATCTCGAAGGAGATGCGGAAAACCCTATCCTCCATCAAGGATTTGGAAGTGAGGAAGATTCTTGGCAAGGTGATTCTCAAGGACCAGGGGAACCGAGAAGGCAAGGCTCGCTGACTATCATCTGTCCCGTGTACCCTCCCCCACTGATGGGATTTCTCGATAGACCTCCTTGAGGGGAATCCCCATGGTTTTTGCGATTCTCCTGCAATCCTCATACTCGGGCATCATGTTAATTATCCGACCCCTATGATCAGTGGAAACTTTGAGCCTCACCGTGCCATATTTGGTCTCCACCTTTTCTATTCTTCGACTCAGTTTTGCCCTATGGACGGGATAGAGACGCACCCCGATGGAGGTCGACTCCCTGAAGAGGGTATCGATGACCACATTAACCTCCGGCTCGTGGCAGAGGACTTTGATCGTGATGCCAGGGCGGTTCTTCTTCATCTGAATAGGAGTGAAGGTCATGTCCAGAGCTCCTGCTTCGGGAAGCTTCTCCATGAGATAGCCATAAATTTCGGGGGACATATCGTCTATATCGGTCTCCACTACCCAAACCCGATCTCCCTCACATGGTCCTTCACCTTCCCCCAAAATAATCCTCAATACGTTCGGAATCTCCTCGAACACCTTATCGCCTACCCCATACCCCAGACTTTCGATCCTCATCTCGGGAATGTCACCGAAGCCGGCGGCAAAGGAGGTTAGAATGGCTGCTCCTGTGGGCGTAACCAGCTCCTCATTCAGGGAGGAAGAGTAGATGGGAATTCCCTTTAATATCTCAAGGGTGGCCGGTGCCGGAACCGGTAACCGCCCATGTTGCCCCTTAACGAACCCTGACCCCACGGGAATCCGCGAGGCAAACACCTGCTCAATCGCCAGGTAGTTTACCCCCACAGCAGCTCCAACCACATCCACGATGGAGTCAAGGGCGCCGATTTCGTGAAAGTGAACCTCATCGATCTTTTCACCGTGAATTTTTGCCTCGGCCGAGGCCAATCGATGGAATATATCAAGGCTTCTCTCCTTCACCGGCTGATCCAATGGGCTCTCTTCGATCATCCGTTTAATTTCCCGATAGGAACGTTGAGGGCCGTCGTTCTCCCTGACCCTCACCTTCACATGGGTTCCATAAATCCGCATCCTTTCATCCCGTTTTACTTCTATGTCGAATGCTTCAACCCCCAACTTTGCCACCTCCTCGAGGAGGATGGATTTCGGCAAACCGATATCGATCATGGCCCCGAGGAACATATTCCCGCTGATGCCCGAGAAGCAATCGAGATAGCACACCCTCATGCCGAACCGCCTTTCCCTTGAGTGACGAAGGTATTCGCGGACATCAGTCTCCTTCCTCCACGCGGACGGATGCTCCAGTTCTTACGGTCTTCAGTACTTTGGGATCTCCTATCACCTTCCCGAAGACGTTCACCGCGGAGGCTGGTCTGATTTCACCCCCCCGACTATTTGGCGTTGGGCCGAAGAAAATGCAGAACGCATTACCGGGAGGCCAATACCCCATATCTCCCAATTCCACAACCTCCCGGGCCGAATCTTCCAATTGCACCTGGATTGGAATGGAGAAATAAATTTCATCCCCCCACGTGTTGATCTGGGATTCAATGGGAAGACCCTTCCAAATGAGATCGGCCGTCTCTGTCTCATTCAGTTCACCATATACCTCGACTTCGCCCACCGTAACCTTAATCCTCCTCCCCATCCTCTCTCCTCCTCACTCAACTATTGCCTCACGCCCTGCCTGCTTTCTCGGGATCAATTTCCTCCGCCCCTTCCCCCTCATCGATGGGCTCGAATTCATCGTAAAGGCTTCGATCCTGGACCCCGGTATCGGGGAAGATTGTTTCCAGCTCGATTTCGAAAGGTCTACCCTTTCCTCCCCTTTTTCGACCGGTTTGGATCCAAATAAGGATAAAGCCCAAGGCAAGCACAAGGTAACTTGGAGCTTGCTTAATGGCTACCCCGAGGGGGGCCGGAAATGTCCCGTTCTTGAACCAATCCGTGAGCAATACCCTCAGTGTATTGATACATAGGATCCCGAGGAGAACATAATAGGCCAAGACCGTTTTCCGAATATTCCCGAGCAATGTGCCTACCAGTTCCCCGTGAATTCCCCTGAAATGTTTCCAACTATTGGAAATAGATCTGAGGATTTCGTTGCGCACCTTCTCATCCTGTTCATGCATTTTGAGTGTTATCTGTTTATCGTTTCGAAAAAGGAGATATCTCCGAAAGCGGGTATCCATTTCCTGTGTTATGGAGTCGTAATTCCTCACATTCCTGTAAATAAAAAAGGCCATGAGGCCAACCAACACAAGGGTAATCCATTCGTCCAGTCCTAACAGGGCGAACAGCAACGGCTTGATGGGCTGGAAGTATGAGATAAGCCAATATCCAGAAGGGGATCCGATCATTTTATGTATATAGAGATAAACTTGACGTCATTGTAAAAAATTGAAATCAGACGGCAAAGAAAAAAGATCCAGATGCAAGGCGCGCAAATCCTGAGGAATGAGGCGTACATAGAAGTACGCTGCAGTGACGAAGGATGAAGCGCAACGTAGCCCTTCGGCTTTGCTCAGGGCCGTGAGCATGTCGAACGGCCCTTCGGCTTTACTCAGGGCCATGAGCCTGTCGAATGGCAGATGGACTTTTTACGAAGCCGTCAAACTTGAAAAGATCCTTTGACCTATCAGTTCCAATTCCTAAATCGTCCCTTCCCGCTCCCTGTTGATGAGACTGGCCACGTATCCAGCTCCGAACCCGTTGTCTATGTTGACCACGGAAACCCCTGAGGCACAGGAGTTGAGCATGCCAAGTAAGGCTGCAACCCCTCCGAAACTGGTCCCATAGCCCACACTGGTGGGAACGGCGATGACGGGTCTGTCCACCAATCCCCCAACAACGCTTGGTAGGGCCCCTTCCATTCCCGCTACGACGATGATCACGTTGGCCGATTGGATCAACTCCGCCTTGCTAAACAACCGATGAATCCCGGAAACGCCCACATCGTATAGACGTTCCACTCGATTACCCATCATCTCCACGGTAAGAGCTGCCTCTTCGGCCACAGGAGCGTCAGAGGTTCCCGCACTGATCACAAGAATGAGCCCTTTCCCCATCAGCTCGACTTCATGATTCATCAGGGTAATAATCCCGGGGATAGGGTAATAGTTTGCCTCCGGAATGGCCTTCTTAATCGCCAATCCCTTTTTTTTGCGGACCCTGGTTACGAGAACATTATCTCCCTGTTGTTTCATTCGCTGAATGATGGATATGATTTGTTCGCTCGATTTACCTTCGCCGAAGATTACCTCCGGAAACCCCTTCCGCAGAGGGCGGTGATGATCGATGGTGGCATGACCAATATCCTCGAAGGGAAGGCCTCTCAGTGTGACCAAGGCATCGCGGATTTCAATCCTCCCCCTCTTGATGTCCTTGAGCAATTTCTCCAATCGCCTCACATTCATCCTTAGTGCATTCTAAGCAATCTGTTCTGCAAAAGTCAAGCTGTATCAATAGAGCTAAACCTCTCCCATCGCCCTTGTCCTTGACAAAGGGGTCCAAAGGGGGTAGCCTTGGCGTGAGCCGGGACCTTTCGTAAAGGAGAGGCTCAATGAACAAGACAGGGATCGTCAGGGATGAAAGGTATATCGAGCATATTACCGATGATTATCACCCGGAAAACCCCAATAGACTCAGGTCAATCTATGGGATGCTTCAACAAAAGGATATGCAGGGTTTCTTCACTGAGATCCCGCCGCGCTTTGCCACCAAGGAAGAACTGGAAATGGTCCACCTTCCCTCTTATATTGATATAATCGCCTCCACCGCGGGTCAACCCCCTCGCAGGTTGGACCCTGATACGGTGACCTCTCCCAAATCATATGAAGCCGCTTGTTTAGCAGTGGGAGGTGTATTGGAGGCCATCGAAGCAGTCCTGCAGGGAAAGTTGGATAATGCCTTTGCCCTCGTCAGGCCCCCGGGCCATCACGCCGAAAGGAATCGCGCCATGGGGTTCTGTATATTTAATAATATCGCTGTAGGGGCAAAATATGCCATTCAGACTCATGGACTCGAAAGGGTCCTTATTATCGATTGGGATGTCCACCACGGAAATGGAACACAAAACACATTTTATGAGGACCCTAAGGTGTTGTATTTCTCTACCCATCGCTACGGCTTCTTTTACCCAGGTACTGGAGCTCCTGCAGAAATGGGGGCGGGAAACGGGGAGGGGTTTACCGTAAACGTCCCGATGTCCCCTGGATGCGGTGATTCTGAATATGGAAATATCTTCCTCCACGTTTTAAAACCCATTGCGTTATCGTATAGGCCCCAGGTAATTCTCGTTTCGGCGGGATTTGATACTTATTCTCGTGATCCCCTGGGAGGGATGAAAATGACGGAGAAAGGGTATGCCCGTCTAACCAACATCACCATGGACATCGCCCAAACGATGTGCGGTGGTAAGATCATTATCGCTTTAGAGGGAGGATACGATTTGGACGGCCTGGCAACTTCCGTAAAGGCTGTATTGCGGGAACTCAGGGGGGACTCGATAATTGACAGTGCCGAATGCCAAGGAAATGAGAGGAATGTGTACGGAAAGATAGATGGCGAATTAGATAAACTTAAGGCTCTCTATAAGCGATATTGGGAAAAGCTGTAATTTTCTCATGTGACCGTTGTAAGGGAGATGGAGGGGATCAGGAATTCACCTTCTCCCTAAGCTCTTTCCCCACCTTAAAAAAGGGAAGCCTCTTTCCGGTTACATCCACCAGTGCCCCCGTTTTGGGGTTTCTCCCTTTATACGCCGCATAATTCTTCACCACAAAGCTGCCGAACCCCCGTATCTCGATCCTTTCTCCTTTAACGAGGGAATCCTTCATTCCTTCGAAGATTGTATCCACGATGACCTTTGCTACTTTCTGGGTTACATTCGCCCTTGCGGCGACCTTTAATACGAGCTCAGCCTTGTTCATCTCCCTTCCTCCCATATGAAATCAATGGTTCCTCATGGCCCTCGGAATAACTCATCCCGAATATACTCCACTGCATTTCTAAAGAAGGCCAACCCCATTCCCTCCTCTGGCAGATCCTCCCTGCTCCATCTGGGATGGTTGGTGAAATGGAGGTAAGCTTCCGGATGAGGCATCATCCCAAAAAGCCTACCACTCTCATCACAGATGCCAGCGACGGCATCTATCGATCCGTTTGGGTTTAATGGGTAATCCATCACCTCTTGGGTAAAGGACGGATCACTATATTGGGCCACGATGAGATTCCGCTGCTTCAATTTTCTTCTTATTTCTTCCCCGCCGGGGATGAACTTTCCCTCCCCGTGTCTAACCGGGAGATAGACTCCCTTGATCCCCCTTGTGAATATGCAGGGTGATTTCTCATCGATCTTCAGGTAGACCCATCTATCCTCGAACCTACCGGAGTCGTTGAAGGTTAACGTCACCTGCTGGGTTTCATAACTGCCATCAAGCCCCGGTATCAACCCTAACTTAACCATCAGCTGAAAGCCGTTACAACCGCCGAAGATGAGCTTCCCTTCCTCAATGAAACGAAGAAGTTGATCCTGGAATCTTTCACCCCTCGTCCCCACCCTCACATATCTGAGCCGGTTCGCCGCCGCTTTGGCAGCGCCCAAATCATCCCCATCCAAGAAACCCCCGGGCAAGTTGAGAAAGTGATACCGGTCCAAGGTAACCTCTCCCCGCAGGATTTCATTCATATGGACTATATCGACAACGTCGGCCCCTGCCAACTTGCATCCATGGGCCATCTCCGTCTCGCAATTGATGCCATAACCATAGAGAACAATAACCTTTACCTTTTTCCTGGGTCCCATATCACCCTCGAGGGAATTTACCTCTTCATAACTCACGCTCTAATGCGGCTATTGTCTTGTGGAACCTCTTTTCGAAGGCCATCCGGTTCTTGTTGGTCGTTCCCGAGGCCAAAATGGTCGGTTTTCCCCTTGGGATAAGAACCCATAGCCTTTGATGGGAGGAGAAAAAAACCACCATTAAGCCCCAAACCAGGAGAATGCACCCAAACCAGACGATCCATACACCGGGGTCCTTCGTTACCTGTAACCCCGTATATTCCCTTTGAATAACGTCTTTTAAGGTAAATTGATAACCACCGACGAGCTTCGGCCTCGCCTTCAACAGCCAGAACCTTTGGGGCATAGCCATGGGCTTAAAGAAGGCCATGGCTATCCCCTGCCCCAAATTATGGATTTGGGGATGAAACTTCAAAATCTGGAAAAAAGCCTTTGACTCCGGGATCCCCACCCTTTCCCCCTCCCGGGCAACAATGGAAAAATTTTCCCCCTGATTTTCGTTTTCCACAGTTAAGGCCATCTCGGGGATACTCCCATAGCTGGATTGATAAAACCTCAACCCGTTGAAGGTGAGGGGATGGTTCACCCGAACATCCTTTTTCATGACTTCCTTCCCATCCTCCAAAAAGGTTAGGGTACTGATGTATTCCTTGACAAGCCTTTCTTGGGCATTCGTATCGTAATAGGTGATCCTGAAGTCATCACATCTAACCGCAAATCCCAAGGGTTTAGGCATCGTTCCGTGGCGTTGCCGCGTGAAAATCCGGTCGGCTGTCTCCCCTTCCAAGATATTTACAAATCCTTTGAACCCAAACAACGAACCGATGAGGGCCCCCAAGAGAATGATGAGGATGCTGAGGTGGGTTATGTATACCCCTAACCTCGACATCCTACCCCGTTCGGCGAAGATGACAATCTCTTCGGGTGTTTCGGAAAGGAGGGGTTTGCCGAAAATTCCTCTCGTAATTGAAGATGCCTTTTCCGCCACCTCATCGGGCGATAGGGACCGTTTCAACTGCTTGCCATAGGGGAGAATCGCACTCTGGATCTTGCCAATTTCACTTTGGGAACGAGTAATCTTGCTCCAAATACGGGGGAATCGGCTTGAAGAACACAAGAAGATGTTTATGGCCAGAAGGGCCAGAATTCCCCTGAACCACCACGAGTGGTACATATCGAAGAGGCCTAAGAAATTGAGAAATCGGTAAGAACCGACCCCGAACTGTTGTATATACTCCATAGGGGGGGCGTTCTGTTTGATGAGCGTTCCCACAATGGAGGTCAACGCCAAGAGGATAAGGAGGAATATGCTTAACCTTACCGACCGGAGGAGGTCCCAAAGGGGAGTTCTTCGGATCCTTTCCCTGCCCCCTTTCCCCATCTTAATCTTGCCATCCTTTGGGTCAAAGATTCACAACTGCTTGAATTTTTTAACATACTCGACGTTACGGTGTCAAGGGAAAATGACTGGAGTTTCCTGATTTTCTGCGGATGCCCTTGTTCCTGAGCGTAATTTGCTGGAGAAGGGTCACGCAGGAACAGGCCGTTGCCCTGATTCCCTGGAGCGAACATTAAAGAATTTTGGCTAACCATTCTTAGTGAAGCGAAACGACCGCAAATCCAACGTCTGAGCCCACAGGGCGAGTTTTGGGTTTGCAGTGAAGCGAACTCCAGAATGGGCCGAAATTCTTTTCAGTGAGCGAAATCTTTTGAAGAATTGGAATGATGGATTGTTGGAATAGTGGAATAATGGGTATCAAAATCGGAAACAACAAATCTTTTGTTTTTCTTCTTCTTACCCCATCATTCCAGTATTCCAATACTCCAGCTGGCTCAAAGTACCTGAGTTCCTTTATAATCAATAGGTTAGAAAAACCCCGTCTAAAAAAATCAGAAAACTCCAGAAAAGGAGTGAGATGACTAGGAATCGAAATCGAGGGCTTCCTTCATCGCCTCAACCATGGTGTAGGAGAGTCTCATATCCCTCGAGCCTATCCCGATTTCCACCTTATCGGCCTCGATGCCATGATAATCGGAACCCCCGGTCACCAGAAGGCCATGTTTTTCGGCAAGGCCCTTATAAAGGGAGATTTGGTCCTTGGTATGTTCGGGATAAGAAATTTCAATCCCCATCAGCCCCAATTGGACCAGTTCGGCAAGTAAGGCATTCAATTGGTGAGGGGATGGGATATGTAAGGTGAATGGGTGGGCCAGTACGGGAATACCCCCCGCTTCCCTTATCAATTCCATGGCCTCCTTGGGATCGAAACGAAATTTATCAACATAAGCAGGGGCTCCCTTTCTTAGATACCGATCAAAGGCCTCTTGTACGGTATTTACGTATCCTTTTTTTACCAACACTTGCGCGAAATGAGGCCTCCCGACCTGTCCTCCCCCAGAGGCATGGAGGACTTCATCATAGCTAATCTCTAGACCCAATTCCCTGAGCTTCTGCACCATCTTTGGATTTCGTCCGGCCCTCGTTTCCTGGAGCAATGACAGGCTCTCATTTAGACCTTGATTCCCTATGTCGATGAAGAACCCCAAAATGTGCATGCTTCCCAGATCGAATTGGACGCTGATTTCAACCCCCGGGATGACCTCGATCCCCAATTTCGCCCCTTCATCCAAGGCTTCCGCATTTCCATCAATCGTATCGTGATCGGTGATGGCGATGGCTTTCAACCCCTTTCCCTTCGCATATCGCACAATCCTGGAAGGGGAAAGTACTCCATCAGATGCGGTAGTATGGAGATGGAGGTCAACCCGGCCCATCATTCCTTGTTTCCAGCCTTCAAAAACCCAAAGGGTATTAACGCGGTCTCCTCATCCTCGATAGAGGGTTTGCTGCAAAAAGGGGTAGACAATTCCCCCATTTTGTTTTACATAAGACTTAAAGGCGTGGATGCAGGGGATGAAATGAACTCCTTAAAGCTTTCCACCTCGCGGGCACTCCTGTTGTGTCTATCGTTGGCTCTATTGTTATCCTGTAAGGGTCCTCGCGTAAAATCCATTTCTCCACACGAGGTAAAAGGCGAACGATCTCCGAAACTGATTAAGCGAATCATAAATGAGAGGATCAGATCGATCCGGACCGTTGAAGGCCGCTTAACCATTGTATCTAAGGGGGGAGCATCCCCGGGAAGATGTACGGCACTTCTGTTTTTTAAAAGGCCGAGCCAATTGAGACTTAAGGGATTCCAAACCTTTGGCCCCACCCTTTTCGATCTCCTGATGCAAGAGAGCCTCATCCAGGTTTATATACCGGAACAGAATAAGGTTTTCAAGACCGATCTGGCTGAGGGAACAAAAAAACAAGGACTTGGCCTGACGCCTCTAAGTTTGATGAAGGGAATTCTCCAGGTGGGCATCGATGAGTCCGAGGAGCTCTCTCTTTCTCAGGGCTCACAGGGTGATATCGAGCTAAATCACCTGAAGGAAGGGAAGTTGGTTAAGAAAACCGAGATCGAAGCCCAATCCCTTTTCATCAAAAGGGAAACCCTTTTCGGGGCGGGGGAGCAACCCTACTTCATCACCAGTTACGCCGATTACAAAAAGACCGGCCGACAGTGGTGGCCATTCCGAATCGAACTCCACCAACCAATGGAGGGACAATTCATGTCCTTCGAATTTCAGAGCGTAAGGACGAACGGTCCCATCAAGTCGGATATCTTCAAACTCGATGTACCCCCAGGCGTCATAACGGTCCATCAATAATCCATCAAAATTTAATTAATTGATAGGCAGGCAGTTGAGAAAAGGAACAAAATGAAGAAGATCGAATTCATCTATCTGTCTCAAGAAGATGCGATCGATGTGGGATTGACAATGAAGGAAGCAATTTCCATTGTTGAGGACGTCTTCAAGGAACACAGCCTGAGGCGGGTTGAAAACCCTCCGAAGCCAGGGGTTCATCCGCAGCAGAATGCCTTCATCCACGCCATGCCTGGCCACCTCCCTCGAAAAAAGGCCGTTGGCATTAAATGGGTCAGCAGCTTTCCCACCAATTTTGAGCATGAGGTCCCCGCTGTCATGGGTCTCATCGTTCTCAATGATGTCAGGACAGGCCAGCCTCTCGCCGTCATGGACTGCCGCTGGATAACAGCAATGAGAACCGGAGCTGCCTCCGGTGTGGCGGCCAAATTCCTGGCAAGAAGAGATGCAGAGATCATTGGAATAGTAGGAGCTGGAATTCAGGGACGCTACAATCTGCTGGCCCTAAAAGAGGTTCTGCCAGAGATTCGCGTGGCCAGGGTCTTCGATATCAACAGAGATACTGTGCAGGGATACGTCGGTTCCATGAATGAAATATTACCATTTAGGGTTGAGGCAGGAGAGTCTCCAAAAGATGCCATCGAAGGGGCTGATGTTATCATTACAGCAACGGGAAAACTCGAAAGGCCAATATTTAAGGAGAAATGGGTCACCGCAGGGGCACTAATCTTGCCGATCCACCACCGGGGATGGGAGAATCGGACGCTCCACAAAGTGGAAAAGTTTATCACTGATGACTGGCAGCAACTCTGGCAAGCTCATAATGAAGTCGGTGGATTCTATGGACCATTGCCCGAGTTGTATGCGGAGCTAGGAGAAATCGTCCTCGGCAGAAAGCCCGGTCGAGAAAACGACAGGGAGCGTATCATCGATTTTAATTATGGCCTGGCTGTTGAGGATGTGGCCATGGCAAACGAGATTTTCATCAGGGTCCGGAAGAGAGGTTTGGGAACCATTCTTACGCTGATGGAACGGAATCTGCCTTTCTCTTAGGATGCGGGAGTTTTTCTTGTTTCCCCACGGCTGGAGATTTGTTCGAGTGAAACAAGGCTGAATGGGGGATACCATGACTTCCATAAAGGTGGCCGTGATGGGAGGGGGAAACGCCTCTCACACCATAGCGGCAGATCTAGCTCTCAAGGCTCTGACGGTCAACATGTTCGAAATGGAGGAGTTTGCGGGCCCCATGAGAGGGGTTTTCGAGACCCGCGAGATTGAGATTTCAGGGGTGGCACGGACCGGAAAAGCCAGATTGAACCTTGTTACAACTGATATTCGAGAGGCGGTTGAGGAGGTCGAGGTCATCTTCATTCCTCTTCCTGGGTTCGCTATCTCCCCATATGCTCAGATTCTGGCCCCCCACCTGAGGGAAGATCAGTTTGTTTTGATCATGCCCGGGACTCTGGGTTCTCTGGAGTTTCTGAGAACCCTTCGGTCGAGTGGAAGCCGGAGAAATGTGATTGTCGGTGAAACAGGGGGGCTGCCTTTTGGCACCCGCCTCGTTGGTCCTGGAAAGGCGAAGACGTTTCATATCAGATCTGTTTGTGGCCTTGCCACTATTCCCGGAAACAGTGGTAGCCTGGTCTACAACAAGGTGAAAGGGTTATATCCATTTGTCCTTAAGAAGAACGTCGTTGAGACTGGACTTGCTCATCTTACCCCCCTTCTTCATCCTGTAGGCAGTCTGCTCAATGCGGGGCGCATCGAGAGGTCCCATGGAGACTTCTACATGTATGAGGAGGGAATGACTCCTTCGGTTGTCAGAGTGATGGAATCATTGGATCGAGAACGGCTGGAGATCGGAGAAAGAATGGGGCTTCGTCTGCCGACAGCTGTGGATATGATGGTCGAATCTGGTTATGGTCCCAGGGGAACCCTCTGGGAGTCCATTAATGGAAGTGCCGGGCTTACTCCTGTCAAAGGACCTGATTCACTTAGTCACCGATATGTCACCGAAGATATCCCTTACGGTTTGGTGGCCTGGGCCAGCCTGGGTGATGCGTCGGGAGTCGATACCCCAATCATGGATGCCCTTATTGAGATTGGGAGCGCCATCATGGGAAGGAATTGTTGGAAGGGCGGAAGAAATCTTGAGAAGATGGGATTGGAGGGGCTGAATTTGGAACAAATTAAGGCCTATCTGGAAAGAGGTGAGCGCCCTGATAAGGAGCCTTAAGAGAGATCTGTTCCGCGGCTTGAGGAATTCTTGAGGTCTGCATCGGAGAAACCATTCCTATCTTACCAGTCTTACCAGAAGAAGCCACTTTTTGAATCGTGATTCCCACCCTGGGTTAACCTTATCAAAGAGGCTTGGGAGTTTTTGCTCGACTAAACTTGGTACACCTCGGATGACCCTCCTTTCAATTCTCTTCATCGGCACTATTTTTATAATAAACAGAAGAAGAAAATCCCGTTGGCCTCCATGAAGACTTCTGCCTCAACCGTCTCTCAGTGGTCTTGATATCGGCCAAATCTGTAGATCCAACGGCTGCCACTGGGATTTTTCGAATCCGCGGACCGGGAAGCTCTACGGACCTGAGGAAAAGACTCCGGTGAATCTTCAAAAAGGCCCGGATCAACCAACACATCTGCCCAAAGAAATTCCGCGATAATTTCCCCTCCCAAGGAGCGAGTGAGGGGATAAACGATGGCCAGCTGAGAGATACCGTCGGTCACTCAAATACCAGTACAACCGAGCGTTATATCCACTAGTTCACCCTGGAGAGAAATTCCATAGAAAACAGGATAGCTCGAAGGATATTCCCCACCGATATTGAACATTCTGTTGAACATGATGTTACCCCCGTAAAAAAGCCGCCACAGAAGGACGGCTAAACCATTGAAATTAGTAACGCAGGCGAGGGGAATTGACTTAAGCCTTCTTCCAAAACAATTGAGTTCTCGCAATCCCTTATTTATCAGGTCAAGATTTTTCACATGAAATTCAGGATACAATCTTAGCAATTTTTCCCTCTCAATGGAAATACGATTCTCTTGAAGACATGACCGACTCCTCCAGGGATGGTGGAGCCCTGAAATGGGGCTAGAAGCATTCTTCCGCTCGATACGAGGCTTATTTTATACTTGGAAAATTGGATATGATTCAATCTTTTGGGCCAAATGTTTAACATCCCCATATGTCTCCCCAGCAACATAAATCCAAGTAGACGAAGTCGCTTTCACTATACTACTGCCCAAAAGGGGCCCGGTCTCCAAATATCTAAACATCCGCCCAAACCTACAATAAAGATTTAGGAGAAGTGGGTCCATCTTACTGGTTCTAGGAGTGAGTAAATTTACTAATAAGTTGCTCGCTTACTCCCCTACTTTTGAAGTATGAGTAGATTTACTGCCCAATTTAGCAGTAAACAGGAAAGGGATTAATTGAAGATTATTATTTTCAATCGGGATAGAACCTATCCCAAAGTACAGATTTCATGTTCTATACGTACTAAAACAAATATTGTCGCATTTTCGACATTGAGATTTTTCTTAACTCAGTCTAACCAGTCAATGCAGCGGACACGGTAAACCGCGCCACTGGTTTGCCTCCTTTTCAACAGGCCAGTTGTCTTTTTTTATATGGACTGTTAGGATCGCTCAGAATCAACGATTTGGTTTATTTCTCAGCGACGTCTCGCCTCAACGAGATGACCCTCAAAGGGTTCAGCAAATCCAAAATGGATTCGAGGGCTCCCACGAAGCCCTCATATGATAGGGCACACGCATGGGATTTTTTATTTCGGGATGTTTTTATAGGCCGAATCCATCGACCCCCCTTTTTCGTGTTTCAGGGAGAAATCGACCCATCTACTCAAAAGGCTTATATCATACCCGAAGGAGATGAGCAACTCCTCGGCCGCCTTCAGAAGGAGCTCCGTGTATTTCCCCTCGTCATATCCATCCTCGGGCCCGATGAGGGGGGCCGCCCGTACCCGATCTTCTTTCACCTTGGATCTCGCATTCCTGATGACATAGGGAACTTTCTCCCCTGGGTGAATCCGAACCCCCACATCTTCCAGTTGCTGGGCTGCTAGAGCGGTGAGGTTATCCACCTTGTAATCCGAGGGGTCCTGGGAGAGGATCTTGGAAACCACCAGCTCTGAAGGTTCAACCTCGCCGTTTCTCAATTTTAGCACGGCATCGAGGAGGACCTCGAAGACTTCGGGGATCTCCGACCGATGCCCATCCACATCCTTTGCCCGAGACAATACCTCAAGCATGCGAAGCTGAGCCTCCCTAACCATCGACGGCATATCGCTTCTCCGAAAGGCCAATCCCCTGGCCTTGATCTCCCCATCCTCGAACAGGCCGAAGTATCGATTGGCCACGGAAAGCTCCGGCTTGACCTTGGAGGGCAAAAAGACTATCCATCGGTAGATCCCCTCCAGGTTCATGGGAACTCTCACCTCTCGGGTAATCTCCTCACAGAGAACCCGGACTTCCCTCTCGGTAAAACCATCCTTGCTGATCCATAGGGAATCCGTAATGGCATGAATGAGTCGGAAACCCCTCTTCTCCCCAATCTCCTTAGCTTGAAGCAGTTTCTCCCTGCCGAAGGCCGTCACCGCTTCATGGGCCTCGATCCGCCCAAAACGGGCATTACGATACCCTAAGTAGCCAAACGACGTGACGAGTATCCACTTCAGGGCAATATGGCGTCGGCGATAATTTTCACCCTCCTGCCCTCCCACCCGCTTGCTCATCCCCTTCAGCATCAGGCGTCTTCGAAGAATGGGCTTAAGGGTTCTTGGGATCAACCCCTCCTTCTTCTCGCAGATGTTGTATCCCGCCTCGGGGACCCTGCTATTGGAACAACAGGCGCAGAGGACGGTCTCTGGAGAAATGTTGTGGACGGCCATAATGGTGGGATACATGGAGGAAAAATCGATCTCCGCGATATCCTTATGAATCCCCTGGGAGGGGTGGAAGACCAACCCCCCTTTATCCGCAACTAAGAGGTCCCATGCCGTCTTGAATTTCTCGGGTTCGCCCTTTCGCCATGGGATGAGAATCCCTTCTCCAAAGGCACGATCCAGCTGCATCGAGGTGATAATCGTTCCAGGGGAGGTTCTTGCCGCCCGTTGAACGGGGACCTTGGAAAGCCTGGCCAAGTCGATGATTCCCTCAAGCCCCGATTCCCCGAAGAGAAAGGAGTTTGCTCGGTCGATATGCCATCGCCCAAAGAGGGGATAGGCGGGGCTATGGTAAAGGATACGGCCGTAGGAGAAGTAAGAGCGCCCCTTCAGGTCGGGAATTCGTTGGACGGGACCCGTCTCCCGATCCAGGATCAGGGGAATCTTTTCCCTCCGACTCATCCTGACTGCAGAGGGAACGATATGGGAATCCCCGTGCTCGGTGAGGATCACATCCGGGTTAAACCTCTCCAAGAGGGCGTTAATCTGGAGCGGCACATCGGAGGGCAATTGGGGATCGACCTCCAACCGGTATCCCTCGCATTCCACCACCAGGGTATTTCCCCGCCCGAAGGGGAGCAGGGGATTTCCCTCTATGTGGATCTCCATGATCCGAAGGGAAGGAAGGGTGTAGTCGATCTCCCAGGGGGAACAGCGGGGTTCTATCCTCAAGACTCGGCCATCTTCATGCTCCGCCCAACAGCGTCCCGTGGGAAAGAGGCCTTTTTCATAGAGGTAAGATTGGGCCAGGGGAATGTCGCAGTTATAGAAAGTGAGCCGATCCTCGAAACCCGCTAGCAACCTGAAAAGTCCACGCCAATGGCCGCCACCCTCCATCTCCAGATCCAGCACCTCCATCTCCTGCCCACTCCAGAAGTCCTGCTTCCGAGCCCACCCGAATCCAAAAAGGAGCCGCCTCTCCCTCAGAAGGCTCAAGAGTCCCTCTAGGTTTTCTCTCCGGCCTCGGGCGTAGATGTGATGTCGGTAGGGATCCTCTAACCGGAGCATCTCGCCATCGTCACCATAGATCCACAGTACCATGGTGGACTGCCATGGATAGATATCGAAGAGCCAACCCTCGGTTTCCATGCTCCCACGTGGAGTCTGATCTCCACCCCGGTTACGGTTTATATCCTTATCTCCACTTGAGACAAAGGGAATCCCCTATTCGCCTTTCTCCGATGGAGAGGCTGACCTGTCCGCCGCCGCCGCCATCCCCTTGCACTTGGCCTTGAGCTCCTCCAATGCCTTGTGGTGCTCTAGCAGGATGGAAATCAGTATCGCCTCTAAAGGCCAGGGACGGGAGGCGTAGACCCCCGCCTGCACATGGAGGCGTGCCTGGTCAAAGAGACGATCGAAGGCCTTCTGATCCTCCTTTCTCAATCCTCGGCGAAACTTTTTCCACTCGTTGTATTCCCGTTCCAAAATCTGGCTATAGGGGAGAACAGTTCTACCCACCGATATACCCCCTCTTGCCCAAACCCCTCAGTGGAAATCGCTGAGATCCCAGAAGCTTCTCCCTTCCCCCCGTTCTCAATGGCCTCTCCAGAACCAGCTTCAATTTCCCCTCCTCACTCATCGCCTTCAAGACCACATCCGCCCAACGGAAGAGTCGCTTCAAGAGATGTCCCCTCCGGCTTCTGGAAGGAACGGGGGGTTGCATCAAAAGAAGGGAAAGTCCCTTCGGGTTGAGCTCATCAAGTTTCTCGAGCATTCCCCGAAAAATGGGGTTGACCTCCTGTTCGGGAACATCCTCATCGAGCAGCGTAGTGATGGGACCAAGAAGGATAGCCAATGGATTTTGATGGGAGTGGATCATCTCCTCCAACCGTTCTCGAACTAGGGTGGAAAGCTGATAACAGGTAAAGGCCCGGGCAACGACGATCTCCTTGAGGAGATGAGCCGGAATCAAGGAATGTTTTCTCGCAAAACTGGAGACGATATAGGGGTCAAAGCCGTTTGCCCCATCCACAAAGATCGGCTTCATCCCCGATGCCGCTACAAGGCCGGCCAAATAGGAGGACAAAACCACTGTCCCTTTCCCCCAAAAGAGGGTCTTCGAGACGGATGCCCTGGAATAATCCCATCCTCCCAGGCCCAGAAGATCGAAGACGTTGATCCCGCCAAACCGCTCAGACAGACTGTACGACTCTTCCCTTTCCCGTCTCACCCTACCTCACACCTTCCTGAAGATCCCAATGACTTTACCCAGGATTTGAAAACTCCGGTCCCCTTCCTTCATCGTAACCGCCTCCCATGCCTCGTTGTCTGGTTTGAGGAGGACCTCGTCCTCCTTGAGAAAAAATCGTTTCACCGTTGCCTCATCATCGATCAGGGCAACGACCACATCGCCGTTATCGGCGGAAGGTTGACAGCGAACCAGGACGTAATCTCCCGGGAGGATATAGGGAGACATGCTCTCCCCCCTCACCCGCAACAAGAAGACTTCTTTCCCCTCTGCCCAATCCTGTGTCAGGGGAACGACGTCCTCGATATTTTCCACGGCTAGGGTAGGTTTTCCGGCCGCCACCCTTCCCAAGACGGGAATCTCGCGGATGGAGATCCCAGGCCTCCTCTCGGTGAAATCCAGGATCTCGATGCCACGGGATTTGGTTTGTCTCCGCCTCAGGTATCCCTTCCTTTCCAGGGCTTTGAGGTGATCGAAAGCCGCCCTGGGATAGATGTCGAAATGGTGGCCGATCTCCCTTACGGAGGGAGGATAGCCGCTTTCCAGGGTGAATGCCTTTACGAAATCCAGAACCTCTCTCTGCCGAGGAGTTAGATTCATTGCCTTTCCCCTCTTTTCTCTAAAATACTATACATATGTTTAGTTGTCAAGAGGAAAATTCAAGATCTCTGAAAAACTGGAAAAAGGAATTCTGAGCGCGAATTAAAGATTTTTTCGGTAACCATTCTTAGTGAAGCGAAACGGCCGCAAATCCAATTTCTGAGCCCAAAGGGTGAGTTTTGGGAACGAAGTAGCGCCTGAGCGCTCTTTGCAGTAAAGCAAACTCTAGAGTGGTCGAAAAAATATTTTGAGCTGTGAAGAGCGACCTTTTCAGAGATCTCAATGAGAGAAAATGTATCCCTTCCCCATCCCGGTGAAAAGCCACGGGGAATATGATATAATAATCTGAATCCCACCGATCGTTTCCGGGAAACCCCGATGCCCCGGGACTATTCTTCTACAAATATTTCCTTGCATTCTTATCGATTTTGGTGCAATTATATAGTCTTATTGCCCTTTAACATTCGGAGCCAATGGGAATATGTTCCAAAGGTTAAAAGAAGATCTTCAAACCATTACTGAAAGGGATCCGGCTGCCAAGAACCTTTTCGAGGTACTCCTTTGCTATCCAGGCCTTCATGCCATCTGGATGCACCGGGTCGCTCATTTTTTTTACCGACACAAGTGGCATACCCTTGCCAGGTTCATATCCCATATCAGCCGGGGTTTAACGGGGATTGAAATCCATCCCGGGGCGACCATCGGTCGCCGCTTTTTCATCGATCATGGAATGGGGGTGGTGATCGGCGAGACGGCCGAGATTGGAGACGATTGTCTGATCTATAAAGGGGTCGTCCTAGGCGGGACGACCCTGGAGAAGAAGAAACGCCATCCTACCCTGGGAAACCGAGTTGTGGTGGGTTCCAACAGTACTGTTCTCGGGCCTACCACCATAGGAGAAGGGGCGAAGATCGGTTCGGGTTCCGTGGTCATAAAGGATGTCCCTCCAGGTGCTACCGTTGTGGGAGTGCCGGGAAGGGTGGTGGAATCGGATATGGGGAAAAGGGCCCTCATCGACTTCGAGCATGGAAACCTTCCAGACCCCTTGGCGGATGTTATGAAATTAATCTTACAACTCCACGAAAGACTGGAGGACCGGGTTGAAAAGTTAGAAAAAGCTCATGAACCGCCGAAACGACAACCAGAATTGAGACAATCCAGGGGGAAGAAGTGATGGAGTATCCAAAATTCTTGATGGACCACTTCCAAAGCCCTAGAAATGTTGGAGAGATTGCGGATGCCGATGGTACGGGTATCGTGAAGAATGCAACCTGCGGCGACATCATGCAGATGTCCATAAAAGTGGAAAAAGATGTTATCGTGGATGCGAAATTCAAGACCTTCGGATGCGGCGCCGCCATTGCAACCAGCTCCATCATCACCGAAAAGGTCAAGGGAAAGGGCATTGAGGAAGCCCTGAGGATTTCGGATGAAACTGCCAAGGACATCTTGAGCCAATTACCTCAAGAGAAGTTTCCCTGCTTCACCTTGGCTGCCGATGCATTGAGGCTGGCCGTAGAGGAATACTGCTGCAACAAACAAGAAATCCACAAAAAGGGGGGGATTAGGGAGGAGGATTTGGAGAAAACCCTCCCTTAGAAAAGTGTTATGGATGAAATCAAGTTTTTATCGAGGTGAGATATGGAAGTTCTTCGGCATCATGGCTACAGTCAGCCAGCTTCAGGAGAGATATTTCAATGCCGGGACAGGAATCCGAAAGACAGCTGGGGGGGTCTCACTACGAGGACGGCGCTGTTGATCCTCATATTCGGCCTCTTGATCTTCTGCCAACACGGGCACGCGGATGAATTGACGCTCCTCTATTCCAATGATATGCGCGGGGTGATTGACCCCTGTCCCACGTGAGGAAATAGGGTCCTGGGAGGTTTGGCCCGGCGGGCCACCGTTATTAAGGATCTCAAAAAGGAAGGAAAAGAGCTCCTCATTCTGGACGGGGGCAACAGTTTCTTTAAGGGCAAGTATTCCCCCTCTCCCAAGGAGAGAAAGAAAGCCAGATTAATCGCAATGGCTTATAGGCGGATGGGCTATCAGGCCGTCAACGTTGGATCGGACGACCTTTTGGCCGGAATCCAATTCCTAAGAGAGGTGGAGAGGGAGATGCATTTACCCCTCCTGTCTGCCAACCTCCTAGAGGAAAAGGGGGGCAAGCCGGTCTTTAAATCCCATGTGGTGTTGGGCTTAGGTGGAATAAGGGTCGGCGTCTTTGGCCTTACCTCAGATGGCCTCAAAAATGAAGGGGTAACCCCTGAAGGATATTTCATATCCGATCCGATAGCGGCGGCGAGGAGGATGGCGGCCGAGCTTGCGAAGGATTGTGACATCATCATGAGCCTGAGCAACCTCGGCTCTTTTAAAGAATACAGCAAGCTGGTTCAGCAGGTGAAGGGTGTTCACTTCATCATTGGAAGTGGAGGGAGGGGATTCTACCACCAACCCATTCGGTCCGATGGAGGTTGGCAGGCATTGCTCTTTCAGGTTTATCCAAAGGGACAATACCTGGGGAGGGTAGACCTGAAGGTTATCAAGGGAGTCCGTGATTTCGTTGATCTCAGTCGCAAGGCCAATATGGAGAGACAGCTCGCCAGTATCGAACGGCAACTGGATTCCTACCGAAGGGGGACAGGGAGGGCGAAATCCATTCCCGAGGACAGGAGGCAGGGGTATATCAAGAAATTGGAGGAATTCAAAAAGAGATCCGAGGCACGTTTGGAGGAATTGGAGAGGGATTCTCGGAGAAATAGTACTTTCATCGGCACCACCATTTCCCTCGATGAAAAGGTAAAAGACGATCCCGAAATGAAAGATTTGGTCGATCGGTTCAAGAAAGGCTCATGAGCGGGCCGGGGATCGTAGCGCACCATAGTTTTGTGGATAAAATAGAGTTATGTTGTTGGACGAAAGTTCAGATTCCCCCATGGAGCCGGAAGGAAGGAAATTTGCCCGCAAATGTCACGGATCAAGAACGTAATTTAAGGGAGAACTGAGATGGAGGACATTTATCGAGCGTTGGCTGACATTAAAGACCAAGGAAAACAAGCAGTCTTAGCCATCGTCGTACGTACGAAAGGGTCAACCCCGAGAAAGGCCGGTGCCAAGATGATCGTCATGGAGGACGGTAGCATCCTCGGAACCCTCGGAGGTGGTAGTCTGGAAAAAAAGGTCGTTGGGGAATCCCTTGAAGCCCTAAAAGGAGGCAATGCGAAATTGACATCCTTTACCCTCGAAGGGAGCTTGGACATGATGTGTGGAGGCGAGCTTGACGTTTACATCGAACCCATTAACCAGCCGGAGAAACTCATTATATTCGGTGCCGGCCATATTACGAAGGCGTTGGCGCCTCTGATGCGGTCATTGGACTTTCGCGTTACCGTGGTGGACGATAACCCGAAGATTCCCGAAGGAGATCGATTTGCTGATATCGAAGTGCTCCTTTCGGAAGATATGGAATCTTATGCGGAAAGGCTCACCCCTGAAAGCACCGCATACATCGTAATCCTTACTCGGGGCTTCTCAACAGACAAAGCCATCCTCGAACGCCTCATCGCGAAGGACTTCCGCTATGTAGGGATGGTTGGAAGTGGGAAAAAAATTAAGACCATCAAGGAGGATCTGATCTCAAAGGGGATTGAAAAGGAGCATTTCTCCAGACTCTCCGCTCCCATAGGCCTAGATATCGGTGCGGAGACACCCGGGGAGATCGCCCTGAGCATCGCCGCCGAAATCATATCGATGAAGAGGCGGAAAAAGGGGTAAGTTAAACCATATGAGCCCGGTTATCTTCCAAGTCGGTCCCTTGAGCATCCGGTGGTATGGTGTGTTTATCATAGCTGGGGTGATCCTCGGACTGGTCCTGGGAACGCGGGAAGCCAAACGGCAGGCGGTGAGCGTGGAGTTCATCTACGATCTGTTCTTTTACATGTTTATAAGCGCCATCGTAGGGGCCAGACTCTATTATGTCATCTTCTCCTGGGATCTGTACCGCAATGATATGGGGGAGATCTTCGCCTTCTGGCACGGTGGACTCGCAATTCATGGAGCAATTATCGGAGGAGTTGTCTCGGCGCTGATTTATACCCGCCTGAAGGGGTTTTCCTTCTGGCAGATTGCCGATATCTGCGCCCCGAGCCTCATTCTCGGACAGGCCTTCGGGCGCTGGGGAAACTTCTTTAACCAGGAGGCCTTCGGAAGACCAACAAACCTGCCTTGGGGAATTTTCATCGATGAGGCCCACCGACCCCTTCACTATATTCAACAAACTCACTTCCACCCTACCTTTCTCTATGAGTCCCTCTGGGATTTTTGCGTCTTCGTCTTCTTGCTGTGGGTCAGGCGGAGAAGGGTCATAATCAGGGGCGATGTATTTCTCGCCTATCTCATGCTATATTCCATCGGTAGATTTTGGATTGAAGGCCTCAGGACGGACAGCCTCATGTTCGTCGGATTTAGAATTGCCCAGATTGCGAGCCTTTTCCTTATTCTCTTCGCCTCCGTAACTTTGATTCAACGCCATAGGAGAAGGCAATGATATTTTCATCATTACATACAGGATGCGGCTATGGAAAATCCGTCTCGATATATACCACCTAATAAGAGCCTTATCCTGGACCGTGTCACTAAGCGATACGGGGCCGTGCTGGCCGTTGCGCAGGTGGACCTAATGACCGATGACCGGGAGTTTGTTGCCATCGTGGGGCCAACCGGATGTGGCAAGACCACCTTGCTCCGGTTAATCGCCGGCCTGGAGAAGATTGACGAGGGGTATATCTATATCCACGGTCGATGTGTCAACCCCGAGAAGCCATCTCGGCGAGGGGTTCGTATGGTATTTCAAGACAACGCCCTCTGGCCTCACATGCGCGTGTTTGATAAACACTTTTACAGTAATTTGAGCTTTTCCATGAAGATTCGAAATCGGCCTCCCCGGGAAATCGGAGAGAGAGTTCACACCCTTTCGGGCCGGCTTGGTATTGCGAGAAGGCTTTATCGCAGAAAACCGAACCAATTATCGGAGGGCCAAAAACAGATTGTCGGAATTGGGAGGGCCATAACGGTCAAGCCCAAAATTCTGCTGATGGATGAACCCCTCTCCAACATAGACCCCCAACATCGATTGACCCTCCGCAAGGAGTTGAAGGATTATCACATTGAGATAAAGGCGACAACGATTTACGTCACCCACAACCTCCCCGAGGCTTTTGCCCTGGCAGATAGAATCGCCATGATGCGAGAAGGCAAAATCATTCAGATCGACACCCCGTCAAGGATTCGAAACCATCCTGCCAGTCAGTTCGTCAGGGACTTTATTCGGTGTTCCGAGATGTGAAGGTGGCAGAGAATCAACTGGAGTGAAAGGAGCGACAGCCCACCTCCACTAGACTTCTTTGCGTCGTTTCTCTGATTCGGTTGGCACCACTCAAGCCTCGGGACTCCAATGGGCACGGGATAAGGCCAGCATTATCATTTTGCGCCACCGCTCGATACCCAATTCATCCTCGGGCAGATAGCTTTCATAATAGGAACATAAGGAAGTGGGGTCAGGTCTGGGGTTGAGATAAATGAAATCACACGAAGAACATTTACACATCTTATATTGCCCTTCTTGATGGATCGGTTTCCCCCCGGACCGGTCACAGAGATTACAGGGAACGGATATCAATTTGACCCGCCCACTCCTGATATTAAGCCCCTTTTTCCTCAAGGCCTTCTTTTCCTCAATTTAGCCTTTACCGCATGGATGTATGCAGATATATTTCGATTTTTGGGATTCAATTGAAGCCCTTTCTCTAGGGCCGTGAGGGCCTTCTCGAGGTAGCCCTCATTGTAGCGGGCGATTCCCAGGTTGACATATGCATCGCTCAGATATGGGGGCTTGAGTTTAATGACCTCTTCAAATTCCCGGGCAGCACTGGCATACTCCATCCTACCCAAAAAAATGTATCCGAGGTTGAAATAGGCATCCGGGTTCTCGGGCATTATGGCAATGGATTGCTCATATTGGTTAAGGGCCTCGTCGTATTTCCCAGATTTCGTGAGTGCTCGTCCCAGCTGAAAATAGGCCTCATGATTTGCCGGATCGAGCCTCCGAGCTTCCTTGATATCCCTTATGGCCACCGCCAATTCCCCAGGAAGGTTCGCTTTCCCCCGTGAGGCGAATTTTTGTCCTTTCCCATAGGAAAACTTTTCATAGTTTTTCATATATTCATCCACGCAGGGAAACCACCAGGCCCCTCCTTACCTGGATAAGGGGATCTTTTCGAAGAGGTCGATTTTAAAAAAGCAAAGATAGTGCCACCAAAAAAATGGGGGTGGAAACCCGGATTTGCACCCCCTTCAGCTTTGGATCGCACTTATCCTCACTATGGCATCACCATTTCTCCAGGTATGGCCGTTACCCCGTCGGAAATCAAGGCCCAGATGATCTGCTCAGGGGTCTTTGCGACCTCTCTCGCTTTGATAGTTAACCAGATGACAGGCCGTTTCAAGTGAAGTCCGTCCATGGAAAAATGCAATGGGATCTTGGAGATGGTGCAGGGTATTGATACAGGTGGTCACATCCATTGATTTATACCAACAGGGGAGTTGATACGCCGATCCGACTTGGAAATCGATGAAACCGTTCAGTCCGAATCCCATGTTACCCTATACCCCCTTTGGAAAATGGGAACATATCCGCCAAATTCTATTGACTTTTAGGAAATTTTTATACTATATTTCATAATTCTCCTTTTGTTTCAATGGATTCAACGAGGGCCTTATTATCAGGGGGCTTTAATGAATGAAAAAAAGCGCCTCTATTTCAAAAGGCTTTTAGTGGAGAGGATAAACGCCTTATTGGAGGGAGCAGAGAAAACCGTCAGCGGCATGTCCAATGATTACAAGGAGGAACTTCTCGACCCAACAGATAGGGCATCCCTTGAATCGAATCGCAATTTCACCCTCAGAATACGCGATCGAGAGAGAAGGCTCATTCAAAAGTTAAACGAAGCCCTGGAAAAGATTGAAGACGGTACCTTCGGCATTTGTGAGATGTGTGGCAGGAAGATCTCGGAGAAGAGGCTTATGGCAAGGCCCGTAACTACCCTGTGTATCGAATGTAAAACGGAACAGGAACAAAGGGAAAAGATGAGGGGTGAATGAAATCTCTCCCCTATTAGGCCACGAATAGCGATGCCTGAATTAAGGAAAGATCCGATCATCGGCCGATGGGTCATCATCTCTACCGAAAGGGGGAGAAGGCCATCGGAATTTCTTCCCGAGGAAATTAGGACCAGAGGCGGATTTTGCCCGCTATGCGAGGGCAATGAGGACAGAACCCCACCTGAGGTATTCTCCATTCGGGAAAACGGCGCTCCACCCAACTCCCCTGGTTGGACATTAAGGGTCGTTCCCAATAAATTCCCCGCCCTCAGAGTGGAAGGAGATTTGGACCGGGAAGGGGAAGGGTTATACGACAAGATGAACGGAGTGGGTGCCCATGAGGTCGTCATCGAGACACCCAAGCATGATGAAACCCTATCCACGCTTCCCAACGATAAGGTCATAAAGGTACTCACGACCTACCGAGAGAGAATTTTGGACATCACTCGAGACCAGCGGGTGAAGTACATCTGCGTCTTCAAGAATCATGGTGCGGCTGCCGGAGCTTCTCTCGAACACTCCCATTCCCAGATTATCGCCTTACCTGTTGTACCCAAAAGGGTAAGCGAGGAAATCGATGGTGCCAAGGTCTATTATGAATATAAGGATAGGTGTGTTTTCTGCGACATCATCCGCCAGGAGTTGGGGTATAAAGCTCGTATAATCGCGGAAAATAGCGGAGCCATCGCTCTTGCTCCCTTTGCCTCTCGTTTTCCCTTTGAGACTTGGATTCTTCCGAAGGACCATATTGCCTATTTCCATCACACGCAACCAGCCCAATTCGAAGACGTGGCCTCACTCCTTTCGGATGTCCTAAGAAAAATAGACAGCACATTGCCTAGATCCCCGTATAATTTTATGCTCCATACCAACCCTTCCAATGAAAAGGATGAAACATTTTATCACTGGCATATCGAGATTATCCCGAAATTAACGAAGGTGGCTGGATTCGAGTGGGGAACGGGATTTTACATTAACCCAACCCCTCCGGAAGAGGCGGCAAAGTACCTCCGGGAGGCACGGCTCCAAGAAAACCGGGGTTGAGACAGATGAGCTCCTTTACACAAAGGGAATGTAAAATTCTGGGAAAGATCATTCGGGTTTCCAACTCCACCCTTGAAATCGATGACCGACTCACCCGAATCGTTGAGATTATCGCAGAGGCTTTCTCAACGCATTTCTGTGGGCTCTACACCCTTCATAAGGACAAAAATCCCTTCATCTTAACGGCCTCCAGCCATCATAACGGGATAGAGGCGGATTCCTCAGTCATTTCCCGATGGGAAGGATTGATGGGCAAGGTCGCCCAGTCTCGTCAACCCTCATTTTTTGGGGAAGATGATGGAACGGGTGGCAACGTTAAGGGGATGATGTCGAAAGAAACTGCTGCCTTTAGCCTTGCCCTTATCCCCATCGCCGACGATAGCTTTTCTTATGGAGTCCTTCTCCTCTACTACGCTCAGTCGAGGAGATTTGGGGATGATGAAAGGGAATTTCTCCTGACCGTTGGCAGGGAGATTTCCGGGACGTTTAGAAATGCCCAACTCTTCTCCGAGGCCAAAAGGAGAATCTCCGAATTGACCAGCCTCTACGACTCGAGCAGAATCGTCACATCGACCACCGAATGGAAAGACCTTCTAGAACTGGTCGTAAGGACGGGCACCAGGGTTTTGGGGGCAAATGGAGGGACATTAAGGCTGAAAGACGGGAAAACTCAGAAACTTCGAATTGAGTCCCAATTGGGAACATACCCGCAATCCCTCGTTTCTCTGGACGATGAAATCGCCAAGGGAGTTCTTTCCACGGGGCAACCCACCCTCATTGGAGATGTTAATCAGAAAAGAGAAGGAGAGCCCCTTCTTTCCCTACTTTGCACCCCCCTCTTATCTAGGGGAAGGGCCTTTGGAACGCTTACGGTATACGGGAAGAAGGGAGGGAAATTACCGCAAAATAATGCTTTTGGCCGGGAAGACGAGCGGTTGCTTTCCATCATGGCCGACCAAATGGCCAATGCCATAGAGAATGCCTCTGCACGCCTCAATGCCACAAGGATCGCAGAGGAGAAGGATCTCCAGGCCAACCAGCTCTCCCTCTTGTATGAAATCAACAATGCCCTTTTGTCTACAATGAAGTTCGAACAGATCCTTCACATCATCCTCACTGCCATCACTTTGGGGGATGGGATGGGGTTCAACCGGGCTATGCTTTTCCTGACCGACGAAAGGAAAAATCGCCTCACCGGAATGATGGGAGTTGGGCCTGACAATGCCCAACAAGCGGGGAATATTTGGAAAAACTTTGAGGGTAAACGGGATAAGCTTTCCGAAATCCTCTCATCTTTATGCGACCGGTACTCCCCTACGGGGACACTCCTGGATGAGAGGGTAAGAAGGGTAAATATCCCCCTGGATAGAGGGGAGTGTATCCTTGCTCGGACCGTAAGGGAACAGAAACCCTTCAATATCGATTATGGTAGAGATCGGGTAACGTGCCAAAAGGATTGCGAATTAAACAAGGAGATCAATTGTGTTTTAAGGACAAATTCGGAAGGGGATATTAAGTCCTATCGATTCGCTGCCGTCCCCCTCTGGGGCAGGGAAAGTACTATCGGGGTTATCGTTGTGGATAACTTCTATAACGGGCGTCCCATTACGGATGATGACATACAACTGTTGACCATGTTTACGAGGCAGGCGGGCCTTGCCATCGAGAATTGCATCCTGTACAAATACCTTGAGGATGCCCATGTGGAATTGAAAAAGGCCCAAGAAACCCTTCTTGAGAGGGAGAAATTGGCAGCCTTGGGCGAAATGGCTGCCAGTGTGGCCCATGAGATTAAGAATCCTCTTGTCTCCATCGGTGGGTATACGAGGAGGTTACACAGAAAGCTCGACAATGGCCTTTACGAAAAGAGGTATACGGACGCCATCATCAAAGAGGTGGACCGCCTGGAGGGAATTCTCAACGATATCCTCCATTTTTCCAATACCTCTAACGTGGTCTTTGAGAAATTCGATGTGAATCGAATCATAGAGGAGACCTTAACGGGAATTGAGGATGAACTGAGGTCCCAGGGGATTGAGGTTGAAAAGTCCCTCGACGGGAATTTACCGCAGATCCCTTGTGACTATCAGGAGATCAAGCAGGTATTCATCAACCTCCTTACCAACGCGAAGGATGTCATGGGAGGTGGGGGGAGGTTGACGGTAAAGACCTTCCCCTTCTCTCAAGAGGACCGTGATTACATCGGTATTGAGATAAGGGATACGGGAGGGGGAATTCCCTCCGAGGTACTCCATAATATTTTCAACCCCTTCTTCACCACCAAGGGGTGGGGAACAGGCTTGGGATTGGCCATTTGCCATCGGATTGTAGATGGACACCTAGGTGCCATCGAGGTCAATAACGACCCGGGCCGAGGTGTAACCTTCACCGTTAAATTGCCCGTTGAAGGAAGAGGGCAATGGCTAACCTCGAGCAAAGCATCGAATCGTACTCCATCCCTTGCTAAACGGCAACGGGAATGAGGGGAGCGATGATGAAGAAGATACTGGTGGTCGACGATGAGGAGAACATCCGATTCTTGTATCAAGAGGAATTAGAGGAGGAGGGATATACCGTTGATGTGGCCGCCCATGGCCAAGAGGCCTTGGAGAAACTGAACGCCTTTCAACCCGATCTCGTCACCCTTGATATTAGGATGCCTGGCATGGATGGAGTCGAAACATTGCGGAAGATCAGGGAGGTCCAACGGGATCTGCCGGTCATATTATGCTCTGCATTTGGTGAATATAAACAAGATTTAACAACCTGGGCATCCGATGCCTATGTGATCAAGACATCGGATCTGACGGAATTGAAGGGTGCCATAAAAACATTATTGTCAAAGGATTGATCTTCTGTGGGGATGGAATCCGTAACTTCTTGGGAAAAATGAAGCTGAAAAATAGTGGGGATGTAGCTCAGCGGGAGAGCATCGCGTTCGCAACGCGGGGGTCGGGGGTTCGAATCCCCTCATCTCCACCATAAGATCTTAAATTGGGGGAAATAGAGGCCATGTTGAAAGACAAGAAGATCGGCGTTATCGGCACGGGCAATATGGGGGAGTCCCTCATAAGCGGGCTCATTTATGCCCGATCGTCTGTCCCCAAGAACATCATCTGCTCGGACATTCGGAAGGAGAGGCTCAAATCCGTCAAGGATGTCTATGGGGTTGTCACGACGACGAGTAATATCGATGTAGTCAAGGGATCGGAGATCTTGATCTATGCGATCAAACCTCAGATTATGGCATCGATACTCAGGGAAACGGCTGCCCATCTGGATATGTCTAAAGTCATCATCTCCATTGCCGCCGGTGTACCCCTTGCCGCCATTGAATCGTGCCTCAATAAAGACCTTCGCCTCATTCGGGTCATGCCTAATATCGCTGCATCCGTCAAGGAGGGCGCAGCAGCTATTGCGCCAGGAAAACACGCCTCCAAGGGAGACCTTAAACTCGCCAAGGCCATCTTCGATTCCGTGGGAAAAAGTATTATCATCGAGGAGGAGTTCATGGATGCTATCACGGGATTGAGCGGTAATGGTCCCGCCTACATCTTCTTGATCGTGGACGCCCTCGCCGACGCGGGGGTAAAGATGGGCCTTTCAAGGGAAGATGCCCTCTTGCTCTCGGCCCAATCGGTTTTGGGCGCTGCAAAATTACTGTTGGAGACGGGTGAACACCCGGGGAAATTAAAGGATAAGGTCACCTCGCCCGGCGGAACGGCTATCGCCGCCCTTCACACGATAGAGGAAGGTGGACTCCGAACGACCCTTATCAACGCCGTTGAGGTCGGTACGAATCGATCCAAGGAACTGGGAGAAATGATGATCAAGAACTTCTCGAATCATTAGCCGAATGTCCTTAATTGCCCCCCATCGATTTCCTTACGAATTGTTCCTATTACCCAAGAACTTGCAACGGGTCGTTGCGCAGTTTGACTACGAGGGCGAGAAACTTCGAGCTCTCGTAAGGGCTTGTATCGCTGGCATTGAATAATTACATACAGCCAATACTTCAGGCCTTTGCTGTCTGGGCCTCTACTGTTTGGACCTTTTCTTCCAGGGATAAAAGGAGCCTATTCCACATCGAACTTAATTAACTCTTTTGAGCGACTCCCTCTTACAGGACTCCAACTCCGAAATAACTTGGTCCGTTAAACCAAGCAAAGAGGATTTGGGCAGGAGGTCTCCCGCGATGCAGTAAGCGTGAATCGCCCGCATGAATTTCATAAATGATCCTTCCTGTCCCTTGCTGCAAATGGCCTCCAGGGAGCATATGCCGCAATTATCCTGATTCTCCAAACAGAGCGGAACCTTGAGTGCAGCCGCCTCAAGGACTTCGTCGAACTGTGATGTAGTAAAGGCCGTCTTTATGGACTCTCGAATTCTCACCCATTTTTCCAGGGTGAGGTCGAAGGCATTTTCGCCTCCCTCATAACGGGTTACCATCTCTTGATACGTCAACAAGTTTCCCATGCCAGCTCTCCCCATGATCTTTTACCTATAAGGATACCCCGACTTCCGTCTCCGCCTCAAGGGTGGAGGAAGAGAAGGGATCTGAAGCGGGGAAAGGCCAGGGGTCAGAGTTCAATCGCCCTCAGGCACTGGTCATCCGAACGAAGTTGGCCAAAAGTGAGAGGCCATTCCTATCGCTCTTTTCCGGGTGAAACTGCACGCCCAATATATGGTCCCGCCGGACCACCGAGGGAAAATGAACCCCGTATTCCGTTCTTCCCACTACAACCCGGGGGTCATCGGGTTCTCCGTAATAGGAGTGAGCGAAATAAAAAGAGGAACCGTCGGCAATATTTCTCAGGAATGGGTCTTCTCCATCCCCCCGGCGGAGAATCACCTGATTCCATCCCATGTGGGGAACCTTCACCTTATCTGGGAACCGTTTGACACAGCCCTGGATGAGATCAAGGCCCCGGTGCAATCCCCCCTCTTCCCCCTCCGTAAACAGGAGATGCATTCCCAAACAGATCCCCAGCAGGAATTTATTCGTCTTCCCCCATTGGGATAGAAGGGGGAGAAAGCCTCTCCTTTCGAGGTTTCGGATTCCCTGGGCGAATGCACCCACGCCGGGTAAAACAATTCCATCTGCCTCCTTGGCAACTCGAGGCTTGGGGGTAACAACTACATCCCCGCCCATCCTGACAAGGGCTTTGCTCACGCTCTTGAGATTTCCCATGGAATAGTCAATCACGGCGATCATATGATAACCAATCTGAAGTTTCCCCACTTTTAGAAGAAGTATTTTTGTAACCTGATTATATGGGAACTCAGGAGCTTTGCCCCAACTGGAACATCTCAACTGGGATACCAGTTGGGATAGTGGGCCGATGGATTGATGGAATGTTGAGTATCAAAAATGAAAAAGCTTATTAATTCTTTTTCTTCTTCTAAACCCATCATTCCAGTATTCCATTATTCCAATACTCCAGATGAGACACTCCACCATTCCACTTCTCCAGCAAACTACGCTCAGCAACAACGGTTTTCTCCAGAAACTCAGGAAACTGGTTTATCAAAAGTAATATAAAGATTTACTTGGGTAATTTCAAATCCAGCTCGGGTTAAAAGATTTTGAGAGGGACTAGAGAGGTAAAACCAAAGGTGAAGGAGGCCTTAGAGCTCATTTGGGTGCTTCGACGCTGAACAGGCTGATCCTCAATGTGCCTCGTTCCAATTTCTCCCGTGAGAGATGGAAATTCTTAAGGGGACCGAACATTTCATCACGCCTTCCATTCCTTCTCGGATGATCCGACTCGCCTTCTCCAACTCGCCCTCCGGGCACTCGAAGACCAATTCGTCATGCACTTGCATGATCATCTTGGTGGATAGGTTAAGGTCTTTGAGCCGTCTTTGGATTTGTATCATAGCGACCTTTATCAAATCGGCCGCTGTCCCTTGAATCGGGGTGTTAATAGCCGTTCGCTCGGCGGCGTTTCTCGCCATCTGATTCGGACTATTGATCTCGGGAAGGTAACGCCTCCGCCCAAAAAGGGTGTACACATACCCCTTTTCCCTCGCCTCACTTAGAGTGGAGTCGATATAGTCCTTCACGCCCTGATATCTTTGAAAGTAACCCTCGATATATGCTGAGGCCACCTTGGGGTCGATATCCAACTCCTTTCCCAAGCCGAAGGCGCTCATACCATAGATGATCCCGAAGTTAATAACCTTAGCCCCTCTTCTCATCTCTGGGGTAACGTCCTCAAGGCGGACTCCAAAAATATTCGAGGCCGTCCGTGCATGGATGTCCTCATCCCTATGAAAGGCTTCACAAAGGGCCTTATCCCTCGTAAGATGGGCCAAAATCCTCAGCTCTATTTGTGAATAATCCGCCGAGATCATCAACCAGCCCTCTTCAGGGATAAAGGCTTTGCGAATCCTCTTTCCCTCCTCGGATCGAATGGGGATATTTTGGAGATTGGGATCGCTTGAACTCAGCCTTCCCGTTGCCGTAACCGTCTGGTTATAGGAGGTATGGACCCTTCCGGTCCGGGGATTGATCAACCTGGGAAGGGCATCGATGTATGTGGATTTCAGTTTGGAAAGGCTTCGATATGCAAGCAATTCCAGGGGGAGATCGTGTTGTGGAGCCAACTTGGTAAGGACCTCCGTATCCGTTGAAGTTCCCGTCTTGGTTTTCTTAACCTTGGGAAGCTTCAATTTTTCGAAGAGGATCTTGCTCAACTGCTGGGAGGAGTTGATGTTGAACCGCTCCCCGGCTAAGAGATAAATCCGATTTGCTGTGGCTGCGAGTTGAGTTTCGGACTCCTTGGACATCTCCTCCAGCAGGGATCGGTCGAGTTTAACCCCGTTCATCTCCATGTGGGCTAAGACTTCGATAAGGGGAACCTCCACCTCGTCGAAGAGGTCCTTTAGCCCCTCATCGGCCAGCTTGGGAAGGAGGGTGTGGCTCACCAGGAAGGTGACGTCAGAATCCTCGCACGAATAATTCTTGGCAGTGTTCAGGTCCACTTGATCAAAGGTCACTTCCCTTTTCCCCGATCCCACTACGTCCTTATAGCTGATCATCCGATGATCCAGATATTCCCGGGCAATTTCCTCCAGGTTGTGATTATGCTTTGTGGGGTTCACGAGATAGGATGCCACCATGGTGTCGCACTCTATCCCCCTCAACTCGATGCCGCTCCGTTTGAGGAGCACATATTCGTATTTAATATTTTGACCGTATTTCTTGAGCTTCTCATCCTGAAAGAGCGACTTCAACTCGCCCAGGACGAACTCCTTACCCAATTGCTTCGGAACCCCGGGGTATCGATGTCCCAAGGGGATATAATACGCTTGATGGGGATTGAAGGAAAAGGAGAGGCCAACGAGCTCAGCCCGCATGGAGTCTCTGGAGGTGGTCTCGAAATCAAAGGCAAACCCTCGGCATCCTTTTAATTCCCGTACCAAATTCGAAAATTGCCCTTCCTCGGTGACTATATGATAGTCCTCCGTGGACAGTGTTTCGCTCGTTACCTCCTTGAGAAATTTGCTGAATTCCAGTTCACGGAAGATCTCCTTGAGCCTCTCCAAAACGGGCTCGGATAGGGCAAAATCCTTTAGGTTATGGTCAAGGGGAACATCCGTAGCGATGGTGGCCAACCGTTTACTCAACATGGCCTGTTCCCCAAACCGGGTAAGGGCTGCAATCAGCTTCTTTCTGGGTAATTTCTCCCGATTAGCGAGGAGATTTTCGAGGGTATCAAACTGCTTGATCAACGCGACGGCCGTCTTCCCGCCTATCCCTGGAACTCCGGGGATATTATCGATTGAATCTCCCGCTAGGCCCATGACGTCCGTCATCTGCTCCGGCTTGACGCCATATCGCTCAACAACTTCCCGCGCTCCGAAGGAACGATCCTTCATGGTATCCAGGGTACAAATATGCTCATCGACCAGCTGCAACATGTCCTTGTCGCCCGTCACGATGACGACATCCACCCCCTTTTTGGCCACCTCCTTGGCAATGGTTCCTATAACGTCATCAGCCTCGTAACCTTCTTTCTCGATAACGGGGATATTATATGCCTTGATGATCCGTTTAATATAGGGAATTTGAGGCTCTAAGCCCTCCGGCATGCCCGGACGGTTGGCCTTATAATCGGGATAGATCTCGTCCCTGAATGTGGGGCCCTTGGCATCGAGGACCACTGCGACATATTCGGGCTTCATCTCCCTGAGGACTTTAAGCAGCATGGAGGTAAAACCGAAGATGGCGTTGGTAGGAAACCCTTTAGATGTAGATAACCGGCCGATGGCATGGAAGGCCCTGAATATATAGGAACTCCCATCAATGAGGAAAAGGCGTGGTATCTCGGGCATATCAGACTATTCCCGGGGACACGGCGAAAAGCGGTGGTGAAGCAGCCAGCCGAAGAATTATCAATCCGGTGAGATCCCCATTATTTCATTCATAGAGGGGGGCATACATGAATTTGATTACCCCCTTGGCCTTTTGCCACATACATGGCATCGTCAGCTAATTTTACGAAATGCTCGAGGTCTTCCTCGGAGTTATATTCCACCAAGCCTATGCTGACGGTAGTATCTCCGAGCTTGGCCCTTTCAACCAACCCTCTAATCCTTTCTGCTATCTCAAAGGCCCGATCCGCCTTCACCCCGATGAGAAGGACGGCGAACTCATCACCTCCATACCGATAGCCCGAATCGACCTTCTGCCTGATGCATTGGGCAACGATCTTCCCAATCTTCTCCAATACCCTGTCACCTTCGATATGGCCGCGGGTATCGTTGTATTTCTTGAAATTGTCCACATCGAACATCATGAGCGAAAGGGCCATCTTTTGGCGATTGGCCCGGGTTGTCTCCTCCTCCAATTTCCTGTAGAAATGCCGGTGGTTGTAAAGTCCCGTCAAATCATCAGTAATGGAAAGCCTCATCACTTCCTCCTCGAGCGTCGCCTTCTCCCTCAATATTTGACATTTTTCGTAACATCGGTTAACGATATGAACCAAGTGGTCCATCTCGAACGGCTTCTTGATGAAATCCGAGGCTCCTTCCTTGAGGGCTTGAATGGCATTGTCCACGGTTGCATAAGCGGTCAGCATCACCACGGACTGATCCGGGTTTTCCTTCTTAATCTTCCGCAGTGCCACGTTCCCATCGATTCCGGGCAGATTGATATCCAAGAGGATGACATCAGGCTTTATCTGGGCCGCCTTCCGAACACCTTCCTCTCCTGTGGATGCCGTGAATACATTGTGTCCCTCAGATTTAAACAATTTCTGGACGATATCGACGGTATCCGGGACGTCATCAACGATGAGGATCTTCGCTTTATCGTCCTTTTTTGACTTTCCCATTTCTCCTCTACTCGGCTAACGGGACGGTGAAGTAGAAGGTACTTCCCTTTCCTACCTCGGAATCAACCCAAATTCTCCCCCCATGTTCCTCGACAATTCCCTTTACGATGGTTAACCCCAACCCAGTCCCGCCATATCGTCTCCGGTCGACCTGGTAGAATTCATCGAACACCTTCTCACGTTGATCCTCTGGAATTCCAACCCCAGTATCGGAAACCTCGGCCAAAACCACATCATTGTCTCGCCGGGCCGTAATCCTCACCTCACCGCCTTTAGGCGTAAATCTAAAGGCGTTGGACAAGAGGTTGATATAGATATCGTGGAGCCGATCCTTATCCGCTTGAACGTAAATGCCCCTGGGAATCTTGATCTTTATATCAACGGGCTTTTCGATGGGCTTGATCTCCCTTACATATTCCTTGACGGCCTTCAGGAGATTCACTTTCTCCACGAGAAGGCCGATCTTTCCGGCTTTGATTCTCGCCATATCCAGCATTTTCTCCATGATCTCTTGGATTCGATTGGTATTTCGCTGAATCGTCGATAGGTACTGCCGCAAATTCCTCGGTATCGGTCCTTCCCTTCCACTAAGGATGAAATCAACATTTGCCTTGATGGCGGTCAAGGGGGTTTTAAGCTCATGGGATGCGGTACCCAGAAACTTAGATTTCATCTCATCCATTGCCATCAATTCCCTATTGGCCTTCTCCAACTCCTTCTTGGCCTCATTGATATCCTCCAAGATATTGAGTGTGGCTCTTCGGGCTTTGGACAATTCCCTCACATTCCTTTTCAGTTTCGCCGTCCTTTCTTCAACCTTCTTCTCCAAAGTCCTACTGTAATCCTCCAAATCAGTCCTCGAATCCTCCAGTTGCTTTACCATTTGGTTGAAAGACCTCGCTAGATCTCCTATTTCATCGTTTGTGTTGATGGCTACGGGATGGCCCAAATCCCCCCGTGCGATCCTCCGGGTCGCCGATACTAGCTGACCAATCGGGTTGACGATGATATCCACAAGCAAGATGGTAATTACAATTCCAATTCCCACTATAACGAGAATCAGAATCCCGACGTGTTCCTTGACCTCGGCCAGTGCTGCATCCATCCGATGGAGGGAAAGTCCCAAATGTACAATTCCAATTGCATTCTGGGCAACGGGCTCCGTTATATGCCCTTGCCACAGCTTGGATATTTGGTCTGATTCTATCCGAAAATCCCGGGAGGAGATGGGTGGTTTGGGTTGTGGAACCTGTTCCCCTTGCTCCGACTTGGCTTGAATGGGAATGCAGAAGGTCAGCATGTGAACTTTCTTTTTCCTTCCCACATAGGCAGCTGAAGACGAATTGGCCAGGACAGTTCCTTGCGCATCTTGGATCAAGCAAAACACCACTTCCTCTTCACTTATCGCTCCCCTGACCAAGGTTTTGAGCATCTCTTGGTTATTGGTTAGAACGGCATAGAGGCTGTTATAGGCCAGGTTGCGGACAAGCGTCCCGCCCTTGTGTTTCAGATTGATCTGAATTAAATCGACCTCCCGTTTGATGAAAAACCAGCTCATGATGATGGATGTCAGGATGATCAGAAAGACGATTGTCAATATGAACTTCACATGAATGCCGAGCCGGATCCTACTTCTTAGTCCCCCCGGCACTATCCGGAACACCCAGTTCATCGAATCTCCTCTAGACCGATTCCGTCTTGTCATCCATCCCATCGTAAAAGGGGCACAACAGCCTCCGCTTAACCGACATATTCCAATGATTTAGCGGTCCCTGCGCTTCGGCTCGTAGATGCAATATGGTTCTTCCGCCAAATAATCCCCCTCCATTTCAAAGGCCCTTGCTCGGCATCCTCCGCACACTTTTCGATATTCGCAATAACCGCATTTCCCCTTATAGTTGCTTTCATCCCGAAGGTCCTTGAAGAACGTGCACTGCGCCCATATAGATTCAAGGGAATTATCCCTTACATTTCCACAGTCAAGTTCAAGGTAGCCGCAGGGCTGAACCCCTCCCGTACTGGAGACGAAACAGAAAGAAATTCCACCCATGCACCCTCGGGTGACGGCATCCAGGCCGTAATGCTCTGTCGTCATGGTCTTCCCTTCCCGCCGAGCCCGCTGTCTCAAAACCCGGTAGAAATGTGGCGCGCAAGTTACCTTCAGGTGGAGGGAAACGTGGTCTCTCTGGTCATAGAACCAATGTAATACCTCCTCGTAGTCATGGGGGGAAATGGCCTGGCCCTGCAACTCCCTACCCCTCCCCGTTGGGACCAACAAGAAGAGATGGTAGGCGGCTGCCCCCAAATCTACTGCTAAATCCAGTATTTGGGGGAGTTGCGGGAGGTTGTGCCGGGTAACCGTTGTGTTAATTTGAAACTCCAGTCCCACCTTTTTCGCAGACCGAATCCCCCTCAGTCCGCCTTCGAAGGACCCGTTTACGCCTCGAAACTGATCGTGGCTTTTCGCGTCAGCGCCATCCAAGCTGATGCTAACCCTCTGTATACCCACCGCCAACAACTTCTTAGCCTTGTCCTCGGTGAGGAGGGTTCCGTTGGTGGCCAATACCATCCGCAGTCCCTTCCCCGTCCCGTATTCAGCTACTTGGTACACATCTGGCCTCAGCAGCGGCTCTCCGCCCGTTAAGATGACAACGGGGGCGGAAAAGGAGGCGATATCGTCTATGAGCTTGAAGCATTCCTCCGTGGTGAGCTCCCCGGGATAGGGACCCTCACTCGATGAAGCCCTGCAGTGTACACAGGAGAGATTGCACCCACGGGTCAACTCCCAGGCTACCATTCTTAGCGGCAGCGCAGGGGATTGTTCCCGGTCAAACTTTCTCATATCCGCTTAGCAGCCTCTTTGGCGAAATAGGTCACGATGATGTCAGCTCCAGCCCTTTTAATGCTCAGCAGGGATTCCATCATCGCTCTCTCCCCATCTACCCATCCCAATTGGGCAGCTGCCTTGATCATGGCATACTCCCCACTCACATTATATGCCGCCAAAGGAATGTCGAATTCCTCTTTCACCCGGTAGATGATGTCCAGATAAGGGAGGGCAGGCTTAACCATGACGATGTCAGCTCCCTCCTGGATGTCCAAGCGAACTTCTCTGAGGGCTTCATCGGCGTTGGCACAGTCCATCTGATAGGATTTTCGATCCCCAAATTGAGGTGCCGATTCCGCCGCTTCCCTGAAGGGGCCATAATAGCTGGACGAGAACTTGGCGGAATATGCCATTATAGGGATTTCACTATACCCATTTTCATCCAGTGCCTTTCGTATGAACCCAATCCTCCCGTCCATCATATCGGAAGGGGCCACCATGTCCGCACCCGCCCTTGCATGGGAAAGTGCCTGTTTCGCCAACAATTCCAAACTTGGATCGTTCAGGATTTGATCGCCCTCCACCACTCCGCAATGACCATGGCTGGTATATTCACAAAGGCAGACATCGGTAATCACCAAAAAGTCGGGGAGTTCCTCTTTGATCGCTCTAACCGCCCTTTGGATGATACCATCATCCGAATATGCTTCCGTGCCCATCTCATCCTTTCTCTCCGGAATTCCGAACAGGATAACGCCTGGTATTCCCAGGCCCTCCGCCTCCTCGACCTCCTCAATGACATGATCGATGGAGAGCTGAAATTGTCCGACCATGGATGAAATGGGGGTTTTCAGACCCTTTCCCGTGCAGACAAAGAGGGGATAGATGAAATCATCCACGCGTAAGACCGTCTCCCTCACGAGCCTCCTGATGCGCTCGTTCTTTCTCAATCTCCTTAAACGGAGCTGGGGAAAATACATCCATTCCTCCCTGTTGAGCGGATATTGCTCTTTAATCTTTTATTTATAGCCCATTTTGCCCGTATTGTCCAGTGAATTTAATGAGATAGCCTTCCCCTTATATTGCCCGGCCACATCACTCCAAGCATGAATTTACGGGGGAAATCCAAATCGATGAGGATAATACCACCGGGATTATGAGATGAAAACATGTAGAAAGGCGGGACCTTAGAAATCCTGACAATGGAAGCGGAGAGCCAAAAGGAGATCAGGTTCTGCCCGCAGAGGCCCCCCTGAAAAACTCAACGATGGCCTCAGTAAGGTCCCGGATGGTATAGGAATTGGGGATAATCTGGGGGGTTATTCCCCGCCTTCGGAGGGTATTTGCAGTGATGGGGCCGATAGCTGCTATGGCCACTCCGGCCAACGGATCTTTTAAACCACCCTTCTCCTCATACATTTGGAGAAAATGGGTCACTGTTGAGGAACTGGTAAAGGTGATGAGATCAATCCTATCCCCCTGAAATACCCTCTCAATTTCCCTTTCACTGATATCGGGCATTATCGTTTGATAGACCTCGACCACGTCCACGGCTGCCCCCAATTTGCGCAATTCCTTCGGAACCAGGTCTCGAGCCTTCTTCGCCCTGGCCAGCAATATTCGCTTTCCTTCCAGCTCCTCAATCCCCAATCTCTGGACCAAGGATTCAGCACAATACTGCTCCGGAATCAAATCCACCTTCGCCCCTGCCTTCTCGATCTCCTGAGCCGTCCTGGGGCCGATGGCACAGAACCGAAGATCCTGGAACTCCTCCAATCGCCTCTTTTTCAGTTTCAATCGATCGTGGAAAAACCTCACCCCGTTCGTACTGGTAAAAATGATCCAGTGGTAGGATCCAAGGTTTCCTATCGCCCTATCTACGGGGTCCCAACTATTGGGGGGGACGATCTCAATGGTGGGAAATTCGATCACGTGGGCCCCATATCCCCTGAGCAACCGGGTGAGTTCTCCCGCCTGTTCTCGAGCTCTGGTGATGATTATTTTCTTTCCCAATAGGGGTCTTTCCATCCTCCCCTTCCATCTACCCCGGAGATTTCCTTTCCGTAAAGCCCCCTGAGTATCTCATCTGCGCCGCCAGAGAGAAGGCTTTCGGCCAAGGCCATCCCTATCTCCTGGGCTTTTCCCATCTCCCCATCAATCCCCCCCTTGATCAATTTCCTTCCATCGAGATCCCCCACGAATCCCTTCAGCGTTAACGTTTCTCCATCCATTACGCTTCCCCAAGCGCCAATGGGAACTTGACAACCTCCCTCAAGCCTCCTCAAAAAGGCCCTCTCAGCCATAATCGACATATGAGTGGCCTCATGATCGATGATACTGAGGTACTGATTCACCTTATCATCGGCGATTCGGGTTTCAATCCCCAAAGCCCCCTGCCCAATGGCGGGGAGGCACACTTCGGGCGAAATGAATTGGGAAATCCTCCCCTCCAACTGCATCCTTTTAACCCCGGCGGCGGCCAAAACAATGGCATCCAAATCCGTGGTACCCAGCTTCCTCATCCGGGTATCCACGTTCCCCCGCAGGGGGATAATGTGAAAATCGGGGCGGTAGGATAAGAGCTGAGCCCTCCTTCTGAGGCTACTCGTGCCGATCTTAGCCCCTGAGGGGAGTTCGTCTAGTGTGCGATGCTCCTTGGAGATGAGGACATCTCTGGGATCCTCCCTCCGAGTAATGAATCGAATATGGAGCCCTTGGGGCAATTGGATGGGGACATCCTTCATGCTGTGGACGGCCAGATCGATCCGTCCCCCCAACAGCCCCTCTTCGATCTCCTTGACGAAAAGGGCCTTTCCCCCCATTGTGGCTAAGTTGACATCGGTGAGCCTATCCCCTTTGGTTTTTATCCTGATCAGGGATACCCTCACGTGAGGATAAGCCTGCAATAGACGCTTCCTCACCCAGTTGGCCTGCCACAGCGCCAGTGGAGATCCCCTCGTACCGATCCTAAGTTCCGTCATCTCCTCCCCGTCTCTTTGGTTGTCCTCTCCCCTTCGCATCGAGCCTGAAGAGCTTTCGGACCGTATCCACGTATTCGTTCGTATCAGTATTGAGGCCGGGACTCTTCAGAAGGGTAATGGGATCGTGGAGGATCTTTTTTACGATGGCCGAGGTGAGGGCCTCAAGGGATTTCCTCTCTTTTTCCGTGATTCGAGCAAACGAAGAAAGGGCTTTGCTCAACTCCCTTTTCCTAATCTCCTCGAATTTCTCCTTAAGCGAGACGATGGTCGGCACCAGGTCCAGGGATGCGTACCAATTATAAAATTTAAGCGCCTCTTCTTCGACGATCTCTTCCGCCCTCCTAGCCTCTCGAGCCCGGCGATCCCTGTTGGCATCAACCACTTCCTGGAGATCATCGATGTCGTAAAGGTAGACGTTCTCGATCTCGTTGACCCTGGGATCAATGTCCCTGGGAACGGCGATGTCGATGAAGAACATCGGCCTGTTTCTTCTGGCTTTGATCACCCCAAGAACATTTTCGGGGTGAAGGATATAATGGGGGGCTCCCGTGGAGCTGATGACGATATCAACCCCTTCCAACCGCTCACCAAACCCATCGAACTCGATGGCTTCACCATTAAACGCCATGGCCAGATCGGCCGCCCTCTGGTAAGTACGGCTCACTACGATCACCCTCTGCACACCACCCGCAACCAAGTGCTTCGCGGCCAATTCAGCCATTTCCCCCGCACCCAGGAGCATAACGGCCTTGCCTTCCAAGGTCCCAAAGATCTTTTTGGCCAATTCAACCGCAGCATAACTTATTGAAACCGCGTTATTTCCGATTTTCGTCTCCGTCCTCACCCTCTTGGCCACGTGAAATGCCTTGTGAAGAAGCTTATTTAAGATGATGCCCGAGGTATTGTGGTATGCCGCGATGTTATGGGCCTCTTTAATTTGCCCCAAAATCTGAGGTTCACCCACCACCATAGAATCCAAACTGGATGCCACCCGAAAGATATGCCTGATGGCAGCACTCCCCAAATGGACGTAGAGGCTCTTCTCGAAATCATCAAGGGAAACCCCATGGTATTCGGCCAGAAAGTTCTTTAGTGCGACAATACCTTTTTCAGGGTCCCGGGTGGTGGCGTAGATCTCAACCCGGTTACAGGTGGAAACGATCATGTCTTCCGTGAATTCAGGGTACTCCAGCACCCTCCCCAAGGATCTCAGCAGCTCCTCCCCTGAAAAGGACACTCTTTCCCTTATCTCCACTGGGGCTGTTCTGTGATTTATGCCGATAACGAGGACGTCCATCTTATGACATACCAGCGATGAAAGATCATTCTCCAATAGTTCATAACGAAAAACCGTGGGGCGATCACCAATTCGAATAAGCATGAAGTCCTGTTAAAAGGAGATTCACGCCCAAGAACGTAAATAGGATGGCGAAGAACCCGAGTATGGCCATGATGGCTGCCTTCTTACCCCGCCAGCCCACGGTCAGCCTTTGGTGGAGGAGGGCCGCATAGAGGCACCAGGTGATCAGAGACCAAGTCTCCTTGGGATCCCAGCTCCAGTAAGATCCCCATGCATATTGAGCCCAGATAGCACCCGTAATGATCCCAACGGTGAGAAGGGGAAATCCAAATGTCAATGCTCTGTAGTTGATTTCGTCCAGCACTCCCAATGAGGGGAGGCGTCGGAATATAGCACCAATGTGTTTGGATTTAACCTGATGCTCCTGGAGGATATATATAATCCCGGTGCAGAAGGCCAAGGCGAAGACGGCATTGCCGAGAAAAGCGAAAACAACGTGGATGGGAAGCCAGTAACTCCGCAATACGGGGGCGAGGGGAAGGATCTCCTTGGGCAATACCATTGCTGGGATCATCAGAATCAGTGCGAGGGTAGCAATGAAGGGACCCAAGACCTTGATCCTATATCTCCAATAGAAAGCCAGATAAACCCCAACGATGGCCCATGCAAAGAAGGATAGGGATTCATGGAGATTGGTAACGGGGGTATGTCCAGCCTCCAGATACCGAAGTACAAAGGCGGTGCTGTGAAGGACAAAACCCACAAACAGGGACAGGAAACCGATTTTTGCTAACAATTCCCTCAAGAGGATAACGAAGAGGAGGTACTTAAAGGTCCCCAAGAGGTAGAGAGCAATGGCAATTTTGAAAAACCAAGTGTTCACTGAGTCGATCCGCTTCGCTTTGGATTGATGAGTTTTTTCATATTATCATGTTTCTATCAGAATTTCGACTTGGTTTCAATGAATCCGAAGGTGAAGTTTGCTGAGTTTCCAGAGAAAACCGCTGTCCATAAGCGTAATTTGCCGGAGAAGTGAGACACCCATCGAGGGTGAGCAGGCTTCATCGTGAATCTTCGACCATGAGCCCCTCGATCTAACCTCGGGGTCAAAGACTCCATTCGGCCAGCCCTACTCCATAGGTTAAAACCACCGACTCCACAGCCTTGATATGTGCCCATGTTATCTTTTGCGAAGTCCACTTTTATCTTTTGCCTAACAAGGTCAAAAAAAATTCTTGACTTTTGTCAATTATTAAAGTAAGTTTTTAAGTTATTTTATTCTTAGTCAAGAAGTTCCATGGTTGCCGTTCTGAGGGGAAGGAAAAAAATCTTGACATTAACGTAAATGTTTGTTATTTTAGTGGTAATGATAATGATTATCATTTGAAAGTCCATAATTAGAGGAGATTGTAAGTTGAGATTAAGAAGGGGCAACAGAAGTACGAAAGGCTTGATAGGCGTAAAAAAGAGGGGGAGGTTTTTGGCCTATGGCCACTTGGCCGACTTCATGGGACTCAACGAACCTAATCCATGTTCGGTCAATGAATTGACGGGATTTATCCAGCGCACGGGCAGCGAATCACAAATGGAAAAGGAGGATACCCCTCCCGACCGCAACCGGGAAGCCGAAGAGACGATCGGTATCTCAAGCTCGGAAAATATTACCCTAGCCTATCTTAAGGAGATGCAAAAAATTTCCCTCCTCACCCGAGATAGGGAAATACAACTCTCCAGAACCATCAGAAAAGGGGAAGATAGCATTCGCGACCTTATCCTTAAGTTTCCCCAAGCGAGAAAGGAGCTGGCCTTTCTGGGGGAAAGGTTAGAGGAAGGAAGTATAAAACCACGTGAGATCGTCCAAGCCAAGGAGGATTTTATCTCCCGGATCATCGAGAAGTTAGAAGATACGGCTAAGAAGGAAGACAACTCAAACCCCAGTAAAGGGGAAATGCTCGAAGCCCTGAAACAAATCAAGAATGCCGAATCGGAGGTGGGAAGGGCCAAGAGGGAGATGATTCGGTCCAATTTACGATTGGTGGTAAGCATCGCTAAGGCCTATATGAACCGTGGTCTGTCTTTTCTGGACCTCATCCAAGAGGGGAATTTGGGACTCATCAAAGCCGTATCTAAATATGATTATACTAAGGGGTACAAATTTAGCACCTACGCCTCCTGGTGGATAAGACAGGCGATAACCCGCGCAATCTCCGATAAATCCCGAACCATTAGGATTCCCAACCACCTCCTGGAAAGCAGAAGCAAATTGGCAAAGGCTTTCAATGTCCTTATTAAGAAGTTGGAAAGGGATCCAACTCCCAAGGAGATGTCAAAAAAAACCGGCCTTCCCTTAAAGACTGTCAACAAGGTTATGGGATTGGCCAAAGAGCCTCTATCCCTTGAGACACCCATCGGGGATGACGATGGACGCCTCCAGGATCTAATTCCCAACGAGGATTCCGAGTTGGCCACTGAAAATTTTATCGAAAACCTCGACCTCTCCAAACAAGCCCAGAGATTGTTATCAACACTGACCCCGAGAGAGGAAAAGATCCTGAGGATGAGGTTCGGGATTGGGGAAAAGACGGATTATACTCTGGAAGAAGTCGGGAAGCAGTTTGGCATCTCCAGGGAAAGAGTACGCCAAATTGAAGAGAGAGCCCTGAGAAAGCTGAAACATCCCTTGAGAAACAGGGAAATTCCACAACCTGGCGATTGAATAGTTCCCCAAGGCTTAAACCTCCTAAATACGTTAAACTTCCTCGGCAAGGGGAGTTGAAAGGTATCTTTCCCCGCAGCTGGGGAGAACGACAACGTACATCATTCCACTATTTTCCGCTCGTTTAGCCACCTTTAAGGCCGCCCAAACCGCTGCGCCCGACGAGATACCTCCGAGAATTCCCTCCTCCTTGGCCAGCCTCCTGGCCATGGTGAAGGCATCCTCGTTGGAAACGGTTACCACCTCGTCGATAATCTCCCTGTTGAGAATCTCGGGAATGAATCCCGCCCCTATCCCTTGAATCTTGTGAGATCCCGCTTTTCCCCCCGATAAAACCGCGGAGCCGGCCGGCTCAACGGCCACGGCCTTAAAGGCGGGCTTTTTCCCCTTGATCACCTCGGCTACCCCCGTTATGGTTCCTCCCGTTCCCACACCCGCCACCAATACATCGACCTTTCCATCAGTATCCTCCCATATCTCCAAGGCGGTCGTTTCCCGATGGATTTGGGGATTTGCCAGATTCTTGAATTGCTGTAGCATGAAGGCCTTGGGAACTTGAGCTTCGAGCTCTTCGGCTTTCTTAATTGCCCCCGGCATCCCCTCAGGACCGGGAGTTAGGACAAGCTCGGCTCCCAGCATTTTGAGCATTTTTCGCCTTTCGATGCTCATGGTCTCTGGCATGGTCAAAATACATCGATATCCCTTCGCGGCACACACGAAGGCCAAGGCAATACCGGTGTTGCCGCTTGTTGGCTCAATGATCACCGTTTCTTCTCCGATCAAGCCTTCCCTTTCCGCGTCTTCAATCATGCTTACCCCAATCCGGTCCTTTACACTGGACAAGGGATTGAAAAATTCGAGTTTGGCCAAAATGGTCGCATCGACTCCCTCAACAACCCTATTCAATCTAACCAAAGGAGTTTTCCCAATGGTCTTGGTGATATCAGAGAAGATCCTCCCCATTTCACTTACCTCCTGGGGTCTTATCCCCGTCGAACAGCAAGTTCCAACAATCTATTAACTTTCAGCTCCAAAAACTCGATCGTGTGCACATGGAATATACACCTCTTGCCCATCAATCTCGCGGAGGAGGTCTACCTTGGTTAGCTCTCCACAGAGATCACAGGTCCCTGACTTGGTAATCCTGGCCTTTGGGGGGATATCTAGTGAGATTGCTTCAATTTTGAAGAGGGACTCGGCGTCGGCCGTAAGAATCCTTTGGGCCCGGTTTCTTTGGTCTTCTCTGAAGCGTGCTATTTCTTCCCGCGATGCTTCTTCGTTCTGTACCTTTTCAATGAGCGAAAGGTGCTCTGGGTCAGCCTCAAGTACATCAGGCCTGAGGCATACACGAACGGCTTTCCCCCGCTTTCTGTCCGCAAGGATAAAGGCGTGTTTTCCGTAGTTCTCAAAAATGAAGTTTCCCTTGCCAAAGGTGCATCCCGTCATTACCTGAATCGCATCGGCTCCACATGCACCATTTTCCACGAAGGCCAGCAACTCCTCATCCCCCGCATTCTCAACGCCCAGCCGTTCTATTAGGATTCGAGCTGCCTGAAAACCAATGGCCAGCCCAGGGCAGATGTGTCCATGAAAGGCTATACATTTTTCAAGATCTTGGGAAGAAAAAGTTGGAACTCTGGCCATGGAATTTCCTTCTCAATGGTAACACTAACATAAAAAAGTATTACTTCAATGCTTATTTTGAGCATAGCCAAGAGGGAGGGGGCGATTTCAAGGATCGCTATCAGGTTTTGAAAAATAGCATCGGTTCGTTGGAAGTTACTTTTATTTTCACCTATTCTATTTATCCTTTAATATCTCCTTGAACTCTTCGTAAGTCGCTTTTATTTCTTCTACAGAGGATTCATCCTCTAAGGTCGTAATGTCCCCAATGGACTCACCCTGCACGAGTGCCCTTAATATCCGCCTCATTATCTTACCGGATCTTGTCTTTGGGAGTGTTATCACAAAATGAACCTCCTTTGGTGTAGCTATAGCCCCTATTTGTTCACGAAGGCTTCTGATTATCTCCTTCTTTAAGTTATCGTTAGGTTTATAGCCTTGTTTTAATATCACGAACAGAACAATGCTCTCACCCTTTACAGGGTCAGGTATACTCACCGCAGCCGCTTCTGCAACAAACGAATTTTCTAAAACGGCACTCTCTAACTCTGCTGTACCTAGCCTGTGACCAGCCACTTTCAAGACTTCATCTGCCCTTCCCAACAACCAAAAGTACCCCTCTTCGTCTTTCATCGCATAATCCCCTGAGTAATACATTCCTTTAATTTTCGACCAGTATATCTCCTCGTATCTCTCTGGGTCTTTGTAAAGTTCCATCAACATACCAGGCCAAGGTTTTCTTATTACTAAATAGCCTTTTGTTCCCGAAGGCAAAGGGTTGCCTTTTTCATCTACTACCTCTGCATCGATACCAGGCAAAGGCAAAGTTGCAGAACCAGGCTTAAGCGGCACAAGTTCTAAACCAGGTGCAGGGGACATCATTATCCCTCCTGTCTCTGTCTGCCACCAAGTATCAACTATTGGACATCTCTCACCACCGATTACCTTGTAATACCATTCCCACACCTCTGGATTTATCGTTTCACCAACAGATCCCAAGATTTTTAGGCTACTTAAATCATACCTCTTGATCCAATCTTCTCCATAACGCATAAACATCCTGATTGCTGTCGGAGAGGTATAAAAGATTGTAACGCCGTACTTTTCTATAATCTCCCACCATCTACCTGGATTTGGGTAATCTGGGGCTCCTTCATACATAAGAATTGTTGCGCCATGAAGTAATGGTGCATAGACTATTGATGAATGACCTGTTACCCAACCCACATCTGCCGTACACCAATAGACAGATTCATCTGATATATCGAAAACCCATTTATATGTAGCATAATTGAAGACTAAATATCCGCCTGTAGAATGAATAATACCTTTAGGGCGACCAGTAGTGCCAGAGGTGTAAAGTATATATAATGGATGAGTAGATTCCATGGGTTCAGGTTCGACATAGTTTTCGGCATTCTCCTCCAATTCATGATATAGAAAGTCTCGCCCCTTTTCTATTTCTATTTCTTCTTGGGTTCTTTTTACTAAAATTACTTTTTTTATAGTTGGAGTTTTCTTTAATGCTTCATCGGCTATTTCTTTAAGAGGTATAAATTTTCCTCTTCTTAAACCGAAGTCTGCCGTTATCAAAACTTTTGCGCCGGTATCATTTATTCTATCTGCTAATGCTTGACTGCTAAATCCTGAGAATATAACCGAATGGATAGCACCTATTCTTGCAGCTGCAAGCATTGCAATGGGAAGTTCGGGAACCATTGGTAAATATAAAATCACTCTATCTCCCTTCTCTACCCCGATGTTCTTCAAGACGGATGCGAATCTATTCACTACCCTATACAGTCGAGCGTAACTAAAACCTTTTGTATTTCCGCTCTCATCTTCCCAGTATAGTGCTACTTTATTTTTGCGCCAGGTATGCATGTGGGCATCTATACATGTGTAAGATGCATTTAGTGTACCGCCAACAAACCACTTTGCGAACGGCTCATCCCAAACGAGAACTTTTTCCCAACGTTTAAACCAAGGAATATTTTCCGCTTCTTTCTCCCAAAAATTTTCTAAGTTTGAAATTGCGTTGTTTTTAAGTTCAAGATACCTTTTTGTAGGATAGAATTTTGACTTTTCCATGTCTCTTCACCTCTTTATTAATATAGCATTTCGCCTGGTGATAAAGATTCTAATGATTTGCGATTCCTATACGTGACATATGGTAATCAGACTTGAGCCCCCTGTTTTCCTCCTCTAATCCCTTGCTATGACGAACAATCTGTCCTTTGCCCGGGTGACAGCGGTATAGAGCCACCTCTTATAGAATTCAGTATCCCAATACTGAGATCGCTCTTCAAAAAGCAGCACGTTATCCCATTCCGATCCTTGGCTCCGATGAACAGAGATGGCATATCCAAAATCGAATAGGTCAACGGCAGGGTACCCCGTATCATCTAAGATATGCTCTACCTTTTTGGCCGAAACCTCATCATAGTACTCGCCGTATTCCTTTTTCCCGAAACAACAACTGTGTATCAGGGTTTGGTAGGGTTCTGGTATATTGTCCATTCTAATGACTGCTTCATAGATGTCAGAGGGTACACATAAACTGATACTTCCGAGAGCCCCCAATTGGCCATTCATCAGCTTCGTGTGATGGTTATTCTTCAAGCAGATTATCCGCTCCCCTTCACCTGGCATCTGGCCATAATATCCAAGCTTCTTCCGAATTTGCCTGTTGAGTTGAACTCTCGTCCAGTTCATCCCACACAGGGTGACTATGGTCGGCTGTGAGAAATCAAGGCTCTCGAACAAATCATTGAAATCGGAACTCGATCGACGCACCTTATAGACATTCTTCCCAAATGTCCCGAATTGAATTTCGCCTCTGGTTCTAACCTCAACGGATAACCTGATTATTGGGCTATCCAATGCCTGCCTGTGGATTTCATTGAGAACCAGATCAGGGCGATGGACAATGCTGAACCTGTCCCCTATCGGTGGCAGTTGTCCATGGTCACCCACCGCAATGATGGGAATATCGTATGATATCAGATCCCTCCACAGGTCTGAGCTCACCATGGAGGCCTCATCCAGAATGATCACGTCATAGGGCAACTCCGAGCGCTTTTTCCACCCCGCTATTTTCTGTCGTCCATTCTCATCCTCTGCTACGATGGGTCTATAAATCATGCCATGAATGGTGCCCACGTAATCATCTTCATACAGGCCTCCCATCGATTCCAATCTTTCCTTCAACACGGAGGATGCTTTCCCCGTGAAGGCGCAGAACCCCACACGCATGATCCAACCGAGATCTCTTAGCGATGTTCTTAAGGCGGTGGCCAAATGGGTCTTTCCAGTCCCCGCATAACCGCCGACCGTAATATAATTGCCATACCCAGTGTCTTCGTAGTGTCTGAGCCAACTAATTAGGTCATCATGGACCCGCTCCTGTTCCGGGGATAATACGAAGTGACTCACAGCCGAAATCCTTTCCTCAAATGCTCATTGAATATCCGATTGAGAAAATAGGAGCCCGAAGAGGAACAAAACGGCAAAGAGAGGGAGAAAAATCTTCTTCTCAGGCCGCTTCATGGATATATATTCGCAGAGTAGAAGGATGTTTACAAGAAGGAAAAAAGCAGGCCTTGGTTTAGACGAGGCGCATGGGAATACTTGCCTTGTTAACGGAGGAAGGCCATGGCCTGCACGCCATCCTTGACCACGCGCAGTGGGGTGTGCACCTTATTCTCTGTGAGGGCTTTTTTTATGGGGGATATCATTCGGGTTGTCCTCCATCAAGAGAATGTCAACGGGATTCTCGTAATCTGACTCCTCATGGTTATTTGTCCCTCCTATCATCGTCATCGGAATTGTGAAGTAGAATGTCGAACCCTTTCCGGGCTCAGAGTCCACCCAGATGCG